>Ga0213835_101420_pt1 | contig 14689 bp, 12 predicted proteins | sample SWPATP01_FD_160576 | JGI IMG/M metagenome (GOLD analysis project Ga0213835, IMG submission 160576) | Coastal seawater microbial communities from Marineland, Florida, United States - SWPA TP0 #1 | ecosystem: Environmental > Aquatic > Marine > Coastal | place: USA: Florida | collected 2016-08-05
CCTACGACTATCTCGCCGACCGCGCGACCGATCTTCCTTCGCTGGCAAGGCTTTCACCGCTCATTCGGCGGCTGCGGAACGCGGCGGCGAACTGCCTGCTGCTGGATTGCGGCGACTTCCTCCAGGGGGGGCCGATGGGCGAGCTGTTCGCCGCCGCGGCCGATGCGAGGCCGGGCGCCGGGCTGCACCCGATGATCGGGGCGATGAACGCGATCGGCTATGATGCGGTCACCCTGGGAAACCACGAATTCAATTTCGGGCTGTCCGTGCTGCAGCGCATGCTCCGCGACGCCGCGTTTCCCGTGGTCTGCTGTAACCTTGTGCGGCAACGGGGCAGCGACCCCACGCGGGACCGGACGGTCGTGCAGCCGTTCGCCCTGATCGAGCGGCACCTGACCGCCCGCGACGGCAGCCGCCACGACGTGCGGATCGGCATTCTCGGGCTGGCGCCGCCGGAAACCGTCGCCTGGGACGGCGCGCGCCTGGACGGCCGGATCGAGGCCCGCCCGATGGTCGAGGCCGCGCGCGCCTGGGTTCCCGCGCTGCGCGCGCGCGGCGCCGAGGTGGTCATCGCGCTTGCCCATGTCGGCCCCGGTACGGTCGCGGACGAGGAAACGGTGCGCGCGCTGGCCGCGATCGACGGGATCGACGCCCTGTGCCTGGGCCACGTGCACGGGATGTTTCCCGGCCCCCACTTCGCCGCCCTTCCGGGGGCCGACATCGGGCGCGGAACCCTGGGCGGGAAGCCCGCGGTCATGGCGGGGCACGGCGGCAGCCACATCGGCGCCATCGCCCTGACCCTGCGCCGCGAGCCGGGCGGCTGGACGGTCGCGGGGGGCAACGGGCAGTTGGTCGCGCCCGGTCCCGCCGATGCCGAGGACGACCGCGCGGGGCCCGGATGCCGGATCGTGCACAGCGCCGCCGCCGCAGCGCATGCGCACACCCTCGACCATATCCGCACGCCTGTCGGCGTCGTGCATGCGCCGGTGGACAGCCTGTTCGCGGCCCTCGGCGACAGCCCGGCGCAACGCCTCGTCGGCGCGGCGCTGCGACACTGGCTGCATTCGGCCGCGCTGGACCCGCTGCCCGCCGACGTGCCGGTGCTCGCGGCCGTGCCCGCCTTCCGGGCCGGGGGATTCGCGGGGCCGGACAGCTACACCGACATTCCCGCCGGCCCGCTCAGCATGCGCCACCTGCACGACCTGTATCCCTTTCCGAACCTGCTTACCGCGCTGCGCCTGACCGGTGCAGAGGTGATCGACTGGCTCGACCGGGTGGCCGCACATTATGGCACGACCCGGATCGGGGTGGCGCGCCCGCTGATCCCCGTCGCGGTGCCGCCGTGGTGCCTCGATGCGATGATCGGCCTGGACTATGCCTTCGACCTGTCCCGCCCGCCGCGCTATCGCCTCGACGGAACGCCGGCCGGGGCCGGCCGGTCGCGCGTGATCGCCGCGCGGTTTGGCGGTCGGCCGCTCGAGCCCGAAAGCGTCGTGATCGTCGTCACGAGCACGCACCGGGCGGCGGGCGGCGGCGTGTTCCGGCACTGGCCGGCGCAACGGCAGCTGCGCTGCCGCAGCACGTCGGGCCGGGAGGCGCTGGTCGACTATCTCGGACGGAACGGCGGCGTCGCGGTCAGGAACGGCCATGTGCGCCGCCTGTTCGCAAGGCCCGGCAGCGTCGCGGTCTTCGACACCGCCCCCGCCGCGGCCGAACGGCTGGAGCAGATCATGGCCTACCGCCCCGCCGTCGAGACGGTCACGCCCGAGGGGTTCCTGCGGCTTCGCCTGCACCTGTAACTGCACGCTGGGCAGCTTGCAGAACTTCGCCTAGATTTGCGGCAAGAACGGACGAATCGCCCGTTTCGCATGCACTCTGTCGGGACAAGACGGCGCCCCGCCGGCCCTTGCCTCGACTCGTCCCGAGCGCAGGCGCACAGGCGATCGGAGGCGGAATTGACTGCGCCCACGACAACAGGGAGAAAACCGAAGATGATGCAGCGATCGATCGCGGCAGCGACCGCAACCCTTGTGCTGGCGGGGCCCGCGCTGGCCCAGACGGCGATGCCCTTCGCGCTCGACTGGCGCTTTGAAGGGCCGTCGGCGCCCTATTTCCTGGCCATCGACAACGGCCATTTCGCCGCGCAGGGCCTGACCGTCGAGGTGACCGCCGGGCAGGGTTCGCTCGACGCGATCCCGAAGGTGGCGACCGGCGCCTTTCCGGTCGGCTTTGCCGACATGGCCAGCCTGATCAAGTTCATCGACCAGAACCCCGACGCGCCGGTGACGGCCGTGATGATGATGTATGACAAGCCCGCCTTCGCCATCGTCGGGCGCAAGAGCCTCGGCATCGAGACGCCGAAGGACCTGGAAGGCCGCGTGCTGGGCGCCCCGCCCCCCGACGGCGCCTGGGCGCAGTTCCCGATCTTCGCCGTCGAGAACGACCTTGACGTGAGCGCGATCACGATCGAGCCGGTCGGCTTTCCCACCCGCGAGCCGATGCTGGCCGAGGGGCAGGTGGCCGCGGTCACCGGGTTCTCGTTCACCTCGTTCCTGAACACGATCCGCTTGGGCGTGCCCGAGGATGACATGACCGTGCTGCTGATGGCGGATTACGGCGTCGACCTCTATGGCAACGCGATCATCGTGAATACCGACTTCGCCGCCGCCAACCCCGAGGCCGTGACCGGCTTCCTGGCCGCGGTCGTCGCGGGCTTGCGCGATGCCGCCGCCGACCCGGCCGGGGGCGTTGCCGCCATCGCCTCGCGCAATCCCGCGCAGGACAACGAGCTGGAAGAGCGCAGGCTGGTGCTGGCGCTGGAGAGCAACATCCTGACCGACTGGGTGATGGCCAACGGCGTCGGCGGGATCGATCCGGAGCGGTTTGCCAACTCGCTGGAGCAGATCAAGCTGACCTACGAGTTCAACACCGAACCCGACCCGGCCCGCTTCTTCACCGACGCGTTCCTGCCGCCGGTCGAAGCCCGGATGATGGACTGACCCCCTTGCGGCGCCGCCCCCTTGCCGGGGCGGCGCCATGTTGCGAAAGACGCCATGGCCAACCTGATCGAGATCCGCGGCGTCACCCACGCCTACCGGACCGCCACCGGTCCGCTTCCGGTGCTCGACAACCTCAACATCGCGATCCCCGAGGGCGGCTTTTGCGCGGTGGTCGGGCCGTCCGGCTGCGGCAAGTCGACCCTGACGCGGCTGATCGCCGGGCTGATGTTTCCCGACAAGGGTGAGGTCTGGCTGCACGGCGAGATCGTGCGCTCGCCGCGCAAGACGGTGGGCATGGCCTTTCAGAACCCGGTGCTGCTGGAATGGCGCACGATCCTGCAGAACGTGATGCTGCCGCTCGAGATCGTCGCGCCGCGCATGCCCAAGGCGAAAAAGCAGGACCGCGCGCGCGAGCTGCTCGCGCTGGTCGGGCTGGAGGGGTTCGAGGACAAGCGCCCCTCGGAGCTGTCCGGCGGCATGCGCCAGCGCGCCTCGCTGTGCCGGTCGCTGGTGCACCGGCCCGAGGTGCTGATCCTGGACGAGCCCTTCGGCGCGCTTGACGCCTTTACCCGCGAGGACCTGTGGCAGTTGATGCACCGGCTGCGGGCCGAGGAAAGCTTTACCGCGCTGCTGATCACCCATGACCTGCGCGAAAGCGTGTACCTCGCCGATCAGGTGGTGGTGCTGTCGGGCCGACCGGCGACCACGCAATACGTGCTCGACATCGACATGCCAGGCATCCGGCCCATCGACATGCTGTATTCCGCCCGCTCGGTCGAATGGCTGGCGGAACTGCGCGCCCAGATCGAGATCGCACAGGGCCGCAAGGCCCCCGCGCGCGAGGCCGCCCAATGACCCGCAGCCCCCTTGCCCGCATCCTCACGCCGCTGATCGCCTTCGCGGTGACCATCGCCCTGTGGGAAGCCTGGGTGTGGTACATGGGCTTTCCCAGGTTCAAGATGGCCGCGCCGTCGGACCTGTGGCCGGCCTTCTGGCGGTTCCGCTGGCTGTTTCTGGAGTACAGCTGGCAGACGCTGTGGCGAACCGTGGTGGGGCTGGGCGTCGCGGTGGTGGTCGGCACGGCCCTGGGCATGATCATGGGCCTGAGCCGCACCATGAACGACGCCCTCTATCCGCTGCTGGTGGGGTTCAACGCCATCCCCAAGGCGACGGTGGTGCCCGTCGTGGCGCTGATGTTCGTCGGCCAGCACGACTTCAACACGGTGCTGATCGCATTCCTGATCAGCTTTTTCCCGATCGCCGTGTCGGTCGCGATCGGCCTTTCAACGCTGGAGCCGGAGTATCGAGACATCCTGCGCAGCCTTGGCGCCTCGCGCTTCACGGTGTTCTGGAAGATCGCCCTGCCCAAGACCCTGCCCGAGTTCTTCGGGGCGCTGAAGGTGGCGGTGACGCTGGCCTTCATCGGCACCAACCTGGTCGAGATCGTCAGCCCCCATGGCCGCGGCCTGGGGCATCTGTTCCAGAGCGCGCAGATCAACAGCGACTTTCCGCTGATGTTCGCGGTGCTGATCGCGCTCGCCGTGCTGGGGATCCTGCTTTACTATGTCGTCGTGGTGCTGGAGCGCATCTTCGCCGGCTGGGCGGTGCGCCCGCAAAGCTGACGGGCGCGCGCCGGGTCAGGCCGGCGCGGCCTCCTCGACGATCACCAGGTCGCGTTCGGACGCGCCGCGCGCATGGCTCAGCGCCTCCTGATAGCGGGGCGATTCGTAGCAGGCCACGGCCGCCTCGAAGCTGGGGAAGCGGGCCACCACGTTGCGCGGCCGGTCGCGCCCCTCCATCTGCCGGTAACGCCCGCCGCGGGCGAGGAAAACGCCGCCATGCGCGGCGATCGCCTCGGTCGCGATGGCGGCATAGCGGCCATAGGCCTCGGGGTCGGTCACCGCGACATGCGCGATCCAGAGGGCGGCGGGGGTGTCGGAAGCTGTGTCGGACATGGGGGCAACTCCGGTTGCTGGCGGCCCGGCCCGCGGTGGCCGGTCGGCGCCGCGGGCGGGCGGGTGGGGCTGCGACGGCCGGACGGCGCGGGCCGGACCGGCGCCGCGGGGATCAGACGCCGTCCACGAGCACGAGGTCGCGGCGACTGGCGCGCAGGGCGATCGGCAGGATCGCGCGGTATTCGGGCGAGGCATAGAAGCGTTCGGCCGCGGCCCGGTCGGGAAAGGCGATCACCACATGGCGGTCGGGCCCCTCGCCCTCAAGTTGGGTCATCGCCCCGCCCTTGACCAGGAAGCGCCCGCCGAAGCGTTCGGCCAGCGCCACAGTCTGCCCGGCATAGGCCTTGTAGTCCTCGGGATCGGTGACCGCGATCCGGGCGATAATGTAGGCGGTCATGCCGCGCCCCCGGCGGCGGCGATCACCGCCTCAACCGCCGCGATGGCCGCCGGCGCCTGCGCCGGATCGCTGCCGCCGGCCTGCGCCATGTCGGGCCGGCCGCCGCCGCCCTTGCCGCCCAGCGCGACCGCCGCCGCGCGTGCCATGTCCACGGCCGACAAGCGCGCGGTCAGGTCGTCGGTGACCCCGGCCGCCACCGCCGCCTTGCCGCCGGTATCGGCGATCAGCAGGATCGCCCCCGAGCCGATCTGTGCCTTCAGCGCATCGACCAGCGGCGGCAGGTCGCGCGCGCCAACACCCGTCAGCACCTGCGCCGCGACGCGGATCCCCGCCACCTCGCGCGTCTCGGGCCCCGCCTTGCCGCCGCCGCCGGTTGCCAGTTCCCGGCGCAGTTGCGCGACCTCGTTGGCCAGCGCGCGCCGTTCCTCGGCCAGGGCGCGCACGCGGGCAACGGCATCGGCCACCGGGGCCTTGAGCGTCGCCGCGATCTCGATCAGACGCGCCTCCTGCGCGCGCAGATGGTCCAGCGCCGCCTGCCCGGTCAGCGCCTCGATCCGCCGGACGCCCGCGGACGAGGCGCTGTCGGACAGGATCACGCAGGCGCCGATCTCGCCGGTGCGCGCGACATGGGTGCCGCCGCACAGCTCCAGGCTGTAGGTCGCCCCGTCCGCGCCCTTGCCCGATCCGGCCTGCCGACCCATCGCCACCACCCGCACCTCGTCGCCGTATTTCTCGCCGAACAGCGCCTGCGCGCCCAGCGCCTGCGCCGCGTCGGGGGTCATGATGCGCGTCTCGACCGGGGTGTCCTGGCGGATGAAGGCGTTCACCTCGGCCTCGACCCGGGCCAGTTCGGCGGCGCTCATCGCCTTGGCGTGGCTGAAGTCGAAGCGCAGCCGGTCGGGCGCGTTCAGGCTGCCGCGCTGTGCGACATGGGCGCCCAGCGCCTGCCGCAGCGCCTCGTGCAGCAGGTGCGTGGCCGAGTGGTTGGCGCGGATCGCACCGCGGCGGGCGGGATCGACGGCCAGTTCCGCGCCCTGCCCGGCCTCGATGCGGCCCTCGATGACCTCGGCATGGTGGATGAAGACCCCTTGCGCCTTTTGCGTGTCGATGATGCGGGCGCGACCGGTGTCGGTGCGCAGGCTGCCGGCATCGCCGACCTGCCCGCCCGATTCGGCGTAGAAGGGCGTCTGGTTGACCACAACCTGCACCGTCTCGCCCGCGCCGGCCCCTTCCACCGCCGCACCGTCGCGCACCAGTGCCAGCAGCTGCTCCTCGGCGCTTTCGGTGTCATAGCCCAGGAACTCGGTCGCGCCATGCGCCTCGGCGAGGTCGAACCAGATCGCGGCTTCCTTGGTCTCGCCCGAACCGGCCCAGGCGGCGCGGGCCTTGGCCTTCTGTTCCGCCATCGCCGCCTCGAAGCCCGCGACATCGACGCCGCGGCCGGCCTCGCGCAGGGCGTCCTGCGTCAGGTCGAGCGGGAAGCCGTAGGTGTCATAGAGGCGGAAGGCCGCGTCGCCCGGCAGCGGGCTGCCATCCGGCAGGCGCGCAAGCTCGTCATCCAGAAGCCGCAAGCCGCGCTCCAGCGTCTGGCGGAAGCGGGTTTCCTCGAGTTGCAGCGTCTCGGAGATGAGCGGCTGCGCGCGGGTCAGTTCGGGATAGGCGGCGCCCATCTGGCGCACAAGCGCGGGCACCAGCCGGTGCATCAGCGGATCGCGCGCGCCCAGCTGGTGGGCGTGGCGCATCGCCCGGCGCATGATCCGGCGCAGCACATAGCCGCGCCCGTCGTTCGACGGCATCACCCCGTCGGCGATCAGGAACGAGGTCGCGCGCAGATGATCCGCGATCACCCGGTGATGGATGCGCCCCGGCCCGTCAGGCTCGGTCGAGGTGGCGTGCGCGCTCGCCTCGATCAGCGAGCGCATCAGGTCGGTGTCGTAGTTGTCGTGCTTGCCCTGCAGCAGCGCACCGATCCGTTCCAGCCCCATGCCGGTGTCGATCGACTGCGCGGCCAGGTCGCGGCGGCTGCCGTCCTCGAACTGCTCGAACTGCATGAAGACGAGGTTCCAGATCTCGATGAACCGGTCGCCGTCCTCGTCCGGGCTGCCGGGAGGGCCGCCGGGGATGTGATCGCCGTGATCGAAGAAGATTTCCGTGCAGGGCCCGCAAGGGCCGGTCGGGCCCATCATCCAGAAGTTGTCGTTGGTGGGGATGCGGATGATCCGCTCGTCGGGCAGGCCGGCGACCTTCTTCCAGATCGCCGCCGCGTCGTCGTCGGTGTGGTAGACCGTCACCAACAGCCGGTCGGCGGGAATGTCGAAGTCGCGCGTCAGCAACTCCCAGGCGAAGGGGATCGCGTCGGCCTTGAAATAGTCGCCGAAGCTGAAATTGCCCAGCATCTCGAAGAAGGTGTGGTGTCGCGCGGTGTAGCCGACATTGTCTAGGTCGTTGTGCTTGCCACCCGCCCGCACGCATTTCTGGCTGGTGGTCGCGCGGACGTAGTCGCGCGTCTCGACGCCGGTGAAGACGTTCTTGAACTGCACCATGCCCGAGTTGGTGAACATCAGCGTCGGGTCGTTGCGCGGCACCAGGGGCGAGCTGTCCACGACCCGGTGGCCGTTGCGCCGGAAGAACTCCAGAAACGTGGTGCGGATGTCGTTCAGGCTGGGCATGGCGGCGGGACTCTCCGGTGCGGTCTGCGCAAGCGATGTGGCGCGCCGCAGCCGCGCGGCAACGCCCGGCTCCCTTTACTGCAAGCGGTTGTCGGGGGGAAACGGGTTTTTCGCCCGCCTGCCGCCTCCGAAGGTCGCCCCGGCCGTCCCCGCCGCGTCGACCGGTGAGCATCCGCACACCGGCCGCGTCGGGGGGCCCGCTCAGCCCTCCATCAGCGTGTCGTCCTCGTCCGCGCCGCCGGAGATGCCGAAATCGAGGCCGTGCGCCGCGCGGATCTTGTCCTCGATCTCGTCGGCGACCTGGGGGTTGGCCTTGAGGAAGGCCTTGGCGTTCTCGCGGCCCTGGCCGATCCGCTCGTCGCCATAGGAGAACCACGCGCCGGATTTTTCCACCACGCCGGCCTTCACGCCAAGGTCCAGCAACTCGCCGGTCTTGGAGATGCCTTCGCCGTACATGATGTCGAACTCGACCTGCTTGAAGGGCGGCGCGACCTTGTTCTTGACCACCTTGACGCGGGTGGCGTTGCCGACGACCTCGTCGCGGTCCTTGATCGCGCCGATGCGCCGGATGTCGAGCCGCACGCTGGCATAGAACTTCAGCGCGTTGCCGCCCGTCGTCGTCTCGGGCGAGCCGAACATCACGCCGATCTTCATCCGGATCTGGTTGATGAAGATGACCATGCAGTTCGACCGGGCGATGGAGCCGGTCAGCTTGCGCATCGCCTGGCTCATCAGGCGGGCATGGACGCCGACGTTGCTGTCGCCCATGTCGCCCTCAAGCTCGGCCTTCGGCGTCAGGGCCGCGACCGAATCGACCACCACCAGCGACACCGCGCCCGAGCGCACGAGGGTATCGACGATCTCCAGCGCCTGCTCGCCGGTGTCGGGCTGGCTGATCAGCAGGTCGTCGAGGTTCACGCCCAGCTTGCGCGCATATTGCGGATCGAGCGCATGTTCGGCATCGACGAAGGCGCAGATGCCGCCCTTCTTCTGCTCTTCGGCCACGACATGCAGTGTCAGCGTCGTCTTGCCCGAGCTTTCGGGGCCGTAGATTTCCACGATCCGCCCCTTGGGCAACCCGCCGATGCCCAGCGCGATATCGAGGCCGAGCGAGCCGGTGGAGGTCGCCTCGATCTCGGCCACCGGGTTGTCGCCCCCCAGCCGCATGATCGAGCCCTTGCCGAACTGCCGTTCGATCTGGGCGAGCGCGCTGTCGAGCGCCTTCTGACGGTCCGTGCCGCGTTTTTCCTGCATGTCGATCAGCTTTGCGCTTGCCATGGGTCGTATCCTTCTGACACAGCCGGTGCCGGGCGGCAACGGAGGGTGGTGTTCTTGGCCTGTTCTGCACCTGTATGGCACAAAGCAGGAACAAATCAACTCGCATTCGACGCATTCAGTCTTGCGCGTGAAGGGTTAAGGACGGGTTTACGCCCGCGGGCCGAAGCGGCATGAGCGCGCCCGCCCTGCCCGGCCGGGTCGAACGGCCGGAACCGGGCCTGCGACGGGTGCTGGCGCCCAACCCGTCGCCCCTGACCGGGGCGGGCACCAACAGCTATATCCTCGGGCACGGCCGCGTCGCGGTGATCGACCCCGGGCCCGACGATCCCGGGCATCTGGCGGCCCTCATGGCCGCGCTGGAACCTGGCGAGCGGGTCGGCTGGATCGTCCTGACCCACAGTCACCGCGACCATGCCGGGCTTGCCCGCGCGCTGTCGGGCGCGACCGGGGCGCCGGTGGTCGGATTCGGGCCGGCCGAGTCGGGCCGCAGCCCCGTGATGGCGGCGCTGGCCGGCGCCGGGCTGCGCGGCGGCGAGGGGGTGGTCGCGGGCTTCGCCCCCGACGCGCGCCTGGCCGACGGCGACCGGATCGACGGCGACGGCTGGGCCCTGGTGGCACTGCACACGCCCGGCCACATGGCCAACCACCTGTGCCTGCGCTGGGGCGAGGCGGTGTTTTCCGGCGATCACGTCATGGGATGGGCAAGCACGCTGGTCTCGCCCCCCGATGGCGACATGGGGCAGTACATGGCCAGCCTCGACGCGCTCCAGGCCGTCGGGCCGGCGCGCCTCTACCCCGGCCACGGCGCCCCGGTCCCCGACCCTGCCGCCCGCATCGACGAGCTGCGCGCCCACAGGCGCATGCGCGAGACACAGATTCTCTCCGCCCTCCGGGACGGGCCCGCCGACAGCGCGACGCTGGCCGCGCGCCTCTATACGGAAACCCCGCCCGCCCTGCTCGGGGCCGCGGCACGCAACGTGCTGGCGCACCTGATCGACCTGCACGCCCGCGACCGGGTGACTACGGACGGCACGCCCGGCCCGGACAGCGCCTTTGCGTACCGGGCGTGAAATCGCGCCGCCCCTCTGGACGCCGCTTCCGGGGCTTGCTATCAGGCGCCGCGTGATCCGGCGTAGCTCAGCGGTAGAGCAGTTGACTGTTAATCAATTGGTCGCAGGTTCGATCCCTGCCGCCGGAGCCAAAAAAGCTAAGAAAAATCAGATGACTACAGGAAGCCCCGGCCAAGGGGGCATTCTTGCTTGGTCATGAAACCTCGTTTGGTCATGAATCGCCGCCGGGTCGCTACCGCGGCAGTTATCGGCGTGTCAAACGGCGAGGATGCCACGCTGTGGATAGCCACCCTCCGAGGGCTCGACAGGGCGGGTACGCATGTCCGCTTTGGCGGAATGAGCGATCGATGCCGCGACGCGATCGCGGATTGGTTCTCCAGCAGCATCTTGGCGAACTTCTCCCCGTCGATCGGCCGCAGCTTCGCCCGGCTGCGCTCCAATTCAGCTGTCCCGCCGTGCGCTTGGTCGCCTAGGTTGATGCACATGCAAGCCCGGCTTCCCCAAGGTTCACACCACTACCGTTCGAGGCCTTCCATTCGGCCATCGACACCCCCGCGCGCCATGCTAGACCGGATATGTCGCGCATGACGCGGACATCAGGCCGGGGTTCCGCCTTTCGACCCCCGACGCACGGTTCGAAGGAAGCCCGCATGCCCCGCACCTGCCTGATCCTTGAGGCCGTTCCGCTGGTCGCGCAGGACCTTGCGCTGACCGCGCGCGACAGCTTCGGGCTGGAGCCGGCCATCGCCGGGGACGAGGATACGGCCCGGTCGCTTCTGGCCGCCGCGCCGGACGCGCGGGTCGAGCTAGCCTTCATCCACCAGGATGCCGCGACATTCGCCGACAGCCCGCTGCACCGGCAACTGAAGGCGCAGGGCGCGCGGATCGTGCTGCTGGGGACCGAGGTTCGCGCGCCGCAGGACGGGGCGGGCTGGCAGGTGCTGCGCCTGCCGTTCACCACGGATCAATTGGTGGCGCTGGTGAAGGGTCCGGGCCGGGGCGTTGACGGGACGCTCGCCCCCTAGCCACCCGTGCTTGCGTATCGCAGGATGCCCCCGGATCAGATCGCGCCGCCCTCGATCACCGCCCGGGCCAGCCGCCGGTAGGCGGCCAGGTTCGCGCCCCGGCGATAGTCCGGCGCCGATGCGCCATCCGCGCGCCCCTCCTCGGCCACGCGGTCGTGCATGCTGCGCATGATCTCGCGCAGCTTGGCCTCGATGCGCGCGGCACTCCAGCGGGCGAAACCGGCGTTCTGCCGCATCTCGAGCGCCGAGACCGCGACGCCGCCCGCATTGGCGGCCTTGCCCGGCGCGCAGATCACCCCGGCGCGGTCCAGCACCCGTTCGGCTGCGGGCGTCAGCGGCATGTTCGCGCCTTCGGCCAGGAAACGGCAGTCGCCACCGGCCAGCGCGCGGGCGTCAGCCTCGGTCATCTCGTTCTGGGTGGCGCAGGGCAGCGCGATCTCGGGCTCCAGCGCCCAGGGTTTTTGGTCGCTGCGAAAGGCCAGCCCCAGCCGGGCGGGCGGGTCGCCGGCATCGGCCCCCGGCGCGTCGGCCAGCCAGTCCAGCGCCTCGGCCGTCATGCCGTCGGGTGCATGCCAGACCCCGGCGCGCGACGACAGCGCGATCACGCGCCCGCCCGATGCCATGACCTTGCGCGCGGCATGGACCGCGACGTTGCCCCGGCCCGACAGCGCGACGCGCTTGCCTTCGATCCCGGTGCCGGCTGCCGCCAGCATCGCGCACAGAAAGAACACCAGGCCATAGCCCGTCGCCTCGGCCCGCAGCCGACTGCCGCCCAGGCACAGCGGCTTGCCGGTCAGCGCCCCGCCCCAGGCCTGCGCCTGCTGCGTCCAGGCCCGGTTCAGCAACCCCAGTTCCTGCGCGCCCACGCCCATGTCACCGGCCGGCACGTCCCGATCCGGCCCGATATGGGGCGCAAGCCCGGCCATGAAGGCGGTGGCAAAGCGTTCCACCTCGCCGACGGAGCGGCGGGAGGGGTCGAAATCGGATCCGCCCTTGGCTCCCCCCAGCGGCAGGCCGGTCAGCGCGTTCTTGAACACCTGCTCGAACGCAAGCGACTTCAACACCGGCAACGTGGTCGCGGGATGCCAGCGCAGCCCGCCCTTGTAGGGGCCGAGCAGATTCGACTGCTGCACCCGCCAGCCGCGGTTGATCTGCACCGCGCCCGCGTCGTCGCGCCATGTGACGCGAAAGGCGATCACGCGGTCAGGCTCGGCCAGACGCTCCAGCACGCGGGCGGCGGCGAGAGCGGCGTTGGCCTTCTCGACCGTGAGCACGTCGCGGGCGACGGCCTCGACCGCCTCCAGCCAGGCGTCGTCGTCCGGCGTTCGGGTGCGCAGGGCGTCGATCAGCGTTCGGGTCAGGGCGGTGGCGCGGTCGGTCATGAGGCTCCTTTCACGGGTTCAGGGACAGGGCCAGCCCGGCAGCCAGCGCGACCACGAAGACGGTCGCGGCAAGACACAGGGCAACGGCAAGTCTATGGCGGTCCATCGGCAGGGCTCCGGCGGCAAACGGGGGCTGTTGGTCAGGCGAGGTCGAAGACCTCGGCATCGATGCGGGCGCTGGGCACGCCAAGGTCGCGCAACGCGGCGGCTGCGGCCCCGGTCATCGGGGCGGGCCCGCACAGCATGTGCGGCCAGTCGCGCGATGCAGGCGGCAGGTGGCGGGCCAGCAACGCGCGGTCGATGCGGCCGGTGACCCCCTGCCAGCCGGGCGGGGCCTGTTCCAGAACCATGACCAGCGTCAGGTCCAGATCGCCGCGCATCGCCTCCAGTTCAGACCGGAAGGCGATGTCGTCCTCGGTCCGGTTGGCATAGACCAGCACCACCGGCCGGGGGTCGCGGCGGGCGTGCAGCGCATGCAGGTTCGACAGGATCGGCGTGATCCCCACCCCGCCGGCGATCATCACGAACCCCGCCGCATCCGCCGCGCGGTCCACCGAAAACGCCCCGTAGGGGCCGTGGACATGGGCGCGCGTGCCCGGCGCGGTGCGGATCAGCCGCGCTGTATCGTCGCCCAGCGCCTTGATCGAAAACGACAGGTTCGGCCCGCGTTCCGGCGCGGTGGAGATGGTGAAGGGATGCTCCTTCAGCGAGAAGGGCGAGCGTCCGATGGACAGCCAGGCGAATTGCCCGGGCTTCCAGCGCCGCAGGGGGCGGCCTTCGGGTGCCAGTTCCAGCGTGTGCACGCCGCCGCCCTCGTCGCGATTGGCCACGACGCGCCAGGGATTGCGGGCCTGCCGCCACGGCACCACCAGCCGCGACCAGCCCAGCACGGCCAGCCAGCCCAGCGTCACCCCCAGCCACAGCGCGCGCTTGTCGGGATCGGCCGTGAAGCGGCCGACGCCCAGCACATGCGCCACCGCTGCGCCCAGCGCGACGACGGCCAGCACCAGATGCAGCGCGCGCCAGCGCTCGTAGGCCAGCCGCAGCGGCTTGCGGAACTGTGCGGTGACGACCAGCGCGGCGAAGGCGGCCAGCGACAGCCGGCCTGCCGTCAGCTCCCAATCGGCCTCAAGCGGGTTCAGCACGCCCAGTGCGGGGCGATGCCAGATGTAGAAGATCGCGAAATGCCCCAGCATCAGCACCAGCGCCGCCCAGCTCAGGTAGCGGTGCGCCAGATAGACGATGTCGGCGCCGAACGGATGCGTGAGCCAGCGCAACCGCCCGGTCAGCGCGAATTGCAGCGCCGCCAGCGCCAGCGCGCCAAAACCCAGGCCGACCGAGAAATCCCGGGCCAGGCCCTGTGAGGGCGGGCGGGCGCCGGTCATCAGCACCACGAAGGGCAGCGCCAGCGCGCCCGCACCCAGCGCGATCAGGCCGGTCGCGTGCAGCCACACCACGGGCGCGCGGTCCAGCGGCGCAGGGGCAGCGGGCCTTGTGCCCTGCCGGTCGGTGCTTGCATCTGCCATGCGTTCCTAACGGTGCCGGGGGCGTTCGGGTTCCCCCGGAAGCCGCCGATGGCCGCACCAGTGCGGAAAAGTCGGGAACGCAATCGCCGTTCAGGCGTTGTGGTGCAGGCCCGTCCTGCCCCGCCAGCACCTGCCCAGCGCGATGAGAAGCCATGACCGACAGCCCGTCCCCAGCCCTGCCCCTGCGCGCCGATCCCTATTGCGGACCTGCCCCGTCGCCGGAAACGCTGCTGACGGCGTGGAATGCCGACCCGGCGCTGCTGGCGGTGCTGACGCTTGCCGGCGGGGCGGGCTGGTGGCACCTGCGCCGGGCGAAGGCCGGGCGGCAGCGGGCGTTCGGGGTGGCCTCCGGCGTGGCGCTCCTTGCCTTCGTGGCGCCGCTCTGTGC
>Ga0213835_101422_pt1 | contig 14673 bp, 11 predicted proteins | sample SWPATP01_FD_160576 | JGI IMG/M metagenome (GOLD analysis project Ga0213835, IMG submission 160576) | Coastal seawater microbial communities from Marineland, Florida, United States - SWPA TP0 #1 | ecosystem: Environmental > Aquatic > Marine > Coastal | place: USA: Florida | collected 2016-08-05
GCCCGGGGTGATGCCGAATTCCTTGGCCGCCTTGATCGAGTTGATGGTGTCGCCGCCGGCGTTGGCCAGGCCCAGCACCTGCGCCTTGGACGATTGCGCCTGCAGCAGGAAGGACGAGAAGTCCGAAGCCGACAGCGGGTGCTTCACACTGCCGACGACGGTGCCGCCGTTGGCCTTGACCACTTCGGTGGTGTCACGCTCGAGCGACTGCCCGAAGGCATAGTCGGCGGTCATGAAATACCAGCTCTTGCCGCCCTGCTTCAGCACGGCCGAGCCGGTGCCGCGCGCCAGCGCCACGGTGTCGTAGGCGTAATGCACGGTGTACGGCGAGCATTGTTCGTTGGTCAGCTGGGCACTGCCGGCGCCGATCGAAATGAAGACTTTCTTCTTCTCGCTGGCGACTTTCGCCATGGCCAGGTTGGCGCCGGAATTGGTGCCGCCGATGACCATGTCGACGCCTTGCTGGTCGAACCATTCGCGCGCTTTCGAGGCAGCGATGTCCGGCTTGTTCTGGTGGTCGGCGACCATGAACTCGATTTTCTTGCCGTTCACGGCGCCGCCGAGGTCGGCGATCGCCATGCGCACGGCTTCGGCGCCGCCGTTGCCGTCGACGTCGGAATACACGCCGGACAGGTCGGTAATCAAGCCGATTTTGATCGTGTCGCCGCTGATTTGCGCGTGGGCGGGAACGGCAAAGCCGGCGAAGGCGGCGCTGGCAGCGAGGGCGAGGGCGGTACGTTTCATTGTTGTGTCTCCGTTCTTGTGGTTGATGGTACTTTTTATTACATTAAACGCCGAGTAGCTCGGTCAGCACCGGCATCCGGGCATTCAGGTCCTGGGCCTCGATGGTCTCGACGATTTGCCCATGTTCGACAACGTGGAAGCGGTCCGCGAGGGGCGCGGCGAAGCGGAAGTTCTGCTCGACCATGACGATCGTGTAGCCCTTCGCCTTGAGCATGGTGATCATGCGGGCCAGGCCCTGCACGATGACCGGCGCCAGGCCCTCGGAGATTTCGTCGAGCAGCAGCAGGCGCGCGCCGGTGCGCAGGATGCGCGCCACCGCCAGCATCTGCTGTTCACCGCCCGACAGGCGCGTGCCCTGGCTGTGGCGGCGCTCCTTCAAGTTCGGGAACATCTCGTAGATTTCCTCGATCGACATCGCCGTCCCTCCCCCTTTCAGGGCGGGCGGCAGCATCAGGTTTTCCTCGGTCGACAGCGACGAGAAAATGCCGCGCTCTTCCGGGCAATAACCGACGCCGAGGTGGGCGATGCGGTGGGTCGGCAGCCCGATCGCCTCGACCCCGTTGATGCGGATCGAGCCGCTGCGGCGTCCCGTCAGCCCCATGATGGCGCGCAAGGTCGTGGTGCGGCCCGCACCGTTGCGGCCGAGTAAAGTCACGACTTCACCCTGCGCCACCGACAGGCTGATGCCGTGCAGGATGTGCGATTCGCCGTACCAGGTTTGGAGGTCGGTAATCTCTAAAGCGGCGCTCATGCGTGCCCCGCTTCGAGTGCGCCGTCGGCGGTGCCCATATACGCTTCCATCACTTGCGGGTTTTTCGACACCTCGGCATACGTGCCTTCGGCCAGCATGGCGCCGCGCTGGAGCACGGAAATGCGGTCGCAAATGCCGGAAACGACGTTCATATTGTGTTCGACCATCAAAATCGTCCGTCCTTGTGACACTTTTTTAATCAGGGCCGTGACGCGGTGCACGTCTTCGTGGCCCATGCCCTGGGTCGGCTCGTCGAGCAGCATCAGTTCCGGCTCCATCGCCAGGGTCGTCGCGATCTCGAGCGCGCGCTTGCGGCCATACGGCAGGTCGGCGGTGATGGTGTCGGCAAAGCTGGTCAGGTCGACTTCGTCCAGTAGCGCCATGGCGCGTTCGTCGAGCGACGAGAGCGAGCCTTCGCTGCGCCAGAAATGGAAACTGGTGCCGAGCTCGCGCTGCAGGCCGATGCGCACGTTCTGCAAGACCGTCAGGTGGGGGAAGACGGCGGAAATCTGGAAGGAACGAATAATGCCGAGGCGCGCAATCTGCGCCGGCTTGTCCTGGGTGATGTCGCGCCCGTTGAACAGGATCTGGCCCGAGGTCGGCACCAGGAATTTGGTCAACAAGTTAAAACAGGTCGTTTTGCCGGCGCCGTTCGGGCCGATCAAGGCGTGGATGTGCCCGCGCTGCACGCGCAGGTTGACATCATTGACTGCCGTAAAACCCTTGAACTCTTTGGTCAAGTTTTTTGTTTCGAGAATGACGTCTGCCATCGTGTCTCCAAGTGCGTGGATGTGCTGCGTCGAATACAACTTGGCAAATATTACACAGATCGGTTCTTTACACAATACAACGACAACCTGTGCAGCTTCGCACAACCACGCCTGAAACGCAGACCGATTGTGCAAATTTACACAGGTATGGATTACTCACCTTGCATGGGCGGCGAGTAGCGCGGCAGCCTTTTCGGCAATCATCAAGGTCGGGGCATTCGTATTGCCCGAGGTAATGAACGGCATGACCGAGGCATCGGCCACGCGCAGGCCCTGGACACCGATCACGCGCAGTTCGCTGTCGACCACGGCGTGCGCATCGTCCGCGCGGCCCATCTTGCAGGTGCCGACCGGATGAAAAATCGTGGTGCCGATCAGGCCGGCCGCTTCGGCCAGCTCTTCCTCGGTGCGGTAGTGCGGGCCCGGCTTGAATTCTTGCGGCTGGTAGGCGGCCAGGGCGGGAGAGGCGACGATGCGGCGCGTCAGCGCCAGGGCGGCGGCGGCGGTCTGCCGGTCTTCCTGCGTACTCAGGTAATTCGGGGTGATTTTGGGAGGGGCGTAACTGTCGTGCGTGCTGAGGCGCACATGACCGCGCGCCGTGGGGCGCAGGTTGCAGACGCTGGCCGTGAATGCGGGAAAGGCGTGCAGCGGGTCGCCGAATTTCTCGAGCGACAAGGGCTGCACGTGGTATTGCAGGTTGGGCGTGGCCTGCTCCGGGCTTGATTTGGCGAACGCGCCCAGCTGCGAGGGCGCCATCGACATCGGCCCGCTGCGCATGACCGCGTATTCGAGGCCGATCTTCATCTTGCCGAACCAACTCGCCGCGCTCACGTTCAGGGTTTTGACGCCCTGCACCTTATAAACCATGCGCAGTTGCAAGTGGTCTTGCAGATTCTCGCCGACGCCGGGCAGGTCGACCACGGGGGCCACGCCATGGCGCTGCAAGTGGCCGCCCTCCCCGATGCCGGACAGTTGCAGGATGTGGGGCGAGCCGATCGCGCCGGCGGCCAGTACCGTTTCGCGCGCCGCCGTCGCGCTGTAGGCCTGGCCGCCGCCCGTGAATTGCACGCCGCGGCAGACCGTGCCCGCTTCCGTCCTGTCGAGCAGCAGGCGCTCGACGTGGCAGCCGGTCATGATGGTCAGGTTCGGACGCTGGGCAATTGGCTTCAAAAAGGCTTTCGCCGTGTTCAGGCGGATGCCGCGGCGCTGGTTGACGTCGAAATAGGCGCAGCCGGCATTGTTCCCGGTATTGAAATCGGTGATTTTTTCGATGCCCGCCTCGGCTGCGGCCTCGCGGAACGCGTCCAGGATTTTCCAGGAAAGCCGCTGCTTTTCGACGCGCCATTCGCCGCCGGCGCCGTGCAGTTCGCTCGCGCCCAGATAATGGTCTTCGCTTTTCTTGAACAGCGGCAGCACCTGGTCCCAGCGCCAGGATGCATCGCCAGTAACGTCGGCCCAGCGGTCGTAATCCTCGCGCTGGCCGCGCATGTAGATCATGCCGTTGATCGATGAACTGCCGCCCAGCACTTTCCCGCGCGGATAAATCAGGGCGCGGCCGCCGAGGCCCGGATCCGGCTCGGTGTTGAACAGCCAGTCGGTGCGCGGATTGCCGATGCAGTGCAAATAGCCGACCGGAATATGGATCCAGAGGTAGTCGTCGCGCGCGCCCGCTTCGAGCAAGAGCACGTTGACGTCCTTATTGCGCGTCAAGCGGTTGGCAAGAACGCAGCCCGCAGTACCGGCCCCAACGATGATGTAGTCGTATTCTCCAGCCGATTCCACGTGTTTCGTCTCCTCAGGTCTGCACTTCGGATGCCAGCTCGGATGCCAACTCAGTGGCCAATACCTCGATCAGGCGCGCCGCCGGCATGGCCCGCGCCCGCGCAAATTCGGCGCCGGCCCACATCGACATCAAGTCGGTGTCGCCGCTCTTCGCCGCCGCCGCGCGGATGGGGCCGGTCAGCGCATTCTGCACCGGATACGGCGGCACCTGCGCCTCCACCGCCTCCATCTGGCGCATGAAACCGTTTTCGATGCCGCGCGCATAGCGTCCGGAAAAAGAGCGGGTCAGGCGCGTGCGCCCTTCCCCGCTCAAAATCCGTGCTCGATGGGCCGGGTGGGTGGCCGCTTCGTCGGTCACGAGGAAGGCGGTGCCCATCTGCACGGCGCGCGCGCCCAGCTGCAAGGCTTGCTTGATGTCGGCCCCGCTCATGATGCCGCCGGCGGCGATCACGGGAATCGTCACGGCCGCCGCCACCGCCGGCCACAACGCGCGGCTGGACAGGGTCGCGTCTTCCTGGCGCCCGATAAAGGTGCCGCGGTGTCCGCCCGCCTCGACCCCGGAAGCGACCACCGCATCGGCGCCGATCGCTTGCCAGGCCAGCGCTTCGGCCACCGTGGTGACGGTGCCGATCACGGCAATGCCGGCCCCGTGCAGGCGTTCGACTTGCACCGCCTCCAGGATGTTAAAAGTAAAACTGACGGCCGCCGGGCGCAGCTTGAGCAGCGTTTCGAACTGCGCCGCGAAGTCCTCGCACCATTGGTTCGGGAGCGGCAGGCTGTCCCAGCCCAGGCTGGACCAGACGGGACGCAGCAATTCCACGGCGCGCTCGACTTCGGCCTCGCTCGGAGCCGGTGTGCCTTGCACGAAAAAATTCAGCAGGAAGGGACGCTCGGTGAGGGCGCGGATACGCGCCACCTGCGCCTCGATCGTTGCCGGACTGAGCAGCGAACACGGCAGGCTGCCGAGCGCACCGGCATTCGAGACGGCGGCCACCAGTTCCGGCGTGCAAGCGCCGCCCGCCATCGGGCCCTGGATGATGGGTATCTGGAACAAGTCGTCGAATGCCATGTCCGCCTCCGTAGTCAATGCCGTGATCGATGCAGTGCGTTTTCACCGAGGCCAGCTTACCAGATCGTAAACTTCGCGCCAGTAGCTCATCTGTGGATAAGCCTATTGATATCCACAGGGACCGATTGTGCAAAATCGCGCGTTTGGCGCGGCGCCAAAATCTTGTTCAGGTTTACCCCTGCGCCGATACAGGCGCCCGCACAGGCTTATACCGCGCGTAAACCAATGATTTTATATCTGTTAACAGGCTTATCCACAGAAAAGGCCAGTTGTTAACACTACTACTATGCTTTGTATACCTTTATTGGTTGTAAACCTGAAAGCGAAAGCTGACCTGGTGGCAGAAAATTTTTTTTCGTCCCCGACGCGATCTGTTGGTTGCCAACCTCAGATTTGACAGCCTGGCCGCTCGTTCGTTGCCAGCCTCGCCATCGGCGCCAGCAAAACGCCGTTGCCGGACGGGTGTGGACAAACCCCTGCATATCCACAGGAGCGAATGTGCAGAAGCGCCCTTCCTGGACGCTGCGCAAAATCTGTTCACCTTCCATGCAAGCCTGATACAGCGCTTGTGCAAGACATTGGAATGCGCCTAAGTGCTTGAGCGTGTGGAGAAAACTGGACTTGTCCACAGTTTGCGGCCGCGTTAACAACTACTACTATTTTGTATACAAGCTTTTTAATTAAATAGAAGAAGAAGCGGCCTTGTTGAAAAACCGGCTCGCGCCGGCGACTGGCCAGGCGAAAAGCCGCATCGGAGCGACGCTCGAACGGTCTGAAAAAAAAAACGGCATGCAAAATGCGGCGACCAGGGATGCCTTACTGACGATCGTCGTGTGAAAGGTTTGGCAGGAAACGCGATGCGGATGGATGCGGCAAAAAGCCTGCTGCTGTTGTTCAGCCGGTGAAGCGCGTGAGCCCACGGGCGACGACCCGATGGCCAGACAATCGGTTCTGGCAAAAAATCGCGGTTAACGGCTTCCGGGCTGTGGACAAGCCACTGCATATCCACAGCACCAGATGTGCAGAACGACGTTTACTGAGGGCAAGCCGTTTTTTCTCCACCAACCGTGCAAGCCCGATACAATCTTTGTCCAGCTCGTTTACGGCGACGTAAACTGCTGATCTTGTGGAGTAAACCAGGCTTATCCACAGCAGAGTCGTCGTTTACTATCACTACCAGTTTGTATACATACATTTATTACTGTAAACAGAGAACAGCGGGAACAGCGTGGAAAACCCGTCTGCAAGGCGAAACCACGACTTATAAACCTGTTTTGGCTACTTTTAAAACCTCGTCAACAGAGAAAATATGCGTCTCGGGATCATCAGCGCGCTGGCTGAAGAACAGCAAGGGCTCGTGGAAGCCATGCAGAGCCCCTACAAGCTCATCCATGGTCAACGCGACTACTGGGTAGGACAGCTGTGGGAAATCGACGCTGTGTGCGTCCTGTCGCGTATAGGCAAGGTTGCAGCGGCCATGACAGCGACCATGCTTGTGGAGAAGTTCGGAGTTACCCACATCCTGTTTACGGGTGTGGCCGGTGCCGGCGACAAATCGATCCAGGTGGGCGACATCGTCGTCGCCGAATCGCTGGTGCAGCACGACATGGATGCCAGCCCCTTATTTCCCCGTTTCGAAGTGCCGTTGACGGGTTTGACGCATTTTCCAGCGGATCGTCCCTTGAGCACGCGCCTGCTCGATGCGGCCCATGCCTTCCTGGACGACGATTTCGAGGCGGTGATCGATCCGCTGGAAAAGGCGGCCTTCGGGCTGACCCGGCCACGCATCCACCGCGGCCTGATCGCCAGCGGCGACCAGTTCGTCAACGACCGCGCCCACATCAACGCCTTGAATGCGGCTTTGCCGGGCCTGGTGGCGGTCGAAATGGAAGGGGCGGCGGTGGCGCAGGTCTGCTACGAGCTGGGCGTGCCCTGCGCGGTCATCCGTACGATTTCGGACAACGCCAATGAAAACGCGGCCACCGATTTTTTACGTTTCGTAAAATCGGTGGCCGCGCGGTATGCCTATTTCATCGTCCAGCGTTTTTGCCTGCAGGACGATGCTGTGTTGGAAGTAAATCAGGCCAGCAGGGAATCGGCCGGCACGTAATCGTAGCCCAGGGTCTGGGCCACCGCCTGATACGTCACCTGGCCCAGGCAGACATTCAGACCCTGGCGCAGGTGGGCGTCATCCAGTAAGGCGCGGCGCCAGCCTTTGCTGGCCAATGCAACGGTATGCCCGATGGTTGCGTTGTTCAGCGCGAAGGTCGAGGTACGGGCCACGGCGCCCGGCATGTTCGCCACACAATAGTGAACGACGCCGTCGACGACATAGGTCGGGACGGCGTGGGTGGTCGCATGCGAGGTTTCGAAGCAGCCGCCCTGGTCGATCGCCACGTCGACCACGACCGCCCCCTTCTTCATGCGTGAAATCATGCTGCGCGTGACCAGTTTCGGCGCCGCCGCTCCCGGCACCAGCACGCCGCCGATCACGAGGTCGGCCGCCAGCACCGCTTCCTCGATCGCGTGCGAGGTCGAATACAGGGTAGAGATGCGGTTGCCATAGACCAGGTCGAGCTGGCGCAGGCGCTCCATGCTTTTGTCCAGCACCGTCACCCGTGCCCCGGTGCCGACCGCCATTTGCAGCGCATTCGTGCCGACCACGCCGGCGCCGATGATGACGATGTGGCCCGGCGCCACGCCCGGCACGCCGCCCAGCAGCAGGCCCATGCCGCCCTTCGATTTTTCCAGGTGGGCGGCGCCCGCCTGGATCGCCATGCGCCCCGCCACTTCGCTCATCGGCGCGAGCAGCGGCAAGCCGCCGCCCGGTCCGGTGATGGTTTCGTAGGCAATGCAGACCGCCTTCGATTTCACCAGCGCCGCCGTTTGCTCCGGATCCGGCGCCAGGTGCAGGTAGGTGTACAAGATCTGGCCTTCGCGCAGCATCGCGCATTCGCCCGGCTGCGGTTCCTTGACTTTGACGATCATCTCGGCGCGCGCAAAAATCTCTTCCGCCGTCTCGACGATCATGGCGCCCGCCGCCACGTAATGCGCATCCAGCAAGCCGATCTCGGTGCCGGCGTTCTTCTGGACAATGACTTGATGCCCCCGTGCGACCAGCTCGTGCACGGAAGGCGGGGTCAGGCCGACCCGGTACTCATGGTTTTTGATCTCTTTTGGAACGCCAACTAACATGTCTTCCTCCAAGTGATTTACAGCAGTGCTACATGATTACAGTCCCAAGGTCATGAGGCTTGCGTTGCCGCCAGCAGCGGTCGTGTTCACGCACACGGCGCGTTCGGCCACCAGGCGCCACAGGGCAACCGGGGAATGGGCATCGGTATCGACAATCCCGACGATCGCTCCCTGGCGCGCCGCCAGTTGCGAGCGCAGCTTGCCCGTCAAGCCGGTTTCCACCAGGGCGATGTCGAAGTCGCAGTTGTCCACTTCGGCCGCGCCGATAAACCGGATACGGTCTTTGACTTCCGCAGGTAACTCTTCCGGCATCACCGCCTGCGAGCTCGCCAGCACGAAGGCGCGGTTGCCGGTCGCCATGGCCGCCGCCAGTTGATTCAGCATGGCGGGCAGGGACGACGCCGCGCACAGCACCACGCCGCGCGGAACGAAGGCCAGGCTGTTCTTTTCTCCGGTCGGGCCGGGCAAGGTCATGGTCGTGCCGTTCAGCTGGGTGCGGGCATAGGTCTCGCCCAGGCTGGCGATATCCTGGTGGCCATTGTTGCGTGCCCAGACCAGCAGGGCCGACAAGGCCGCATACGCTTGCGTGCCGTGCTCGCGCAGCGGCGCCGCGTTTTTCTGCAGGCGCTTGACATATAACGGGCCGCCAGCCTTCGGGCCAGTGCCGGATTTGCCTTCGCCACCGAAAGGCTGCACACCAACGACGGCGCCGACGATGTTGCGGTTCACATAGATATTCCCGACGTGGGCGCGGCTGGTGATGAAATCGATGGTTTCGTCGATGCGCGAATGCACGCCCAGGGTCAGTCCATAGCCGGTGGCATTGATCGCATCGATCACTTTTGACAAGTCGGCGCGGCGGTAGCGCACGATGTGCAGCACGGGGCCGAAGACTTCCTGTTTCAGCTCGGCCAGGGAACCGATTTCCAGCACGGTCGGCGCCACGAAGGTGCCGTGCGCCGTCACCGATGCCGGCAACTCGAGCGCGAAATGCTGTTTCGCCGTGACGCGCAAGCGCGCGATATGGTCGAGCAGGTTGCGCTGGGCTTCGGCATCGATCACGGGACCGATATCGGTTGCCAGGCGATCCGGGCTGCCGACGCGCAATTCACCGAGGGCGCCCTTCAGCATGCGGATCGTCTTGTCGGCGATATCTTCCTGCAGGAACAGCACGCGCAGCGCCGAGCAGCGCTGGCCGGCACTGTCGAAGGCCGAACTGAGGACGTCTTGCACGACTTGTTCCGGCAGCGCCGAGGAATCGACGATCAGCGCGTTCTGGCCGCCCGTTTCGGCGACCAGGGGAATGTCGATGCCCTCGGCTTCGCCGCGTTTTGCCAGCGTACGGTTGATCAATTGCGCCACTTCCGTGGAACCGGTAAAAATCACGCCTTTTACACGCGCATCGCCAGTGAGGGCGGCGCCGACGACTTCACCGCGGCCGGGCAGCAGTTGCAGCGCCGCGCGCGGGATGCCGGCTTCATAAAACAGTTCGACGGCGCGGTGTGCGATCAGCGGCGTCTGTTCCGCCGGTTTTGCCAGCACGACGTTGCCGGCAGCCAGGGCTGCGGCGACCTGGCCCGTGAAAATGGCCAGTGGAAAATTCCAGGGGCTGATGCAGGTGACCGGCCCCAGGGCTTGCGCCACCGGCGCATCTTTTACCTGGGCGCCGTAATACCGTAAAAAATCGACGGCTTCGCGGATTTCGGCGATCGCGTTCGGCAGCGATTTGCCGGCTTCGCGCACGGCCAGGGCCATCAGCTCGGCGCAGTTGTCTTCGAACAGGTCGGCCACGCGGTCGAGGATGGCGGCGCGCTCGGCGTTGGCGCTGGCGTTCCATTCGCCGGCGAAGGCGGTGGCGGCGGCCAAGGCCGTGTCGACGTCGCTTGCCGCCGCTTCCCGCACCTGGCCGACGACATCGGCGTGCTGGGCCGGATTGAGGATGGGCAGCGAGTCCGCACCGACGACGGCGCCGGCGATCAGGGGCGCCGCCTGGTAACTGCGCTGGCGCGACAGTTCCGTGCCGAGCGTGTACAACGACGCTTCATTCGTCAGGTCGATGCCGGCCGAGTTTTTACGCTCGCTGCCGAACAGCGCGCGCGGCAGGGCAATCCCCGTGTGCGGCGCGCCGCCACTGGCGCGCGCGACCTCGAACGGATCGCTCAATAACGTGTCGATGGCGACTTTTTCGTCGACGATCTGGTTCACGAAGGAAGAGTTGGCGCCGTTTTCCAGCAGGCGCCGCACCAGGTAGGCCAGCAGGGTTTCGTGGGAACCGACCGGCGCATAGATGCGGCAGGCTTTATTCAAATTCTCCTTGCCGACGACCTGGTCGTACAGCGTCTCGCCCATGCCGTGCAAACACTGAAATTCATAGTTCTCGATGCCGCGTTCCTGGGCCCAGGTGTAGATCACCGATAAAGTGTGGGCATTGTGGGTGGCGAACTGGGCGTAAATGACGTCGGTCGCGCCCAGCAGTTTTTCCGCGCACGTCAGGTAAGACACGTCCGTGTAGACCTTGCGCGTGTACACCGGGAAGCCCGGCATGCCGTCCACTTGGGCGCGCTTGATCTCCGCATCCCAATACGCGCCTTTTACTAAACGCACCATGAACTTGCGGCCGCTGCGCTTGGCCAGGTCGATCACGTAATCGATCACGAAGGGGCAACGCTTCTGGTAACCCTGCACGACCAGGCCGATGCCGTCGAAACCGGCGAGTTCCGCATCGAAAGCCAGCGCTTCGAGCATGTCGAGCGAGATCTCCAGGCGGTCGGCTTCTTCCGCATCGATATTGATGCCGATATCGTATTGTTTTGCGAGCAGCACCAGGCTGCGCACGCGCGGCAGCAGTTCGCCCATCACGCGTGCCGACTGGGCGCGGCTGTAGCGCGGGTGCAGGGCCGACAGTTTGATGGAGATCCCCGGGCCGTTCTTGATGCCGCGGCCATTCGAAGCCTTGCCGATCGCGTGGATCGCTTTTTCGTAGGACGCGTAATAGCTGGCAGCGTCGGATTCGGTCAGCGCCGCTTCGCCCAGCATGTCGTAGGAATATTGATAGCCGCGCGCCTCGTTGGGCTGGCTATTCTTCAATGCCTCGTCGATGGTCTGGCCGGTGACGAACTGGTTGCCCAGCATGCGCATGGCGAGGTCGACGCCCTTGCGGATGAGCGGCTCGCCGCCCTTGGCGATGAGTCTCGTCATGGCCGAGCCGAGCCCGCGTTCGCTGTTGCTCGAAACGAGTTTGCCGGTAATGAGCAGGCCCCAGGTGGCGGCATTCACGAACATCGACGGCGATTCGCCCAGGTGGCTGCGCCAGTCGCCGCGGCTGATCTTGTCGGCGATCAGGCGGTCAGCGGTGGCGCTGTCGGGAATGCGCAGCAGCGCTTCGGCCAGGCACATCAGGGCGACGCCCTCTTCCGACGACAGCGAGAATTCGTGCATCAGCGCATCCACGCCCGAGGCGCGCGTGCGTTGCGCACGGACCTTGGAGACGAGGCGGTGCGCCAGCGGCTTGGCATCCGCGCTCGGGCGCGCGCCTTGCGCCAGCAGCCATTGCACGGCTTCGGTTTCGTCGCGCCGGTAGGCAGCCGTGATGGCGGCGCGCAGCGGGGTTTGTTCCGGCTTGAGTTCGGATTGAAAAGCGTCGAAGGGGACGAAGGTCGGGGCGATCTGCATGGGGTTCTTTGAAAAGGAAGTCAGGGAAAGCGCGCAGCAAAACGCGCCGCACTGCATGGCAGCCGGCGCGCGTTTGTTTGGATTGCGACTGCGTGCTTCAATCGTTTGATTGTAAAAGGATTTCTTCTGGATTAATTCTGTTTTTAACGGGTACTAGCAATAGATAGTTTTTGGTGCGAGAATTCCACCAAATAATATTTACGTGGGAGAGACGGCATGCTGGACAAGATTTCAAAGAAGATTCTCGCCGAGTTGCAGAACGATGGCCGCATCAGTAACGTCGAACTGGCGACCCGGGTGAATTTGTCGCCGGCAGCCTGCCTCGAGCGCGTCCGCAAACTCCACGAGTCCGGCTACATCATGGGCTATACGGCCCAGCTGAACCCGCAACTGCTGGATGTGTCCTTGCTGGTCTTCATCGAGGTGGTGCTGGACCGCACCACCCCGGAAGTGTTCGACGCCTTCAAACAAAGCGTGCAGCTGATCCCGGAAGTGCTGGAATGCCACATGGTGGCGGGCGGTTTCGACTATTTAGTGAAGGCGCGCGTAAAAGATATGGCGGCTTACCGCGAATTCCTCGGTAAAACCTTGTTGCAAAAAGGCGTGCGCGAAACGCACACCTATGCGGTGATGGAAGAAGTCAAAAATACGACGAAGTTGCCAATCCGGTAATGCAGGGCGGCGACCCCGTCGTCGTCACGCGGCCTGGCGCTCGCCCTTCGGCGCCGTGGCAACCGCCGCCGTCGTCTCCAGGTTATTTCGCAGCCAGCGGTGCGCCGGACTGCGGCCGTCGCGCTCGTGCCAGAGCATGTCGAGGTGCACGGCCGGCAGGGCGAACGGCAACTCGCGCCAGACCAGGGAGTCGGTCATGCCGGTCGAGCCCATCAAATGCTTCGGCAACACCGTAATCAAATCCGAATTCGCGACGACCCGCCCTGCCGTGAAGAACTGGTTCACGGTGAGCAGGATGCGCCGCTCGCGCCCGATCTGCGAGAGCGCCTCGTCGACCAGCCCATGCGCGCGGCCGGAAAAACTCACCAATAAATGGTTCGCCTTGCAATAGGTATCCAGATCGAGTTTATTCGCGGCGGACAGCGGGTGGTTCTTGCGCATCACGCACACGTACTGGCCGGAATACAGGCGTTCGTGGCGGATCGGCGAGCCGGTTTCGTACGACAATTGCGCCGCCACGCCGGGGAAGAAGCCGACCGCGAGATCGATATCGCCGCGCAGCAGCATCGGGCGCGGTTCGCGCGTGGTCAGCGGCACCATGCGGATATTCACGCCGGGCGCTTCGCTTTCGATCGAGCGCATGAGCGACGGCAGCCAGTAGGCGGCGGTGGCGTCGGCCATCGCCATCCGGAACGTCGCCTGCGCTTTCGAGACATCGAAGGTTTCCGGCATCACCGCCGCTTCCAGCGACTGCAGCGCCGCGCGCACGGCCGGCCACAGCGCTTCGGCGCGCGGCGTCGGTTTGACCCCGTAGGCCGTGCGGATCAGGAGTTCGTCGCCCAGGCTTTCGCGCAGGCGTTTGATGGCGTTCGAGACCGCCGGCTGCGTCATGGCGAGATGGCCGGCTGCGCGCGTCAGATTTTGTTCGGTCATGACTGCGTCGAACACGCGCAGCAGATTCAGGTCCAGGGTCAGGAAGCTCATGGCGGGGTCTCGGCTAGATTGGGCGGCAATTGGTCTGCATCAAAGTGTACCCCATTTCATTCACGATCAATATAAGGCTCATCAGGAAACGGAATTGGATGTATATGTTGCGTTGCACTATAGTTTGTAAAAACAACACCAAAGTCATCCACCATGCCGTTTGCCGACGCTGTCACCCATTTCGTACTGCTGGCCTTGCTGGCCAGTCTGCTGATGTTCTTCCGTCCCCTGCTGACCGGCCTGGTGCGCGCTTGCGTACTGACCCTGCGCCCGCGCCTGCCGCGGCCAGCGCGCAACGCCGCGCCCTGAACCAGCCTTGACAAAAAAAACGCGGCGCCCGGTCACCCGGCGCCGCGTTTTTTCATGGTGGATGCTGCTTAACCTGCGTCGCCCAGCAGTGCCGGTTTCAGCGAGCGGTCGACCGGCTTGTCGCCCAGCCAGATGCGCAGCACGGCATTATAGAAATTCACGTCCGACACCGGTTCGCCGATGCGCTTGCCGTTCAGTTCGCAGACGGTGCCCGTGCCCGGGATCCAGTCCATGTGCAGGGTGTCGCCCTTCTTGATGGCGTCGATGCTGGCGAACATTTCTCCGAACTTGGCGATCTGGCCGACGATCTTCGCCTTTTCCGCCTTGTCCAGGTTCTCGTTGATGCCATCCATGAAGGCTTTACCGAGGTCTTCCGAGGCGATGTCGCGCGCCATCACCAGGGTGACGCGGCGCGGCCCGTCGAGTTTTAATATGTCGGCCACCGCCGTCTTCTTTTCCGTCAGGTAGAGGCCGGCGGCATAGACCTTGATGACGAGCTTGGTGCGCATGCCGGCGCCGTTGAGTTTCAGCTCCTTGCCGCCGACTTTGTTGACGTCCTCGAACTTGATGCCGTTGACGTCGACCGCGGCCTGGGCGCTGCCCAGGCAGGCGGCGGCGAGCGCGGCGCCGCCGAGGACGGTTTTGATGTGGTGAATCGGGGTCATGCTGTCTCCTGTGGTTTAGGGTTGTTCGGCGGCGGGTGCCGGCAAGCGTTTGACAAGGTC
>Ga0213835_101423_pt1 | contig 14672 bp, 14 predicted proteins | sample SWPATP01_FD_160576 | JGI IMG/M metagenome (GOLD analysis project Ga0213835, IMG submission 160576) | Coastal seawater microbial communities from Marineland, Florida, United States - SWPA TP0 #1 | ecosystem: Environmental > Aquatic > Marine > Coastal | place: USA: Florida | collected 2016-08-05
GCGGCTCGGACGGGGTGTTCCGGGGCGCGACGCTGGATTACAGCGTGGGCGCGGGCATCGTGGCTGACAGCGACCCGGCGGCGGAGTTTGAGGAGACGGCGCAGAAGGCGTGGGCGGTGCGCGGGCTGGGGGCGGAAGTGGGGGCGTGCCGAAGCGGGGGATGAGCGGCGGGGTGTTGGTTTACTGGCGGGGTTCGGTCAGCAGACGTGCGGATTGCTCGGCGGTGCGCGGGTCGATCAGTGGCACGGCGAGGGCGGGGTTGATGACGCTGGTTGAGAGGATGGTGCGCCGCCCGGCCTGGAGGAATGTGCCGTCTTCGGCGCGATCTTCCTGGATCTCGATGGTGAGTATTTGGCGATGGCGGTCGTAGCGCCAACCGCTGGCGTTGTGCTCCGGCGGCGTGATCGCGATGGGGTTCCGCCCCTGGCTGTCGGTGAGGTAGAGACGCCGAGCGTCGTAGATGGTCAGACGCCCGTCGCCGTCGGTGTCGGCTTCGGTGACCTCGAAGAGCAGGGCGTCGACACGCCAGCGTGGGTGGCGCTCGGTGGAGCCCTCGACTTCGTCGCCGAGCACGGCCCACTGGCTGATGACCCCCCGGTGGTGGAGCAGCAGGGTCGTTTCGTGCGGGGGCTCGTCCTGAAGGAACGCGACGTTGTGCCAGCGGACCGGCTGGATGTAGAGAGCGTTGTGCATCATTTCGCGCGGCCTGAATGTGTGGCTTGGCATGCGGAAGGATCCCGAGGCAGTGAAGCGGGGCACGCCGCGTCGCATGAACGGGTCGCGGGCGGAGCCCGGCTCTTCCGGGATTTCGATGCGGAAGGGGACCAGACGGGCGGTCGAGCCGCGGATGGAGATCGGCAGGGTGAAGGTGAGCTGCCCGTCGAGAATGGGCAGCTCAGCGGGGGTGTCGGAGACGATGGGCCTGGGGTTGGGCAGCGGCTTTGAAGGGCATCCCATGTTCGCCAGGGCGAGGGTGGCGGCGATCAGGAGCGTGACGGCGCGGCGGGTGCGGTTTTGGGCATGGTGCATCCTCCGGATCGAGCGGGGCATCGGAGGATACTGGCATCACGGGATCAGGCGTGATTGGGATGCGTACGGGCGTGCGGGTTGCGGGTGATTGAGCGGGCGTTGGGCGTCGGGGCGGGGGCGGTGGTATGCTTTTCGCCCCGGGCTTTGGTGCGGGGCTTTGGTGCGGGGTGGTGGTGGTGTTGTGGCTTGTGGGGAGCGTGGTTGGCCGGGCCGCGTGGTTGTGCGGGCGGCGTGGGCGGACGGGCTTCGGGGCGTTGATCGGCCTCGGGCGTGATTTGGAGCGGACTTATGGCTCGCACGAGCACCAGCGTGGGCATCGGGGTGACGATCACGATCCTGGGGATCCTGACGTTCGCGTTCTTCGTGATGACGATCATCTTTTTCGGGCAGATGAACTCGGCCCGGAACGAGCTGGCGGACTACCGGCAGCAGGTGAGCGAGTGGGTGACGCCACAGGATCAGCAGAACGAGCAGATCCGGGTGTTCGCGGATCTTGCCGATCGCGAGCGGAAGAGCACGATCGCGTTCCTGAGCGATTCGCTGAACGAGTCGATCCGGCTCGGGCTGGGCGGGCGCGGGACGGTGGCGGAGCTGCGCAGCTCGGCCGAGCCGCTGCTGGCGGGCGGGACGCGCGGGCTGGTGGGCGCGGTGCGTCAGCGTGATTCGCAGATTGCGCAGCTGAATACGCGGGTGAGCGAGATCGAGGCGGACCTGGAGCTGGCGCGGGAGTCGCTGCTGGCTGAGCGTGCGAAGGTGGAGCGGATCGCGCAGGACTACGAGCGTCAGCTGAACGCGATGCGTGATCAGGTTCGTCGGACCAGCACCGAGGTGGAGAGTTTCCGGAGCGGGATCCAGGCGGCCGAGGTGGACATGGACCAGCGGGTGGACCGGATCCGGGGCGAGTCTCGGGAGGTCGAGGCTCGTCTGAACGACCGTGTGCGCCAGTTGGAGTCGGAGAACCTGCGTCTGCAGGACACGATCGCTCGTCTGCAGGAGGGTCGGGCGGGTGATCGCCTGATGCCGACCGACGAGTTCGCGCTGGTGGACGGCGAGGTTGTGGGTCTGAACCCGTCGGAGAATCAGGTGTTCATCAACCTGGGGCGCCGGGACCGTCTGCGTCTTGGGATGCAGTTCCAGGTGTACGGCGATCCGAGCGTGATCCGCCCGAACGCGCAGGGGGAGTTCCCGCCCGGGAAGGCGACGATCGAGGTGGTGACGCTGGGCGAGAACCAGAGCTCGGCCCGCGTGATCCGCTCGACGGCCGGGAACCCGGTGATCCGCGGGGACGTGATCGTGAACCCGCTGTACGACCCGCGGAAGGTGTACACGTTCGTGGTGTACGGGCTGTTTGATACGAACAACGACGGGCGCGCGACGGCGCTGGGTCGCGACGAGGTGGTTTCGCGGATCGAGGCGTGGGGCGGGCGTGTGACGGACGAGATGACCGGGGATGTGGACTTCCTGGTGCTTGGTCGTCGCCCGCAGCTGCCGCCGCCGCCGCCGTTTAATGCGCCGGTCGCGGTGCAGAGCGAGTACGTGCGCCTGAGCCAGCTGGCGCGCCGGTATGACGAGCTGCAGAACCAGGCGCAGCGGACGAGCCTGCCGATTCTGAACGAGAACCGGCTGCGGACGCTGCTGGACGGTCGATGAGCGAGGGGTCGTCGGTGGTCGCGGGGGACGTGTCGCCCGGGGCGATCGAGGACGTCGCGGATCGCGCGGAGATCGGTTCGCCGGTGCCGGGTCGCCCGGAGGCTCGGCGGGGGTTGCGTGCTGCGGGTGATGCGTGCGCGTACGCGGCGATCCGTGGGTTGCTGACGCTGCCGATGGTGGCGGGGCCCGGCGTTTCTGTGGAAATCGCGGGGGCGGCGGGGCGGCGTTTTGGTCGCGCGCGATTCAATCGCAAACGGCTGGAGCGCGCGGAGGCCTCGGTCCTGCAGGCGTTCCCGGGTTGCGACGCGGACTGGGCGCGTGAGACGGCTTTGCGGAGCTATGAGCACCTGTTCCGGCTCGGCGTGGAAGTGGCGTTTACGCCGCGTCTGATGAGCGACGAGGGGTGGGTTGAGCGGACGTGGATCGAGAACGTCGGTGCGGCGATGCGCGCGGTGGCGCAGCGTGAGCGTCCGGTGATCATGCTGACGGGGCACTGCGGGAACTGGGAGCTGCTGGGGTACACGATGGCGCTGCTGGGCTTTCCGACGCACGCGCTGTACCGCCCGCTGGACATGAAGCCGCTGGACACGTGGCTGCGCCGGACGCGGGAGCGCCGGGGGCTGGTGCTGGTGGACAAGTTCGGCGCGGCACGGAAGCTGCCGAGGCTGCTGGAGGCGCACCAGCCGGTGGGCTTCGTGGCGGACCAGAACGCGGGCGATCGCGGGCTGTTTGTGCCGTTCATGGGTCGGCTGGCGAGCACGTACAAGACGATCGGGCTGCTGGCGCGCCGGTTCGGGGCGGAGGTGATGTGCGCATCGGCGCGCCGGGTGTCTTCGCGTGGGGTTCGGGGCGAGAGCGGGCCGCTGGCGGAGGGTGAGGTCTCCTTCGGCGGGTGGTCGACGGGGGGGGCGGGGAACTTCCGGTACGCGATCGAGATCGTGGACCACATCACGCCGGAGGATTACGAGTCGCAGCCGGACCCGTTGTTCTACCTGACGGCTCGGTATCGTCGGGCGATCGAGCGGATGGTGCGCCGGGCGCCGGAGCAGTACCTTTGGATGCACCGGATGTGGAAGAGCCGCCCGCGCCACGAGCGGCTCGATCGCCCGTTCCCGCCCCAGCTCCGCGAGAAGCTGGCGAGCCTGCCTTGGATGAGCGAGGGCGACGTCGAGGCGATCGTGGACCAGAGCGACCGGGACCGGGCGTGGCTGAAAGCGAACGGAACCGATCGGTTGGGGTAGGCGGAGGGGGTTAGAAGGCACGGAGGAAGGCACTAGGCATTAGGGACTAGGCACTAGGGGGTTGTTCGTTGTTGGGTGGTGGGTGTGTTTTTGCGTGTTGGAGAGGGGACGTGGTGTGTTGTTTCCCGAATGATGGTTGGGTGGCCTGACCCCCGCCCGCGGCGCGTCTCTTTCCTCGCACTCCCCCTCGCCCCTCCCACCTAGTGCCCATTGCCTCTTGCCTTCCCAGGAGATCCCACGATGTCAGAGCTTCGCCTTGAAGATGTGCGTGTGCTGGTGGTGGACGACGAGCGGGATGTGCGCGAGTCGATCTCGACGGCTTTTGAGGCCGAGGGCGCCGACGTGCTGGCGGTGGACAACGGGAACGCCGCGGTGTCGGTGTGCGCCGAGGATCCGCCGGACCTTGTGATCCTGGACATGATGCTGCCCGGGCGGAGCGGGTTTCTGGCGCTCGAGAAGATCAAGGGACGGGAGGATTCGCCGCTGGTGATTATGGTGACGGCGAACGAGGGCAAGCGTCACCAGGCGTACGCGGAGAGCCTGGGCGTGGACGCGTACATGCTCAAGCCGGTGCCGCTGGGCAGGCTGCTGGATAAAGCGGTGGAGCTGATCGACGCGGACGACGCGGCGGCGGAAGAGGCGGAAAGGGAAGGCACTAGGCATTAGGGACTAGGCACTAGGGGGGGAAGGGGAGCGGGAGGGTTTGCTTTGGCGAGTAAGCGTCGGCGGTTGGTGTTGCAAAAGCCGGATGTGGATGATCCGCCGGCGTTGCTGAGCCTGGGCAAGCCCTCGGCGGTGGCGGAGGCGATGGCGCCGTTTAATACCGCGCCCGATGGCGGGAACAAGAGCCTGGGGACGATGATCCTGTATGGGCCGGGGATTACGGTGGAACTGGCGACGAGCGCGCCCGAGGTGAAGCAGGCGATGGTGACGGTGGTGGACGAGGACGCGGCCTGGGCGGTGCTGAGCCGGATGTGCCGAGTGCATGGGTGGACGATGGTGGACCCGGAAACAGGGCGGACGTTCGGTTGAATGCATGAGAGCTGTGCCACCAACAGAGGCGGGCGACGATGCCGATTTATGAGTATGAGGTGCTGGACGCGCAGGGCGAAGCGACCGGCGAGCGCTTCGAGCTGTTCCAGTCGATCAAGGCGGAGGCGCTGACCAAGCATCCCGACGACGGGCGCCCGGTGCGGCGCGCGATCGTGCGCCCGAACATCGCGGGCAAGTGGTCGGATCTCAAGGGCAAGAGCGCGCTGAGCAACCAGAACCTGGAGCGCCTCGGGTTCACCAAGTACGAGCGCAAGGGCGAGGGCTACATGGAGCGCGTGGCGGGCAAGGAAGGCCCGCGGGCGATCTCGGCCGATGATTGACTGGGGCGGCACGCGCGTCGTCGTCACCGGGGGGGCGGGGTTCCTCGGTCGGCACGTGTGCGCGGCTCTGCGGGCGCGGGGCGTGCGGGACGACGACCTGTCTGTCGTCCGGTCGAGCGCGTATGACCTGCGCGAGGCGTCGGCGTGCGCACGCTTGTTCCGCGATGTGCCCGGTGTGGATCTGGTGATCCACCTGGCCGGGCGCGTGGGGGGGATTCAGGCGAACCGGGCTCATCCGGCGGGGTTTCTGTACGACAACGCGTCGATGGCGCTGCACCTGGTGGAGTCGGCCCGCGCGAGCGGGCTGGGGGACCGGGGCGGGGCGATCGTGATGGCCGGGAGCATGACGAGCTACCCGGAGTCGGCCGATGTGCCGTTCCGGGAGGAGGCGTTGTACGCGGGTGCGCTCGCGGAGCAGACGCGCGGGTACGCGTTCGGGAAGCTTGTCGGGCTGGAGGCGCTGACCGCGTACGGGCGTGAGTTCGGGCTGGCTTCGGGGTATCTGATCCCGGTGAACTTGTACGGGCCCGGCGACAACTTCGACCCGGCAACGAGCCATTTTGTCGGTGCGTTGATCCGTCGGTGCGTGGAAGCGGTGCGCGAGGGTCGGGGAGAGCTTGTCTGCTGGGGGACGGGCGCGCCGACGCGGGATTTTCTGTACATCGAGGACGCGGCCGAGGGGTTCGTGCTGGCGGGGGAGCGCCTGCTGGCGGCTCGGGGCACGGGCGAGGCGGCGGCTTGCGACATGCGCCACGGGGCGATCAACCTGAGCCCGGGGAACGAGCACTCGATCCGCGAGGCGGTGGAGATCATCTGCCGAGTGGTGGGGTTCGGCGGGCGGATCGTGTGGGACACGAGCAAGCCGGAGGGGCAATCGCGGCGATCACTGGACCCGTCAAGGGCGCGGGAGCGGCTTGGTTTTGTGGCGAAGGTTGGGTTTGAAGAAGGCGTGCGCCGGACGGCGGCATGGCTGGAACGGTCGCGCGTGTTCTGAGCGCACGAAAACGAGCCGCGACCGTGAGGGAGCGGTTCTGCAGCAGGCACCAGGAGCCAGTGACCAGGCACCAGTGCTGCATGCGGGGATCTGGTGCCCGGTGCCCGGCTCCTGGCGCCTTCCAGAGAACCGCTCCCTTACGGTCGCGGCTCGTTGGGTTACTGCAGGTTCACCGGCATGACGACGTACATGAAGTCGTTGCCGCTGCGGACGAGCCCGGGCTTGTTGCTGGCTTTGAGTTCCAGGACGACCTTGGGGTCGGCGATGACCTTGAGGGCGTCGGTGAGGTAGGCGGGGTTGAAGCCGATCTTGATGTCGGTGCCCTCGTAGTCCATGAGCTCGACGCGGACCTGGGCTTCGCCCATCTCGGGGGCTCGGCTGGTGAGTTCGAGGCGTTTGTCCTCGGCGGTGAAGGCCATCTGCACCCCGCGGGATTCTTCGTTGGTGAGCAGGGCGGCTCGGCGGACGGCGCTGGCGAGCACGTCGCGGTCGAAGCTGACGCGGATGTCCTGATCCTTGGGGATGACGTCCTCGTAGGGGGGGAACGCGCCCTCGACGAGGTTGCTCAGGAGGGTGGCGCCGGGCTGGTCGCCCTCGCCGCCGAGGTGGAAGACGGCCTGGTTGTCGGCGATCGCGATCGCGACGTTCGCTTCCGGATCGTCGATGAGCTTGAGCAGCAGGGTCAGCGCCTTGCTGGGGATGATGCAGCTGACGGCTTCGGCGTTCTTGTCGCCCTGGGCGAGGGTGCTTCGGCAGAGGGCGAGGCGTCGCCCGTCGGTCGCGACGAACTCGAGTTTCTTGCCCTCGCGCCGGAGGAGCACGCCGTTGATCGCGTAGCGGGAGTTTTCGCGCGCGGTGGCGAAGATGGTGCGCTGGACGGCTTCGGCGAGTTGGTGGGCGTTGTGCTCGAAGACGGTTTTGGCCGGGGCCCGGCCGCCGGCACCTTGGACGATCGCGTCGAACTCGGGGATGGGTGGGAAGTCGTTGGGTGCGTAGGCGTGGAGTCGGAAGTGGGCGTCCTCGCCGCGGATGTGGACGAGGTCGTCGCCGTCGGTTTCGATGGTGAGCGTGGGCTCGTTGTCCTCGGCGGAGACGATCTGGCGAAGCTTGTCGGCCGGCACCAGGGCCTGCCCGGGCTCGGCGATCTCAACACGGGCGAGGCTGAGTCGGATGGAGATCTCGGCGTCGGTGCCGGAGAGGGTGAGCTCGCCGTCGGGTGAGGCGTCGATCTTGACGCAGGCGAGCTGGGGCCTGGGCGAGCGGTGGTTGACGACGCCGGAGACGAGGTTGACCGCGTCGAGGAGCGCGGCACGTTCGCAGATGACCTTCATGCGTGGACCGCCTTGAAGAGGGTTCGGGGCGGAGATCCCAAGATCTCGTGGTTGGGAGGAAGTGTACCGCGAGGGCGGGGGCTCGGGGTGGCTGGGTTTGGAAAGTGTGTCGGTCGGGCGGTTGCCGCTGGGGGGCGGGGTGCGGATACTCCTGAATCGCCACGCGCGCGGGGCCGGGGCCCCGGGGCGGTGGCGTGCGCCGTCGGGCGGGCGCGATCCGTGCCGCCCGGCCTGCGCCGGATCCGGGTTTGCCCCCGGGCCCGGGTCGCGGGTGTTCCCGAATCCGGCTCCGCGGGCGATGGGCCCGCGGACCGGGAGCGTCGCCCATCCCCCGAGCCCGAGCCCCGGGTTTTCACCCACACCAACCACCAGACCACACGAGACGAGGTGCCCATGTCATACGAAGCCGCCGTGCACGCCCAGGCGATCGAACTGGACCGTCTGAGCCTGGAGATGACCGCCGCTGCCGGGAGCGGGCACCCGACGACCGCGATGAGCCTGGGGCACATCGTGACGGTGCTGATGTTCAGCAGCATGCGCTGGAGCCCGGACTACCCGGATTACCCGACGAGCGACCGCCTGGTGCTGAGCGAGGGGCACGCGGTGCCGATCGTGTACGCGGCCGCGGCGAAGCTGGGGACCGTGGTCATCGACAAGGGGGAGCGCCGGAAGCTGGCGATCGAGGACCTCAAGACGCTGCGCCAGTGGCACAGCGTACTCGACGGGCACCCGAACCCGATGGAGGGGTTCCCGTTCTTCGATGCGGCGACGGGCTCGCTGGGGCAGGGGCTGAGCGTGGCGGCGGGCGTGGCGGAGGCGGCTCGGCTCGATGGGCTGGATCGTCGGGTGTACTGCATCATTGGCGACGGCGAGAGCCGCGAGGGGCAGATCGCTGAGGCGCTGGACCACGTCATCGACCGGAAGCTGACCAACGTGCTCCCGATCTTCAACTGTAACGAGTACGGGCAGGCGGACCGCGTGAGCGGGCAGCAGTCGAGCGAGCGGACGGCGGCGAAGCTGGCGGCGACGGGGTACGAAGTGCTTTCGATCGACGGTCACGACCCGAAACAGATCAAGGCGGCGATGGACGCGTTCGCGACGCGCTCGACGCAGCGCGACGCGCAGCCGCTGGCGGTGGTGGCGCGAACGGTCAAGGGCTGGGGCGCGCCTTCGCTGCACGGCTCGGGCTGGCACGGCAAGCCGCCGACGGGCGATGCGCTGACACGCGCCTACGCGGAGCTGGACGAGCGCCGGGTGGAGCTGACGAGCACGCTGGTGTCGAGCGATCAGTTCATGATTCAGCCGCCGAACGAGTTCGCGGCTCCGGAGGACGACGGCGGCGAGGTGCCGACGCTGGGCGAGGCGATGAAGCGCTTCGACATGGAGAGCGCGCTGCACACGGGCAAGATGGCGACGCGGAAAGCGTACGGCATCGCGCTGCGCGTGCTGGGGCAGGTCTCGCGCCGGGTTGTGGCGCTGGACGCGGACGTGAGCAACTCGACGCACGCGGACATGTTCGCGAAGGATTCGTCGCTGAGCGAGCGGTTTATCGAGTGCAAGATCGGCGAGCAGAACATGTTCAGCGTGGCGGCGGGGATGAGCGCGGCCGGGAAGATCCCGTTCTGCTCGACGTTCGCCAAGTTTGTGACCCGCGGGTACGACCAGATCGAGATGGCGATCAACAGCGGGGCGAACATCAAGATCGTGGGCAGCCACGCGGGGATCACGCTCGCGAGCGACGGGCCGAGCCAGATGGCGCTCCCGGACGTGGCGTGGTTCCGGAGTTTCAGCACGGTGCGCGATCACCGCGGGAACCCGGCGTGCTACGTGCTGCAGCCGGCGGACGCGTACGCGGCTTATGCGCTGGCGGGCGTGATGGCTGAGTATGAGGGTGCGTGCTACATGCGGACGCTGCGGGCCGAGACGGAATTCATCTACTCCGACGACGTGGTGTTCAACCTCGGCGGGTTCGAGGTGCTGACCGAGGGTCGGGACCTGGTGCTCGCGGCGAGCGGGTACATGGTGCACGAGGGGAACAAGGCGGTCGATCTGCTGGATAAGGCCGGGATCAGCGCGACGCTGGTGGACCTCTACAGCCTGCCGTTCGATGAAGAGAAGCTGCTGGACGTCATCGGGGCGAACAACGGGTACGTGATCAGCCTTGAGGACAACTACGGCGGCGGCATCGGCTCGGCGATCGCCGACGCGCTGGTGCGGTCCGGCGATGCGTTCACGCTGGAGCAGATGCACGTGACGCGGATCCCCAAGAGCGCGCAGACGCCGGAGGAGATGCTGCAGATGTGCGGGCTGACGGCTCAGGACGTGGTGAAGCGCGCGATGAAGCTGTTGCAGGTGGTGTGAGGGGGAAGGCACTCGGGACTAGGCATCAGGCACTAGGTCCGAGAGGGATTCGGAACGAGGCGGCCTCCTTTGGGGGGCCGCTTTTTCTTTGGTGTGGGCTTTTGGGAATGACAACGGCGGCCCCTTGTGGGGGGCCGCCGTTGTTGGTTGGGAGCGGAACGGGAGGGATTCGAACCCTCGGTACGGGTTAAACCCGTACACCGGATTAGCAATCCGGCCCCTTCGGCCTCTCGGGCACCGTTCCTCGGCCTGGCGCGTGGGCCGGGCGGGGCGCGAAGCGTAGCACGATGGCAGGTTCGTGGCTACGGGCTGGGGCTGGGCTGCTGATCGAGGGCACTGAAGGGTGGGGAAAGGACACAGCTCGGAGCGCTGTGCCCCAAGGGGGTGGGATCAGTCCTGATCGTGCGGCTCGTCCTGCTCGGGCTTGTCGGCTTGGATGAGCTTGCGGAGGTAGCCGTTCTCGCGGCGCGTGGCTTCCAGATCGAAGACGAGGTACTTGACGCTCAGGCGCAGGTAGTCCAGGGATTCCTGAAGCTCGCCGATGGTCTTGCGCATGCGGGTGTGGCGGTCCTTGGTTTCCTCGGCGAGGGCCTTGAGGCGGTCCTGCTCGTTTTCGGGGAGGTCGCCGATGCGTTCGATGAGCTCGGCGAGGCGTGCCTGGAAGTCCTGCTCGTTCATGTCTCTGTCCTCCGTCCGGGTCTTGATGTGTCCGGCGTCGCGCCAGCCGCGGTGGCGGGGCGACGGGAGGAGGAAGTTGCAAGCCCCGGGCCCGGGGGTGTGCCAGCGTCGGCACGGGGCATGGTGCGCGCGCGACGTCCGGGAATCCAGCGGATTTCGGCGTCCTGGGCGGGGTTCCGGTGGGCGGGGGTGGGTCTGGAGGGGGTGGGGCGGTCGCGCGGGGTGCCCGGTCGTGCGGGGCGGCGCGTGGGATCAGCGCCCGATGTTGAGCCGACGCAACACAGGAACGGCCGCGGAGGGCGCGCCGGCGGCGAGGGCGCGGACGGCTTCCCTGTCGGCCTTGGCGAGCTCGGGTGCGAGCTTGCGGAGGTGCTGGTCGAGGTTGTTCCGGAAACGCTGGAAGAAGGCTTCCAAGTCGTGTCGGCTGAACTCGGCGAGGGGGTCGGTGAGCCCGGACTGGGTGGTGGCCCAGTCGATGAGCGACCCGCCGGAGGGCTGGTAGGTGTAGAGGTCCAGGGCCGACTTGAACCGCTGGAGGAGGGTTCGGAAGGGGTCGGTGACGCTGTCGGGCAGGCGGGACATCCGCTCGGCCGGGGGGAGGCGCTCGGCTTCGTCCAGCCAGGACGAGGCGCGCTGTGGGGCTGCGGGGTTGGCGGGGCTGTCGGCGGGCTCGAGGGCGGCGAACGCGGTGGAGATGGTTTTGAGCCCGGCTCGTCCGAAGCGGACGTTGAGTCGCTGGCAGGGCTTGCCGTCCTGGGTGGTGCTGAGGGCGCTGACGACGGTGCCGGGGCCCCATTCGGGCTTGGCGGGGTGTCGGACGGTGTCGCCGGGTCGCCAGATGTGCTCGGTCATGGGCATGGTGGCTTTCACTCGCGTGGCATGGGCCGGCCGGCGTGGGATCGCCGGCGGGGGTGGATGAAGTCTGGATGCTCGTTTTCAGCCGTCCGAAGCCCTTGGTGGGCTGTTGGACGGGGATGGATCGGTTTCGGAGTCGGTCACGCGGCAGGGGCGGGCTTGTCAGGATCGGGCCCGGGCCCGGCAACCCCTCGCTTGAGAACTCCGCTCGCGGGCGGAATCATCCGCTTGTTTGGGCGCGGGCGTTTCGGGCACGCCGGGGCGTGGGAAGCCGTGCCTAGTATAGCCCCGCTCATCGCGGCCCGCGCCGCGGAGGCTCGCCCTGTGGACCTGGTCCGTGGGCGTTCGGCGCGGGGCGAGAGCGTGTGGAAGGAAGACGCGGACGCATGATCGAGCATCTGAAGAGCGATGATCTGGTGCTGAGGGCCGGCGGACGGTTCAAGCTGTGCACGCTGATCCAGCGCCGCCTGGGCGAGCTTCTGGAAGGGGCGCGCCCGCTGGTGGAGCGGAAGCAGGTGCACGGGAAGACGATGACGGATCTTGAGGTGGTGATCGAGGAGATCGCGCAGAACAAGATCGCGGTGGATCTTTCGGGCGTGGGCTCGGGGGATGATTCGGGCGGCGAGGAGCCGCTGCTCTGAGCGGCGGCTCGCCCGTGCCGGGTGGGAGGCGCGATGGGCGTGGGCTCGCTGGGGCTGGATGACGACGCGGGGCTGCAGGCGCGGTGCCGCGGGGCGCGGATCCTGGTTGGGGTCTGCGGCGGGATCTCGGCGTACAAATCGGCGACGGTGGTGAGCCGTCTGGCGCAGTGGGGCGCGGAGGTGACCGTGGCGATGACGCCCGGGGCGACGCGGTTCGTCTCGGCGTTGACGTTCCAGGCGCTGTCGGGGCGTCCGGTGTACACGAGCCCTTGGGAGCACGTGGAGAGCCAGGATCCGCAGCACATCGCGCTGGCGAGCCGGGCGGACGCGGCTTTGGTGGCGCCGTGCACGATGGACGCGATGGCTCGGCTCGCGACGGGGCGAGCCGACGATGTGGTGACGCTGATCCTGAGCGCGGTGGATCGGGCGCGGACGCCGGTGCTGCTGGCGCCGGCGATGAACAGCGTGATGTGGGCGCAGCCGGCGACGCAGCGGAACCGGGCGACGCTGGCGGCGGACGGGTTCGCGTTCGTGGGCCCGGACTCGGGGTGGCAGGCGTGTCGGCATGTGGGCGAGGGGCGGATGGCCGAGCCCGAGGCGATCCTGGCGAAGCTGGGCGAGCTGCTGGCGGGGCGAGCGACGGCGTAGGACGCCGGCGCAAGCGCGTGGGGTCTGGTTGCTGGTGGTGAGGCTCGCCGAGGGCGGGGTTGGTGGGCTATGCTGCGCTTCCCGGCGGGCGTTCTTGCGGACGGGCGCGCGGGTGTGTCGGAGAGGTGGCGGAGCGGTTGAACGCGCCGGATTCGAAATCCGGTTGGGCCTTCGGGTCCACGGGGGTTCGAATCCCCCCCTCTCCGCTTGAGCGGGAGACTCTCTTTTGGAGGGGCTCCCGCTTTGTCATTAGGTGGTGGTGATCGGGTTTGGTGTGATCGGCGTGATCGACCGGATCAGTTGCCGCCGGCGACGATCATGTCGTCGAAGGCGGCGATGATGTCGGCGGTGCCGCCGCCGGATTCGAGGGCGGCGAACATGTCGCCGTAGCGGGGGAGCGCGTTGGGGCCGGTGCCGAAGCTGCGTCCGCGTCGGTCGTTGCGTCCGAGGAAGACGCCGTCGGGCCCGGCGCTGGTGAGGACGTAGTCGCCCCGCGGCGAGCTCGGCGCGATGTTTTCGAGGTTGGTCTCGGTGGGGTTGGCGGGGAAGGTGGGCGAGCCGAGGAGGGCGGTGAGGGCGATGGCGCGATCGGTCGGGTTGCCGCCGACGCCCAGGAAGCTGCCGGCGTTCGCGTCGGTCAGATCGTTGCGCCCGCGCCCGAAGCTCTGGCTGCTGAGCACACCCCAGTTGCTGTTGAGATAGAACAGGGCGCGGTTGGTGTTCGGCGGCGGGCTGGCCACCGAGGCGAAGCGGTTTTCGCCGGCGGTTGGCGTGGCGTTGGGCAGGACGATCCGCCCGGTGGCGGCGGGGTCGCGGCTCCAGAGCATGATGGGGTTGCTCCAGGCGTCCACAAGATTGGGCAGGCGTTCGCGGTACTCGGGGTTGCCCTGGAGCCCGTGGTGGTGCCCTTCGTCGCCGGTGTTGAAGAACTTTTCGCGCGGGGCGAAGTAGACGGAGGCGTCGCCGCCGGCTCGGGCGCCGATGAGGTTGGGATCGACGTAGACGACGGCCGAGGGGTCGCCGAAGCCCGGGTAAACGGTGACGGTGTTGGCGCCGCCGTCGGTGGAGACGATGCCGCCGGCGAGTTCGAGCATGGCGTTCTGGAGTGCGGTGAGCCCGCCTTGTTCGGAGGCATTTGCGGCCGCGCCCATGAGTTGTTCGCTGAAGACGCCGGGGTTGCGTCGGTTGTCGGTGGAGAACTGGGCGAAGGCGTTGGAGAGGTCGGTGAGGAGGGTCTGCGTTTCGGCCATGCGTGCGGCTTGTCGGGCGTTGCCGAGTGCCGGGAAGATGATCGCGACGATCAGCACGATGATGCCGACGACGACCAGGAGCTCCATGAGCGAGAACCCGCGTCGTGTTGTGGCGTGTGCGAGGCCTGTTCTGGGGTGGGCCGGTTCAGGCGTTGGCGAGAGTTCGAATTCGGGTCGGGTCTGCATCCGTGGCTCCTGCTCCCATCCACGCTGAGGCCACCCACCTCGGCGTTCCGGCGCTCCGGGGGCGTCACATCCCTTTGGGGTGTGACGATACGGAGCCTATCACGCCCGGCGGCGCGGGACCGGTTGCCGAAGCCTCCGCGGGACTGTTCGCGTGGGAGCCCGGGCGGTTGCCGGGGGTGATGGGTGGGTTGCGGGTTGTGGGGGGTCGGGTTGTGGGGGTTGGGGGCGTGCCGGGGGTTTCCGTGGGCGGGTGGGGGCGTGTGCGTTGAAGTCTCGGGCTGAGGGGGGGATACTGCGCGGATGCCAACGGGGCTTGCGACGCTGGAGCGGATGTCGGCTTCGGATCGGTCGGCGTGGATCGACCGGGCCGCGGACGCGCTGCGCGCCGGGGGGCTGGTGCTGCTGCCGCTGGAGACGGTGTACGCGGTGGCGGCC
>Ga0213835_101424_pt1 | contig 14658 bp, 15 predicted proteins | sample SWPATP01_FD_160576 | JGI IMG/M metagenome (GOLD analysis project Ga0213835, IMG submission 160576) | Coastal seawater microbial communities from Marineland, Florida, United States - SWPA TP0 #1 | ecosystem: Environmental > Aquatic > Marine > Coastal | place: USA: Florida | collected 2016-08-05
CTTCCCAAAACCGCAGCCATGTAGGTTGGGTGAAACGCAGTGAAACCCAACATCAGTTAGATATAGTGGGGTTGGGTTTCGTGACCTCCACCCAACCTACTCCACTTGGGGGAAAGTGCGATCGCCTCATTTTCTCGGACTTCCCAAAACCGCAGCCATGTAGGTTGGGTGAAACGCAGTGAAACCCAACATCAGTTAGATATAGTGGGGTTGGGTTTCGTGACCTCCACCCAACCTACTCCACTTGGGGGAAAGTGCGATCGCCTCATTTTCTCGGACTTCCCAAAACCGCAGCCATGTAGGTTGGGTGAAACGCAGTGAAACCCAACATCAGTTAGATATAGTGGGGTTGGGTTTCGTGACCTCCACCCAACCTACTCCACTTGGGGGAAAGTGCGATCGCCTCATTTTCTGATATAGCACTACGCATATACGTTAGGACAATTGTTGAATGATGCATCCACGCATTCTCTAACCGTTTTTGTTTAAGTCCGGAGAATAAGCAGGCTAATACCAAATTTAACATCCGGCTTTTTCTACGATTTCTTGAATACAGCCTTTATCTCAATCATTAAGCACAGTAACAACACTTGGTAAACCAGTTATTCAAACACTGTAAATCCACAAGGCTTACCGCCACTTCTACCAATCTCACTAATAATTCCATTGTCTCCGTCCTGAACTTGCACACTAAACTTTTGAACTGTGACCACATCATCTCTATAGGGTTAAACTCAGGGGAATGCACCGGCAGATATTCTACCCTGACTCCCACTGACTCTATCATTTATTTGACTTCTACTCCATGATGATAATTTAAGTTATCCATTACCACTACATCTCCTTTTTTTAATTTTGGCAATAAATCTAACTTGATGAATTGGAGAAAATCCTCTTTTTTCATCGACCCTTCTAATGTTTGAGTCGCCACCACTCCGGAGAGCTTAATTGCACCAATTATTGTCATTTTTTGCCTCGATAGGATTTCCGCATTTCATACACTTTTTTCCCTTTCGTAGCTCTGGCTAACGGTCTCCTCATTCCTACCCATAAACCCATCAATCAACACAAGCTTTTCAGTATCCACATCTCTAATTATTTCCCAATAATCTACTCGCGCTTTCTGTACTTCTTCTGTTACTACTTTTTCGCTCCTGTATGTTTTTTTTTGAGGCTTATATCGTGCTGCTTTAAAAATCTATCTATCATGCTCGTACTGACATTTATGCCCAGCTTTTCTCTGACCTTCTCACTATATTGCCATAAGGTCAGGTCGGGGTGGGCTTCTACAATATCTATCACGGCTTCCTCATGCTTAGATAAAATGCTTTTCTTTTTAGTGCCGCACTTACGAGGAGATAAGTCTCCCGTTAATCGATACTGTTTGACCAGTCGCCTTACCGTGTCTGGACTCACCAAAAAGCGTTTCGCTACTTTTCGGATAGAAGTGTCCCCTTTTTCATAGGCTTCTACTATCTTTTTCCGAAAATCTAAAGAGTAACGGCTCATGGTAGTTGGTTGTGATCACTTATACAATAGCCATACATTATACTGTACTTTGTGTTTTGGGTAAAGGCTGTATTATTTGAGTTTTTGAAAAATTTGTTAGATCAGATAGTTTGTAAAAAACAGTTAGAAGATAAAAAGCCATCACCCCATCTCCCAATCAACAGAGATGATATTGATGATGATGGTTGGCGTAAGCCCTAACAGCTAACAGATAACCCCTAACTCAATAACTTAATAGCCCCCTATGGTTTCTGACTGTAGGGGGTGTCTATGTATTTTTTGAATACAAGCCCGTTACAACACGCCTGTAACGGGTTTATATGAATGCTCACCCTATCATGTCCAGATATTACCCAGAACTACTTTACCCCTAACAGATAGCTTTACCTACAACCTACGACTAAGATTTTGGGGGTGAACTGATTATGTTGGTATCGGTTTCCGCACGGGGTGATTGCCAACAAAGATTGGAGACTTGCTGAGAATTATGTGGGTATCGATTCCCATCTCGGTAATTGTCACCAGTTGAAAAGTTGTTTAGGGGTATCGGGTTGGAGCCGGTAGATGATAGCTCATAGTTTCCCCTCACCGGAGATGATGAATCAGACCCATAGATAACCGGATAGGCGATCGCTCATAGGTTTACCTATAGGTCTAGTCCACGGAAAGGCGGTCTGATATCTTTGTACATTGATTACTTAGCGGGTTCCCCCCTACGGCTACCTACGGCTATCGTGTTGGCTTTGAAACATACCCTCCCCCCATAACCGGAATAAGCACTATTGGGGAAGTGACCGATGTGATAGCGGTCAAGAGTGAGGTACGAACCGATAGGCTTGCCATTGACGGGTATCACAAGGGAACTACCCTATCAGCGTCCGGTTATGGGGGTGATATGGATATTTGACAGATTGATTAAGTTGTGCTTATTGATTAACCCGTCAATAATTAAGATTTGTTGCTAAGGGATATGCACCAATTGTCCCGTGTGCTAAGACTGAATGGAGTGCATTTTGAATGTAACGGTGCGGTGCGACTATCGGGTTAAGTGAATTCCGATAATCGCAGTCAGGATAAGAGATTGCTTCAAAAGCCGATGGCGGGATTTGAACCCGCGACCGCTCGATTACGAATCGAGTGCTCTACCACTGAGCTACATCGGCACAGTAGCCCATTGTAACACATAATATAATTGAGCGATCGCCAGCCAAAAACTTGTCAACGCTGATTATACAGGATCAGGAGTCGAGGCAGTTGCGCCCGAGTAAACCACACCCCGCTGCATATCCAAAGTAAGAATCACCCCATCACGAATCACCTGGGTAGCATTTTTCACCCCAACAATCACCGGAACCCCGAGGCGCAAACCAATAACCGCCGCATGGCTAGTCAAACTATCAACTTCCGTCACCACACCAGCCGCCTTACGCATAACCTCCACAAAATCCGCATTAGTTTGGGAAACCACCAAAATTTCTCCAGGGTTAAAATCACCCACCTGAGAAGGCTGGTTAACCACACGAGCGCGACCAGTAAAAGTTCCCTGACCGATAGCAGTTCCCTTACCGAGAACCGCCGTCACTACTTCCACCTTAACCAAATCCGTAGAACCTGCGACCCCCTGCAAAGTCCCAGCAGTAGTCACCACCAAATCCCCATCAGCGACAAAATTATTTTCCCGCGCCACATTAACCGCCGATTGGAAAGTCTGATCCGTAGAAGGTAAATCCAAAACCAAAAGCGGTTTAACCCCCCAAACCAAACTCAACTGACGCGCCACCTCCACATGGGGAGTAATCGCCAAAATCGGAGTTTGGGGGCGAAACTTCGAGACATTGCGCGCCGTAGCGCCAGTTTTAGTTAAAGTCATAATCGCCGCCGCATCTAACTGAATCGCAATTTGACTGACAGCTTGACTAATCGCATTAGGAATAGATCGCCCCGTATCCTCCACCTTGAGAACATTACGAGTAATCCCATCTCGTTCAATTCTGTTAGCAATTCTAGCCATAGTCGCCACCGCTTCCACGGGAAACTGACCCACAGCCGTTTCATTAGAGAGCATCACGGCATCAGTACCATCAAGAATAGCATTAGCCACATCGGAAATTTCCGCCCTAGTCGGACGAGGATTGCTCACCATACTATCAAGCATCTGAGTAGCAGTAATCACCGGAATTCCCATGCGGTTAGCCGTGACAATCAAACGTTTTTGCAAAAGTGGCACATCCTCAGCAGGTAACTCCACCCCCAAATCACCCCGCGCCACCATCACACCATTACACAGGGCTAAAATCTCCTCCATTTGTTCGATCGCCTCATGTTTTTCGATTTTGGCGATGACGGGGACATCCTTACCCGCACTAGCAATCAATTCTTTAATTTCCAAGACATCCTGGGGATTGCGGACAAAACTGAGGGCGACCCAATCGACCCCTTGATCTAAGCCAAACATCAAATCGCGCCGGTCTTTGTCGGTCATGGCTTTAATGGAGAGATAGACCCCCGGAAAATTAACCCCTTTACTATTGGAGAGGACACCACCGACGACTACCCGACAGTGTAGTTCTCCCTTGTCTCGGTCTACTTTTTCCACCAGCATCTCGACCTTACCATCATCTAAAAGAATGGTCGCGCCATCGGGGACTTCATCAGCGAGAGGTTCGTAGGTAACAGAGGAGATCTCCTCGTTTCCAGGAAGGTCACGGCTGGTGAGGATAAAGTGATCACCTCGGTTCAATTTGATCGACCCATTCTCGAATTTTCCTAAGCGAATCTTGGGTCCTTGTAAATCCTGAAGAATACCTACAGGCTTGTTCAATTCAAAGGATACCTGACGAATCAAACGAATGCTGCGCTGGTGGTCTTCATGGCTACCGTGGGAAAAATTCAAGCGCAAAGTGGTTGCTCCCGCTTCTATCAACGCCTTGAGTACATCCGGTTTTTGTGTCGCCGGTCCAATGGTGGCGACAATTTTGGTTCTATGTATTAAGTTTGGCGATCGCATAACGTTAACTCAGTCCCAGGCGTTGATAGTTGTTAGTTTTGGCGCACCTAGGTGCGACTAGAATCACTTTAAGAAAATTTAACCATGATCGTGGCATATTTATCGCAAAACCCCCCTAGAATCTGACTGGGAGAGCAGATGAATCAGTCCGGGCGCGGGACAGGCTGCGCCGTCGCGACGGATGATCTAGGCTGGTTATTTCCCCGCGCGATCCCGATTTCTCCCCCTGTGGTGTCTATTGATAAAAATGACGGTTTCGCGCGTATAGTGGTGCTTTATGGCCGGGATTCAACCCTTAACTATGGGGAACCCCTCAGTTACTGTAGGGCGCGTCACCTAGAGATAAATCGTACTGTCGCCGTCAAAGTAAAATTGTAGTGTGTGTGTCCCAGTGAAACCAAACACCACCATCTCTGACCGAAAAAATTGGTTTCACCCTAGTTTCACCGAACCGACAAAGAAGATTAGCCCTGAAAACTTAATGATTGGTAAAATTCGAGAAAATGAAGCTCAACTTAGGAATTTATGCGGTGATATCGTTAATGAGTAGCTACCTGTTGTTAGCCACTCCGGCGCAGTCGCAGCGTCCATCACCCTGTTCTAATGATAACCAAGAACGACCCTCCCAACGTCGCCGCCAAATTATTAACCGTGAATATGGCTTGCGCTTTGATATTCCAGCTAATTATTACACGGAACTACGAAGTGAGAGAGGACATCGCCAACAGTTATCTATTGCCGTTCGTAACCCTACTGATGTCGAGTTTTTGGAATGTGGGAGAAGGGAAGGAATGAGAGGCTATGGACACCAAGTTTCCGACGTGAGAGTTACCATTGAACCACGTCCTAGCAATATCGGCAATGTTCGTGATATTTTACGCAATGCGGCTACTGGAAGCAGTTACAGCCAGATTTTAGAGTCTAATTTTACGACTATTGCGGGACAGGAGGCGGTAATTTATATAGTGCAAACGAGTTATCCTGAGCGTTATCGGTATGGGCGGCTAATACATCCTAATGGACGATATATCATTAGTATTTCTGCGGGAGATTATGGGGAAAGAATAGATGTGATTGATTTGCAGGTGATGAACCTGATCATGTCTACAATGAGGATAGATTGGCAACCATGACCACTAAAAAAAGCTGAAATTCTCACCCGCCTGGTTTACTCACCGGACAACTATCAGAGACTGTTTTTTAACGGTTAGAAGCAGAATTGCAGTTTTTGAGTAATTATATCGCAGCAATTGAGTGGCTTGTAGGTTCTACGCTGGGCACGAAACCTCAAGGCTACTATATCTAACTGCTGTTGGGTTTCACTGCGTTTCACCTAACCTACTGCTGTTGGGTTTCACTGCGTTTCACCCAACCTACATGGCTGGGGTTTTGGGAAGTATGAGAAAATTAGGCGATCGCACTATATCTAACTGCTGTTGGGTTTCACTGCGTTTCACCCAACCTACTGATGTTGGGTTTCACCCAACCTACATGGCTGGGGTTTTGGGAAGTCCGAGAAAATTAGGCGATCGCACTATATCTAACTGCTGTTGGGTTTCACTGCGTTTCACCCAACCTACTGATGTTGGGTTTCACCCAACCCACATGGCTGGGGTTTTGGGAAGTGGTAGAAAATTAGGCGATCGCACTATATCTAACTGCTGTTGGGTTTCACTGCGTTTCACCCAACCTACTGATGTTGGGTTTCACCCAACCCACATGGCTGGGGTTTTGGGAAGTGGTAGAAAATTAGGCGATCGCACTTTCCCCCAAGTGGAGTAGGTTGGGTGGAGGTCACGAAACCCAACCCTACCATCTCTAACTGATGTTGAGTTTCACTCAACCTACATGGCTGATATTTTACCTTGACAAATACCCGGATTTTACCTATCCTATAAGAATAGAAAACTGTGCCGCTATATATATGAATTTTACAGTGGGTAAAACCAAAGCCAACCTATCATTGCTACTGCCTCGCCAACCCGCGATCATCATAAGTTTAGTAGTAGGTTAGGGGTCGGAAAACGGCACTCTCGCTGGTTGGGTTTCACTGGGTTTCACCCAGCCCAAATCGCTACATAGCCGTTCTGGCAAAATGTTCATCTCCCAATAAATATAATCAATTTATATATAATCATATAATCAATTTATTTTTTATCAAAAATGGCAAATATCATGTCGTAAATAATTACCCTAAAGTTGTTTTTTCCAACCTAATCCCACTGTAATTTGTAATTAATCCAACTGCATAAGCTTAACCAAAAAATTTGAATTTCAAAAAAAATAACAATCAGAGTTATATCTTCAGTTATAATTTTGTATTCCCACAATAATTCATTAAATCTACCATTAACAAATAAGACAATATGAATAATTAATAAAGCTCTTAACCAAGAAACTTATAGTTTCTTGATTAACAAAAAAATACAAGGCATTGAAAATAAATAAAAAAACCAATAGGTGGGTAAACCCCAAACAATTTGATGAATTAATTTTACCAATAAAATTTGTTTTAACTCTGCCAAGATCATCAAAGTTAAGACACAAGTAAATACACTAACAATTACAGCAATAGTATTCATAAAACAGTGATACTTAAAAGAGATTAAATTATTGTGATTAGGCAAACGAAAAAGAGTATATCCTGGAGGTGGCAGTAGCCAATCATTCAATTTACTTGCCCGATATTTAACATATAATGTAATCTCAAACCACGGTGTTTTAGTATAAAATTCTGAAGGATTATTTAAAATTGTTGCGACCAATAAAATTACAAAAACTAAAAGGGCTATAAATAGTGCAAGTTCAACTATTGTCATAATAAATAATTCTAAAATAAACTCTTAATTTACCTAACCAAACAAAACATATTTGACTTTATAAATCCAAAAGGATAGAGTCATTAAAACATAATTTTTAAATCGGTATAATTATCTTGAATGGCTTTAAAGATTCAAATATAATTTGATTATTTTACTCAAAAATTAATCACAATTTAATTGTTTTCTTGACAAATCATCATTGTTTGGAAAACACAAGCTACTAGGGATTTTGCTTGGAACATACCGAATTAAATTAGGATCTCGTAATCCAGTTTCTACAAAATAAGTTAAATCATCAACTTGCTTATTAGTTAGGTTAAGAGGCTTAAAAAATATACTTAAGTTACCAGAATATTTAGCCTCCATCTTTTGAGGTTTTGCATTATTAAAGTATTCAACAATTTGTCGTACAGTTGTCAAAGATGCACCATGACCATAAGGAGAGCTATCTATTAAATTGTAAAGCGGCGGAACCTTGAACTTAAAGTCATCCTTGGCTCGTTGTGTAGCTGTACCTCTCCCTAAATTTAATCCAGTCCAATCTTTTGGATGGTCATCAAAGCCTACTGCATAAAATTCGTCTCGTGCTAAGTTTGATCCAGTATGACAGTGAACACAAGATGAACTAAAAAAGGTAATTGCGCCTCTAATTTGATTTTTTGACATAGCCATTTTATTACCTTTTAGCCATTTTTGAAAAGGCGCTTCATTACTTAATAAAGTCCGCTCATAAGCTGCAATTGCTAATCCTGCTCGTTTCAAGTCTTCAACTTCTGATCCTACATAAGGGCGATCAGGAAAAGCACTAGCAAATAGCTTTTGGTATTCAGGTATGAGAGCGATCGCGGCTGTTCCTAATTTATGGACGTTCATTGCACTAATGGCCTGGGTTTCTAACCCATCCAGCTTAAATCTATTAATATCGAAGCTCTGAATTAGCTTCTCTTTGCCATTAACTCCAGTAGAGCCTGCACGCCCATTCCATAACATTGCTTTTTGGTAAGCACTGTTTAATACAGATGGAGCTAAAATATTTTGCTTATCAATTTCAGCAGGGAAAGCATCGGGATCTGGATGTCGCAATTTACCTGCTCCTATTCCTCCTGTTCCTAATGCTTGTGGCAAATTTGATCTAAATCCAGCTTCTGCAAAATGACAAGATGCACAGCTTGCTTCCTGCCAATGTTTACTATTAATTGGATTAATAGACAAAGCCGTTTCATGGAACAGCATTTGACCAAGATAAATTTTTTCTTTTGTTAATTCATTTTGAGGATCAAAAGGTATTGCACTAAGATTTTCTGAATCAGGTAGAATAAAATACTGATAACCACTATTATTAGGGGCGATCGAATTAATTAACTGCCTAAGCTGCATATCCAAATAAGTATGCTCAGGATCATTGGCAGAAAGAACTGGTTGTTCGACAGAGAAAATCACCCCAAAAATTATTACTAGGCTTAAAATAAACTTCACAAACATAAGCATGATTCAGGTTATATTTCCCATAATTTTAAATCCTAAATTCTGCGTAAATTTCTGTTTAAAACAGCATTTAATAAATCTCGGCAAACTGCATTCAAGTTGGCGTTGGTAATTTTCCAGAATCTTCCTGTGCGCTTGTTGCGAACTATCAGATTAATATTTGGATATCGTCGTGCTTGTACAAATGTATTGCTTGCATCAGCTACTAAAATATTCTGGGAATTTAAATCACTAGCAATATTCCCTCTATTGTTATACTCAGCAGTTGTCATGTAAACACCATCTTGCGCTGTAAGAAGTTGAATATTCCCACTACTATCTTCATAGGCTACAGCTTCATATTCATCACTCATTGAATCTGCTTGATGACCTCTGTCTCGCTGAAGCTCTCCGATTCTAATAGGAGAGTTAGTACCAACAGGAAATAACAATTTAGCATCTTCAGGCATTTGCATAAGCTGGCGGCGCACACGATTGATAGAACTCATTAAGCTAGGACTCGTACTTAAATCTACGGGTTGTTGTCCTAGCTGATCTAACCCTAATTCATGAGGCGTAGCTACAGCATAAATAGTTCTTAAGTCAATTAAATTCTGGTAACCAGAGTCAATTGCATCTGAGGGCTTTGATACATTTATAATCAGTGCTAAAGAAATTAAAAATGATAAAGCTAAAGCCAATGTTCTCAACAGAGAGTATTTTTTCATGAGATTTTTTGTAATTTTAACAAAACGTCAGAAGTCGGTAAATGTTGTAACGTTATCAATTACCACTTCATTGTAAACTAGATTAAGTTTAACTGCATAGATTAATTTATATGAATTTCTTATTAAAATCAATTATCGCCAAAAGATTTCCAAACTAAATTGAACTTCTAAAGACATAAAAATCGACATATTGCTCGGTCGAGAGTTTCCTTAGTCATAATTTAAGTTTTTGAAGTATGCTTTGGCAATAGTAATCTAAAGGAACGTTAAGAATTTGTTGATCATGATTGTTTGTATTATCTTTAATCAACAAATCAATTGTTTTTTTGGATTCTAAGTTTTCCAAGTAATTAAGTTGTTGAGTGATCAGTTTTAGTGATTGTCCCACGGTTAACGAAACCCAATCTCCTTGAGAATCTTTAATATGACTAGCACTGTATAAAATATTTATTATCTCATTATTGGTCATGGAAATTTCTGAATATTTGTCATAAAAAATATCCTTTGTTGAAAACCCAGATCCTAAAGCTCTAGCGATATCTCTGAAAACAGAGCTAAGTTTTAGCAACTCTTTCTTAGAAACTTTACTATATTTTTTTATGTCTATTAAGCTTATATTTGACGACTTAAAATCAATTAAATTGTAGATTTTTTCTTGAATATACATATCATTAATAGTATCCGTAAAATGATTTTCAAAGAGGTATGTCAAATCAAAAAAAATAGAAAAATTTAAGATGGACGTTAACAAGAAGATTAACAAAAGTTTCATTGCTTATTTTATTGATAGTTGAAAAAATTTACCAATTAATATATTCGTAAAGTTTGGTTTAAAACAGCGTTTAATAAATCTCGTTTAACTGCATACAAGTTAGCATTGACTATTACCGCTTGTCTTCCTGTGCGCTTGTGGCGAACTATCAGATTAATAGTTGGATAGCGTCGTGCTTGTAAAAATATACGGCTTGCATCAGCTACTAAAATATGTTGAGAGTTAAAATCAGTAGAAGTGTTACCTTGGCAACTTAACTCGGATCTTGACAATGAACACTGGTGTCTTAGGAGGTGACCAGTGCCTGACAATGCTGCTCTTGTCATTGCAGCTCCATCTCCCGCTGTAATAGATTGAGCGTTTCCGCTGCTATCTACATAACCTGTAGCTTCATATTCATCACTTCTTGAATCTACTTGATGACCGGTATCATTTGGAATTTCTCCAATTCTAATAGGAGAGTTAGTACCAACAGGAAATGATAATTTAGCATTTTCAGGCATTTGCATAAGCTCTCTGTTCACACGCTTTATAGCCCTCATTAAGCTAGGATTCGCACTTAAATATACTGGTTGTTTTCCTAGCTGTTTGAACCCTAGTTCATTTAGTTCATGAGGTGTATATACAGCCTCAATAATTCCCAAGCCAATGAAATTATGATAACTAGAGTCAATTGCATTTGTAGTCTTGGATAAGCTTATAATCATTACTAAAGAAATTAGAAACGAGAAAGCCAAGGCTAATCTTTTCCAGAAAGCGGATTTTTTCATGATATTTTTGGTGATTCTTTAAAACTTAACGTCAGAGGCAAGTCACTGTAGTGACGCGCTTAACTACAATCTAAACTAGATTAATTTGAACTGCATCGATTGTTTTTGTTGATTCAAAATAAGCCACCTTTCACTTGATAATCTTATCAAGTGAAAGGTGACCGAACTTGAACGGTTAAGAACTGCGCAAGTTGCTGTTTAAAACAGCATTTAATAAATCTCGGCAAACTGCATTCAAGTTTGTATTTACCATTACTGCTCTTGTTCCAGTCCGCTTGTTGCGAACTATCAGATTAATAGTTGGATAGCGTCGTACTTGTAAAAATGTACGGCTTGCATCAGCTACTAAAATATGTTGAGAGTTAAAATCCATAGCAATGCTACCGTTACCAAGTAACTCTGCTGTTGTCATTTCAACTCCATCTCCCGCTGTAAAAGATTGAGGGTTTCCGCTGCCATCTACATAACCTTCACCTTCATATTCATCACTTCTTGAATCGGCTTGATGACCTGTATCCTGTGGAATATCTCCCATTTTAATAGGAGAGTTAGTCCCAATAGGAAATATCAATCTAGCATTTTCAGGCATTTGCATAACCTCTCTGTTCACACGCCTTATAGAATTCATTAAGCTAGGGTTCGCACTTAAATCTACGGGTTGTTGTCCTAGCTGGTCTAATCCTAGTTCATGAGGTGTGGCTACAGCGTCAATAATTCCTAAGTCAATTAAATTCTGATAACGAGAGTCAATTGCATTTGATGGCTTGGATAAGCTTATAATCAGGGCTAAAGAAATTACAAACGAGAAAGCCAAGGCTATTTTTTTCCAGACAGAGGATTTTTTCATGCGATTTGTTCTTCCAGTAAAAATCAAAATGGAAAGCAAGCAACTTTAGTTTTAGGGGTTATAGTTGAGATTGCCTGAGAGTGACCTAAACTTCATTTTAGACAAAATCCATTTGAATTGGGAGGGTGGATATATATGTTTTTATTATCTGAACCATTACCTCCAAAAACTTTTATAAATTACTGATACCGACCAGACATCAAATTTGATGATGGCGAGTTCTGATTGATTTCTAATTGAGTCAAGTCAATATCCGACTCTAAAAATGTTAAGCCTTCGTTAACTGCTGAATTAACTATATCTCTTAAAATTGCTTGGATACTAATATTTTTCATCAGATAAATTGTGTTACTGTTTGCTTCAATACAGACTAAGCTTAAAACTTCTACTGTATCGGATTCCTGAATAGAGTTGTTATTCATTCTGTCAGATAATTCATCAATTAGCTGTAATATATCCTGCTTTGTAAATGGTAAGGCTTGCTCACCAGAAGCATCTAAATATCCAATGGCTTCTAGATTTAAATTGTTATTGAGGTTAGTTGTATGATTGTTGTTCAAACTAATTGGCTCATTTGTTCCTAGCGAATACCTTATATGTGCTGTGTCCGGGAAAGATAAAATATTTTTTTTCGCTAATTCTATATACTTAGAGTATTGCTCTTGAGGAAACGAACTTTCTAAGTTATATAAATTTGTAGAAATTGGTTCGTGAGCTTCATATTGACGGGATAAAAATTTAGGATATCCAAAATATTTATATCCAAATACCATCAAAATAAACAGCGAAAAGGTTGCCAGTATGAAAGATATAACTGTCACTTTTATGTCGTGCTTTTTTGTCATTTTAGGAGTTCCTAATCCAGAGCTATGAGTAGATGAGACACCAATTATTTTTAGTGCAATTGCCCATGAATCGACCGCCCATTTAGACATTTCGAGAGACAATCCACAGTTATTTTGCAATTTTTGAGAAATATTTTGTATAGATAATTCAGGCGGAAGCTTGCTTGAAATCAAATCATTAGGTACTCCCTCCCTATGTGCATCAATTAAAATTTTGATTTCGCGTTTATAAGCAGGACACATATCTCGCAAATATGCTTCGCATCTTTGCCTATCTTGCAACAAGTTTGGATCTTTAGCAATTATTTCTCCAAGCACTTTCCGAGGGTGGGGCTGATTTTTCATTAGTTTTTCATTGATAAAGATGAACTTGACTAAATATTAATTTTCCACTACTTTACCAAACTCCACCACTAGAAGAAACTTCAGGACTTGGAGGCAAAGCAATAGATAAATTACTCTTAGAAGATGAATCAGTTTGGCTAACCGGGGATGATGCTGCTTTCAATACTATAGTGGATGACCACTTGATGTATTTAAATAAAGCTTCTGGGTTGTTAGCTTGCAATGGCTTTAGCTCTGTGTGACCAATAAATTTTTGCAACACTGCCTCATCGGCATCTTTGCCGATAGCAATAGCAATTCTGACTGCTTTTTTCCCCCAAGGCTGCTTCATAAGCTCATCCAGTCCACTTTGAAAGTCATCAGTGGGCTGGCCATCTGAAATTAATACTAAAACAGGAGGCAGAGCTCTTTCATTCATGGGGGGTATTTTCAACTCTTGCGAAACTAGCTTTAAAGCTGTACCCATATCGGTTCCTGAAGAAGTTGTCCCATCTGCTAACTTTTGAGTCACTTCTTTTGCGATCGTGTCTGCAACTGTTCCTAATAGATCCTCAAAATTATGAACCCCCTTAGTTTTTGTAATATTCCAAAACTCGCCACCTGTCATGCGGGCAATAGATTTATGTGCTCCTTCTCTTCCAGAAACGCCCAAAACATGACTGGTAATTGATGCACTTTTGAGTTGGGAAACAATATCAGAAAGCCCTTCATTGCCACCCATTTCATCTGAGATAATGACTAATATTCGAGTATTTTCAGAAGAATTATCAAACGTATTAATAACATGAGGAAAAATGTCAACGGTGTCGCGTTGAGCTAAATAGCATCCCCCGCCTCCAAATAAACCGAGAGATAGAGATTGAATATTTTTCTTAAATCTTTCAGGTGTATTTAAAGGCCATACACCAATGGTATAACGAGACAAATTATAAACTTTATAGGCTTTGCCCATACTCGATCCGCGATGACCTCCAATATCAAAACCAACCAAACCTAATCTGACATTAGCTCCAGCTTTGATAATTTGATCTGCAAATGAAACGCAGCTCCTTTTTACAGCATCAATTTCATCGCTCATACTGCCACTTGTATCTACTAGAAATACAATATCTAACTTGGGTTGCTGAAGTGGATCCGCAACTAAATCTTTCCACTGAAAGTCTGATATCGGAATAGCTGATGGAAAATACCATTCTGCCCCATGAGAAAATTTTAAAACTCTTAGAAGCACATTAGCATTAGGATTCTCACTTGCTACAGTTACCATATGGGGTAACGCTTCGCGAATTGCAGCGTTTAAAGATTGAATTTTACCTTCCACTGACATCGACCCTGATGTATCGCAAATCCATATAAAGTTAAGAGGTCTTACTGATAAACTTCCGCCAGGTCTTTTTACCATTTTTGCCACCAGCTATTTGTGAGTAGGGGTCGAGAGAGATGTCGCCATCTCCCCCTCCCATACAAAACCGTACATGAGACTTTCACCTCATACGGCTCCTAGTTTGACCGTCTCCTTGTTAAGAGTACAGCATCATCTCTTCATCAA
>Ga0213835_101426_pt1 | contig 14634 bp, 16 predicted proteins | sample SWPATP01_FD_160576 | JGI IMG/M metagenome (GOLD analysis project Ga0213835, IMG submission 160576) | Coastal seawater microbial communities from Marineland, Florida, United States - SWPA TP0 #1 | ecosystem: Environmental > Aquatic > Marine > Coastal | place: USA: Florida | collected 2016-08-05
CCTCGATCGGGTCCGAGCAGCTGCTGCCTGCGTTCATCCCCCTCATGCTGCCGTTCGCGGTGCTGATCGTGCCCCTGCTCGACTTTGGCCTCGCCGTGCTGCGGCGCCTGCGCGCCGGAAAGAGCCCGTTCAGCGCCGACCGCCTGCACCTGCACCACCGTCTCCTCGACATGGGGCACAGCCATTTCCACGCCGTGCTGATCTTCTACAGCTGGACGGCAGTGGTGGCGGTCGGAACCCTCGCCTTCATGTTCGTCGACTGGCGCATCGCCCTCGGTGGCGTCGCCGCGGGGCTCATCGTGTGCGCGATCGTGACCCTCGCCCCGCTCAGCCGGCGCAAGCGCGTCGAGTCGGCCGCCCAGCGCGAGCCCCACCCCGACGCGCAGCTCGCCCAGTACGACCCGCTCGATGCGGCCGCGCCGCCCATCGACCACGAACCCGACCCCCGCGACGCCCCCGTCGCCGAGACCCCCGAGGAGACCCGCCGGTCATGAACGTCGAGAAGACCCTGAAGCTGTCCCTGATTTACGGCGGCGCCGTCAGCATCGTGATTGCGATCGTCGGCAGTGTGGTTGGAGCGCTCGTCGCCGACCTTGCCGGCCTGCTCTCCGCGCTCATCGGAGCGGCGGTCGGTTTTCTGTTCGTCGGCATCACGGCGTTGAGCGTGCTCATCGCGGTGCGCACCACGAAGGACGACCCGTCGAGCCCCATCTTCTTCGTGATCATCATGGGTGCCTGGCTGCTGAAGCTGGTCGGCTTCATCGCGTTTGTGGCCATATTCCGTGGCGTGGATGCACTGGATCCGGTCGTTCTGTTTGTCGCCCTGGTTGCGGCCGCCATCGGCAGTGTTGGCGCTGATGTGGTGGCGGTTCTGCGCTCGCGTATTCCGTACACCGACCCCGCCCTTCCCGGCGACAGCTCCGATTCGTCCGACCGGGGGTCGAGTTGATAGGGTTGACCACGGTCACCCACGCCGATCACCTCGCTTTCTGATCTGACCGACGCCCTGATCTTGGAGACTGCGCTGTCTACTTCTGCCCTCGTCACTGCCTCTCTCCTGCGACCCTTCGCCGGCGAAGACGGCCAGTTCAAAGCTCCCGGCATCGACGAGTTCGTCGGCCTTCCCGCACTGTTCTTCGAAGGCACGCCCTTCGAGATCAACCGCATCATCATGGTGCGTCTGATCGCCCTGGCGATCATGGTGCTGCTCATGTATCTGGCGTTGCGCAAGTCGCGGCTCGTGCCGACGCGCAGCCAGGGTGCCGCGGAAATGGCACTCGACTTCGTTCGCGTTCAGATCTCTGAACAGATCCTCGGCGAGCGGCTCGGTCGCAAGTACCTGCCGCTGCTCGCCTCGCTATTCTTCGCGATCCTCGCGATGAATATCACGGGCATCGTGCCGTTCGCGAATATTGCCGGTACATCCCTCGTCGGCATGCCACTGACGATGGCACTGGTCTCGTATGTTGCGTTCATCTACGCCGGTATCCGCGAGGTCGGGGGCTGGCCGTTCATCCGCAACGCGCTCTTCCCGCCCGGAGTGCCGCCGGTGCTCTACCTGCTGCTGGCGCCTGTCGAGCTCATCAACATCTTCATCATGCGGCCCGTGTCGCTCGCACTGCGTCTTCTGCTGAACATGATGGTCGGCCACCTGCTGCTCGTGCTCGCCTTCTCGGCCACGAACTTCTTCTTCGTCAGCGTTTCCGGGCCGGCAGCGGCCTTCGGCGCGCTGACGCTATTCGGTGGCATCGTCATCACCCTGTTCGAGCTGCTGATCGCGGTTCTGCAGGCGTACGTCTTCACCCTGCTTACCGCGGTCTACATCCAGCAGGCCGCGTCCGACCACCACTAACCCCCTGACCGCGACGCCGACCGGCGTCGCGACCACACCGGAAGGAAACACACGTGGACTCCACGATCCTCGCTCAGATCACCGGCAACATCGCCACCGTCGGCTACGGCCTCGCCGCTATCGGCCCCGGCATCGGTGTGGGCATCGTCGCCGGCAAGACCGTCGAGGCGATGGCTCGCCAGCCCGAGATGGCCGGCCGCCTGCAGGTGACGATGTTCCTCGGCATCGCGTTCGCCGAGCTCCTCGCCTTCATCGGCGTCGCCACCTTCTTCATCTTCCAGTAAGGCGTGCCCATGCTGTCGAGCTCGACGATCGTGACCGAGGCAGGCGCCGCGCTGTTCCTGCCCCCGGCCTACGACATCATTTGGTCAGCGGTTCCCTTCGCGCTGATCCTCGCGTTCTTCTTCTTCTGGGTCATGCCCCGCTTCCGGAAGATCCTGGACGAGCGCGCGGAGCTCATCGAAGGCGGCATCGCCAAGGCCGAGGCCGCCCAGGCCGAAGCATCGGCTCAGCTCGAGGAGTACAACTCGTTGCTCGCCGACGCGCGTGCTGAGGCTGGTCGTATTCGCGAGCAGGCTCGCTCAGACGGGCAGGCGATTCTCGCCGACCTGAAGCAGCAGGCTCAGGCTGAGGCCGCCCGCATCACCGCGACGGCACAACAGCAGATCGAGGCCGAGCGCCAAGCGGCTCTCGTGTCGCTGCGCACCGAGGTCGGAACCCTGGCCATCCAACTGGCCGGCAGCGTTATCGGTGAGACCCTCGCCGACGACACGAAGTCGACAGCCATCGTCGACCGGTTCCTTGCCGACCTCGAAGCCGGCGAGAAGGCGGCGAAGTAGATGGGATCCGCGACGCGTAGCGCACGGCAGAGCGCTCGAGAGGCGGTGGCATCGACGGCCGGAGCCGATCGACTCGCCGGCGAGCAGCTTCTTGCCGTCGCGCGCGTCATTGACGCATCGTCAGGCCTGCAGTCCGCCCTGATCGCCAGCGACAGCGCCGCGAGCGCGGTTATGCGCGACCGCGTGTTCGCCGAGCTGTCGGCTCCCGCGCGCTCGGTGCTCAACGCGGCGCTCTCGCAGTCGTGGTCGTCCACTCGCGACCTGGTCGCCGGCATCGAAGAGCTCGGCATTCGCGTCATCGCGTCGTCGGCGTCCGACGCCGAGGCCATCGCGCGCGAACTGCAAGCGGTGGGCGCACTCGTGGCGGGCAACGCCGATCTCGAGCTGGCGCTCAGCGGAACCCGCGGCACCCCCGAGTCGCGCGGAGCTCTCATCGATGCTTTGCTCGACGGCAAGGCCAGCGCCGAGACGCGCGCGATCATCGGTCACCTCGTGCGCGCGCCGCGCGGGCGTCGCATCGGTGAGCTCGTGCGTACCGGGTCCGAGCTGGTGGCCGACGAGGCTGGACGCGGACTCGCGACCGTCACGGTGGCCCGTCCGCTCACCGACGCGCAACTGGCCGCCGTGTCGGCCACGGTGCGCGAACGGTACGGGCGCGACCACCTCGTGGTGCAGGTTGTCGACCCGAGCGTGGTTGGCGGGGCGCGCATCCAGGTTGGCTACGAGGTCATCGACGGCAGCATTGCCGCTCGACTGACCGATCTCACGCTTCAGCTGGCGCGGTAGCGCCCGCTCATCATCCAGCGGCCCGGAACCGGGGCGCGACGACGAAGGAAAAGACATGGCAGAACTTTCGATTAGCCCGGACGAGATCCGCGACGCGCTGAAAGACTTCGCGAACTCGTACGAGCCCAGTGCCGTCGCCGCGACTGAGGTCGGACGCGTCGTTGACGCCGCCGACGGTATCGCCCACGTCGCCGGTCTGCCGAGCGTGATGGCGAACGAGCTCATTCGCTTCGCCGACGGCACGCTGGGCCTCGCGCAGAACCTCGACGAGAACGAGATCGGTGTCGTCGTGCTCGGTGAGTTCACCGGCATCGTCGAGGGTATGGAGGTGACCCGCACGGGTGAGGTGCTGTCCGTGCCCGTCGGTGACGGCTACCTCGGGCGCGTCGTTGACCCGCTCGGTGCGCCGATCGACGGCCTCGGCGACATCGCCGACGAGGGCCGCCGCGCCCTCGAGCTTCAGGCGCCCGGCGTCATGCAGCGCAAGAGCGTGCACGAGCCGATGCAGACCGGCATCAAGGCGATCGACGCGATGATTCCCGTCGGCCGCGGCCAGCGCCAGCTGATCATCGGTGACCGCCAGACCGGCAAGACGGCGATCGCGATCGACACGATCATCAACCAGAAGGCCAACTGGGAGTCGGGTGACCCGACGAAGCAGGTGCGCTGCATCTATGTTGCCGTCGGCCAGAAGGGCTCGACGATCGCGGCCGTGAAGGGCGCGCTCGAAGAGGCCGGCGCCATGGAGTACACGACGATCGTTGCTGCACCCGCCTCCGACCCCGCGGGCTTCAAGTACCTCGCCCCCTACACCGGTTCGGCCATCGGCCAGCACTGGATGTATGGCGGCAAGCACGTGCTGATCATTTTCGATGACCTGTCGAAGCAGGCCGAGGCTTACCGCGCCGTGTCGCTGCTGCTGCGCCGTCCGCCGGGGCGTGAGGCGTACCCCGGTGACGTCTTCTACTTGCACTCCCGTCTGCTCGAGCGCTGTGCCAAGCTCTCCGACGAGCTCGGCGCCGGTTCGATGACGGGTCTGCCCATCATCGAGACCAAGGCAAACGACGTCTCCGCGTACATCCCGACCAACGTGATCTCGATCACGGACGGCCAGATCTTCCTCCAGTCCGACCTCTTCAACGCCAACCAGCGTCCGGCAGTCGACGTGGGTATCTCGGTCTCGCGTGTCGGTGGTGACGCGCAGGTGAAGAGCATCAAGAAGGTCTCCGGAACCTTGAAGCTCGAGTTGGCGCAGTACCGTTCGCTGGAGGCGTTCGCGATGTTCGCGTCCGACCTCGACGCCGCCAGCCGGCGCCAGCTCGCCCGCGGTGCTCGCCTCACCGAGCTGCTGAAGCAGCCGCAGTACTCGCCGTACCCCGTTGAGGAGCAGGTCGTCTCGATCTGGGCGGGCACGAAGGGCAAGCTCGACCAGATTGCCGTCGACGACGTGCTGAAGTTCGAGCGCGAGCTCATCGACCACCTGCGTCGCAACACCTCGATCCTGACGACGCTCGCCGAGAAGAACGTGCTCGACGACGCGACGGAGGCCGAGCTCGAGACCGCTGTCGACAGCTTCGTCGCCGAGTTCGTGGGCGGCGGCAGCGGCGGCGTGCAGGCGGGTCACGAAGAGTTTGACGAGACCGAGGCCGAGGACATCAACCAGGAGAAGATCGTCCGCCGCAAGCGCTGACGACACCCTCCACCGACGTCCACACCGAAGGAAAGACAACACTCATGGGAGCGCAACTCCGGGTCTACCGGCAGAAGATCCGCTCTGCCCAGACGACCAAGAAGATTACGCGGGCGATGGAGCTCATCTCTGCCTCGCGTATTCAGAAGGCCCAGGCGCGGATGGCGGCATCGACGCCATACGCGCGCGCTGTGACGCGTGCCGTCTCGGCCGTGGCGACGTACTCAAATGTCGACCACGTGCTGACGACCGAGCGCGAGAAGCCGACGCGGGCAGCCGTCGTGATCTTCACCTCCGACCGCGGACTGGCCGGGGCGTTCAGCTCTCAGGTCATTCGCGAGGCCGCCGAGCTGCGCACGCGGCTCGAGGGCGAGGGCAAAGAGGTGATTCACTACCTCGTTGGCCGGAAGGCTGTGCAGTACTTCGCCTTCCGACGTCGCGCCGCGGCCAAAGAGTGGACGGGCAACACCGATCAGCCGCAGTTCGAGACCGCGAAAGACATCGGCGACACCCTCGTCGACGCCTTCCTGCGCAGCGGTGAGCACGAGGGTGGAGTCGACGAGATCCACATCGTCTACAACCGTTTCGTGAACCTCGTGACGCAGACGCCCGAGATCGTGCGCGTGTTGCCGCTCGAGATCGTCGACGGCGTTGACGATCCGGGTGACGCCGAACTGCTGCCGCTGTACGAGTTTGAGCCCGAGGCCGACAACGTTCTCGACGCTCTTCTGCCGGTGTACATCGAAAGCCGCATCTTCAACGCGATGCTGCAGTCGGCCGCGTCCGAGCACGCGGCGCGCCAGAAGGCGATGAAGTCGGCAAGCGACAATGCCGACAAGCTCATCCTCGACTACACCCGCTTGGCGAACAACGCTCGTCAGGCCGAAATCACCCAGCAGATTTCCGAGATCGTGGGCGGCGCCGACGCCCTGGTATCCGCGAAGTAACCAGAAGAAAAGGGAAAGACACCCATGGCTACCGCAACCACGAAGAAGCCGGCCGAGAAGGCCGCTGTCGCTGGCGTCGGACGCGTCGCGCGCGTCACCGGCCCCGTCGTCGACATCGAGTTCCCGCACGACGCAATCCCCGGCATTTACAACGCGCTGCAGACCGACATCACGATCGGCGACGAGACCACGACGCTGACCCTCGAGGTCGCGCAGCACCTCGGCGACGACCTGATCCGCGCCATCGCGCTCAAGCCGACCGACGGCCTCGTTCGTGGCCAGGAGGTGCGCGACACCGGTGACGCCATCTCGGTGCCCGTGGGCGACGTCACGAAGGGCAAGGTCTTCAACGTCATCGGTGAGGTGCTGAACGCTGCGCCCGGCGAGACAATCGAGGTAACCGAGCGTTGGCCGATCCACCGCAAGCCCCCGGCATTCGACCAGCTCGAGTCGAAGACCCAGCTGTTCGAGACCGGCATCAAGGTCATCGACCTGCTCACCCCCTACGTGCAGGGTGGAAAGATCGGCCTCTTCGGTGGTGCGGGCGTCGGCAAGACGGTCCTCATCCAGGAGATGATCCAGCGTGTGGCCCAGGACCACGGTGGTGTGTCCGTGTTCGCCGGTGTCGGTGAGCGTACCCGTGAGGGTAACGACCTCATCCAAGAGATGGAGGAGGCGGGCGTCTTCGACAAGACCGCCCTCGTGTTCGGTCAGATGGACGAGCCCCCGGGCACGCGTCTGCGCGTCGCGCTGTCGGCCCTGACCATGGCTGAGTACTTCCGTGACGTTCAGAAGCAAGACGTTCTGCTCTTCATCGACAACATCTTCCGCTTCACCCAGGCCGGTTCCGAGGTCTCGACGCTGCTCGGTCGTATGCCCTCGGCCGTGGGTTACCAGCCGAACCTTGCCGACGAGATGGGTATCCTCCAGGAGCGCATCACCTCGACCCGCGGTCACTCGATCACCTCGCTGCAGGCGATCTACGTTCCCGCCGACGACTACACCGACCCGGCCCCGGCGACGACGTTCGCGCACCTCGACGCGACGACCGAGCTCAGCCGTGAGATCGCGTCGAAGGGTCTGTACCCGGCGGTCGACCCGCTGACCTCCACCAGCCGTATCCTCGACCCGCTGTACATCGGTGAAGACCACTACCGCGTGGCCACGACCGTCAAGCAGATCCTGCAGAAGAACAAGGAACTGCAAGAGATCATCGCGATCCTCGGTGTCGACGAGCTGTCGGAAGAAGACAAGATCACCGTGTCGCGCGCGCGTCGCATCCAGCAGTTCCTGTCGCAGAACACCTACATGGCGAAGAAGTTCACCGGCGTGGAGGGCTCGACCGTACCGCTGAAGGACACGATCGAGTCGTTCGACGCGATCGCCAAGGGCGAGTTCGACCACGTGGCCGAGCAGGCATTCTTCAACGTCGGCTCGATCAACGACGTCGAAGAGAAGTGGGCGCAGATCCAGGCGGAGAACGAGTAATCGTGGCTGAGCTGTCCGTCAGCGTCGTCGCGGCCGATCGCGAGGTGTGGTCGGGCGCGGCGAAGCAGATCGTCGCGCGCACGACCGAGGGCGAGATCGGTATTCTCCCCGGCCACGAGCCCGTGCTCGGCATCCTCGGCGCCGGCGAGGTGCGCATCACCCCGGTGTCGGGGTCGACGATCATCGCGCGCGCCGAAGACGGCTTCCTCTCGGTCGAGAACGACACCGTGACAGTTGTCGCGGGCTTCGCCGAAATCCAGTAACTCTTTCGTGCTCATCGCCATGGCCGGCCTCCCCGGCGCGGGGAAGTCGGCCGTGGCTGAGCAGATCGCGGCCCGGTTGTCGATGCCGGTCGTTTCCGTCGACCCGCTCGAGTCGGCGATCCTTAGTGCCGGAATCGACGCGGGGCAGCCGACCGGTCTCGCCGCCTACCTCGTGGCCGAGCGCATTGCCGAGGCGGTGCTGCGCTCGCAGCAGAGCCTCATCGTCGACGCGGTAAACGCCGTGCAGCCGGCCCGCGAACAGTGGGTGCTCCTTGCCGATCGATACGGCGTTGAGGCCCGGTTCATCGAGGTTGTCTGCAGCGACCGCGAGCTACACCGGGCGCGGCTCGAACAGCGCCGCCGTGATCTCGCCCACATCGCCGAACCCTCCTGGTACGCCGTCGAGCAGTCACTGGACGAGTACGCCCCGTGGTCGCACCTCGCCGAGCAGCGACCGCGGCTACAGCTCGACACGGTCGAGCCGCTTCCCGATCTCGTCGATCGCGCCGTTGCCTTCCTTCGCGCATGACGATCATCCTTCTGCCCCCGTCCGAGACGAAGCGTGACGGGGGAGATTTTCCTCGAGCCGGCGCCGTCTCGCGCTTCCCACAGTTGGCGGAGCCCCGCGGGGCGGCCCGCGACGCTCTTCGCGAGCTCGTGGCCGGCGCGGATGACGCCGTCATTGCTCGCGCCCTCGGCGTGGGCCAGCGATCGGCGGCTACGGAAATCGCGAGAAACCGTGCTCTGGACGCAGCCCCGGTGATGCCGGCGATCGACCGCTACACGGGGGTACTGTACGACGCCCTCGACCCCGCCACCCTCACGCTCGAGGCGCGTCACGAGCTGGGCCGCAGTGTCGCCATCCAATCAGCCTTGTTTGGCCTGCTGGGCGCCCTCGACCCCATTCCGGCCTATCGGCTGTCTGCCGGTTCTCGGCTGCCGGGCGTGCGGCTTGCGCGCCTATGGAGCGAGGCCTGCACCCGCGCTCTCGTGCAGACAGGGGAGACGCTCGTCGACCTTCGATCATCGAGCTACGCCGCCCTCGGGCCGCTTCCGTCGCCCGGCCCCGCTCAGGAGCTCGCCGTGGTCGCGGTCGTCGCACGTGCAGATGACGGCACGACGCGCGCGCTGAACCACTTCAACAAGCGCGGCAAGGGTCTTTTCGTGCGCGACCTGGTCTCCGCAGGGCCGGTCCCTGACACGCTTGACACGCTGTGTCGCCACGCCGAAGGCCTCGGCTGGGAGCTGCGTCGCACCGGCGAGAGCACGCTCGAGTTGGTGGTTCCGCAGGATTGCTGACCCCGCGCCGGGTGATGCCAGCGCCCGTCAGTCGCGGGCTCGCCAGCAGCCGACGACATGATCGTTGACGACTCCGGTCGCCTGCATGAGTGCGTACATCGTGGTCGGGCCCACGAACCGCAGCCCGCGCTCTTTGAGCGCCGCGGCGAGTGCGCGTGATGCGTCGGTGCTCGCTGGCACCTCAGCCAGCGTCGCCGGGCGGCGTCGCTCAGAGGGCTCGGGCGCGAACGACCACACGAGCGCGTCGAGGCCGTGTGGATGCTCGGCCTGCCAGGCAACGAGCACCCGAGCGTTCGCGATGGTCGCCTCGATTTTGCGGCGATTGCGGATGATCGCGGAATCGTCGAGTAGGCGCGCGACGTCTCTCTCGTCGAAGCCGGCGACGGCCGAGGGCTCGAAGCCGGCGAAGGCACGGCGAAAACCCTCGCGGCGCCGCAGGATCGTGAGCCAGGACAGTCCGGACTGAAAGCCCTCGAGTGCGATGCGCTCGAACAGGGCGTGATCGCCCCGCACCGGCACGCCCCACTCGTCGTCATGGTAAACGCGCAATTCGGCCGTGTCTCCGACCCAGGCGCACCGTTGACGCCCGTCGGGGCCGAGCAGGGTGGAGGGAGCGGGCGAGGCGGGCGCGGTGTCGGGCATGCGGGGAACGCTACCGTCCACGGTCGAGCGCGCACGAGCATCCTGAGCCTGCAGGGGAGACGAAGTCTTTCCGCCCGGTTTGGGAGGATAGGAGCCATGACCGATATGACCTATCGCACCCTCGGCACCTCCGGCCTGCGCGTCTCGAGCGTGGGGCTTGGCTGCAACAACTTCGGCCGTCCCGGAACGGCCACCGAAGATCAGCAGGGGGCTGCCCGCGTCATGCACGCGGCGATCGACCACGGCATCACCCTGTTCGATACGGCAGACATCTACGGCTACGCCTACGGACGCAGCGAGGCGATGATGGGCGAGGCGCTCGTGGGCAAGCGCGATCAAGTCGTGCTCGCCACGAAGTTCGGTCACACCGACTACGAGAGCCCGATTCCGCACTGGGGTGCGCGCGGCTCGCGCCGCTACGTGCGACTCGCCGTCGAGCAGAGCCTCACGCGCTTGAAGACCGACTGGATCGACCTCTACCAGCTGCACACCCCCGACCCGCTGACGCCGATCGAGGAGACCCTTGCAGCCCTCGACGAGTTGATCGACGAGGGGAAGGTGCGCTACATCGGGCACTCGAACTTCGCGAGCTGGCAGCTCGTCGAGGCCGATCTCGTCGCCCAGTTGCATGGCCACGAGCGTTTCATCTCGGCCCAGAACGAGTTCAACCTGCTCACCCGTGAGGCCGAGCGCGAGCTGCTGCCGGTGTCGCGCGACTACGGTGTGGGCTTCTTGCCGTGGTTCCCGCTCTACAACGGCCTGTTCACGGGCAAGTTCAGCCGCATCGGCGGGCCCGCCGACACCCGCATCATGCGTCAGCGCCCCCACCTGCTCGAAAACGCCCCGTGGGACGCCATCGACGCGTACCAGCGCTTCTGCGACGATCGCGGCATCGGGATGCTCGAGGCCACGATCGGCTGGCTGCTCACGCGCCCGGCGATGTCGTCCGTGATCGCGGGCGCGACGACCGTCGAGCAGCTCGCGCAGAACGCGGCGGCGGCCTCGGCCTGGACCCCGACCGAGGCCGAGCTCGCCGTCATCGACGAGCTGTTTCCGATTTAGTCGTCCTCCTCGGGCTGCTGCGGGGTGACCGTGATGTTGATGGTCCGATTGAGCTCGCTGGCCTCCGCGTTCAGCGCCTCCAGCTCGGCGACGAGCGCGTTGTAGCGGTCGACGGCCTCGTTGAGCGCATCCCGGCTGGCCTCGAGGGCCTCCTGGCGGGTGATGATGTCGGCCCGCTCCTCGGCGAACTGCTCTTCGCTGTCGAACGCGCCGGGGGTGTCGGCGCGGTCGTTGAAGTCGGTGATGTCGGCGGTTAGCTCCTCGGAGACGCGGAGAAACTCGGCGCGATCGACGTCGATGACGGCCGAGAGTTCGGCGAGCTCATCTTGCAGCGACTGCAGTCGCTCGTCGAGGTCGCGGAAGACGGCGTTCGTCTCGGCATACAGTGCCGTGACGCGTTCGCGATCGTCGAATGAGCCCGAGTAGTGCTCGTCGAGCACGGCGGGCAGCTCGGCGACCTCCGTGCCGAGGATCGCGTACAGCTCCGGGATACGCGATCCCGGGTCCATCTCCTCGTACAGGGCGATGCGTTCGACCAGCTCGTGATCGGGGCCGAGCGCGGCGAACGCCTCCTCGAGCGGGCCAGCGAGAGCATCTTTTTCGTCGGAGCTCATGCGGTCCCACACGGCGTGCAGCATCTCGTGTGCCGCAACGACGACCTGCAACCCCTCGAGTTCGGGCGAGCTGATCGGGAAAAGGAAGATGCGCCTCTCGCCGAGCGTGTAGCAGCCGAGCACGCCAATGCCCGGCTCGCGGAAGGTGCACACCTCGTCGAAGCGCTCCGCGGGCACCACCTCGGGGCGACTCGCGTAGAAGTAGAAGCGTCCGCGCTCACTCATCCCCGCGCGGTCGGCGAGAGCAGAGATCTCGGCGGGCGGCGTGTACCGCGCGACCGTCCAGTGATCGGAGACGACGCGGGGGTTGTGCACGCCCCAGGCGATTCCACCGATGAGTGCGAGCTGCCCGGCCACCAGAAGAAGCGCCAGCGTGAGGGCAATGGCGCGGCCCACGCGCACGGCGGGGGAGAGGCGTCGGGTCGCGTCGGCGGTCACATCACCACGGTAACGCGACGAGGTGGGCTACAGCGCGAGCACGGCGATCGCGGCATTGAGTGTCATGGCGTACAACACCCACGCAAACGCCGGCACGAGCAGCAGTGCCCCCGCGCGGCTGAGCTCCCAGAAGCGAAACAGGGTCGCCAAGAGAACGATCGCGGTCAGCACGATGACGATGAGCGCGGCCCATGGGCCGGCCGCGCCGACAACACCACCCAGGCCAAAGAACGCTGGCGCCCAGATCGCGCCGAGTGCCAGCTGCAGAACATAGACGGTGAGTGCTGCCGAGCGTTCCTCGGTCTCGGGTGTCATCCACACGAGCCAGGCGCCAAAGGCCATGAGGGCGTAGCTCAGGCCGAGGATTGGGGCGAAGACGTCGTCGGAGGGCGTCCACATCGGTTTGTCGGCGGCCGCGTACCAGCCTGCGATTGCGTGGCCGGCTACGAGCGCACCCGTCGCGGCGACGACGCTGCTGATGAGCAAGAAGCCGAGCAGGGTGCCGATAGCGCGCGCACGGGTGGGACGCGCGTCCGCGCGGTCCGCCGTCGCCGCGGTCGCGGTGGTCATGCCACGGGGCCCCTGCTCAATCACGCCTTGAGAGTAGGAGCCGAGCCTCCATGTCCCCTGCGCGTCGACTCATGAGGAGCCGAAACCCGGGCCCGAAAGCCCTGCGCGCGAATCGGGGACCTGCTGCTAGGGCAAGACGACCGCGTAAGCGACGGTGATGGAGGCCGCGTAGATGATCCAGACTGCGTAGGGGACGGTGAGGATGCTGGCCGTACGCCGCACCTTCCAAAACTCGCTGATCATCACGACGAGCGACAGCAGCAACAGCATGTGAAGACTGAGTGCCATCCACGTCGCGAGGGAGCCGATCGCCGGGTACAACGCGAAGAAGACCGGCGACCACAGGGCGTTCAGCACCATCTGCACGACATACGCGGTGAGCGCCGTTGACACGCGACGGCGTCGTCGCTCGCGCCACACGAGCCACGCGGCGATGGAAATCGACAGATACAGCGCTGACCACACGACGCCGAACGCCCAGTTCGGTGGCACCCAGATCGGTGGCGCCACCTCGGCGTACCAGCCGTCGATGTGCGGGCGCGACACGGCCGAGCCGAACGCTGCGATTGCGGCATTGACGGCGATGAGACCCGCGAGCACGAGAATGGGCCCGGGGGCGGTCCAGGGCGCGCGACGACGGCTCACCGCGGGGGGCGCAGGCGCAACGATCGTCGACATGGTGACCACTATTGCGTATTGCGCGCCACGCCGGGAGGGGTGGACACGCCGCCGGGGTCGCGGCTAGGGTCGCGCGCGACTCCGGCGGCGTCGTGGTGCTAGAGGCGGTTGGATGCTTCGGTCAGCACCGCGCGCAGGATCGCCTCGATCTCGTCAAACTCTTCTTCGCCGATCGTGAGAGGCGGAGCGAGCTGGATGACGGGGTCACCCCGGTCGTCTGCCCGGCAATACAGCCCCGCGTCGAAGAGGGCCTTCGAGAGGAAGCCGCGCAGGAGGCGCTCCGACTCGTCCTCGTTGAAAGTCTGCTTCGTCGCCTTGTCCTTCACGAGCTCGATGCCGAAGAAGTAGCCCTCGCCGCGCACGTCGCCGACGATGGGGAGATCGAGCAGACGCTCCAGAGCCGCCCGGAACTTGGGTGAGTTTTCGCGCACGTGCTCAAGAATGTTCTCTTCTTCGAAGATGCGGAGGTTCTCGAGCGCAACGGCCGCCGACACCGGGTGCCCCGCGAAGGTGTACCCGTGGTAGAAGGCCGTTGTGCCTTCGGCGAAGGGCGCATACAGCTTGTCGGAGACGATCATCGCGCCGAGCGGCGAGTATCCGCTCGTGAGGCCCTTGGCCGAGGTGATGATGTCGGGCACGTAGCCGAAGCCCTCGCAGGCGAACATGTAGCCGGTGCGACCGTAGGCGCAGATGACCTCGTCGCTGACGAGCAGCACATCGTACTGGTCGCAGATCTCGCGCACGCGCTGGAAGTAGCCGGGGGGAGGCGGGAAGCAGCCGCCCGAGTTCTGCACAGGCTCGAGGAACACGGCGGCGACCGTGTCGGGGCCCTCGAAGAGGATCATCTCTTCGATGCGGTTCGCCGCCCACTGACCGAACTCTTCGAGCGAGCCGTGGAAGCCCATCTCTTCCGCGCGGTAGTAGTTCGTGTTCGGCACGCGGAACCCACCGGGGGTTAGCGGCTCGAACATCTCCTTCATGCCGGGGATGCCCGTGATTGCGAGCGCGCCCTGAGGCGTTCCGTGGTACGCCACCGAGCGCGAGATCACCTTGTGCTTCATGGGCTTGCCCACGAGCTTCCAGTACTGCTTGGCGAGCTTCCAGGCCGATTCGACCGCCTCGCCACCGCCGGTGGTGAAGAACACCTTGTTCAGGTCGCCCGGCGCGTAGTCGGCGAGCTTGTCGGCGAGTTCGATCGCGGCAGGGTGAGCGTAGGACCACAGAGGGAAGAACGCCAGCTCTTCGGCCTGCTTGCGTGCCGCCTCGGCGAGACGCTCGCGACCGTGACCCAATTGCACGACGAAAAGGCCCGAGAGGCCGTCGATGTACTTCTTGCCCTGCGCGTCATAGATGTGGTGGCCGTCGCCGCGCACGATGATCGGCACGCCGCTGCCGTTCGCGAGAGGCGCCTGGCGGGCGAAGTGCATCCACAGGTGGTCTTTCGCCTTCTGCTGCAGCTCGGCGTG
>Ga0213835_101427_pt1 | contig 14631 bp, 7 predicted proteins | sample SWPATP01_FD_160576 | JGI IMG/M metagenome (GOLD analysis project Ga0213835, IMG submission 160576) | Coastal seawater microbial communities from Marineland, Florida, United States - SWPA TP0 #1 | ecosystem: Environmental > Aquatic > Marine > Coastal | place: USA: Florida | collected 2016-08-05
CTTGATGAAGAGATGATGCTGTACTCTTAACAAGGAGACGGTCAAACTAGGAGCCGTATGAGGTGAAAGTCTCATGTACGGTTTTGTATGGGAGGGGGAGATGGCGACATCTCTCTCGACCCCTACTTAAGTAGGCAACGTAAAGACCATGCTGTGAAGTTGGCAAGGTGCGTAGTTCAGTCAAACGACTTGATAGCCTACGAAGATTTGAGAATTAAAAATATGGTGCGGAATCATTGTTTAGCTAAGTCTATCAACGACGCATCTTGGTATCAATTCCGTGTCGGGCTTGAATACTTTGCTAAAGTGTTTGAAAGAGTAACGGTTGCGGTAAATCCGCAATACACTAGCCAAGAATGCTCTAACTGCGGTGCAATTGTGAAGAAAACGCTATCCACAAGAACGCACGTTTGTAAGTGTGGTTGCTCAATGGATAGGGATGAAAACGCAGCTAGAAATATTCGGAGTCGAGGATTGAGTACGGTAGGGCATACCGGAACTTTCGGGCAGCCGAGCAACGCTTTGGGAGACAAGTCCTCTACTGTTGTTGGAGAAATCCTGCATCAGCAAGTCGTGTCGTAGAACAAAGAATCCCCGTGCGTTCACGCCGGGGAGTGTCAAAGTGGAGGTTTTGAAAAACGGAAATCCGACTAATAAACCCGCCGCCATTTAGGAGTAGCTAACCGCGATGAAAAGCCTAGGTATGGTGAGCGCCATTAACGCGCAGGACTTCTCCGGTGACGTAATTACTAGCGACAGGAGAGAGTAAAAAAGCGACAGCCCAGGCGATATCTTCAGGTTCACCAAAACGCCGGAAAGGAATTTCTGCGGTAATTTTATCGCGGACTTTCTCAGGGATTTTTTGAGTCATTTCGGTATTAATAAAACCGGGTGCGATCGCATTAGCGCGGACATTAAAACGAGCCCCTTCTCGTGCGAGAGATTTCATCATCCCAATCACAGCCGCTTTAGTGGAAGCATAATTAGTTTGTCCAGCATTACCGCGATCGCCAGAGATAGAACTAATAGCCACAATAGAGCCAGCATTCTGGTCATACATACCTTGCATAAAAGGCTGAATGGTATTTTTCACCCCTTTAAGGTTAACAGCAATGACCTGATCCCAATCTTCATCAGTCAACTTAGTAAAGAAATTATCGCGGGTAATACCAGCATTAGCGACCACACCATAAACAGTCCCCAACTTCTCGCTAATTTCCTTAGCAGCGGACTCCATACTGTCCAACTTAGTCACATCAGCTTTCAGGGCTAGTCCACCTGTGGGAGTTTCCCCGTCAATGACATCAATAGATGCAACTTTCGCGCCTAATTCCACCAATAACTTCACAATAGCCGCACCGATACCCCGTGCGCCGCCGGTGACAATAATCACCTTATCCTCAAGTCCTAAAGAAACCATTTATCCTCCTTAAAAAAACCTAAAAAACCTACACACGCTCAATAGCAAAAGCCGTACCGCCGCCAGTACCATGACACAAAGCCGCCAGCCCCAAACTCTTATCGTGTTGTTCCAAAGCATTAAGTAAAGTCACAACAATGCGGGAACCGGAAGCGCCAATAGGGTGTCCGAGAGCGATCGCCCCACCATTAACATTCAACTTATCTTGAGAGACCCCCAACATTGTATCAAATAACAAGGTACTAACTGCAAAAGCCTCGTTATTTTCAAACAAATCGAAATCATTAACCGACATTTTCAGGCGACCCAGTAACTTCTGAGTAGCCAAAATCGGCACTTCTGGAAACCGCCAACTCTCACCACCAGCCCAAGCGCCGCCCAGCACTTTAGCCAGAGGTTTCAAACCATACTTTTGTACAGCAGCCTCACTAGCCAAAATAATCGCCGCCGCACCATCAGAAATTTGGGAACTATTCCCAGCAGTTAAGACCCCATCTTTCTGAAAAGCCGGACGCAACTTAGCCAAACTTTCCAAAGTAGTCTCAGCGCGGATACCCTCATCAGTATCAATCACCTGAGTTCCCTTACGGCTAGACACCTCAATGGGGGAGATTTCATTTTTAAACAATCCTTTTTCCGTAGCTTCCGCCGCGCGTTTTTGGGAGTAAAAAGCCACCTCGTCCAAAGCCTGACGACTGAAACCATGTTCAGCCGCCAAACGTTCAGTTTCATCCCCCATACCGTCTCCGGTAGTAGAGTCTGTTAAACCATCATACAGCAGAATATCCATCAACTGTTCTGGGGCTCCCATAAGGAACTTATAACCCCATCTAGCGCGGTGAGACAAAAAGAACCCTGTTTGCGACATACACTCAGTCCCTCCTGCCAGCACTAGATCAGCCTCTCCAGCCTTAATAGTGTAGCAGCCATTAATCAGACTCATCATAGCAGAAGAACAAACCATATCAATGGCATATCCATCGACTGTGGCGGGTATACCTGCTTTCAAAGCCGCTTGACGGGGTATTAGCTGTCCGTGTCCTGCTCGCAACACATTTCCAAAAATATAAAGATCCAGATTTTCACCGGAAACCCCAGCTTTCGCCAATGCTGCTTTCATAGCATGAGCGCCTAGGTCAGCCGGAGAAAACCCAGATAACCCCCCCCCAAACCTACCTAGGGGGGTGCGTGTTGCGGAGACGATATAAACTTCTGTCATTAGTCCTCCCAAAATACCCAGTTCGATATTAATTCATCGAATTTTGCAGTTGTACTGTATCACTGGCTTTTGAACTCAAGGGAATTTGTTAGGTTTTTTTAACTTCTGCTGGACTTGTAAGGGGAAATATTGACAATCACCCAGAAGTCCAGGGGGGTCTGTTGGTTTGAGGAGACCGAGAAAAGGTTAGGTTTCTTCGGACTCTTCGATAATGGAACTTCTGTCTAAAATCAATAGGTTTCTGAGTTGGTCGGTATCCATTTCGGTTAGCCAGTCTTCCCCAGAACTAACTACTTGTTCGGCTAAGGCTTGTTTACTTTCTATGAGGTCATGGATTTTTTCTTCTAAGGTTCCGGTACAGACAAATTTATGCACTTGTACATTGCGAGTTTGACCAATCCGAAATACTCTATCGGTGGCTTGATTTTCTACTGCTGGGTTCCACCAACGGTCAAAGTGGAATACATGGTTAGCACGGGTTAGGTTTAAACCGACTCCCCCAGCTTTGAGAGATAAAATCATCACCGGAGGTCCCTGGGGGTCTTGTTGAAAGCGATCGACCATTTGTTCTCGCTGAAGTTTACGACTTCCCCCATATAAAAACAGGACTTCTCGATTTAACTTGGCTTCTAAATAGGGTTTTAAGAGTTTCCCCCATTCGGCGAATTGGGTAAAAATTAAAGCCCTATCGCCTTCTGATATTAACTCTTCTAACATTTCATTTAAACGCTGCAACTTCCCAGAATAAGCGGAGTTGAGGGTTGGCATTTCTTTCTTGGCTTTGGTTTTAGCACCCAATAATAAGGGATGATTGCAAACCTGCTTCAACTTCACCAATAATCCTAAAATCATCCCCCGTCTTTGTATCCCGGTAGAAGATTCAATTTCTGAGAGTGATTCATCTACCAGCTTTTGATATAAACTAGCCTGTTCTTTTGACAGAGGACAAAATACGGTGTTTTCTTGTTTTTCGGGTAAATCTTGAATAATATCTTTATCGGTTTTGAGGCGACGCAGAATAAAAGGTTGTACAAGCGATCGCAAAATTTGCAATGATTCAGTATCCCCATACTTTTCAATCGGAATAGCAAAGCGACGCTGAAAAAATGGTCGTTGTCCTAGATACCCAGGATTCAAAAACTCCAAAATCGACCATAACTCAGATAACCGATTTTCTACGGGAGTTCCAGTTAAAGCAATTTTAAAATCCGCCTCTAAAGTCTTGACGGTTTTCGATTGTTTGGCTTCGGGATTTTTAATATTTTGCGCTTCATCTAAAACCACACCCTGCCATTTTACTGATTGTAATTCCGACTGGTCTCGATAGGTCAAAGCATAGCTAGTAATTACCAAGTTTTTGCCTTTAATAGCCGGGGGGAAAGCCTTTCCTTTGGCGCGTTTATCTCCATGATGAACCAAGGTCTTTAAACTGGGTCCAAACCTCTTAACTTCCCGTTCCCAGTTTCCCAAAACTGAAGTCGGACACACCAATAAAACCGGATTTATCAGGGTTTTTTCTAGCTGTAAATGTAACAAAAAGGCCATCAATTCTATGGTTTTTCCCAACCCCATATCATCAGCCAAACAAGCACCCAGACCCCATTCTTGCAGAAAATTTAACCAACCCGCACCCCTGGCTTGATAGGGTCTTAACTCTCCTTTAAAAGTGGGAGGAGTAGCGATCGCATCAATGGTACGATTATCAGTTAAAGCCGTTAACAAGTCCGCCAACTTCCCCCCAGCTTCAAAATCCACCACCGGGAGTCGTTCAATAGTTTGACTATCTCCAGTAGACAAACGCAAAGCATCTTCTAGAGAAAGAGTCATCTCTTCTTTCCGACTAGCAAAAAAAGCCTGAGCCGCTTTAATATCTCGTTCTCGCAACTCTACCCATTCACCGTTAACCTCGACTAACGGACTTTTTTTAGCTACTAAACGCTCAAATTCAGCCTTAGATAAACTTTGACCACCTAGGGATAATTCCCACTTAAAATTTAACAAACTTTTTAAACCAATTTTTACCTGATTTTTCCCCCTGGGAGTATTTGCCTTAATCCGCAAACCCAAACGACTCGCCCAGCCTTCTCGTTGACTTAATCCAGGTGGTAAAATTACCCCCAAACCACTATCACTAAATCGCCAAGCTAGACGGGTAATAAACTCATAAACCTGACCAGAGTCAATCCAGCACCCCTGGGGACTAGCTTCGGCTAAACTGTTCTCAATTACCGGATATAATTTACAAGCCAATCCTAAACCAGCCAGGAGAGTTTCTTGGGGATAACGAATAGTCCTTTCCCGATAAATAAAAGCCTCAACTGGGTGTTTCCAAATAGTCGCCGCATCAACGACAAAATCAGGATCATCAATAGCCTGTAAACCATATTCCAAAAGCCACTCTTGAGTTTTTCCCTGGGGTGGCTGGAGACGAAAACTAGCCCTAAACTGGGTTTGCTCCACCAAAGACTGTTGGAGGGGAAACATCCAATTCTCTAAGCTGGTCTGGAGGGTATCTATTTCCGCCCTATCGGCTTCTATGTGGCCACCAGCATCATCGGCTAAACCATGCAACCACATTCTAACCACAGGGGTGAGAATGGCTACATTAGTTAAGGCTTTGCGTTCAACTTCTTGGGCAATATGACGCACCTGGCAATCAATCATTGCTCCTAAAGCCCCTAATATCAAATCCTCAGCCCTTCCGGGTAAAAATATGGCACAAACCATAGATGAGACCTTCTGTGGCTGTAGGGGCGCTAAACCAGAGATTCTACAAACGGTCGGCATGAAGCCAGCAAATTTTAACAGGCGGGCGCGATCTGTGGCACTATCAACAATGGGTTGCCATTTGGACGCGCCAACTGGGGAAGATAACCCCTCTCCCAGGCGACTGGTGCTAATGATGGGTAAAAATTTACGCCTCGCTAGAAGGTCTAAACTCCAGCGGTTCACATGAGACCAAAACCTTATATCGTCTCCCAACCAGTCTAAATCTATGGTCCCTAAAGGTAAGGACTCGAACAGGTGGAAAGCATCACTGGGGTTGAGCCGATACCCGGTGATTAACCAAGGATACAGGTAGATATCTTGAGCTTCTGCTGCTTCTGTGGGGACTGTGGCGGCGGAATGAATGGGGGTGAGATGACCACAATGGAGGTCAATATGAGTGGGAAGGGCGATCGCTTCTGTGATAGTATCGGGAGAGAGTTTAGATAAAGCCATATCTTGTAAAAGCGACCACTGGGAGAGTTCCGCCTCGGTCATAGCCCAACTTAGTGGTGCTATTTCCCAGCGGTTATCCTGTTGTGCGCCGCCCCCCCGCCAAGTTTCCCCCCAAATGAATACATAACTATCGTCCTGGTGAATCCGCCAAGTTCCGTGTAAAATAGCCATATTGACCCCAGTATCTACTAGCAACCCGTTAAATTTTAAGCGATCGTGTGCTGTGGTCGCTCTGGTGTTCAGAATTAGCCCAATCTCAATAAATCTCCGCTCTGGTTAAAACTTTCCAGAAGTGATCTACAATAGGTGTCAACATCCAAGACTGGGATTTAATCCGAGACTTGCCTGACATCTGCGGATAAGATGGTATAACATCCCATTAAAGTTGCAGATTGTGCTATACCTAGAAATTTCCGACAATGGTCAGATTTTTTCAGGTGAAATGTGTCTGTGCCAACATAGCTGAAAGTGTATCTTTCAATGTGGCAGCAGCGATCGGCACTGGTCCATGGAAAGTAGGCAGGAAAAATTTTCAGCCTAGGATATGAGTCGCCCTAAATTGGGCGGGGAAGTCTCTTACCACGCCCGATCGCATCTACAAAAACTGGATAGGCGGATACCTGGGATGGTTCCCCTGTTTTTGCTTAGGTGGGTGTCAAGATGGTGAGTATTTGTGATAGCAGGAAGGAAGAGAAAATAGATGCAAGAAATTGATAAGTCAATATCCTTTGATGGACGGGATATTAGACTCAAGATTGGATTACTAGCGCCGCAGGCGGGGGGAGCCCTGTTAGTAGAATCGGGAGATACATCAGTTCTGGTAACAGCAACTCGCGCAGAAGGAAGACCGGGAATTGATTTCCTGCCCCTATTGGTAGACTATGAGGAAAGACTTTACGCCGGTGGTCGTATACCGGGTGGGTTTTTGCGGAGAGAGGGTCGCCCCCCTGATCGGGTTACTCTCACCAGTCGCTTGATTGACCGCCCCCTACGTCCTCTGATTCCGGGTTGGATTAGAGATGATATTCAAATAGTGGCCACTACTTTGTCAATGGATGAGCAAGTACCACCGGATGTTCTGGCGGTAACAGGTGCTTCTGTGGCAGTGTTGTTGGCGCGAATTCCGTTCTATGGACCAATGGCGGCGGTGCGTGTGGGATTAGTGGGAGATGATTTCATTATTAATCCTACCTACAAGGAAATTAGAAACGGTGACCTCGATTTGGTGGTGGCTGGGTCTCCCCAAGGTGTGGTTATGGTGGAGGCGGGGGCTAATGAATTGCCAGAACATGATGTGATTGAGGCGATCGATTTCGGTTATGAGGCGGTCATGGATTTGATCAAAGCCCAAACTGAAATTATGCAGGAATTGAACATTGATAACCCCGTTGAAGAACCGCTACCAGAAGATCGGACTTTGATAGAATTTATCCAAGAACGGGTTACAGAACCAGTTAAAAAGGTTCTTGGTCAATTTGAGTTGAACAAAGATGAACGAGATGCTGCTCTTGATGTGATTAAAGAAGAGCAGATTGTCAGTGCGATCGCATCAATGCCAGAAGATGACCCCATCAGCTTGTTCAATATCGAAAATCCTAAAGCGGTGGGGATGATCTTTAAAGACATCACTAAAAAACTCATGCGCCAGCAAATCCTCACGGACGGAGTGCGGGTTGATGGTCGCAATTTAGACCAGGTGCGTCCGGTGTCCTGTCGGGTGGGATTATTACCAAAACGAGTCCATGGTAGTGGTTTATTTAATCGGGGTCTAACTCAGGTCCTCTCTATTGCTACTCTGGGGACTCCTGGAGATGCTCAAGATCTTGATGACCTGCACCCTCAAGATGAAAAACGCTATATGCACCACTACAATTTCCCTCCCTATTCTGTGGGGGAAACAAGACCTATGCGATCGCCAGGACGTAGAGAAATTGGTCACGGTGCTTTGGCGGAAAGGGCTTTATTGCCCGTGCTACCATCAAAAGAGCAATTCCCCTATGTGATTCGCATTGTCTCTGAGGTGCTATCCTCTAATGGGTCTACTTCTATGGGGTCCGTTTGTGGTTCGACTCTGGCTTTGATGGATGCTGGGGTTCCCATTACCAAGCCGGTGAGTGGGGCGGCGATGGGTTTGATTAAAGAAGGGTCGGAAGTTCGTATCCTCACCGATATCCAAGGGATTGAAGACTTTTTGGGAGATATGGATTTTAAAGTCGCAGGTACCGATAGCGGTATCACCGCCCTACAAATGGACATGAAGATTACCGGCTTGTCCTTAGATGTAGTCGCAGATGCGATCGCCAAAGCTAAACCCGCACGGCTACATATCCTCGAGAAAATGTTGGAAGTCCTACCATCACCTCGTCCTGACCTGTCTCCCTTCGCACCTCGCCTACTCACACTCAAAATTGATCCAGACTTAATTGGTTTGGTCATTGGTCCGGGAGGTAAAACCATTAAAGGAATTACCGAAGAAACTGGCGTTAAAATTGACATCGACGATGATGGCACTGTTACCATTGCCTCTACAGACAGCGAAAACGCCGCCCGCGCTTACCAAATTGTTCAGGGTATGACCCGCAAGCTAAACGCCGGAGATGTCTATGTAGGGAAAGTTACCAGGATTATTCCTATTGGTGCCTTTGTGGAAGTTCTACCTGGAAAAGAAGGCATGATTCACATTTCCCAATTAGCAGAATACCGAGTCCCCAAAGTTGAGGATGAGGTAGCAGTAGGAGATGAGGTCATCGTCAAAGTCCGCGAAATTGACCCCAAAGGCCGCATTAACTTAACCCGCCTGAAAATTCACCCCGACGAAGCCGCCGCCGCCAAGGCAGCCGCCAGTAGTGGCACTGTGCAATAGTTGACCTAATTGCCCTCTCCACCAGCCTTTCCCAGCAGTAGGGGCGACAATTGTTCGCCCCTACAATTGTTTATTAATCATCCGGTGAATCTGTGACGTTCAATTTTTCATTATATATGCGCCCACATTTTCCCATGATAATATTGTAGGTCAAGTCTGCTCAGATGTCAATAGTAAATCTGGTAATTCACCACAGATAAGAGTGAGGGGAATAGGGAATCATTTATCCATGACGGACTATCCCTATATCCCCAGTTTTTCTAGTTAAAATTCCGACTCAAAAGCCCCGATATCAATGGTATCGTTGACAATGCGAGGGAATCCGGGGCCCCGGCTGTCGAACTCTCCGGGATTAACAAAACCATCAGCAAAGGTATTATTTCCGGCATTAATTGCTGGTGAATTTTCCAAAAGAGCAATAGTTGGGATGAGTCCCCCATGATCAGCCAGGGGAGAGATGAGAGCATCCACTGGGTCATCTGCGGTGCCGATTATATCGCCATTTACGCCATCAGTGAAGCCAGAGGCATTAGTGCCATCTCCAATCAAATTACCCCCACCACTGTTAAAGGCAAATTCAGGAGCCGCCGCCGCATCAGGACCGAAAGGAGCGGTATTATTAGTAATCAGAGTATTTTGGAGACTAGCACTACCGCCAATGTTGCGGACACCGCCACCACTGGCGATCGCCGTATTATCAACAATGGTACTGTTGGTTAAAGTCAGATCAGCAACAGAGTTAAAAATCCCGCCGCCGACTTCAGCCGAGTTATTAGCAATAGTGCTGTTGGTAATCTTAACCTCCCCATCAATAATAATGATGCCACCACCATTAACAGCCTGATTATTAGCAATAGTGGAATCGATAATATTCAGAATCCCCGAATTAGCGATCGCCCCCCCATTATTAGCTGCATTTTCTTCAATCAGACTACCGATAATAGTAACATTCGCATCAGTAGAGACAATAGTGATTGCCCCGCCGCGACTACCAGAAGTAGTGCTTACAGAAACATCTAGGTTAGTACCAGCAGCCAAACCATTAGCCAACCTTAACCCATCAAAAGTAATCGTCCCCGTATTGACCCTAAATAGGCGAAACTCATCAGTCAAGTCCGGATCACGCTGAATCGTCAAATTATTGGCTCCCGGACCCTGAAAATAAATATCTCCATTGAGAGTTGGTAATGCACCCACCAGGTTAATTGTTCCCGATTCTGCCTCATCAAGAAAAGTAATTCTTTGTGTGCCACCCAAATTCACAGCATTGATAACCGCCTGGCGCAAAGACCCTTCAATACTGTCAAAATAGGCTTCTTCCGTGGTCTCAAGGCTATCAGTTAACCGCCTTACCCCGGTACCATTAGCTAGAATCGTTAACGTCCCCTGATTATCATTAGGGTCAACAATATAAAAATCAGATTCTACCAAGCGGAAAGTCAAAGACTCATCAGCCTCCGCATGGTCATCATCAAGCGGCACCAACTCTAGTTCAATCCGAGTTTCACCATCAGGAATCGTCACCTCTGCCGTTTCCCCATCTGTGGGAATCACCTCGTCACCAATTTCGAGCTGATAATCTTCCAAAGAAATCCGATTTCCCTCCAGATCCAAAGATATCTCAAGATCCCCAAAATTATCAGGTTCACGACTAATCCTCAAGACTGCATTACTAGATGGAAGAATAGCCGGAGGATCTTGTTCCCAATCCAGACTAGACTGCACAGCATCGGGAGTAAGCACCTGTAGGGAAACTGTGGCGATATCATCATCGAGAATCGTCAAAACCGTACTAGGATTGATAGTGCCAGCCTGACCTAGGATTTGCTCCTCTCCGTCCACAATCGCCACAAAATTATCATCTAAGTCTAGTTGCAGTGTTCGGTCAGGCTGCACCAGGGTATTACCCAGAATTTCAATAGGAACCCGGGCTTGTGTTTCTCCCTCAGCAAACTGAATTGGTATCACACTACCAACAAAGTCATCTCCTTCAGTGGCTGTAATTCCAGTTAAAACCACATCCACAGAAGAGGGAGAACTTATATCCCCGGACCGCAACAATTCCACCACCATGGTGGTATTTCGCTCATCCCCCTCTTCCACCTGATATTCAGACTGACCAAAATCATAAGTTGGGGGCGAATCATTATCGAGAATCAATAAAGTCGCTGTAGGATGAGTTACACCCGCGCGTCCCCTCGGTTCAAAATCCTCAAAAGATAAGATAATCGACTCGGTAGGTTCAGCTATTTCGTCATCAACAATTTCCAGGGGAACCCTAGCGACTTCTTGACCCGGCGCAAACTCCAGGCGCACCTCAGTCTCAACAAGATCAACTCCCGGCGTAGCTGGATTTTCTGGACCAGGTTCAAGAACCACAGTTACAGATGATGCATTGCTGGTATTACCACCACGCACCACCACCACAGCCTCAGTTACGCCATCATCTTCTGAGACCTCAAAAATACTGCGACTGAAATCATAGGTGGGAATATTATCATCATCGATAATAATTAATTCAGCCGTAGGGTTCTCCTCGCCGACGAGTTCCCCTTCTACTGGAACCAAACTTAACTCCAGATTTCGATTAGGTTGAGTCACCAAATTACCAAAAATGGTGATGGGAACAGTTTGGGAAATCTGATCAGGTCGGAAATTAATAGTTATCTCCTCTTGCTCAAAATCTGTTCCCGGAACAGCAGTAATACCGGCTAACTCAACGGTGACTGAAGATGCTTCCCTAATTCTGCCAATTCTTTCAATAGTCACAACTTCTGTGACGTTGGTATCGGAACCCTCCAGGGTGGTGAACAAACTCTGACTGAACTGATAGCTAAATGGTCCGTCATCATCCAAAATCACTAGGGTAGCCTCGGGGTTCAGCCGGCCTGGTTGTCCCCCCTCAATTTCCCCGGCTGTACTCTCAATAAAGAAGTTGGTAAAGGATAAATTGGCGGTTCTGGTGGGGTCTGGTTCGGTATTGGGAATTAGTTCAATTTGAACGGTGGCGCTGGTTTGTCCCGCGTCGAACATGACTGGGGTGGGATCGGGAGTGGCGACAAAATCTCGACCAGGTTCAGCAGTAATGGGTGTAATTGCCACATCGACTCGTGAGGGTGCCTCGGTGGCGAAAGAACGCTCAATGGTGACTTCCACAAATTCAGGATTATTAGGATCATCCCCCTCAACACCTATAAAACGACTGTCGCTGAAGTCATATAAAGGGGGACTGGGGGGTGGGTCATCATCTATAATAGTGCCAGTGGCTGTATTCACTCCGATTTCGGCGATATACAAAAATCCTGATTCGTCTAAAACCACTTCTATGGTTCTGTTTACCTGAAAAATATCATTAGCAATGGGGGTAGCCGAGAATTGGGTGGTAGTAGCGTTTTGGTCAAATATTGCGGTTCCGCGATCGCCATCAAATCTAGCAGCACCGCTAACTGTGTAGTCTTCCCCTAAAATAGCCGTCCCACCTACGGAAAAATCTACCGCCAAAGGCACTCCCACAGAATCTGGGGTGCGGGTTAATGTATAAACTAAACTGTTGCCACTATCTTCTTCCACGGCTTCCGGTTCAATAGTGAGGCTCACCTGAGAAGTTGATGGAAGATTTAGCACCGGTAACTCTGGAATAGGTGTAGGGGTAAGTCCTGGGGGCGGAGGCGGTACTGGTGCGGGTTCATCATCTTGGATGTTAATGATAAACTCATTCCTTTGGCCAATACTGGCTCCTCCAGAGGGATCGGCTAGGGTTAAGGTAACTGGTCTCCCTCCGTCAGGGATATCGTTATCGACTATAGAAACGGTGAATTCTTTGAAGGTTTCAAAGGGTTCAAAAATTACGGGAATTTCTGCAATCACGTCAGCGGTGCTATCACCAGCTACTACTAGAGTTGCTCCTACTCTATCAAGAGGAGATCCGGTTCTGGTGATGGGGATTTGCAATAATGACTGATTTTCGTCAGCGTTGACGCTATCTTCCCAAAATTCCAAGACTGAGGTAATGCTGGTGATGGATTTGGTAAAGTTGCCACTGTTGAGAATGGTGCTGTCTGTGGCTTCTAGTAGCACTAATCTCTCTCTGGTTTGGCGATCGCGAATTAGGGTATCATTCCCCTGCTGTGCAATTTCTAGATCCGCAAATTCCAGACCATTAGCCAAACCAATTAGGTCAAACCCGGGTCTAAAGTCTGTAATTACATCAGTCTGACCGCCATTGAACCCTACACCAATTACAAATAAATCTGACCCCGCGCCCCCGGTTAAGCTGTTAAAACCACTACCTGTATAGAGAATATCATTACCGCGATCGCCAAATAAAAGATCATCTCCCTCCCCCCCTATGAGAGTGTCAGATCCTTGACCGCCATAAATAGTATCGTTTCCTGACCCCCCAACTATAGAGTCATCCCCCGAATTACCCAGGATGAAATTGTTTCCTTCCCCCCCATAGATAACATCATCCCCTAACTCACCGAATAGGGTGTCGTTACCTGGTCCGCCAAACAGATAATCATCTCCCTGTCCACCAAATAGCAAGTTATTACCCTCACCTGCGAACAGGGTATCATTGCCTTGGAACCCCAAAAGGGTATCATCCCCTTCCAAACCTTGAATTTCATCATCTTCCGAGGTTCCCAAGAGCAAATCCGATTCTGAAGTGCCAATAATAATGTTTACCATGTTAACGATACCTTACCTTTAGAAGTCCTTTTTGCTGACTTGATCAAGCCAGCCCCAATATACATTGGCCCATGAAATGATCCATAATCCACATAATCCCGGATTAAACTAAGCAACCTAGCCATCCTATGCTGCTTTTGCCTTGAGGGTCTCTTGAATTGATTTAAGTTTACCCATAATTTTTTGAATATCAACAATACCAGGGCTTTTGGTTTCCATCTTTCGAGGGGAAGTCCCCAGACTTAGCGGTGGGTAACTTCAGATCCTCTGGTAGTGATCATCCGGCATTAGGGTAGATGGGCACAGGGACACAGGGGCGGTTAATGTAAAGGTTTTTCACACAAGACCACCCTAAAGATTAAATATCATTACAAAGTTAGTCAAGTTTGTACATAAGCATGATAGTGTCTATGAGTGATTCCGAACACCTTAGATTGAGAGACGAGAAACACTTTGAATTTAGATATGGATAGATACCCAACTTGTTCCCTTCGTCAAGATGTTAGCGAGTATGTGGCTGACCTCCAGCTACACATGACACTACAGGCTCGCAACCTAATCCCAACTTTAACTAAAACCAAGGAAAATGACAGTCGGGAGGAGATGCTTCAGCAAACTCAGGCTTATTTTGAAAAGATAGCTTCTCGTCAGGCTAGTTAACAGCACAAAGTTTACACTTAAACAAAGGCAGCCCGAACTCGTAGAGTTATCCACTCTCGAATTCGGGCATTTTTAATTATTGAACAGCCCAACCGCAACGCCGTCTTACCTCAGTTTTTGACCTGGACGAGCCAGGTGGGCACCACTGCCGAGCTTCAAGTTTCCGGGTACAATGCCCGGTATACTGCCACTCGATTCTAAGGGGTTCCCTTGTTTTTAGAGTTATAGATCAAAAAAACATTTTGGCAGTCACCAACGTCACAGCAGGACCTTGTTGCCATTATAGCGCTTTCTCAAAAATTGTCTAGGGGTTAACAATGGATCATGCAAATCCCTCTCTCTCCCCAGAGGGCTGGCCCGTCAATCTGCTCGCCCCCAGGCCAGCAACTCGCGATCTGGGATGGGGCGCTAGAAGGGAGATAGAGAGGGGGTTCAGCAATTCTCATTTTGGAAATTCAACTGCTATCGGGTGGGATGTCTAACTCGAGACCCTCAAGCATAAAGGTCAGAAGGTGGTCCCAACTGTCGAAGTACAGTCTGGGTAAGCGCGCGCAAATC
>Ga0213835_101428_pt1 | contig 14631 bp, 11 predicted proteins | sample SWPATP01_FD_160576 | JGI IMG/M metagenome (GOLD analysis project Ga0213835, IMG submission 160576) | Coastal seawater microbial communities from Marineland, Florida, United States - SWPA TP0 #1 | ecosystem: Environmental > Aquatic > Marine > Coastal | place: USA: Florida | collected 2016-08-05
CTCGGGGGGGGGGGGGCGCCGCTGGGATTGCAGGTGCCGTCGCTGGCCGAGATCGGCGGGTTCCTGTTCGTGGCGGCGGCGTTCCTCGCGCTGCCGTCGACGTTGCGGGCGGGGGGGCACGTGCGGGTGACGCTGCTGGCGCGGTTGGTGGCGGGGCCGATTGCGCGCGGGCTCTCGGCGCTGGTGCTCGGGGCGGCTTTGGGGCTGGCGGTCTTTGCCACCTGGCATCTGGGGGCGCAGGCGCTGGACAGCTTTCAGTTCAACAGCCTGTCCTTCGGCCGGGTGCGGGTGCCCTTGTGGATCCCGCAGGCGGTGATGACGGCGGGCATGGGGCTGATGGCGCTGGCGCTGGCCGATGAGCTGGTGACGGTGCTGCGCGGGGGCTTGCCGGCCTATCGCCTGGCCGAGGCCGAGCGCGGCACGGCGGAGGGCGGCGAATGACGCTGGGGCTGTTGTCGCTGATCCTCGTGTGCGTGCTGTTCGGCACGCTGTTTCTGGGGCTGTGGGTCGGGTTTGCGCTGATGGCGGTGGCGCTGGTGGCGATGGAGCTCGCGACGCCGGCGCCGGCGGGGGCGGTGTTTGCGACCAAGGTCTGGGGCTCGCTGACGCTGTGGGATCTGACCGCGCTGCCGATGTTCGTGTGGATGGGCGAGATCCTCTATCGCTCGCGGCTGTCGTCGGACATGTTCCGCGGCCTTGCGCCCTTCACGCGGCGGCTGCCGGGGGGGCTTCTGCACGTCAACATCTTCGGCTGTGCGCTGTTTGCCGCCGTCTCGGGCTCGTCGGCGGCGACGACGGCGACGGTGGGGCGGATGTCGCTGCCCGAGCTGAAGGCGCGCGGCTATGACCCGGGCATGGCCATCGGCACGCTCGCGGGCGCCGGCACCTTCGGCTTTCTCATTCCGCCCTCGATCATCCTGATTGTCTATGGCGCGGCAACGGAGCAGTCGATCGCGCGGCTGTTCCTGGCCGGGGTGATCCCGGGGCTGATGCTGGCGGCGATGTTCGCGGGCTATGTCATGGTCTGGGCGATGCTGAACCGCGACCGCATGCCGCCGCCCGAGCCGAAGCCGCCGCTGGGCGAGCGGCTGCGCGCGGCGGCGCTGTTGCTGCCCACGGTGCTCCTGATCGTTGCCGTGATCGGGTCGATCTATGGCGGGCTGGCCTCGCCGACGGAGGCCGCGGTGGTGGGGGTGCTGGGGGCGCTGGGAATCGCGGGCGCGACGGGGGGGCTTTCGCGGGCGAGCTTCGTGGCCGCCCTGACGGGTGCTGCGCGGACCACCTGCATGATCGCCTTCATCCTGGCGGGCGCGTCGTTCCTGACGGTGGCGATGGGGTTCACCGGCATTCCGCGGGCGCTGGCGGGCTGGATCGGCGAGATGGGGCTGTCGCCCCATGCGCTGCTGGCGGCGCTGCTGCTGTTCTTCATCGTGCTGGGGTTCTTTCTGGACGGGATCTCCATCGTGGTGCTGACGACCTCGGTGATCCTGCCCATGGTGCTGGCGGCCGGCATCGACCCGATCTGGTTCGGCATCTTTCTGGTGCTGGTGGTGGAGATGAGCCAGATCACCCCGCCGGTGGGCTTCAACCTCTTCGTGTTGCAGTCCATAACGGGGCGCGACATCTTCCGGATCGCGCGCATGGCGCTGCCGTTCTTTCTCATCCTCGTGGTTGCGACCGCGCTTCTGGCCCTGTTTCCGGAGATCGCCCTGTGGCTGCCTCAGACGATGCTCGCGCGCTGAAGGCCGGGGTGGGGCCGGTCGTCTCGTCGGCGCATCTGGCGCGGTCGTCGCTGCCGGCGCTGTCGGAGGTGGAGTTCGGGCTGACCATGGCCAACCACGCCTTTCAGCGCTGGATGGTGCGCTGCATGGTGGCCGCCGGAGGGCCGGCGATGTCGCCGCTCGAGGTGCTGATCCTGCATCTGGTGAACCACCGCGAGCGGCCCAAGACGCTGGCCGACATCTGCCTCGTGCTGAATGTCGAGGACACGCATCTGGCGAACTATGCCATCCGCAAGCTGGCCGGGCACGGGCTGGTGCAGGAGGGCCGCAAGGGCAAGGAAAAGACCGTGACGGTGACCGGGGCGGGGGCGGCGCTGTGCACGCGCTATGGCGAGGTGCGCGAGGCGCTCCTGGTGCGGGCGGCGCATCAACTGGGGGTGGACCCGGCCGAGATGTCGCGGCTGGCGGCGCTGATGCGCATGCTGTCGGGCAGCTACGATCAGGCCGCCCGGGCCGCCGCGGCGCTGTGAGCTTGCTCGCCTTCGTTGCGCGGCACGGTCGCTGGGTGCTGCCGGCAGGGCTGGCGCTGGGCATCGCCGTGCCGCCGCTCGCGCGCGCGATGGAGCCGGCGATCGTGCCGTTGCTGGGGTTCCTGCTGTTTCTGGCGGCGCTGCGGATCGGGCCGGGGGCGGCGCGGCCGCGGCCGGGCGAGCTGCCGCGGGCGCTGATGTGGACGGCCGCGCTGCAGATCGTGCCGCCGCTTGCGGCCATCGCGGGGCTGGGCGCGCTGGGCTGGCTGGCGCATCCGGTGGGCCTCGGCGTGGTGCTGGTGCTGGCCGCGAGCCCGATCACCGGGGCGCCGGGGCTGGCGATCCTGTCGGGGGCGGCGCCGGCGCCGGCCTTGCGGCAGCTGGTGCTGGGCACGGCACTGTTGCCGCTGACGGTGCTGCCGGTCTTTGCGGTGCTGCCGGTCTTCGCCGCGCCGGGCGATGTGGCGGCGGCGGTGCTGCGGCTGCTGGCGGTGATCGGGGTGGCGGGGGCGGGAGGATTCGCGCTGCGCGCGCGCTGGCCGGGGCTGGGCGAGGGGCGGGGTGCGGTGGCCATCGACGGGCTGACCTCGCTGTCGATGGGGCTGGTGGTGATCGCGCTCACCTCGGCGCTGGGGCCGGCGCTGCTGGCGGGCGATGCGGCGCTGTGGGCGGTGCTGGCGCTGGTCTTCGTGCTGAACTTCGGCACCCAGCTGGCGACGCTGGCGGTGGTGCGGGCACGGGGGGCGGGGCGCGATGCCTCGGCGCTGGCGATCGTGGCGGGCAACCGCAACCTCGCGCTGTTCCTCGCCGCGCTGCCCGAGCCGGTGGGGCAGGCGCTGCTCCTCTTCGTCGGCTGCTATCAGGTGCCGATGTTCCTGACGCCGCTGCTGCTCGCGCCGCTCTATCGCCGGCTGGGTGATTCGGGCTGAGGCGCGCCGCAGGCCCCGGCCCGCCCGGGGCCCGCGTTTCCTGCGGATCGACAATGCCGCGGAGCCTGCGGTGCGGGTTGCGCCAACCGGGGAGAAACCGGGGCGAAATCAGGGCAGAAACACGGCGGGACTTGCGAAAATCTGACGGAGCTCGTTAACGTTTGCGACGGGTAACGGGACGCGAAGGAGACACGAGGCATGAAGAGTCTGACGGCAGCTTTTGCGGCAGGGGCCATGGCGGTCGGCCTCTTTGCCGTGTCGACGACCGAGACGCAGGCAAGCACCTGCAACATCCTCAACTTCACCACCTCGACGGCCTGCATCTCGCCGGTGTCCGGTGGCCCGGGCGGCAATGCGACCGCCGAGACGATGAACGCCTTCGGCAGCGACGGGGCCTTCGGGACCAAGGGCTGGATGCTGCTCGACGAGGTCAAGCGCGAGGGCACGCCCGCAGCCGGCACGATCGTCGACAGCACGGGCGGCCTCTTCTCGATCACCTACCAGGCGCCGCTCTACAAGCAGGGCCTCTGGGCGCTGAACCCGCTGTTCCGCTGGGGCGAGGGGCATTTCGCCTTCGTCGTGAAGGGCGCGACCGACAACGCCGCCTACAAGATGGACGTCGCCTTCACCAACGGCACCTGGTCAGTCAACGACCTGCTGACCCCGAACGGCAAGAACGTCCCCGACATGTCCAACATCCGCCTGTTCGGGACCGCGCCGCTGGCGCCCATCCCGCTGCCGCCGGTGGCGTTCATGCTGCTCGGGGCGCTCGGGGCGCTGGTGGTGGCCTCGCGCCGCCGCCGCACGGCCTGACGCGGCACCGCCCGGACGACATGGCCTCCGCCCCCCGGGGCGGGGGCGTTCGGCTGTCCGGACATCCCGCACGGCACCGCCACGCCACGGCCCTTCCCCGCGGCGTCGCCCTCGCGCTGACGCTCCTCGCCGCGCTGCCCTCGCCGGTCGCCGCCCAGGCCGATCCGGCGCCGCCTCCCGCCGCTGCTCCGCGCGTGACCGTCACGCCCGAGACGCTGCGGGCCGACTCCCGCGCCGGGGTCTGGCGTGTGGACATCGCGCCCCACCCCGGCGCGGCCGAGCGGCCGGTGCTGGGGGCGGAGGCGACGGGCGACGGGGTGCGGCTGTTGCGCCACTGGTGGGCCGAGGGGCGTGCGGCCGGGCTCGCCGGGGTGTTCTACGACAACCGCGACGGCGGCCACTCGCGCCTCAGCCGCACGGACTTCCCCCAGCTCACCCACATCGACTACGGGCCCGAGCTGGTGCAACAGGGGCTCGACCGGGCGCTGGCCGGGCGCTTTCTCTTCCGCGCCCCGGTGCTGGGCAATGCCTCCATGGCCGTGACCGGCGGCAACGCCCCGCGCAGCCTGCCGCGGCTGGCGATGACCGACCCGGGGGCGCCCATGGCCGCCTTCCTCGGCCATGTGCACAACCACCTCCATGTCTATCCCGCGCATCACGATTACCGCGAGGCCGACCTGTTCCCGGCGAGCCTGCCCTATCTGGTGGTCAGCCGCGGCTCGTCGGGCTCGGACCAGCCGGTGCTGCGGGCGCTGGCCCTCGCCATGGCCGCCCTCAGACCCGACACCCGCGCCCGGCTCGAGGCCGAGGGGCTCCTTGCCTCGACGCTGGTGATGCTGCTGCGGCGGGGGGTCGCCGGGCCGCTGGGCTACCTCACGCCCGCCGGCCACCCGGCGGTGATCGAGCGCGCGCAGCTGCGGCCGGCGACGATGATGCAGCTTGCGCAGACGATCACCCCCGACACGATCCCGCCGCTGGTCCGCCTCGAGGTGCAGGGCGAGGGCTTCGCCCCGGCCGCCGGCCTCTCGGGCGAAAGCGAGCGGCTGTTCGACACACCCTCGGCGGTGGCGCGGCTCTGGCGCGGCTGGGACGCGCAGCGCCAGATGACGCTCAGCGCCGCGCGCACCGCCGATCCCAACGGCCGCCCGCTGGAGTTTCGCTGGGTGCTGGTCTCGGGCGACCCCGCCCGGGTCCGGATCGAGCCGCTGGATGCGGCGCAGAGCCGCGCCCGCCTGACCATCGACTGGCACGATGCGCCGGTGCCGGTGGCGCCCGGTGGCCTGCCCTCGGCCCGGGTCGAGATCGCCGTGATCGCCTGGAACGGCGCGCAGTACAGCGCCCCGGCGCTGGTTTCGGTGGCCTTCCCGGCGCATGAGCGGCGCCTCTACGCGCCGGGCCCCGACGGCCGGCCGCGGTTGCAGGCGGTGGACTACGACGCCGAGGCGCGCGGCGCGGCCCATGACCCCGTGCTGTGGTGGTCGGCCCCCTGGCGCGACCTCGCCGTCCATGACGACGCCGGGCGCCTCATCGCCTGGCGGCGGCAGTTTCGCGACGGCAGCTCCGCGCTCCTCACCCCCGCCGCCCCCGGCAGCCACCGCCTCGTCGACGGCGAGCGCCGCCGCGAGCTCCAGTGGTCCCCGCCCCCGCGCTGATTTCCCGCGCCGCCCCGTCGGCCCACCCCACGCCGCGACACGCCCCCCGTTTCATCTGATCACAAATATCCTCGGGGGGAGTCCCCGAAGGGGACGGGGGGCCGAGGCCCCCCTTGCGCCGCCTCCACCGGTGCTGCCGACCGCCCGCACATCAGCCGTAACCATACGGCGTCTCGCCGTGGCGCAGCTTGTTGATCACCACCCCCATCATGGCGGTGTTGCGGGCAAGTTCCTGCTCGCACTGGTCGATCTGCTGGATCGGGGTGACCTCGGCCTCGACCACCAGGAGCGCGCAGTCCACCTTGTCGAGAAAGGCGATGGTGTCGTCGCTGCGCAGGAGCGGCGGCAGGTCGAACAGCACCACCGCCGGCGCGAGCCGCTGCTCGATCTGCTCCAGCGCGCTGCGCATCCCCGCGCCTTCGAGGATCTCGGTCGCCCCACGCACCGGCGCGGCATTCACCCCGACGGCGAGGTTCGTCCCGATCCGGCGCAGCGGCTCCAGCGGGGTCACCTCGCCGGCCAGACCCTGCGAGAGCTGCGGCGCTTCCGCAATCCCCAGCAGCGCCGCCAGCGACGGCCGCCGCAGGTCGATCTCCAGCAGCACGCTGCGCAGCTCGGGCTGGCGCGCGAGGCTCAGGGCCAGGTTCGCCGCCAGCGTGGACTTGCCGCAGCCCGCATCGGGCGAGGTGATCGCCACCCGCCGCCAGCCGTTGGCGCGCATCTCCTTCAGCATCCGGGTGCGCAGGATGTCGAAGGGCATGGCCGCATCGCCGCTCTCCAGCGTCACGATGAGGTTGCGCGCGAGATGCCGGGCGTTCGGGACCACCGCGGGCAGCGTGGCCCAGGCCTCGTCCACCGCCGGCAGCGGCAGGCGGGCCACCCGCCCGCCGCCCTCGCGATCCCCCGCGGCGGCGCCCTGGGCCTCGGCCCGGGCGCGGGCCTTGGCGATGGCGGTGGTGATGCTGTTGACCATGCGTCCTCTCCCCGTGCCGTCAGCCGCCAAGGCTCTGGCGCAACTGTTCCATCAGGGGCCCGAGCCCCAGCCTCCCGATCGTCTGGCGCCACAGCAGATCGAGCGGCAGGTAGAAGGCATGCACCGCATAGAGCGCCGCCGGCACCCCGCCCAGCAGCGCCAGTTTCAGCCCGATGCGGCCGGCGCGGTGCACGCTGGCCACGCCGGGGGTCTGCATGTAGGGGATGGTGGCGAGCGGGGCGATCCCGAGGCGGGACGACAGGTCGGCCGGGCGCCGCACCGTCTGGTTCATCATCTCCAGCAGCAGCAGGATCCCGAGCGACAGCGCGAGGCCGGCGCCCGCGCCCAGCGCCACGATCAGCCGGCGGTTGGGGCTGGCGGGCCGTCGTGGCGCAACGGCGGCCTCGATCACGGCGATGCGCTGGCCGCGGGCGAGCGTCTCGATCAGGTCGCCGGTCTCGGCGGCCGCGACCGAGGCAAGGGCGCGGGCGTGCTGCTCGCGGGTGGTGGCGTGGTCGCGTTCCAGCGAATCGAGCGCTGCGGCGTTGCCCAGCGTTTCCTGGATGCGAGCGCCGATCTCCTCGAGGCGCTCCTGCAGGACGGCGCGGTCCTCCTCGATCTCGGCAATGCGGCCGTCGATCCGCTCCAGGTGATGGGCGAAGACCGCCGGCAGGCCGCCGGGCCTGCCGCCTTCGGCGACGAGCTGGGCATCGAGGCTGCGCTCGAGCGCGGCGACCCGGCCGGCGAGGCTGCGCGAGCGCTCGCTGCCCTGGCCGGTGGCGGCGACCGCGCGCTCGTATTCGTCGCGCAGCGTCGAGAGCCGGCGCAGGAAGGGGGCAAAGCTGTCCTCGACCACCACGTCGATGCGCCCGGTGCTCTCGAAGGTCTCGACCGAGGCGGCGCGCTGGGCGGCGATCTGGCGCAGCGCGTCGTCGCGCTGGGTGATCTCGGCGTCCAGCTCGGCCTGGCGGCTGCGCAGCTCGGGCAGGTTGTCGGGCAGCGCGTCGCGGTGCGTCAGCTTGAAGTCGAGGATGCGCGCGCTGCGGCTCTCCAGCTCGCGGTCGAGCCGCTGCACCTCCTGGCGGAAGAAATCGACCGTCTGCGAGGCGATGGCGGTGCGCAGCGCGACGTTCTCCTCCAGGATGAAGCTGGTGAGCTGGTTGGTGACCTCGGCCGCGATGCCCGCCTCGCCCGCATCGAAGCTCAGCCGCACCAGCGTGGCCCGGTTGTGGCCCAGATCGACGCCCAGGCGGATGCGGTTGCGCATGTCCTCGACGATCTGGGTGGGGTCCAGCCGCTGGCCCTCGTAGAGGCGAAAGCGGTTGGCCGTCTCCAGCATGTTCGCCCGGGTGAGCATGCGCTGCTCGATGATCTGGAGCTGTTCGGCCGCGCCGGTGCGCACCGTGGGCACCGCGAGATCGCCCGGAATGCGCTCGGATTCGACCAGCAGCACCGCCTCGGCGCGATAGACCGGCGGCAGCATCAGCGCGACCAGCACCGCCAGCAGGGTGAAGCTTCCCGTCACCAGCCCCACCAGCCACAGCCGCCGGCGCAGCAGCGCGAGGTAATAGCGCAGCTCGGTGTTCATGCGCCGGCTCCCTGGTCATGGTGGCCGACGGGGGCCGGCGCGGGGGGGTGGGCGCGGGCGTTGCCGGCAAAGAACACGCCGTCGTCCAGCACCTGCTGCACCGTGGCCTGACGCACCCGGCCGAGGCCGGCCGAATAGGCATAGGTGAGGGCGAGGTCGCAGAGCTGGTTGACCAGCCGCGGCACGCCCCCCGTGGCCGTCTGCACCAGCGTCGCGGCCTGTCGGCTGAACACCTCGGGCGTGCCGCCGGCGACGCGGATGCGATGGGCGATGTAGCCCAGCACCGTGGCCGGATCCATCGCCGGGATGTGGCAGGTGGCGGCGACGCGCTGGGCGAACTGGACCATGTCGGGGGCGCGCACGATCTCGCGCAGCTCGGGCTGGCCGACGAGGAGGAGTTGCAGCATCTCCTCCTTGCCGGCGTCGATGTTGGTGAGCATGCGCAGCTCTTCCAGCGCCTCGCGGCCGAGGTTCTGCGCCTCGTCGATGACAAGGAGCACGCTGCGCCCGGCCGCGTGCTCGGCCATCAGGAAGGCGCGAAAGCGGTGGAACAGCGCCACGTCAGAGGCCCCCTCGGGCGCCTCCTGTCCCAACGCGGGCAGCACCCATTGCAGGATCTCGCGCGTCCCCGGCGGCGCGTTGGCGATGAAGCCGACCGTCACCGTCTCGTCCAGCCGGGCGAGGAAGTGGCGCACCAGCGTGGTCTTGCCGACGCCGATCTCGCCGGTGATCAGGGTGATCGGCGCCTGGGTCATGAGGCCGTAGTCCATCATCGCATGCGCGGCCCGGTGCGCCTCGGACCAGAACAGGAAGTCGGGGTCGGGCAGCAGCGCGAAGGGGCGCTGCCGGAACCCGAAATGCTCCAGATAGATGTCGTGCCGTGGCGCCATGCCGTCCGTCCTGCCCTCATCCGCCTGCCCACCGTCCCCGGCGCGGGCGCGGGCCTGCGCCGCCCGTTCTGCCGCCGCCGTCCTGCCGCCGCCGTCCTGCCGGAGCGCCCGCACCCGCCGCCCGGCCGAGCGGTCCTTGCAGATGCGGCAGGGATGAGTTTATCGCATCACCGGCACAAGCACCATTCACGCAGCCGTTCCGACCCGGAGCCATCGGGTGCCGTAACAGCTTGATTCGCAATCTTGGCAAATGTGTGGCGGTCTCGGCTCAATTCCCGGTTGAAGCGCGTCGCACCGGGCCTTTGTCGCCTCACGGACGATTGGCGATGGTTGCGGAACAATCCCGCCAGCCCGCCCCGGTTTGGCCTCGATTTCGTCCAGTTTCGCCGGCCAGCCCCCGCAAGCATTGGAAATAAATTGTTTCTTTTCCTCGTGCCCAAAGGATCGCCGTTGCCGAATGCGTTAGGATTGTGTTTGCCTTGCTGCGTTGGGGGCGGCATGTGCCGGTCCGGGGGGGTCCGGGCCACACGAATTTCAGGTCGGTGAGACCGAGCACGGCAGCGGCGCGGAATTGCGCTCTGCCGGCCAGGAGAGATGCATGACTGCCCAGATGCGTGGCCACAGGCTCGATCTTCCCTTCGACCGGGGCCTCGGCGCGGACCGGATCGTCGTCGCCCCGGGCGACCGCAGCGCCGAAGTCTTCGGCCCGCACCCGCAGCGGGCCCGGAGCGGGGTCTATCGCAACGGTCTCAAGCGCGCCCTCGACATCCTCCTCGTGGTGATCAGCCTGCCGGTCACGCTGCCGCTGATCGCGGTGCTGGCGGCGGCGGTCTGGGCCGGCGGCGGCCAGCCGTTCTACGCCCAGGACCGCGTCGGCCGCGGCGGGCGCATCTTCCGGATGTGGAAGCTTCGGACCATGCAGCCCGACGCCGACCGCCTCCTCCAGGCGCATCTGTCCCGCGACCCGGCCCTGCGCGCCGAATGGGACGCCCACCAGAAGCTGCGGCGCGATCCGCGCATCACCCCCTTGGGCCATCTGCTGCGCAAGTCCTCGCTCGACGAGCTGCCGCAGATCTGGAACGTGCTGCGCGGCGACATGAGCCTCGTGGGGCCGCGCCCGATGATGCCCAGCCAGCAGCCGCTCTACGACGGACAGGCCTATTACGTGCTGCGGCCGGGGCTGACCGGGCTGTGGCAGGTCTCGGCCCGCAACGACTCCGTCTTCGGCTATCGCGCCGCCTGCGACAGCAGCTATGACAGCCGGCTCAGCTTCTGGGTGGATTTGAAGATCATCCTCGTCACCTTCGTGGTGGTGTTGCGGGGCACGGGGCAGTAACCTCGCGCTGCCCGCTCCGGCCATCCGCCCGCCGCGCGTCCCGATCGCCGCGCGCGGGCAGGGACCCCGGGGCGCGCGGCCGCCCCTGCCGATGACAGCCCATCCAGACCGGGACCGGAACGCCGATGCCTCGCCATTTCCTGATTTCACTCGCCCTCGTCCTCGGGCTGGCCGCCTGCGACAGCGCCGAGGAGCGCGCCGAACGGCATTTCCAGTCCGCCGAGGCGCTGGCGGCCGCGGGCGACGTGGACCGCGCCCTGGTCGAGCTGCGCAACGTCTTCAAGTATGACGGCGCCCACCGCGAGGCCCGCCGCCGCTTTGCCGAGCTGCAGCTTGCCCGGGGCGAGGTCGCCGACGCCTATGGCAACCTGTTGCGGCTGGTCGAGTTCCACCCCGACGATCTGGAGGCGCGGCTCGCGCTGGCCGAGCTGGCGCTGGCCGGCGGCGATCTGGCCGAGGCCGACCGGCACGGCCGCGCCGCCGCCGGGCTGGCCCCCGAGGCGGCGCGGGTGCGGGCGGTCGTCGCGGCGCTGGATCACCGCGAGGCGTTGCGGCGCGACGATGCCGCCGCCCGGGCCCGCGCCGCGGACGCGGCGCGCGCGGCGCTGGCCGAGCTGCCCGGGGCGCTGCCGGCCCGCGTCGTGCTGGTCGAGCACCTGCTGCTGGCCGGCAGCGAGGCCGAGGCGCTGGAGCATCTGGACATCGCGCTCGAGCAGGCGCCCGACCGGCGCGACCTGCACGAGTTGCGGCTGCGTGTGCTGGCGCGGTCGGGGGCGGATGACGCGGCCGGGGCGCAGCTTCGGCGCATGGCGGCGCAGTTCCCCGAGGACGGGGCGCTGCGCGAGGCCGTGGTGGGCTGGTACGTCGAGCGCGAGCGCTTCGCCGAGGCCGAGGCCTTTCTGCGCGCCGTCGCAGCCGCGGCGCCGGCCGATCTCTGGCCGCAGCTCGCCCTGGCCGAGGTGATCCGCCGCGCCGAGGGCAGCGAGGCGGCGCGCGCGGCGCTGGGGCGGATGGTGGCCGAGGGCGGCGACGCGCTGCGTCTGGGCCAGGCCCGGGCCGAGCTCGCGCTGCTCGACGACGACCTCGAGGGGGCGATCGCCGAGATGGCCGCGCTGGTCGAGGCCGCCCCCGAGGGCGCCGGGCGCAACGACGTCGAGATCCGCCTCGCGCAGCTCATGCAGGAGGCCGGGCGCGGCGAGGCGGCCGAGGCGCGGGTGGCCGCGGTGCTCCGGGCCGACCCGGGCCATGTCGAGGCGCTGAAGATGGAGGCCGCCCGGCTGATCCGCGCCGACCGGCCGGGCGACGCGGTCCTCGCGCTGCGGCAGGCGCTGGCGCGCGCGCCGCGGGATGCCGCGATCATGCTCCTGATGGCCGAGGCGCATCTGCGCGACGGCAGCCGCGATCTGGCCGGCGAGCGGCTGGCGCTGGCGGTCGAGGTCTCGGGCAGCGGCGCGCGCGAGGCGCTGCGCTATGCCGCCTTCCTGACCGAACAGGGGCGCGCGGCGGCGGCCGAGGCGGTGCTGGAACAGTCGCTGCGGGCCAACCCGGCGGATCTGCGGCTGGTCGCGGCGCTGGGCGAGCTGTGGCTGGCGCGGGGCGAACTGCCGCGTGTGGCGGCGGCGGTGGCGACGTTGCGGCCGGCCGGCTCGCCGCTGGCGCAGCGGGCCGCCGACACGCTGGAGGCCGGGCTGCTGCTGCGCCAGAACCGCACGGCCGAGACGCTGGCGCTCCTCGACGGGCTGGTGGGCGAGGGTGCGGTGGATGTGGCGACCGTGGGCCTCGTGCTCCAGACCCACCTCGCGGCCGGCAACCTCGACGCCGCCGAGGCGCATCTCGAGCGGCTGATGGAGCGGGCGCCCGAGGACGCCGCGCTGCGCTTCCTGCGGGCGGGGCTGCACATCATCGCGGGCGAGGCGGCGGCGGCCGAGGGCATCTATCGCCGGCTGATCGACGCCGATCCGCAGGCCGAGGGGCCGGTGGTGGCGCTTCAGATGTTGCTGCGACAGGACGGGCGCGCGGACGAGGCGGATGCGGTGCTGGCCGCGGGGCTGGCGGCGCAGCCCGGCTCGGTGCGGCTGCGCTGGATGCAGGCCAGCCGGCTGGAGGCCGAGGGCGACACCGAGGGCGCCATCGCGCTCTACGAGGCGCTCTATGCCGAGGACAGCTCCAACGCCGTCTTCGCCAACAACCTCGCGAGCCTGCTCAGCACCGCGCGCAGCGACGCGCCGAGCCTGGAGCACGCCTATGCCATCGCCCGGCGGCTGCGCAGCTCGGACGTGCCGGCGTTCCGTGACACCTATGGCTGGATCGAGCACCGCCGCGGCAACCACGCCGAGGCGCTGCGGCACCTGACCGTCGCCGCCGAGGGCGCGCCCGACTCGGCGCTGATCCAGTTCCATCTGGGCATGACCCTTGCCGCGCTGGAGCGCGAGGGCGAGGCCCGCGCGGCGCTGGTGCGCGCGCTGGAGCTGGGCGCGTTGCCGGCGCGGCAGCAGGCCGAGGCCGAGGCGCAGGTCGCACGGCTCGCGCCGGGGCCGGGGCAATGAGCGACACGCCGGCGCTCGCGCCGCGGCTGGCGGGGGTCAACCTGCCCGGCCTCGTGCTGTTCGGCGCGCTGCTGGCGGGGGCGCTGCCGGTGTTCTGGCTGGGCCTCGTGTCGCTGGGACAGGCCTGGGCGACGCCGGAATACAGCCACGGGCCGCTGATCCCGCTGATCTCGCTCTATCTCTTCCTGCGCGAGCTGCGCCGCGACCCGCCGGCGCCGCCCGGCACGCCGGCGAACCGCTGGCCGGGGCTGGGGCTGATGCTGTTCGGCATGGGGGTTTCCGTGCTCGGAAACCTCGTGCGCATCCCGGATGTGGTGACCTATGGCTTCATCCTCTGGGTCGGCGGCGTGATGCTGGTGGCGATGGGCTGGGAGCAGGGCCGGCGGCACTGGTCGCCGGTGCTGCACCTCGTGTTCATGCTGCCCCTGCCGCAGTTCGTGTGGTGGAAGCTCAACATCCAGTTGCAGATGTGGTCCTCCGAGATGGGGGTGTGGTTCGTCCGGCTCGCGGGCGTGCCGGTGCATCTGGAGGGCAATGTCATCGACCTCGGGGTCTATCGGCTGCAGGTGGCCGAGGCCTGTTCGGGGCTGGCCTATCTGTTTCCGATCCTGAGCTTTTCCTATCTCTTCGCGATCCTCTACCGCGGCCCGATGTGGCACAAGGCGGTGCTGCTGCTGGCGGCGGCGCCGCTGACGGTGCTGATGAACGCCGTGCGCATCGGCGTGATCGGGGTGCTGGTGGACCGCCATGGCATCGCCCATGCCGAGGGCTTCACCCATGCCTTCGAGGGCTGGGTGATCTTCATGGCCTGCGTGCTGGTGCTGTTCGCGATGGCGGTGGCGTTGCAGCGGCTGACGCCGGACCCGCTGCCGCTGGGCCGGGCGATCGACCTCGACTTTGCGGGGCTGGGGCCGCAGGCGTCGCGGGTGCTGGGGATCGCGCCGTCGGGGGGGATGGCGCTGGCGGCGCTGGCGGCGGCGGCGGTGAGCGTGGCCTTCCTCGCGGCGCCGCGGCCCGATCCGGTGACGGTGGAGCGGGACCCCTTCCTCCTGTTTCCGCGCGATCTGGGGGTGTGGTCGGGGGTGCGGCGGCCGCTGGAGCCCGAGGTGGCGGCGGTGCTGGGGGCGGACGACCATGTCGACATCACCTTCGACGCGCCGGGCGAGGCGGCGCCGGTCAACATGTTCGTCGCCTGGTATGCGCGCCAGACCGAGGGCGCGGGCATCCATTCGCCCGAGGTCTGCCTGCCGGTGGGCGGCTGGGAGGTGTTCGCGATCCGGCCCCATGAGGTGGCGATGCCGGAGCCCTATGGCCGCTTCCGGCTGAACCGGGCGGTGATCGAGCGCGGGCTGGAGCGGCAGATCGTGTACTACTGGTTCGAGCAGCGTGGCCGGCGGATGACCAACGACTATCTGGCCAAGCTGAGCGTGGTGCGCGACGGGCTGGTGACGGGGCGGACCGACGGGGCGCTGGTGCGCTTCGTGACGCCGGTGATGGCGGGCGAGGCCGAGGCCGAGGCCGATGCCCGGCTGCTGCGGCTGATGGCGGAGGCGCTGGAGCGTCTGCCGCGCTTCGTGCCCGAGTGATCGGGCCGCGGGCCGGCCGTGGGGGCGGCGCGCCCCGGCCCGGCCGGCCCCCTGCCGGCGCGCGCCC
>Ga0213835_101429_pt1 | contig 14618 bp, 11 predicted proteins | sample SWPATP01_FD_160576 | JGI IMG/M metagenome (GOLD analysis project Ga0213835, IMG submission 160576) | Coastal seawater microbial communities from Marineland, Florida, United States - SWPA TP0 #1 | ecosystem: Environmental > Aquatic > Marine > Coastal | place: USA: Florida | collected 2016-08-05
AGGAATTCCGCAAGCAGATCCCCGGCGCCGAGGAAGATCCCCGTTTCTGGGCTTCGGGCATCTCGCTCATTGCTCATCCGCTGAACCCCAACGTCCCGGCCGTGCACATGAACACCCGCATGGTGGTCACCACGCGGCAATGGTTCGGCGGTGGTGCCGACCTCACGCCCGTGCTCGACCGCCGCCGCGTCCAGGAAGACCCGGACAGCCAGGCCTTCCACAAGGCAATGAAGTTCGTCTGCGACAAGCATGCCGGCATCGCAGACTATGATCGTCTCAAATCGTGGTGCGACGAGTATTTCTTCCTGCCCCACCGCAACGAACCCCGCGGCATTGGCGGCATCTTCTACGACTGGCTCAAGTCGCCCGAGGAAAAGGGCGGCTGGGATGCCGACTTCGCCTTCACCCAGGATGTCGGCCGCACCTTCCTGGTCGTCTACAATCACCTGGTGCGCCAGAACTTCGGGTCCAACTATACCGAGGCGGATCGCGAGGAACAGCTCATCCGTCGTGGCCGCTACGTGGAGTTCAACCTTCTCTACGACAGGGGCACCATTTTCGGGCTCAAGACCGGCGGCAACGTGGCCTCCATACTCTCGAGCATGCCGCCCGAGGTTAAGTGGCCGTAGGCCTGCTGGCAGCCGCCTAGCACCTCACCCGTGCCTGCAGTTCTAACGCGGGCAGGTCCACGCTGCCGCCCTCCGGCCCGGCCCAATCTGCGTCCGAAATGGGCAACTCCGCCGAGTGACGCCAGAACGTGCAATCCGATCAAATGGTTGAAACACGGAAACACCAAGCCCAGATTCGTGTTATCGTGGTTCACGTGCCCGGCACGAACACCGAAACGAGAGGAGATAGCCATGAAGGAATATCACTGCGGTTCGCTGGTTCCCGGCTGCGACTGGCACACACGGCACGAGGAAGAAGCAGAGATCATCCGCCGCGCGATCGAACACATGCGCGACGCCCACGGTGAGACCGTCATCCGGGAAACCATGGTCGAAGCCATCCGCTCGCGAATTCAGAACGCCAGACAGGCGGCCTGACTATTTCAGCGCCTCGACCGCCCGTGCCAGCAGGGCGGGCCGGTCGAGGCTGAATCCGCTATCGATCCAATCAGCTTCCAGCCGCGACAGAAGCTCGCCAAGCTGTGGCCCGGGCTGAGCGCCCGCCGCGATGAGATCCGCGCCTTTTAGGGGCAGCTCCGGCTTGGCCCAATATTGGGCATAGGCCAGCAGGCGGCCAAGGTTGCTGGCGGTCGCGGTATCACCTGCCGCCTTACCCTTCGCGATGGCAAGACGCAGCCGGTCTTCGATGCCCGAACGCCCTGAGCGATAAAGCATCCTCGCCAATTCGACTTCCGTGGCGGTGGCGGCGACCTCCGGCGCCTTCGCAAACCCCACCAGCCTCGACGCCTCCGCCTTCGACATTTTCAGCCTGTCGGCCATCGCTGCCAGACGGTCGGCCTGCGGCGGCACCATCGCAGCCAGCCGCAGCATCGGGTCCGGCACCCAGCCTCCCTCGACTTCCGCCGCCATCAAAGGATGGATGGCATCGATGCCCCATTTTTCCGTCTCCGGCAGGATCGCCGTCAGCACGCCGGCCGTCCGCATCCATAAAAGCGCGCGCGATGGATCCCGCGCCGCGAGCAGCTTCTTCAACTCGGTCCACACCCGTTCGGCCGAGAGCCGTTCCATCCCCGCCTTGAGACGCGCACAGGCCTTCAACCCGTCGGCATCCGGCCTTCCGGCGCCATAGGTGGCGAAAAAGCGGAAGAAGCGCAGTATCCGCAGATAATCCTCGCGGATGCGCGCCTCGGCATCGCCGATGAACCGCACCCGTCGCTGCTCGAGATCTTCGATCCCGCCAACGAGATCGATCACGGTTCCGTCTGCCTCGGCATAAAGCGCGTTGAAGGTGAAGTCGCGCCGCTCGGCGTCGCGCTGCCAGTCGCGCCCGAAAACGACGGAGGCCCTGCGCCCATCCGTCTCGACATCCTCGCGCAGCGTCGTCACCTCGAAGGGTGTGTGAGCGGCAATCACTGTGATGGTGCCGTGTTCCTTGCCGGTCGGCACCGTCTTGAACCCGGCTGCCTGCGCGCGGGCGATGGTTTCATCGGGCGTGTTGGTGGTGGCAATGTCGATGTCGGTGACCGCCTCGCCCATCAGTGCGTTGCGCACGGCCCCGCCGGCCACCCTTGCCTGTTCGCCGTCTGCGCCGAGCGCGGCCAATAGGCGCTGAAGGTCGTTGTCCTCCAGCCAGCTTGTCCGGCCCTTGATCGAGGCGACACTGGTCAACGGTAGAGCCTTTCATAAAGGGTGCGGATGATGCCTGCCGTCACGCCCCAGATGTTTCGTTCGTGAAACGGCATGGCATAGAAGAAGCGCTCACGCTCGTTCCAGACACGGCTGTCCCTGCGGTGATTGCCGGGATCCATGAGAAAGGACAGCGGCACCTCGAACGCGTCTTCGACCTCATGTTCATTGAGCGCCAGCGAGAAACCTGGCCGCACGATGCCGAGCACGGGTGCGATGCGAAAGCCGCTGCCCGAGACATAATCCGGCATCCGCCCAACCACCTCTATGTCGGCCGGGGCAAGCCCGATCTCTTCCTCGGTCTCGCGCAGGGCCGCGAATTCGGGCGACGGGTCATCGGGATCGATACGCCCGCCCGGAAAAGCGATCTGGCCGCCATGGCTGCGCAGATGCGCGGTGCGCTGGGTCAGAATCACGCTGGCTTCCGGCCCATGATCGACGACCGGGATCAGTACCGCCGCGTCGCGCAGGCGATTGGAAAGAATGAGGTCCTTCAGATCGGGGTTGAGCCGGTGATCGCCCCATTCGTCGCCGCCATAGGGCCCGGTCTCGCCAGCAGCCCGGCGGCGGAAATCGGCGGCGGAAAAGGGGCGATCGGCAAGCACGTCCATCACTGGCTGAGCCGCCTCAGCTCTTCGGCCGGCATGATCGGAAACACCGCGCCATTGGAGCGGACCGCGAACATCTTCACGCCGTCGATCTCGATTTCTTCGCCGATCTCCGCAATCTCGTACATGACCGGCCGCGCGACCAGCGCCTCCAGCCGCCCGCGGACCAACAGATAGGGCTTCAGCCCGTCCGTGCCGTCCTCGTCGACGAAACGCAGCGGATGGTCGGGCCCGGCCTCGACCACGTCGCCGACATTGGTGCGAAAGGTCAGCACCTGATTCGCCCCCTCCCCGCTCGCGTTCATCTCGACAGCCACGAAATGTGCATCCTCGATGCGGATGCCGACCTTCTCCACGGGCGTGACCAGATAGGTCTTGCCGTCCTCATCCTTGCGCAGCACGGATGCGAAGAGTTGCACCAGCGGCATCCGCCCGATCGGGGTACCCATGTAGAACCAGGTGCCATCCGCCTTGATCTCCATGTCGAGATCACCACAGAATTCCGGGTTCCAGCGGTCTACGGGCGGCTTGCCGCGCGATGTGCCGGCCGCGCGTGCAATCAGTGCCTGTAGCCCGGCCGCATCACCAGCCCCGCTCAGCCCAGCCCTGCTATGGTTTGTCTTGGAAGCCATCGTCACGAAATAGTCACTGTTGTTCTGCTTGTCAGCCACATCGGGTGATTTAATCTTCTCCCGAACGAACAGCCGGGATGCGGCTGGTGGCCGGCGCCGTTCGGCCCTACATTCTGCCAAGCCACCCATTTCCGCCAATAGAGGGACGGAACCCGTATGAGCGTGATTGCGAAGGAACCCTCATTGAGCGAAGCCGAGATGATCGCCCAGGCGGAATCCGCGCTCGCCGATATCGCCAAGGTGCGTGCCGGTGTCGGCCGCGTCATCTTTGGTCAGGAGACCGTATTAGAGCGCACCATGGTGGCGATCCTGGCCGGTGGCCACGCCCTCCTCGTCGGCGTGCCCGGTCTGGCCAAGACCAAGCTGGTCGAGACGCTCGGCGTCGTGCTGGGCCTCGATGCGCGCCGTATCCAGTTCACGCCCGACCTGATGCCCTCAGATATCCTGGGCTCGGAGGTCATGGAGCAGGACGAGACGGGCCGCCGTGCCTTCCGCTTCCTGCCTGGCCCGATCTTCGCGCAACTGCTGATGGCCGACGAGATCAACCGTGCCAGCCCGCGCACGCAGTCGGCCCTGCTGCAGTCCATGCAGGAATATCATGTCACGGTCGCCGGCCACCGTCACGATCTGCCACGGCCTTTCCATGTTCTGGCTACCCAGAACCCCCTCGAGCAGGAAGGCACCTACCCGCTTCCCGAGGCGCAGCTCGACCGTTTCCTGATGCAGGTCGACATCCTCTATCCCGACATCGAGGCAGAGCGCCGAATCCTTGTCGAGACCACAGGTGTCGACGACGCGGTCGCCGAAAATGTCATGGCGCCCGACCGGCTTGTTGCGATCCAACAGCTCATCCGCCGCATGCCGGTGCCCGAGAGCGTGGTCGATGCCATTTTGAAGCTGGTGCGTTCCGCCCGGCCCGGGCACGGCGACGATGAGGTCGATCGGCTGGTCGCCTGGGGTCCCGGCCCGCGTGCCAGCCAGGCACTCACACTCTGCGCCCGCGCGCGCGCGCTCTATGACGGTCGCCTGGCTCCTTCGATCGACGATGTCCACGCTCTGGCCGAACCGGTACTGCAGCACCGGATGGCGCTCAGCTTCGCCGCCCGCGCCGAAGGCGTCTCCGTGCGAGACGTCATCGCCCGGCTGGTGAAAGCGCAGGGCTGATGGCGACGATCGGCGAGGTCACTGAGGCGGTCGGAACGCGCGACGCTCTTGCCCGCGCCCGGCAGCGTGCCTCGCTCGTGCCTGACCTGCTGGTCGATGCACGTCGTGTCGTCAACACAGTGATCGCTGGCTGGCATGGCCGGCGCAAGCGCGGCATCGGCGAAAATTTCTGGCAGTTCCGTCCCTATGTCGAAGGCGAGGCGTTGTCGAGGATCGACTGGCGGCGTTCCGCGCGCGACGATCACACCTATGTGCGCGATCGCGAGTGGGAGGCCGCACACACCGTCTGGCTGTGGGCCGACCCGTCGCCGTCCATGCTCTACAAGTCCGCTGGCGCGAGTGTCTCCAAGGACTCGCGGGCGCTGGTCCTTATACTCGCGCTCGCCGAACTCCTGTCGCGCTCGGGCGAACGCATCGCGTGGCCGGGTCTCACCGATCCGATCTCGACGCGCAACGGTGCCGAGCGCATTGCAACCCTGCTTCTGCAGGCACCCGATCTCGGTGCCCGGCCGGAATTCGGCCTGGTCAAGCGCTACAGCGATGTCGTGATCGCGTCAGACTTCCTCGATCCGGTTGAAGAGACCATTGCCTGGCTCGGACCGCTCGCCGAGCGAGGCGTCCGGGCTCATCTGATCGAGGTCGCCGATCCGGCCGAGGAGAATTTTCCCTATTCCGGCCGTACCGAGTTTCGCGACCCCGAGACCGGTGAAAGGTTGACGGCCGGTCGCGCCGAAACGCTGGCCGATGACTACCGCCGTGTCTATGCCGCCCGTCGCGACGAACTTGCCTCATGGGCCAAGAAACGCGGCTGGTCCTACACCGTCAACCACACGGATCGGCTCGCCTCGGAAGCATTGGTTCGTGTGCATGCTGCCATGACGAGCCAGCCTGCCTTTGGCGGCGGAGTGGCCGCATGACCTGGCTGCCGCTCTCCTTTGGCGCGCCGCTTGTGCTGGCGGGGCTTATCGTCTTGCCCGTGATCTGGTGGCTGCTGCGCATGACGCCGCCGCGGCCCCAGACGGAGATATTCCCACCGCTGCGCATTCTGGCCGGCGTGCTTAAGCGCGAGGAGACGCCCCATCAAAGCCCGTGGTGGCTGACCCTGCTCCGACTCTTGATGGCAACACTGATCATCCTGGCGCTGGCAGACCCGGTCCTCAATCCGCGCGAACGCATGGCAGCCGGCGGCGGCGCCACCGCGATCATGCTCGACAATGGCTGGGCCTCCGCAACCGACTGGGACATGCGTGTCGCAACCGCCGAACGCCTGATTGCAGATGCGGAGGCAACCGGCGTTCCTGTCGTGCTCGCCCTGACTGCCGAAGAGCCGAATGCAGCCGTCGGTCCGTTCGACGCGGCAGCCGCCCGCGACCGGCTCAATGCAGCGCGGCCGAAGCCCATCCCGGTCGACCGGGCGGAGGCAGCAGGCCGCATCGCCGCCGCACTGGATGGTCTTTCCGGCGCGGGCCTGGCGCTGCTGACTGACGGGCTTTCCGCCGAGGACGACGAGGCCGTCTGGCAGACGCTCGCCGATGCAGGTATCGGCCGGCTGATCTGGGCAGAACCCGAGCAGCCCTCCATGGTCGCGTTGACCGGTGGCGACAATCTCGCCGATGTCTTCACCGTCACGGCGATCCGGCCGGAAGGCGACCTGGTTGCCCGGCAGGTTATGGCCGGCGCTTACGACGACCGCGGCAGGCGACTTGCAGACGCGGTCCTCGAATTCGGTGTCGGAGAAACTGAGGCACGCGGCGAAATCCGCGTCCCGTTCGAATTGCGCAACGACTTTTCCTCGCTCTCGGTTGACGGTGAACTGCATGCCGCGGGGACCCGCGTACTCGACGAAAGCCAGCGACGGCGCCGGGTCGCGCTGATCTCGCAGGCAGAGGGCGACGCAGCACAGCCGTTGCTCTCCCCGCTGCACTACATCCACCGCGCACTTGAGCCCTACGCCGACATCGTCACTGCCCCCAGTTCCGATCTGGCCGAGGCCATCCCCGAGATCATCGAGCAGGGACCGGCCGTGATCGTGATGGCAGACGTCGGCACCATGCCGGCCGCTGCGCGCGCCACCGTGATCGAGTGGATGGAAGGCGGCGGCACACTGGTGCGCTTCGCCGGCTCACGCCTGGCTGCCGCGCAGAACGATCCCGAACTCCTGCCGGTCAGCCTGAGGCTGGGCGAACGCGCGCTGGGCGGCACGTTGTCATGGACCGAACCACAACAGGTCAGCGAATTTCCGCCCACCGGGCCTTTCGCCGATCTCAGCCCGCCGACGGAGGTCACCGTGTCGCGTCAGGTGCTGGCGGAGCCGTCGGCAGACATCGTCGAACGCACCTGGGCCAATCTCGCCGACGGCACGCCACTGGTCACCGGCGACAGGCGCGGCGACGGTACGCTGGTGCTGTTCCACGTCACCCCCGAGGCGACCTGGTCGAATCTTCCGATTTCCGGCAGCTTCGTCGAGATGCTGCGTCGGATCGTGCAGATCTCGCGCAACCAGGCCATGATCGAGTCCGCAGGAGACGAGCGCCGCGCCACCCTGCCGCCCTACCGCATGATTTCGGCCGATGGCCGTCTGGTGCCGCCGACATCAGAGGCCCGCCCGCTGGAGATCGCCGGCGACGCTAGGCCCGTCACGCTGCGCAACCCGCCCGGTCTGTACGGGACCGACGATGGGGTCGTCGCCCACAACCTGCTGAGCGCCGACGCGCAACTCGCGCCTGTCCAGGCGCCCTCGATCGGCCTGCCCTTGACCCGCATCGCCTACGGATTCGACGAGCAACGCGACCTGCGCGGTGCGTTGCTTGCGGCAGCACTCGCGCTGATGATTCTCGATTCGCTTGCCGTGCTCTGGATGTCCGGCCATTTCCGCCGCCGGCCGCGCATGGCCGGCCGCGCCGCCGGCGCAGCCGTTGTGCTGGTCGCGACTGGCGCGCTGTTCGCCCTGCCGTCATTCGCACTGGCGCAATATGACGATTCCCGCCCCGGCGACGAGGAAGCGATCGCCGCCATCACGGAGACCCGCATCGCCTATGTGATCACCGGAAATTCTTCGGTCGATTCGATCAGCCGCGCAGGGCTCGCCGGCCTGTCGCGCTTCCTCATCGACAAGACGTCGCTGGAGCCGGGCCAGCCGGCCGGCGTCGATATCGAGACCGACGAGCTGAGCTTCTACCCGCTCATCTACTGGCCGATCGACGATGCCGTGCCGATGCCGTCCGAGGAGGCCCTGTCGCGCGTCGACGCCTACATGCAGCAGGGCGGCACGGTTCTCTTCGACACCCGCGATCAGTACGGCTCAGGTCTGTTCGATGGCGCCGCCAGCCCGGCCACGGTACGCCTCCGCGACATACTGAGTGGCATGAACGTGCCGCCGCTGGAGCCCGTGCCCGACGACCACGTACTCACCAAGACCTTCTACATTCTGCACGAATTCCCCGGCCGCTATGCCGGCAGCCCGCTCTGGGTCGAGGTGATGGGCGATGCCGACGCCAATCCCGAGCGCCCCGTGCGCCAGGGCGACGGTGTCACCCCGATCATGATCACCGCCAACGATTTCGCCGGTGCCTGGGCTTATGATTCTTCTGGCCGTCCGATGCTGCCCACCGTGCCGGCCGACCCCATGCAACGCGTCTTTGCGATGCGCGCTGGCGTCAACATCATGATGTACATGCTGACCGGCAACTACAAATCCGACCAGGTCCATGTGCCTGCCATCCTTGAGAGGCTGGGGCAATGAACTGGTCCGTCTCCTTCGAGCCGCTTCTGGATTGGGTATGGCTCGCTGCCATCCTCGTGCCGCTCGCGCTGCTCGTACTGGCCGGCCTGCTCCTGCGCCAGCGCGGCGGGCTCATCCGCCTGCTCGCCTTCGCCGCGCTGGCACTTGCCCTGTTCAATCCCGTCCTTCTGGATGAGGAACGCGAGCCGCTGCAAAGCGTCGTCGCCCTGATAGTCGACCGGAGCCAGAGCCAAGACATCGGCGAGCGCATGGAGCAGACCGACGCGGCACTGGAGGAACTGCGCAGCCGCCTCGAACGCTTCCCGCAATTCGAGGTTCGCGAGGTCGAGGCCGGCGGTCCCGGCACCGACGACCGCACCGAGACGCGCCTGTTCGGCGCAGTCGAGAACGCATTTCGCGACGTGCCGCCTTCGCGCGTCGGCGGCGCGGTTCTGATCACCGATGGCCAGGTCCACGACCTGCCGGCCTCGCTTGGCGACCTGCCCGCTCCCATCCATTCGCTGATCACCGGGGAACCAGACGAGTTCGACCGCCGCATCCGTTTCGAGCGCGCCCCTCGCTTCGGCATCGTCGGGCGCGAGATGGACATGTCCTACCGCGTCATCTCCACCGAGCATGAGGACGAGGCGATCGGCGTGCGGGTGCTGGTGAATGGCGAGACCGTCTCGATCGAGAGCGCAATGATCGGCCAGGAAACCCCGCTTCGACTGACGCTCCCCAACGCTGGGCGCAACATCGTCGAACTGGCCATCGAGAGCCATCCTGACGAAATCACCGACATCAACAACCGGACCATCGCCCTGGTCGACGGCATCCGCGAGAACCTGCGCGTGCTGCTCGTCTCCGGCGAGCCGCATGCGGGCGAGCGCACCTGGCGCAATCTTCTGCGCTCGGATGCCGCCGTCGATCTCGTCCATTTCACCATCCTGCGCCCCCCCGAGAAGCAGGACGGCACCCCGATCAACGAATTGTCGCTCATCGCCTTCCCGACCCGCGAGCTCTTCGTCGAGCGGATCAACGATTTCGACATGATCATCTTCGATCGCTACCAGCACCGAGACGTGCTGCCGATCCTCTATTACGATTACATCGCCGAATATGTGGAGAATGGCGGTGCACTGCTGGTGGCAGCCGGTCCCGAATATGCCGGCATCCAGTCGATCGCGCGCACACCGCTGATGTCGGCACTGCCCGCACAGCCGACAGGCGAGGTGGTCGAGCAGGGCTTCTTCCCCCGTCTCACAGAGACCGGTCAGCGCCATCCGGTCACCCGTGGACTGGAAGGCTCCGCCTCCGAGCCGCCGGAATGGAGCCGCTGGTTCCGCCTGATCGGCATCGGCAACCCGCGCGGCGAGGTCGTCATGAAGGGTGTCAACGAGGAACCGCTGCTGCTGCTTGACAGGCGCGGCGAGGGCCGCGTCGGCCTGCTGCTGTCGGATCATGGCTGGCTCTGGGCGCGAGGCTTCGAAGGCGGCGGCCCGCATGTCTCGCTCTACCGGCGGCTCGCCCACTGGCTGATGAAGGAGCCTGAACTGGAAGAAGAGCGACTGACCGCCGATGGGCGTGGCATGGTGCTGGAAATCACCCGCCAGACCATGGACGAGCAAGCCGGCAGCGCCACAGTCATCGCGCCTTCCGGCGAAACGTTCAATGTGCCGCTCGCCGAGACCGGACCCGGCACATTTGCCGGCAGTGTCGAGGTCGAGGAAATCGGGCTCTACCAGGTGGGTCACGGGACCCTCACCACGCTCGCCCATGTCGGCCCGGTCAACGCCCCCGAATTCGAGGGCACCGTCTCGACGACGGAGATCCTCCAACCCGTGGCCGAGGCCACTGGCGGTGTTGTCCGCCGCATCGAGACCGGCCTGACCGGGGCGCTCCAGCTTCCGCGTATCGTTCCAGTCCGTCCCGGCGGCGAGACCGCCGGCCGCGACTGGATGGGTCTGCGCCAGACAGATGACAGCGTGCTGCGCTCCGTCAGCCGCGTCCCCCTCTTCGCCGGCTTCTTCGGCCTTGCGCTGTTGCTCATGGCGATCGGCTCGATGTGGTGGCGTGAAGGGCGGTAGGCTCCCCCTCCAGCTGAAAATCCGACCCGCCAGCGGTTGACCCCGTTTGCGTTTTTGTGGCTTAAGGCCCCCGTCCTTCTCCCTGCCGGAGAGGACAAATCACCAACAGGAGCAAAGCGCCTTGGACGAAGGATCTAGTCGCTTGGCCGCGTGGAACCACCACGTGGCCTTATGCATAAACACTCGAAGAGTGGGCCTCAGGCGCGTTTCCGTCCGTTCAACCTGAACCGGCGGCTCCGTCGTCGCGGGTCCGCGCGACGGAGGACAGGATGAACACCACTACCATTGCATTCGATCTCGACACGCTGATTGCCAACGGCGATCTCGACACGGTCCGCGACCGTTTCGAGCGTGAGCACCCGGCCGACATCGCGGCCATGATCAACGAACTCGACGCCCGCCCGGGCTGGGCTGCACTTGAGCTTCTGCCGCTGGCCAGAAGGGCCGTCACGTTCGGCTATCTCGATCACGATTTCCAGGTGGAACTGGCGACAGTCGCCCCGCGCGCGGAACTGGCTGCCATCGTCGTCGAGATGAACGCCGACGAACGGGCCGACCTCTACAACGAGCTTTCCGACGAACAGCGCGACGCGTTGATGCCGGCGCTTGTCCAAGCCGAGCGCGAGGACATCCGCAAGCTAGCGGGTTATGAAGAAGGTACGGCCGGCGCCATCATGACGTCGGACTACGCGACCCTTTCCGACGATCTGACCGCAACCGAAGCGCTCGCCCGTCTTCGCCTGGAAGCCCCGGCCAAGGAGACCATCTATCGCGCCTATGTGGTCGACGAGAACCGCAAGCTGATCGGTTCGGTACGTCTGCAGGATCTCATCACCGCGCCGGCCCGGGCCAAAGTCGGCGGCATCATGGAAACCAACACGCTGGCGGTCAGCGTCGGAGACGACCAGGAGGATGTGGCCCGCAAGATCGCCCGCTACGACATGCTGGCGCTGCCGGTTGTCGATACAGACGGCCGTATCGTCGGCATCGTCACCCATGACGACGCCTTCGACGTCATCGAGGAAGAGACCACCGACGATTTCCACCGCGTCGGTACCGTTACCAATCTCGCCACCAATCTGAGCGACGCCACCGTCTTCATGCTCTACCGCGCCCGCATCGTGTGGCTCGTGCTGCTGGTCTTCGGCAACATCTTTTCGGGCGCTGGCATCGCCTATTTCGAGGACACGATCGAGGCCTATGTTGCGCTCGTCTTCTTCCTGCCGTTGCTCATCGATTCGGGCGGCAATGCGGGTTCGCAGTCTGCAACCCTGATGGTGCGCGCACTCGCCACCGGCGATGTGAAGCTTACCGACTGGGGTTCGATGATCGGCCGCGAGGTCATGGTCGCGCTGGGTCTCGGTCTCACCATGGCGCTCGCCGTCTCCTTCATCGGCGTTTTCCGCGGCGGGCCGGAAATCGCGATGGTGGTCGCTTCTTCCATGGTCTTGATCGTCATCGTCGGCTCGATCATCGGCATGTCGCTGCCCTTCATCCTGAGCCGTTTCAACCTCGATCCGGCGACCGCCTCGGCCCCGCTGGTCACCTCGATCGCGGATGCCAGCGGCGTGCTGATCTACTTCTTCATCGCCACGACTTTCCTGCCCATGCCTGGCTAAAGCATGTCGCCCAGAAGTGGGAACCGGTTCTGGGACAACGACATGCGATAAAACAAGGATCTGAGGCGTGTCGCGCAAATCCGGAAGGTCGCGACACGCCTTAGGAACGCTACCCCCCCCCCCGCCACCCGGCTAGCGGGCGGCGGGCCATTCACAGCCTCATGCAAACATGATGTCGGCTGCCGAGCGATCGGCATGATTATGTGCGTCGTGAGATATTTGCCTGCCGCGTCGATGTCAGCTTCATCCCCGGCGCCGCGAGGTAATCTTCTGGCCCCGTCCACGCATAGGCCAGTAGTGACGGCTCGTACTCACCCGTAGTTATCCGGTGCTCATCGCCTGCGCGATTCAGGATCAGCGACCCTGGCGCATAGACCGCCGCGTCGTTCTCCGACCAGGACCCTGCTACGGAGATATAGCTTTCCTCGATTTGCTTGTGGCTGTGCTGCGGATAGGTCGTGTTCGGCGCAAACAGCACGAAGCCCAGGATCAGCCGCTTGGCCTGGATCGGCCCCCGTGGGCCAAGAATTTCGCAATAGGCGTATTTGCGCTCAAGCGCTTTTGGAAGGCGATCATAACCGTATTCCCAGGTCAGCCTGTCGGACACCCTCGACAGCGCTCGCGCCATTGGGGCCAGAGCGCCGCGTTCGCCAAGGTCGAGAGCACGGGCGAGATACGCCGTGACCGGCCGGGCCGCTACATCGCGCACGCAGATGGGGGGATTCTCCTCGATCAACGAGGACAGCGTTTCGCGAACACGTTTGCGATGACTGCGGATTGCCTTGCTGCCGCCTGCCGAGCCTGAGCGATAGAGGGTCTCGAACTCTCTGACCAGATAGAACCAGTCAGGAGAATCGATCAACCTGGGAGCTACCGGTTCTGGCGGCTGCAAGCCGTCGTCGTCTGAAATCACCGAAACATCCTCCCGAGATCCAGCCCGCATGTCGATCAGATATGAAGCGATGAATTCCCTTGTCAACGAAACGCGGTTAAGCGCCGGGCAAGAAGTTCTCGGCGTTCGCAAACACCGATGGCCTTAAGCTCGAAGAACAGGCAATCCCGCGTGCCGCACCTCGCCCGAAAGAAGCGCAGCCGCGCCATCGGCAAGTTCGGCCACCAGCATGCGATCGGGATCGACCGGCCGCGGCATCGTCACCTGCCCGCGCGGCAGTTTGGCAAAGCCAAGCGGCCCGTAATAAGGCGCATCGCCGACCAGCACCACCGCGCCCCAGCCCGCCTCGCGCGCCGCGTCGACTGCGATGCGCACCAGTTGGCGCCCGATACCGAGATTTTTCCAGGCAGGCTTCACCGCCAGCGGCCCGAGTAGCAGCGCCTCGCCCTCGCCGGCGCGGATTGGCGTCATCCGAACGGAGGCGACGACTTCCCCCTCATGCAGCGCAACGAAGGAGAACTCGCGCGCATGCGGTCCGCCTTCGCGGATCTTGTAGGCCGCACGTACAAATCGCCCTGGCCCGAACGCTTCTGCATTGATGATTTCGATTTCAGCGTCGTGCGCGGGTTCTTCCGGCACGTAGGCGACGTCTGCAAGGCTCATGGCGGCAAATTTCCGGTTCGTGACAACGTGTAGATAGCGGCCAAGGCCGCTGCCGCGCACTCAGGCGCGGGGCGTCATTCGTCGTCGCAGGACAAGAACCGGTATCACGTTGCTCTCCAGGAAATCCGAAAAGTGCGCTATCATCGTTTCCAGGTCGCGTCCAGACGGCCTTTTCACGCCGCCGGGCCTGGCAGGCACGAGGCCTGCTGCCATCTTCCCTTCAGTTGACACTCCGTCAAACGCGCAACCCGTTTGCCGCCGGCCCGTTGCTGCCTAGATTGCAGGCAACAAAAGGAGATACGTCATGGGACTCTTGGTCGAGGGCGTCTGGCACGACAAATGGTACGATACGAAGGAATCGGGTGGCCGATTTGTCCGTCAGGATTCGAAATTTCGTGACTGGGTGACGAAGGACGGCAAGCCCCTCGAGGGATCGAAGCGCGGCTTCAAGGTGGAGCCCGGGCGCTACCATCTCTATGTGTCCTATGCCTGCCCTTGGGCGCACCGCACTCTGATATTCCGCAAGCTGAAGAAGCTGGACGACATCATCTCGGTTTCCGTCGTCCATCACTTCATGGGCGAGAACGGCTGGACCTTTCGCGAGGAGGACGGTGCCACGGGCGACACGCTCTACGGCTTCGACTTCATGCATCAGGTCTACACGAAGGCCAATCCGGACATCTCTGGCCGTGTGACCGTGCCTGTCCTTTGGGACAAGAAGGAGGAGACGATTGTCTCGAATGAATCCTCCGAAATCATTCGGATGCTGAATTCTGCCTTCGACGAATGGGGCGATGCTTCACTCGACCTTTATCCCGCTCCGCAGCGCGGGGAGATCGATGCGATCAACGACCGAGTCTACCCGGCGATCAATAACGGCGTCTATCGCAGCGGCTTTGCCACCACCCAGGAAGCCT
>Ga0213835_101431_pt1 | contig 14611 bp, 9 predicted proteins | sample SWPATP01_FD_160576 | JGI IMG/M metagenome (GOLD analysis project Ga0213835, IMG submission 160576) | Coastal seawater microbial communities from Marineland, Florida, United States - SWPA TP0 #1 | ecosystem: Environmental > Aquatic > Marine > Coastal | place: USA: Florida | collected 2016-08-05
GCGAGAAATGAGGTTGATTACTTCGTGAGAATATGTCTCATAGGACTATTTGGACACAAATGAACTCTCATCTCCCGCCACTTTTATCTCAATTTAATCATTAATTTGAACATAGGAGGCACGAAGGCACGAAGTTTCACGAAGGTAAGTTATTGTTTTTACGTTTAAATAAACGAAGATTGTATAACTAATTTTGTAATTCGGATTAATCGGAGCGGGCTCAAAATTGAAAATTAGGGCACCGATGTGGGTAAGGTATTTGTAGTCGAAATCACTTGACAATATTCAATTTTCAATTGTCAATATTCAATCGCTATCATCTGAGTGCTATAACACCCTGTGCCGACCTCACCCCATCCCTCTCCTGATTTCGTTTCGGGGCGTTTTGTGTTTTTCAGTTGCAGGAGAGGGGCTTTGGATTCGTGGTGAGGAACGGATATTTGCTCATGGCTCGCAACTATGAAACGAGTCACCCATCACCCGGCAACCAAGCCAGCTACGAAATCATAAGTCTTTCTGGAGAGGGGCCGGGGATGCGGGGCACTTCGGTGCCGACTGACCTAAATTTATTTCAGAGCTTTTGCTTGAGTTTACTGATTTTATGTTCACCACAAAGTCCCGATATCACGAAGGGGTTTTGATTCAAAATTGAAAATTGAAAATTGGGTTACCGATGATGGCAAGGTATTTGTAGTCGAAATCACTCGCAAATTTTCAATTTTCAATCGTTAATATTCAATCGCCTATGGCTACCTCCGCTAAATCTGTGTTATAGAAGGTTAAATTGGAGATCCCAGATTCTTTCACATTAGTAGTAAATTTTATTTAGATTAATTAAAAATAATAGTTGCATCATGGATTTTTGGGTTTTAATTTAGACACGTTCTGAATAACGGCATTAGTCATAACCTAAAAAATCGTAGTTACAACATGAAACACTATTTACTAAGCATTCTTTTATTGTTAATCCCTTTTACTTTTGTAAGTGCACAACAAACAGGCAGTATTTCGGGTACTGTATTTTCCTCCACCGGCGATGTTCTTCCCGGAGCAAATGTAGTTTTAGATGGCACAGCTTTAGGTGTTGCCTCAAATCTAAATGGAGAGTTCACCTTAAATAATATAGCTGTTGGTAGTTATACATTGAAGGTGAGTTATGTTGGGTATCAAACGTTAACGCGTTCCGTTACGGTTCGTGCAGGTGAAACCCTTTCTCTAAGACTCACATTAAATCGCAGTTTTGAGATGCCTCAAATTGAATTAATCGGAAGCAGACCTCAACGTCTAGATCGTGTACCAGGTTCTGCAGCAGTAATTACTGCCGAACAAATTGCGCAAATTGCACCTTTAAGCGGTATGGAAGTCGTTCGAAGAATTGCCGGGGTACATGCGTACGAAATTGATCCGGTTGGACTAAGAACAAGTATCGGTATCAGAGGATTAGATCCTACTATGAGTCGTTCTGTTCTTATTTTAGAAGATGGTATTCCGGTTTCCTTAGCTCCCTACGGAGAACCTGAAATGTATTATTCTCCTGCAATGGATAGGATGTCCGGAGTCGAGTTGGTTAAAGGAAGTGGCTCTATTCTTTTTGGTCCTCAAACATTTGGTGGTGTACTCAATTTTATTACAGCCGATCCACCCGCAACACCCACTACTACAGCACATTTTAGAGGTGGAGAAGGGGGCTTTTTTACCGGTTTAATTGGCTATGGTACTACCGTTGGAAACACCGGCTTCAACGTAACATACCTCAGAAAACAAGGTGATGAAGTAGGAATTCTTAACTACAATCTGAATGATTTAACTAGTAAAATCAAACTTTTAGTTGGAGAGCGGTCTTCGATAGGAATTAAACTTGGTTTTTATGATGAAACATCTAATTCAACATACGTTGGGTTAACTCAACCAATGTTTGAAACAGGAAATTTCGACTTCACTCATCTTGCCCCCGATGATGTATTGGATATTAGACGTTATTCAGCCAGTGTTACCCATAACTTTTTTATTAATCCTAATGTAACACTTCGTACTACAGCTTTTGGATATACAACTACAAGAAATTGGTCAAGACAAGACTTTGATACCGTTCGAAATCCTAATAGAGACTACATTCGTATTCTCGGCAATCCTGATGTACCGGGTGGTGCACTCTTTTTTCGTGATCAGACCGGAAATAGAAATCGACAGTTTGAAGTGGCAGGATTTGAGCCACGTATTTCTATTAATTTCAACACAGGCACAGTTAGGAATGAGTTAGATGCCGGATTTAGATACCTATATGAGCGTGCATTTGAGCAAAGAGTTGATGGTAATATGCTTAGTCCACAGTCAGGTACCTTACGTGAAGATGAAATTAGAACAGGACACGCTGTTAGTGTATTCATGCAAAATGCGTTTAATTTAACAGAGTCTTTTTCTGTTACACCGGGAATCCGATATGAATATTTTGAGTACACAAGAGATATTCGCAGACTTGCAAATGAACAACGTGATGTAAAAAACACCGATGAAACTTCGACTTTCATCCCCGGTTTAGGCTTGAATTATCGTCTGAGAGATGGTATTGTTTTCTATGGTGGCGTACACAGAGGGTATGGTCCGCCAAGAGTTAAAGATGCTATTAGTGCTGATGGAGTAAGCCAAGAACTTGATGCCGAAAAAAGCTGGAATTTTGAAGCTGGAACACGTGCAACCATAGTACAAGGGTTAGATATTGAAGTAACCGGTTTCTTTATGAACTTCTCTAATCAAATTATTCCTGTGTCTGAAGCTGCCGGTGGTACCGGTGCCCCTGGTGCAAGTTTAGTTAATGGTGGTGCAACGGAACATCGTGGAATTGAAACAAGCATTACTTTTGATACAAGACCATTCCTTCAGTCTCGTTTCGGAGCTGTATTATCTACGAGTGCAACGTTTATGCGTGCGGAGTTCAGCGAGGATAGATTTGTGAATAACGCCGGCCAATCGGAAAATGTGAAAGGAAATCGTGTTCCTTACGCACCTGACGTATTGATATCATCTAATATAGAGCTTTATACACCGTTTAATGTAGGATTATCATTAACTGGTACTTATGTTGGCAATCAATTTGGTGATGTATTGAATAGAGAAGTTCCAACGTTAGACGGTCGCCAAGGCCCGCTTGATTCTTACTTTATTTTAGATGGTAGAGTTTCGTATCAAATTCCTGCTTTGCAGTACGCTGTAGTGTCTTTATCCGTTAAAAACTTGCTTGATGAGCGGTATATGATTACTCGCCGCCCACAAGGGATCAGGCTTGGGATGCCTCGTTTTATCTCAGCAGGATTAGATTTTAGATTCTAATCAATTCATAAAATTTTAAATCTGTTAAATGTTGTTATTGAGCAAATCAAACACACTAATACATAAGATTTTTAGTTTTTGATAACATAACATCCCTAATTGACAGGAGCCCGGTTCGGAAGAGTCGGGCTCTTTTTCTTTTTACTTATTGGGTGGAAAAGTTGCTACCTTACATTACAGCATGTATAACAACTCATTTCGCGTAGTTAAAGTTAAATTACAAATATGGCGTGGTTTCAGGAATGGTTTGATACCCCTTTTTATGAGCAATTGTATTCCCATCGAGATAATGAGGAAGCAAGAAAGTTAGCAAAACTAATTTTTGGCATTTTTCATCCCACCAAATATCCAACAGCACTGGATTTAGCCTGTGGGAGAGGGCGTCATTCCTATAATTTAGCGAATCTAGGATATCATGTGATGGGTTTAGATTTGTCTCCTAATGCAATTCAAAAAGCACGAGAACTTACTCCTAAGCATATCACAATAAAACCGGAATTCGATATTCATGATATGCGAAATCCGGTCGGGAATCAGTTCCATTTGGTTGTGAATTTGTTTACTTCATTCGGATATTTTGAAGATGAGGCTTCCAATGAATTAGTAATCAAAAATTTTGCAGATGCTGTTTCTTCTGATGGAGGATTAGTTATTGATTTTTTGAATCCTTTCTTTGTGAAAACTAATCTTGTTCCTCATGAAAAGCATACTATTGGGGAGTATGAGGTTGAGATAGATCGTTTCGTGGAACGTGACATGGTAAAGAAGCACATTCTATTTACACATCCTGATACAAATGAGCGTCAAACGTTTACAGAGCAAGTAAAACTGTATGAGGCTTCTTGGTTTGAAAATCAGTTGTTGGAATATAATCTTAGAATACAGCAAATGTATGGTGATTATGATGGCAATGAGTATAATATGAATCAATCTTCAAGATTAATACTGTTTGCTAAGAAGGCGTAGCAATGAATGATTTTATCATAGAGGAAGCCTGTTGGGATACACATAAATCAGACCTTTTAGAAGTTAGAATTGAAGTCTTTGTTGAAGAACAAGGTGTTCCTTTAGAGGAGGAGGAAGATGCTTTAGACCCCGGAAGTGTTCATATTCTTGTTTTTAATTCAAAAAAGGAAGCAGTTGCAACCGGGCGATTAACACCGAAAGGGTGGATTGGCAGAATGGCTGTAAAAAAAGAATTTCGTGGGTTAGGTTTAGGGTTTGAAGTATTAAAAAGGTTAACAGAAAACGGATTTAAAAAAGGGTATGCTAAATTATGGCTGAGCGCACAGACACATGCCATTCCATTCTATGAAAAGCTCGGCTATCAGATTCATGGTGAGATGTATGACGACTGTAGCATCCCTCATCAAGATATGTTTTTGAATAATCCTCAGTCGCGAGTCTAGGTAAGAATTATTCTTGTTTTCACTCAAGCTCCCCACACAAAGAATTAACTTTCAAAAAAAAGTGAATTTTTAGCGAACGATCTATTGGATTTAGTTTGTTTGCTCTTTAAATTTAAGTCAAAATATGACTGACAGTCATTTTAATTTTATTTATGACCACAGCAAACAGGCGTAATCGCGAAAAAAAATTGAGGGCAGAGCAGATTCTTGATGCAGCTGAAAAGCTCATCATGGAAACGAGCGTAGAATCACTAAGAATGGATGATGTTGCAGAGGCAGCTGAACTCAGTAAAGGAACACTATATTTGTACTATAAGAGTAAAACTGAGCTTGCCTTTGCCGTTCACATCAGAGGGATGAGGCAGATTCTCGAGGAAATCAGAAAGCAAATGTCGCAGCCCGGCACAGGTATCGAAATGATACGTGGGATGTCCAAAATCTTCTTTGGTTTTATGCAAAAACATCCACAGTACTACCGATTATTCCTTTATTTTGAATCTGTTGGGTTAGATGTCTTAAAAGAACTCAAAGACTCCGAGTTAAATGCTGAGTCCGATGAAATTGGGCAAGAAATGCAACATTTGATCATGCGTGCAGTTCAAGTTGGTATTCAAGATGGAAGTATCGATTCTGACATAAATCCTGTGGCAATATCTATTCATATTATTGCCTGTTACCACGGGATAATGCATATCACAAAGTTTAATGAAGAGGGGTATTTAAAGAATATAGATATCCCAAATTCGGAACTTTCTTTCAAAAAAATGATGGATACATTCATGGATGTATTAATGCGGGCACTTAAGCCAATAATAAAATGACTATGAGTCATTTAATTTTGAAACAACTGCTGACAAAATGCGTAACAGGTCAGCATACTTTATTAAAAATGTACAGTTATTCACCAATAAAATGAATTATAACACGAAAATTGTCACTCTTTTCTTAGTGACATTAGTTTTTATTCTCATTGCTCCGCTCTCTCAGGATCTTAAAGCAAGTACTCCTCAACGTGATGAAATTGCCTTAACATTAGACGAAGCCCTTCAAATAGCGATGATAAATAACTATCTGATTCGCAAGGGTCTTTTAGATATAGAGCTTGCCGATGCACAAATTCGTGAAGCGTGGGGAAGTGTCTATCCACAAGTAAATGCAGGTGGGGGATATACAAGAAACGTTCGCTCTCCCAATCCGTTTGCAGGTTCAGATGCCGGAGGTATTTTTCAGGCATTTGGTGCCTTAGATTGGCTCGCTTTCAATGAAAGATCACGAACAGATGGCGATCCATCAACAAATCCCATCCCATTTGATGAGTTTTTAGACCGTCAGGAGCAAGGGTACCGACAAGCCGGCATTCGACTTCCGGATTTTAGTGATAATCCTTTTGCCATAGAAAATCAGTTTGAATTTGGAATCTCCATCACTCAGGCTATCTACAATGGTGCAGCTTTTGCGGCTATCAGAGGTGCCAGACAATTGAGAGAACTTAGCGAAGATCAGGTTCATCTTGAAAGACAACAGGTGGCAGATGAAATTAGAAAATCATTTTACGGAGCGTTGCTTGCTCAAGAACAAACGCGCGTTTTACGCTCAAGCGTACATCGTTTACGTCAAACCGTAGAAGATACCCGAGTGGCTGTTCAAGCCGGATTGTTATCTAAATTTGATCGCATGAGCGCAGAAGTTGAGCTCGTAAATCTTGAAACTAATCTTATTGAGGCAGAAAATCAGGCAAGATTGGCAATAAGAGCACTTAGTCTTCAGCTTGGCATACCTGTGAGTACACCAGTTCGACTCATTGGTCAACTGGAATATACACCGGATCTTCAGCCGGATATGCTTTCTGTGGAAGAAGCCTGGAGGATGGCACTTCTACAGCGACCTGAGATTAGACAAGCCGAGAATTTCATCCAACTTTTAGAAGTAAATCGAAGCATTACGAGGGCAAGGTATTTTCCAGTAGTGAACCTGTTTGCTAATGCAGCATATATTGGACAAGTCCCCGATAATCGTCAGGTTATTTCTCCGGTAGAAGGGCAGGATTTTACCTACAGAGCTACGAACAGAGGTTTTTTTAATGATTCATACTGGAATTCAGCGTTGGCTGTGGGGGTGCAATTTAACTGGAATCTGTTTAATGGATTTCAAACAAGTTCCCAAATGCAACAGCAACGCATTGATATAAAAAGAGCGGAGATAGATCGTGAATTTCTCAAAAATGCGGTCTATTTAGAAGTCGATCAGGCTATTGCATCTATGGAAACGGCCTATCAGCGGATTATGAGTCAGCAGCGAAACAGAGAACAGGCTCAATTAAATTATGATTTTTCGAGAACCCGGCTTCGGGAGGGTGTTGGAACCCCACTTGAAGAACGTCAAGCTTCTTCTTTATTAGATCAAAGCAGATTGAATTATCTAGTAGCAGTCTATGATTACCTTACTGCACTTAGTGAATACCAAAGAGCAATTGGAAAACCGATTCTCAATAGCCATTAGAATATATAAATCAGTTAATCAAATTATTACACCTTCATATCAATGAAAACTTTTCGAAATTTTATTCCGGTACTCATCTTACTCATATCAGTTGCTTGTTCCCCTGAAACTGAAGAACACAATGGAAATGGAATCTCAGATGATGTAAGTGAGCGTACAAGACTTGTTGCGGTCGAAACCATGATCGCTGAAGTGGGTACTTTTAACGATTACATTCGTGTAACGGGGGTCGCAGAAGCATTTGAGGATGCAACGATTTCTTCTGAATCTTCCGGTAGAATTATGCAGATTGCTGAACTAGGTGCTTCAATTAATAAAGGCGAAGTAATTGCTCGTATGGATGATCGCCTGATTCGAGCGGCTTTTGATGCTGCTCAAACCGGATTTAATTTTGCTGAAGATACTTTTCAGCGCCTGTCTGTTCTGTATGCGGACTCCATCATCAGTACTCAGGATTTTAACAGTGCCCGTGCTCAGAGAGATCAGGCCAAAGCGCAGTTAGATCAAGTTACGAAGCAACTCGAAGATGCAACCATAAAAGCACCTTTCAGCGGTCGGGTAGAAAGCAGATTTGTGCGTACAGGCGAGCTTATAAATCCTGGAATGCCGGTTGTGCGCCTTGTCAATAATAATAGAGTGAAAATAAGCGCAGGAGTTCCTGAGCGTTTTGCCCGTGATGTGCGTGAGGGAACTCCGGTAGTGGTCACTTTCAGATCAAATGGCGATTCGCAATATAATACCAGAGTTTCTTTTGCCGGACTAACCATAGACCCTGATACGCGTACCTTTACTGTAGAAGTCGAAATTCCAAACAGAGATGGATGGATTAAACCCGAAATGGTGGCAGATTTGCAAATTCTGAGAAGAGTTGTTGATGAAGCTGTGATTGTACCTCGCACAGCAATTGTAAGGGACGAAACCGGAGTAAACATTTTTGTTTCAAGACAACATAATGGAAGCAAAATTGCCTCATTAATTCCTGTTGAAACAGGAGCGGCTTCGGGAGGATTAATCCAAATCACGAACGGACTTGATGCCGGAGAAGAAGTGGTAATTACCGGAATTTCGAATCTTTCCACCGGTGATAGGCTCAATGTGTTAAAACAATGGGAAAGCAACCGGATGTCATCTGAAATGCAAAGACGCGCTATTCAGTAATTATCCTTCAATCAAAAGAATACTGAGTTAATCAGATTATGAAACTTACAGAAGTCACCTTAAAAAACCGGACAGTAATTATTGCACTTACTGTCATTTTGGTTATGGCAGGGATATTTAGCTATAGTAGCATCCCAAAAGAATCCAATCCTGCCATTGAAATTCCGGTATTTATTATCAACACAATCTATCCCGGAATTAGTCCATCAGACATGGAATCCTTGATTACGCAACCTATCGAGCGTCAGCTTCAAGGTATTAGCGGAATAAAAGACATACGCTCCACTACCCTCGAAAGTGTAAGCAGTATCGTAGTTGAGTTCGATTTGGATGTGCCTTTAAATGTTGCGAGTCAGCGTGTTCGTGAACGTGTTGATATTGCGAAAGCAGACCTCCCCCCTGATGCTGAAGAGCCATTTATCATTGAGATAGATTTGGATGATTTGGTTCCGATTATGATTGTTAATCTTGCCGGTGATTATCCATTATCACGTCTTACCGAAGTTGCTGAACGGCTGGGCGATGCCCTCGAAGCCATTCCGGGTGTTAGGGAGGTTGAAAAAATTGGTAAAGTTGAGCGTGAAGTTCAGGTAAATGTTAATTTAGCAGCACTTAATGGATACGGTCTCAGTTTTGGTCAATTAATAAATGCCATCCAAAGTCAAAATCTAACGATTCCCGGAGGCACTATAGATGTAGGAAGGATGAACTACCTTCTAAGAGTGAGCGGAGAGTTTGACGATCCTTATGAAATCTCAAATTTAGTTGTCGGCCGACCCATGGGGGATGGTCCAAAAGGCCCCGGACTCATTTACATGAGGGATGTTGCCGAAGTAACATTTGGTTTTAAAGAGCGTGAAAGCTATGCCAGACTTCGTGCATACAAAGTGGATGAGAATGGCAGATGGGTTACTTTACCGGATGATCAAATTCAGGATAATCAGGTAATTAGTTTAAATCTAAAGAAAAGACCGGGTCTAAATATTATTGAGACATCGGAACAGATTTTTGAGGTTCTTGAAACCTTCCCATATCCCGCAGGAACAACCGTTGTTGTTACCGGCGACCAAAGTAAATTTGTAATTGATCTTATCAAAGACCTCGAAAACAGTATCATCAGCGGGATGTTGTTTGTGATTCTCGTTTTGGTCTTTTTCTTGGGAATCAGAAATGCCTTACTTGTTGGAACTGCTGTTCCATTGGCCATTTTGGTTGGTTTTATCGTCCTTTATGCCCTTGGATATACCGCAAATTTCATCATTTTATTTAGCTTAATTATTGCGCTCGGACTTTTAGTAGATAACTCCATCGTTGTAGTAGAAAATATTTACCGATTCAGGGAGTTGGGCTATGAACGATTTGATGCAGCTAAAAAAGGCGTTGATGAAGTTGGCTATGCCCTCATTGCAGCTACTGCAACATTACTTGCAGCATTCGGCCCAATGATGTTTTGGCCCGGAGTTATCGGACAATTTATGGGCTACCTTCCTCTTACACTAATTATAGTTCTACTGTGCTCCCTATTTGTAGCTTTAGTACTATATCCTGTGCTTACAGGCTATTTGGTACGCCTCGATAGCGAAAAGAAGCAAAAGCGTTCTGCGCTTACGAAGGGATTTATGATTGGTCTTACCCTTATTTTAACCATAGCAATCGCAGTTGCAAATCCCACCACATTATTGGTTACCATTCTGGTTATTGGTTTCTTTGTTCTGAGTTATCGTTTTATGATAAAAGGTGCATCCGCTTATTTTACAGAAGTAATGATGCCCAAAATCCTGAATGTGTATGAAGGCTTTCTAAATTGGATGCTTTCAAGAGACTACAATCGTAAGGCTGCCATGCTAAGGAATACCTTAGGCTTAGGCTCTATCACGGCCGGTGCTGTTATTGCAATTTTAGGTGGAATTATCGCCTTATTTTCACCTTTCGGCGCTATGCTTGCGATGATCGGTGGTGGTATTGCTGTTTTGGGAATTGTACTTTCGCTCATTCATACATTGGAAGCCATTTTCAGAGGCGGAAAATATTCTATCATCGCAGGGATTGTACTGGCCGGTTTTATTTCATTGATTCTTTTTGTGGTCTCTTTAGGTAGTGAAGTAGAACCAAAGGTTTGGATTAGCTTGCTAATGCTTCCTTTTATTATGGTTGTGATAGGTTCACTTGGCACGTTATGGTCGGCAAATAAGCCCCTTATCCTCACAGATAATCGCGCCTTACTCCTAAACGCTGTAATGGGTGTGTTTATTAGTATTTTTGCATTGAATTTCGTTATCCCAACCGGACAAGAATTCTTTCCAAGTACTGACCCGGCTCAAATTATAATTAGTCTTGAAGGTCCTATTGGGATGAATATTGAAACAAGCGACCGAATTGCACGAGATGTTCAGGAGCGTTTGCACCAGTTGATAAAAACAGATCCTAAAGTACGTGGAAACATTACCAGTATTCAGGCAAGTGTAGGCGTTGCAGGAGATGTCTTTTTCGGGGGAAGTCCAACCCCAAGCGCAGAACGCTCAAGAATAAACATCAATTTGGTGGATTATGGAGATCGACTCGAATCCTCTGCGGTTACTATGACAAAAATCCGTGAAATTGTTCGTGATATCCCCGATTTGATTATCAAAATTGATGGGGAAGAACAAGGTCCACCAACCGGTCCTCCGGTAAATATTGAAGTCTCAGGTGATGATTTCGATGAAATTGTTCGCATCACAAAAGAGATTACTCAAATCCTGAATAATGCATCTGCCAGAGGTGAAATCCCGGGATTGGTTGACTTACGCAATAACGTAAGTGGTGGCTTACCGGAATATCGTATTCTTATTGATTATGAACGCGCAAGTAGATTCGGATTAAGTGTGGTTGATATTGCACAAACCATCCGAATAGCAAATAATGGATTGGAAACCAGTAAATGGCGCGATGGAGAAGATGAATATGATATCGTTGTTCGTCTTCGTGAAGAAGATCGCCAAGATTTGGAAAGCTTGCGAAACTTGATGGTGAGCGCTCCGGGAGGGCCTGCAATTCCATTGGTCGCTGTTGCTGATTTTGTGGAGGGTACAGGTTTAGGAAGTATCACACGCTTGAATCTAAGAAGAACAGCAACAGTAGCAGGTGATGCCGCGCCCGGTTTTAGTGGTCCGGAAGTACTTATCGCCGCTAGAAGAGCATTAGCTGAGTATGAAGCGTCTTTACCGGTTGGATACTCGATGAAATACACCGGTGAGAGCGAAGATCAAGAAGAAGCGTTTGGATTCCTTACGACTGCCTTACTTGTTGGCTTTGCACTAATCTTTCTGGTGATGCTCGCTAAATTTAACAGTATTGTATCGCCACTTATCATTATGATGGCCGTCGGACTCAGCCTGATCGGAGTACTACTCGGTCTCTTGCTAACTAGAACGCCATTCGGTTTGATGACATTCATCGGAATTATCTCTCTTGCCGGAATTGTATGTGTGAATAACGTGGTACTGCTTGATTATGTGAAACAGTTGACCGAAGCGGGTAATTCGAAACGTAAGGCCATTATTGCTGCCGGATTAATTCGTTTCCGCCCTGTATTGCTTACTGCACTTACAACCATTCTGGGTTTAGTTCCACTCACCTTTGGAATTAATATAGACTTTGTAGGCTTATTTGCCAATTTCGATCCAAATTTCCAGATCGGTTCTGATAGCACCGCATTTTGGGGACCAATGGGAATTGCAATTATTTCAGGGTTGTCTTTTGCTACCTTTTTGACCCTTGTTGTAGTTCCGGTTCTTTACTCTGCATTCGATTCCTTTGCCATTAGGTTCGGAAACGCAATCAAAAGCAAAGAGGAGTAAGCCATTTAATACGATTTTTATTATCCCATATAACATTCCCACTATCATTTATAAAAGCCACTTCCTGAAAAAAGTGGCTTTTCTTTTTGTAGGAAACCAAAAACCGAAAGAATATCCAATAATTTTATTCAAATAAAAACATGTAGATTTGTTATCTTTGATAAACTGTTATCCAAATTAAACCCATTCTGTTTCTGTGCGTAGCCTCTTTCTAATAAGGTTATAAAAGCAGATGGTGTTCTATTATTTAATCAGACAAGAGTATTTTCATGTCGAATAAGGTGTGCAAACCGGAGGATATTGCCTTAAAGAGTTTCTTTTTAGGGCCTCAATCAGAAAATGCAGCATGGCTCCACGAGACCATACTTCATGTATTCAGAAGATGGTACACCTGGAGGAAGGAACTCCATCCGGAAGATGGAAGAGCCATTACTGAGGATAATCAGCTCGAAGATTTATTCACAGAGCGTAAAGATATTTTCCGTGATAAAGTCGATGATCTGTTAAATCGTTTTGAAAAAGAAGTTCCAAGCTTTTCACCTCGATACATCGGGCATATGGTCACGGAATCATCGCTTCCTGCACTCATTGGGCATATTATCACGCTTCTTCATAACCCCAATAATATTTCCGGGGAAGCTTCACGCGTCGGTTTAGCTATTGAAAAGGAAGCGCTCGATTTACTTCTGAAAATGGTTGGCTATGATGTGGAAAAAGGATTTGGTCACTTTACCTCCGGTGGCACCGTGGCAAACTTTGAAGGTGCCATAAGGGCACGCTCTCGAATGAATCGTTGGATTGCTGCCGGAGTGGCTGCTAAAAACAAGGGGATTTTTAACGGAGGTTTGATCGAAGCAGCTCACATGGGATGGACTGTCTATGAGCAACTATGCGAGCAATTAACGGAAGAGGAGCTTGTACCATATCACTTTTTGAAAAGTAATCCTTTTGATGTCGCTGCGCGAATTAAAGAGCAATTTGGAGTTGAATGGATGGGTCCGGTGATGCTAGTTCCATCCAACAAACACTATTCATGGGTGAAAGCGGCCACGTTTTTAGGGTATGGGGAAGAAGCTTTCTGGTCAGTTCCTACTGATCGAGATGGAAGAATGTGTGTAAACGAATTAGAAAAACTCATACAGAAAGCCGGAAACTTGAACCGACCGGTTATGATGGTCGTCAGCGTAGCAGGAACAACCGAACTCGGTGAGTTCGATCCTGTTGATAAAATTCAGGATGTTATCTCTAAACTTCGCGATAAAGAGAATGTCCATATTTGGCATCATGTTGATGCAGCATACGGTGGCTTTTTCTGCACTCTGAAAAATTTCCTCCCGGACATTGAAGAACCCATTCTCCCATACCGGGTATTAGATGCGTTAAAATCAATTGCGCGAACCAACTCTGTTACGATTGACCCTCATAAATTGGGATACGTTCCGTATGCATCGGGTACCTTTTTATGCGCTGATCGTCGTGAATATTTCCACTCTACAATAAAAGCTCCTTATATCGCATTTCAAAGTGAATTAAACTATGAGCCGGGTCCGCAGACGCTTGAAGGCTCTCGTTCAGCAGCCGGTCCGGTTTCAACATGGCTAACGGCCAATGTTATTGGGATGGATGAGCATGGATATGGTAGAATTCTTGAGAGATCGGTTAAATCAGCCGGTAAACTGAGTCATCTTTTAGTACATGCAGATAATCGTATTCGGGTAAATCCTGCGGGGGAAAGCAATATCGTGACGTTTTGCGTAGCTGAAGAAGGGGAGGCGCTCTCTGTCACGAATGAGCGCTCTTTAAAGATTTACGAAGCTTTTTCCCCTCAGGGAAATCACAATTTTGTCGTATCAAAAACAACGCTGTCTTGGGCTGATTATGAAAAGCTACTTACTCACTACACCAACCGATGGAAAGCCGTCCGCGATACCGAAGAGCTAACCCTGATTCGACTCGTACTCATGAACCCATTTTTCGATACCGTAGAGACAAACATATCCTACCCGGAGGAATTCGTCAGACAACTCTGTGAAGTTATAGAGCAAAAGACGTTTATCGAGTATTGATAAAACCAAACACCCCAAATCTGTCCCAACATTTCGGGAGGCACGAAGAGTTTAAGTGTGCGGTGAGTTACACAAAGCCACCATGCACACAACATTCACTAAGGGTGTAAGTAATTGATTAATTTAGGATTAGAAAGAGTCCCCCTTTGGAGGGGGTTAGGGGGAGGAAAAATATTGGATTCGGTTTGTGTCTCGTCCTAAAAAAAGTTTACAGTTTTTGGGTTAATCCTGGTATTGATTTACCACTGGTTTTTAGTCCTGCAATGGGTTTACTATAATACGCTTTTGATGGTAATAGTTCTTCCATAATTTA
>Ga0213835_101433_pt1 | contig 14572 bp, 12 predicted proteins | sample SWPATP01_FD_160576 | JGI IMG/M metagenome (GOLD analysis project Ga0213835, IMG submission 160576) | Coastal seawater microbial communities from Marineland, Florida, United States - SWPA TP0 #1 | ecosystem: Environmental > Aquatic > Marine > Coastal | place: USA: Florida | collected 2016-08-05
TACTTCCGTGAACAGTTCCACGATCTCCCGCGCGGCGTCTTCATCGAGCGTGCGGTTGAGGGCAACAATGCCTCCAAACGCCGAAACGGGATCGCAGGCGAGTGCCTTCCTATAGGCTTCACGGAGTGAACCGGCCTGCGCGACACCGCAAGGATTGGCATGCTTGATGATGGCGACTGCTGCAGACTTGTCCGGATCGAATTCCGAAACGAGTTCGAAGGCGGCATCGGTGTCGTTGATATTGTTGTAGGATAGTTGCTTGCCCTGAAGCTGGCGCGCAGACGCGACCCCAGATCGGGCTTCGCCGGTCAGATAGAAGCCCGCCTGCTGATGCGGATTCTCGCCGTAGCGCAGGCTTTCCCGCAACCGACCCCCAAAGCCACGCCATTCCGGATCCTCTATGCCCAGGCGGTCTGCAAACCAGCCAGAGATCGCGGCGTCGTATGTGGCCGTTCTGCCATAAGCTTTCGCGGCAAGCTTCTGACGAAAGGAGTAAGGCAATGCGCCACCATGCGCGGCCAGCGTTTCCAGCAATTCAACATAATCCTGCGGATCGACGACAACCGCGACATAGGCGTGGTTCTTGGCTGCCGCGCGGATCATTGCCGGGCCGCCAATATCGATATTCTCCACGACAGTGTCGTAGTCGCCACCGGCAGCGCGAACCTCTTCGAACGGATAGAGATTGATGATCGCCAGATCGATCGCACCGATACCGTGAGTCTCCATGGCAGCAGCATGTTCCTCGTCATCACGGATAGCCAGAAGCCCCCCATGCACCGAGGGGTGCAAAGTCTTGACCCGCCCGTCCATGATCTCCGGGAAGCCGGTGATGTCCGAGACGTCCCGCACCGAGAGACCTGATTCCGAAATGGACCGCGCCGTGCCCCCCGTCGAGACGAGCTCGACGCCGGATGCAGCCAGGCCTCGCGCCAGATCGATGAGGCCGGTCTTGTCGGAAACCGACAGTAGAGCCCGCCTGACGGGGACGATATCGGGCACGGCATGATGCTTGGACGCGACGGCCATGAGGTGGTCTCCGGATTGTCTCGAGCGAGGATGCGGCGGCACTAACACAGCCGGTCACGATTGCAAACGACGACAGGCAGAGGACGACCTGTTGCCCATCGGCTTTACTGACGCCGATTACCTCTCACCAGCCGCCATTCCACCTCAGAATGGGATGAAGTATCGAAGCTCACCACGATCTGGCACGAGCGGCGGGGCCCGCTCAGACCTGCAAAGAAGATCGATTCCTCGACCTGGGGCTCCAATCCCCCGCAAACAAAGGTCCACGTCTCCCCGTCGCGGGCGGCAAGAACGAGATTGTCGCTGGTGTCCCGGAAGATGCCGATATCGGGATGGACGTGGAAACGGAGATCGACGCGCATACCTGATCCCACTGGCAGGCCGTCTGCTCCCGCGAACCGGTCGGCACCGTGCAGAATGTCTCCCGACAAAGACAACTCGCGTTCGTGGATCAGCCCGAAATGCGACAGATAGCCGTCGTGGCTGGCGACGAAGCCCTGCGATGAGCCTGTATCGGTACGGTTACTGTTCACGCGTGTCGGGCCGGCTACGATGGGGGAACCGATGAGCCGGGATAGCCGCGACGAGATGCTGAACCGCGCCGAAGACGTATCGTTGATGACCGCCGTGGAATGGGCTGCCGTCGCGCGCGCCAGCGGACGGAAATCGTCGGCGCCCTGCAAATCCATGCCGCAATTGACGATGAACTGGTTGCGAGACGAGGACATTTCGAAGGAAAGGCAACCGGCTTGCGCGTCCTGGGATACCGCCGCCGGCGGTGGCGTTCCGGTATCGGCCAACAGCACCACGTCGCCAAGGCACATGCGCTCATAACCTGAATAGGGTGCGTGCAGAAGCGGTTCGCCTGCCGTGTCGTCATGATGGAGGATCGCGGCCACCCGATCGTGTATCGTGGCGCCCATGCCATTGAACCGTGCCAATGTTCCGTCGCCGTGGCGAAAAAAGCGCAGTGCCGGCAACATGCGTTCGACAGCGCCGATGAGAGCCTCGGGCGGCGCCTCGGCCTGATTGGAATAGGTGTAGCGCAGCGGCAGCAGATCGGCGAGGAGTTCCATCAGCGTTGCCGGATTGCGGGAAATGTGGCCTCCGTCCGGCAGAATCTGGCGATCCAGCTCTTCTGCCAGGTTGCGGGTCGCGTTTCTAAGCGACGTGGCGGCAACCGGCAGGGAAAGACAGGCGAAGGCGAGCGCGATTCGTGCCCGCAGCCTGGCCTCCCCATCGGGCATCTCCGGCGCCATCGTCCTCAGATAACGTATCTGCAGCGACAGAGACTTGAGATAGGCACGATAGAACGCATAGTCGGCACCCTGCAGCACGACCGATGAGTGCTGCAGCCAGGAGATGATCCGCCGCGCAGTTACATCCGGGTCCCAGGCAAGGCCCGAAATGCGCCGGCCCGGTCCGTTCATCCATTCGGTTACCAGTGCGCGCGCATTGGCCGAAGCCAGTTCGGTATCGGCAGCTCGCATGTGCCGAAGCCAGCGGAACCCATGCAGGGCCGCTTTCCACTTGACGTTGACCGTCTCGAACTGGAACGGCGACAGCCCTCCGGTTTCGACCATGTGCCCTTCGAGCGGATAGCGGGCATGATAAATGTCGACTGCGATCTGGGGATCCGCGAGCCTGAGATCAGGTGGCGCAATCAGGACGCGTTCGGGCGTGCGACCGCTGAAGCGCCATCTGTAGATGGGGCCCGCACGAAGACGGCGACGAAAACGGCGCCAGACCGCCGCGGCCGCGAGACTCCATTTGCTGCCGAAATCCGTTCCAACCAGCGCCAAGCGGCTCCCTCCTCATCGCACAAGGCGATGGTCCCCCATCAAGACTAGATGATTCAAAGGCTTGTACGAAGCAAAAAGTCGAATTTAGCCCAAGCGGCGCAGACGTGCGGCGAAGAAGCCGTCCAGACCCGACGGTTCGGGTTGCCCAACTTGCAGGCCGGCTGGCGTGGTTCGCAAAAAGCCTTCGGTGGTCACGAACTCAGCGATGTCAGGCAGTTCGTCGGCGGACACGGGATCGATTTCAATGTCGGCATGCTCCCGCAGGAGCCGGGCCACCACCTCCTCGCCCTCCGATCTCGCCAGCGAGCAGTTGGAAAAGACCATGCAGCCGCCGGGACGAAGAAGCCGCAACGCGAAATCAGCCATTCGGTACTGGAGATCGGCCAGCTTCTCGATGTCCTCCGGGGTCTTGGTCCATGCCACGTCGGGATGGCGCCTTATCGTTCCGGTCGAGGAACAGGGAGCGTCGAGCAGCACGGCGTCGAACGGCGCGGCGGGATCGAGATCGAACAGGTCTGACTGGACGATCGTCGCCTCAAGGTTCAGCCGCGTCAGGTTCTCCTTGAGCCGGCGGGATCTGCTGGGCGACTTCTCGATCGCCGTCACATGGGCGCCCGACAGGGCGAGCTGGGCTGTCTTGCCGCCGGGGGCCGCACAAAGATCCGCCACCCGACGCCCCTCAATATTGCCAAAGAGGCGCGCCGGCAGGCTTGCGGCCACGTCCTGGACCCACCAGGCGCCTTCCTCGAAGCCCGGCAGGCGCGAGACCGGCATGGAAAGCCGGCCGACCCGCACCGAGCCGGTGGGCAGGACAATGCCGCCAAGCCTTTCGGCCCAGCCGGGCGCATCGGACTTCACCGTGAAATCGGTCGGCGGCTCGCGGCGGTGGGCTTCCAGTATCGCCCGGGTATGTTCCGGACCGTAATCGCCCTCGAGCCGCGCGATCAGCCAGTCGGGCGCATCTTTTGTGGCCTCAAGCACCGACGGCAGCGCGCGCTCCTTACGCCGCACGATCTCGCGCAAGACGCCGTTGACGAGGCCGGTGAAACGGGCCGTGCGCGGGTCCTCGCCCGCATGGGTGACGGCCAGATCGACGGCGGCGCTGTCGGGAATGTCCAGGAACAGGATCTGCGCGGCGGCAACGTGGAGGAGATGCGACAGCGCGTGGGCCTTTGCCGGCAACGGGCGCTCCAGCCGGGCGGCGATCAGCGCCTCGATCGTGCGCCGGTGACGCAGGCCGGCATTGAGGATCGCGCGAACCAGCATCCGGTCGCGCTCGTCCAGCGCCAGATAGGCAGGATTGCCGCCTTTCTCGTCGGTCAGCCCGTCAAGCGGCGTGTGGCGGTCGACGATCGCCGACAGCAGCCGCGCGGCGGCCTTGCGCACGGCGAGGCCGGGCTTGTCGAGGTTCGATGGCACCTGGGCGGCGGTCGATTGCGGGGCACGCTTGCGTTTCGGTCTTCCTGCGGCCGGCGGTGCCGACCTCACGACCAGGGACCCCGCTGCCCCGGATTGCCACCCCACGGACCGGCACCGGCCGGCGACGCGGCGCGCCTGCCCGCCATGCCTTCCAGCGCCGCGATCCGGTTCTCGGTGTCAGGATGGGTCGAGAACAGATTGTCCATACGCTCGCCCGACAGCGGGTTGATGATGAACATATGCGCGGTAGCGGGGTTGCGCTCGGCATTGTCATTGCGCATCCGACCGGCTGCACTCGCGATCTTGCGCAGCGCCGACGACAGCCAGAGCGGATTGCCGCAGATCTCGGCGCCGCGCCGGTCGGCCGCATATTCGCGAGTGCGGCTGATCGCCATCTGCACCAGCATCGCAGCCATCGGCGCCACGATGATCGCGACCAGCACGCCGATGATGCCGAGCGGGTTGTTGTTGTTCCCGCCCCGGAAAAAGAAGGCGAAATTGCCCAGCATGGCAATCGCGCCGGCAAGCGTGGCGGTGATCGTCATGATCAGCGTATCGCGATTCTGCACATGTGCGAGCTCATGCGCCATGACAGCCGCAACTTCTTCAGGTGTGAGGCTGCGAAGCAATCCGGTCGTCGCGGCCACTGCCGCGTTCTGCGGATTGCGGCCGGTAGCAAAGGCGTTGGGTTGTGCTTCTTCGATGATGTAGACCTTGGGCATGGGCAGCTGGGCGCGCGCTGCCAGATCCCGCACCATGCGATAGAATTCAGGCGCCGAGCGCTCATCGACCTCTCGCGCATTGTGCATGCGCAGAACCATCTTGTCCGAGTTCCAATAGGCGAACACGTTCATCCCCGCAGCGATGACCAGAGCGATCATCATGCCGCTCTCGCCGCCGATTAGATAGCCGACGCCCATGAAGAGCGCGGTCATGAGTGCCAGCAGCATGGCAGTGCGAATGAGATTCATGGCTCAATCCATTGGAGTTCTTGGGTTCGCAACCCGGCGTGATGGCCTTATATGATGGGAACAGGACAGGTCGGTTTCAATATCGACGGCCACCAGGACAAAGCGATGACCAATCAAACGAACGAGACCGCCATAACCGCGCCAAAGCCGCTCAGCCCTGCCGCGCAACGAGCCCTGGCCGAGGCGGAGGAGAGACGTGCCGCAGCAGCAAAGAACAAGACCGAGACACCCAAGGAGATTGGCGGCCGTGGCGGAGCTGATCCGGCGCGCTATGGCGATTGGGAAGTCAAGGGGATCGCCACCGACTTCTGACGGTCTCAAGTCCTCCCGTCCGATCCAGGGCTTTTTTTGCAAGGTACTAGCGCAATGCCCCTACTCGATCTCTCCCGACGTGAACGGAGTATGTCTTACTGAGGCAAGAAATCGTGCCTCAAACATTGGCTCTCCTTTCGTGATTATTAATGATTCATCAATGAAGTAGAATGTGACGTAGTTAACTTGCACGGTTAACGACGATTTAACTATTCAAGTTCATCATCCTCAACAATTGCTCGGCGAAGTGAGGCTCTACCGCGCTAACGCCTGCTCAATTGCGAGGATGGACAATGCACAGGAAACTTCTGCCGGCGATCGCCGGTGCCGCGCTGATATCCGTAGCCGCGATGCCGGCCAACGCAGCGGACATCTTCTACGATCCGCCGGTCTACAAATACGAGCCCCCTGAGCCCAAGAGCTATGGCGGATGGTATCTGCGCGGCCATATCGGCGTGACCAATCAGCGTTATACCGGGCTGGATTCACAGGCGATCCGAAATGCAATCAGAGACTGGGACCATCAGTGGATCGACAGAGGTTCGTTTACGTCATCGGGACTTGTCGGGGGTGGCGTGGGCTATCGACTGAACGAGTGGCTACGCGGCGATATCACTGTCGAGTATCGCATGAATTCGAAATTCTCCGCGCTCGATCGATTCACGAATCCGGATACTCTTGCACCCAACAACAACGACTACACTGGCCGAAAGTCAGAGCTTTTGTTCTTGGCCAATGCCTATGCCGACCTCGGCAAATTCCATGGTATCACGCCCTATATCGGTGCAGGTATCGGCACAAGCCGAAACACGATAGCCGGCTTTGTTGACAGAAACCCCCAGACCGACGTTGTCTTGAATGCCGCAACGCATTCCCAATGGCAGCTTGCATGGGCTCTGCATGCGGGCGTTGGCGTAGAACTGAACGACCGGGCCACGCTGGATATCGGGTACAGCTTCACCCACCTTGGCCATGCGCGTACTGGCCAAGTCCTGAACAATGGGGTTCCTGAAGCAAATATTGACCCATTCGTTTTCCGCAACCTGCATTCGCACGATCTGAAGGTTGGCCTGCGCTACAGCCTGAACTAGACGCTGAGTCTGATTGACAACGAGCCCGGCCGCAGGCCGGGCTTTTTTCGTTTTGAGCATGCACAGCATGCCTATCCTGGTAACGATTTGTCAGCCTTAACGACCATTTAACCATCATGGTTAAAAATGGCTCCAACTTGCGGCGAAAGCGCCGCCCAGTTCGCGGAGCCCGATCATGAAGCCTGCCTCTCTTCTGTCTGTCCCTGCTGCGGCGCTCGCATTCGCGCTGACGCCAGCAATGGCGGCCGACTATCAGTACGAATATGATCCACCGATCTTTGTCGAGAAAATGCCGGACTACGTGCCGGTGGAAGTGGGATCGGGCTGGTATCTGCGCGGGGACGTTTCCTACAATCTCGACCGCCCAACCTATCAGTTCACGATGGGTGGCTCATCCATCAATAATCAGCGATATGGCGGCGGCGTTGGGGCCGGCTATCACTTCAGCGATCTTTTCAGAGCAGATGCGACGATTAACCTGGTGGCGGCAGACCGCTTCCGGTCAGGCAGTTCCAATCTTGAGCACACTCTGTGGACGGGCATGGTCAATGCCTATCTGGATCTCGGAACGGTGGCCGGCTTCACCCCTTACATCGGCGCGGGTATAGGCGTGGCCCATTCCCGTGACCGCATCAATCTAGGCGGTGGAAACGACCGCCACGAAGACCAATTCAGATTCGCTTATGCGCTCAATGCTGGCCTTGCCTATCGCATGACTGACAATCTGTCGGTCGACGCAGGTTATCAGTATCTCAGCGCACCACAGATGCGCTATCTGGACGTCAATGCCGGGCAGAACCGCACCGGGGTCGATCATCACCAGATACGCGTCGGGCTACGTTACAATCTCTGGTAGACGCAGAAAAAAGTTCACGGAATCGAAGGCGGGGCTCTCCCCGCCTTTTTCGTTGCCGAAGGGCCACTCCCACAAGCAGCTTGCGCCGTAAACCAACTTCCGATAATGCCCGTCGTGGGCCACCCCTCCCCAACGAGGGGCTTCTATCTGGAAGGATAGCCACGATGACGACTCTCCCGAAGCCGGCAGTGCGACCGGCCAATCCCCACTTTTCGTCCGGACCATGTGCCAAGCGACCCGGCTGGTCGCTGGAAGCGCTGAGCGATGCCGCCCTTGGCCGTTCCCACCGAGCGAAACCCGGCAAAGCCAAGCTTGCCGAGGCAATAGCGCTGACACGTGACGTGCTGCGCGTGCCCGACGACTATCGAATTGGTATTGTTCCCGCTTCCGACACCGGTGCGGTGGAAATGGCCCTGTGGTCGCTGCTTGGCGCCCGAGGCGTCGACATGGTGGCGTGGGAATCGTTCGGCGCAGGCTGGGTCACGGACGTGGTCAAGCAGCTGCGCCTACCGGACGTGCGGCGCATCGAGGCAGACTATGGCGAGCTGCCGGACCTTGCCCAGATCGATTTCGATCGGGACGTCGTCTTCACCTGGAATGGGACGACATCGGGCGTGCGGGTGCCGAATGGCGACTTCATTCCAAAGGACCGTCCCGGCCTGACAATCTGCGACGCGACATCAGCCGCCTTTGCGCAGCCGCTCGAGTTCGACAAGCTGGATGTGGTGACCTTCTCCTGGCAGAAGGTTCTGGGCGGCGAAGCCGCGCATGGCATGCTGATCCTGTCGCCGCGCGCCGTCGAGCGGCTTGAGACCTATACTCCCTCGTGGCCGATGCCCAAGATCTTCCGCATGACCAAGGGTGGAAAGCTGATCGACGGCATTTTTGCCGGTGAAACCATCAACACACCCTCGATGCTGGCCGTCGAGGACTATCTGGATGCCTTGCGCTGGGCCAAGGGGCTGGGCGGCCTCAATGCACTGATGGCGCGCGCCAATGCAAATTTTGCCGTTGTCGATGCCTTTGTCGGCAACAGCGACTGGCTGGGTCATCTGGCCCGGGAGCCGGAGACGCGCTCCAACACGTCGGTCTGTCTGTCGATTACCGATCCGCAGATCACCGCGCTCGACTGCGATGCGCAGGCTGCTTTCGCCAAGGCGCTCGTTTCCTTGCTTGACAAGGAAGGAGTCGCTTTCGACATCGGCGCCTATCGCGATGCACCTCCTGGTCTGCGCATCTGGACCGGCGGCACGATCGAGACTTCCGATCTCGAGGCGCTGATGCCGTGGCTGGATTGGGCTTACCAATCCACGCGCGCTGCACTGGCCAACGCTGCCTGACAAGCCCCCAATCCCGCCCGATCTTCATCCCTGATCGCAGAGATCAGGGGTAGAACGGGTCCAAAACGTATTCTCCACTTTTGATGAGAGGGATCCCATGCCCCGTGTTCTCGTATCCGACAAGCTCTCCCCCACGGCCGTCCAGATCTTCAAGGATCGCGGTGTAGAGGTCGATTACCTGCCCGACCTCGGCAAGGACAAGGAAGCGTTGCTGGCAGCCATCGGCGACTATGACGGCCTCGCGATCCGGTCGGCCACCAAGGTTACCGAGAAGCTGATTGCCGCAGCCTCCAGGCTGAAAGTGGTCGGCCGCGCCGGTATCGGTGTCGACAATGTCGATATCCCCGCTGCCTCTCGTCGCGGTATCATCGTGATGAACACGCCATTCGGCAACTCCATCACGACGGCGGAGCACGCTGTCGCGCTGATGTTCGCGCTTGCGCGTCAGATCCCCGAGGCAAATGCTTCGACCCATGCCGGCAAATGGGAAAAGAACCGCTTCATGGGCGTGGAGATCACCGGGAAGACGCTCGGCATTATCGGTTGCGGCAATATCGGCTCGATCGTCGCCATGCGTGGTGTCGGCCTCAAGATGCACGTCATTGCCTATGATCCGTTCCTGTCTGAAGCGCGTGCGTCCGAACTCGGTGTCGAGAAGGTCGAGCTCGATCAGCTTTTCGCCCGTGCAGACTTCATCACCCTGCATACGCCCCTGACTGATCGGACCCGGGGTGTCATCAATGCCGACGCCATTGCGGCGATGAAGGATGGGGTCCGCATCATCAATTGCGCCCGCGGCGGCCTGATCGACGAACCTGCCCTGGTCGCAGGTCTGAAGTCGGGCAAGGTCGCCGGTGCGGGTATCGACGTCTTCGAGGTCGAACCGGCAACGGAAAACGAGCTTTTCAACATGCCGAACGTGGTGTGCACGCCCCATCTGGGCGCATCGACCTCGGAAGCGCAGGAGAACGTGGCCATCCAGATCGCCGAGCAGATGGCCGACTATCTGACCAAGGGCGCGGTTTCGAACGCCATCAACATGCCTTCGATCACGGCGGAAGAGGCACCGCGGCTGAAGCCCTTCATCAAGCTGGCCGAAGTGCTTGGTACCTTTGTCGGACAGGTGACGGACGAACCGATCCAGGAGGTCGAGATCTTGTTTGACGGCGCGACGGCGGCAATGAACACCCGGGCCCTCATCAGCGCTGCCCTCGCCGGCCTGATCCGTCCGCAGGTGGCGGATGTGAACATGGTGTCGGCGCCGATCATGGCCAAGGAACGGGGAATGATCGTTTCCGAGGTCAAGCGCGACAAGTCCGGCATCTTCGATGGCTACATCCGCCTGTCGGTAAAGACGCCAAGCCGCACGCGCACCATTGCCGGTACCTGCTTTTCCGATGGCAAGCCGCGCTTCATCCAGATCAAGGGTATCAATCTCGATGCAGAGGTCGGCGAGCACATGCTCTACACCACCAACGCGGACGCGCCCGGGATTATCGGCCTTCTCGGCACAATCTGCGGCAAGAACAACGTGAATATCGCCAATTTCCAGTTGGGAAGAAATCGGCCGGGCGGGGACGCGATTGCGCTGCTTTATCTCGACGCGCCGTTTCCGGCCCACGTGCTCGATGAATTGAAAAGCGATCCGAAGATCGATTCGGCCAAGCCATTGCGTTTCGACATCGCCAGCTGATCAGAAAACGGATTGATAACTAAAAGGCCGGCCTCAGGGGCCGGCCTTTGCATGTTTTGGAGCAGAATGCCTGCAATCAGGCTGCAGTCCTGACGGCCGAAATGACGGAAACGAGGTCGTCGACCACCTTCTCGACGAGGGCACCGTCATCGGCTTCCGCCATCACGCGGATAAGCGGTTCCGTGCCCGAGGGGCGGATGACCAGACGACCGGAAGTGCCAAGCATGCTTTCGGCATCGGCAATTGCTTCCTGCACTTCGGTTTCGTTCAGCGGTGATTTGCCGGCAAACTTCACGTTGCGCAGCAGTTGCGGGACCGGCTCGAACTTCCGCAGAACCTCACTGGCCGGCTTGTTGGCACGGCGGATGCAGGCGAGCACCTGAAGCGCCGAGACAAGGCCGTCGCCGGTTGTCGAGTAATCCGACAGCACGACATGGCCAGACTGCTCTCCGCCGACATTGAGGCCATGGGCCCTCATATGTTCCACCACATAGCGGTCGCCGACCTTGGTCCGGTGCAGTTTGAGCCCGAGATCGCCGATGAAACGCTCCAGGCCCAGGTTCGACATGACGGTGGCCACGATCCCGTCTCCTGCCAGCCGTCCGGCGCGATGCCAGGATTCGCCGATGGCAGCCATCATCTGATCGCCGTCGACGACAGTGCCTGTCTCATCGACCAGCACGACACGGTCGGCATCGCCATCGAGCGCAATGCCGATATCGGCCCGGACCTCGAGAACCTTGTTGATCAGGGCCTGCGGGCTGGTGGAGCCGCATCCCTCGTTGATGTTGAGGCCGTTGGGTTCGTCGCCGATTGCGATGACCTCGGCTCCCAGTTCCCAAAGCGCTGCGGGCGCGACCTTGTAAGCGGCTCCGTTGGCGCAGTCGATCACGATGCGCATTCCCGACAGCGAGAGCGCGCGCGGCAATGTGCGCTTGGCGAATTCGATATAGCGGTCATGGACGCCATCGACTCTCTTGGCCCGACCCAAGGCAGCCGAATCCGCCAGCTTGATGGCGACCTCGCCGTCGAGGATCTTTTCGATGCGGCGTTCGATCTCGTCGGAGAGCTTGTAGCCATCCGGGCCGAACAGCTTGATTCCATTATCGAAATACTGGTTGTGCGAGGCCGATATCATGACCCCGATATCCGCCCTGAGGGAGCGCACGAGCATGGCGACCGCCGGTGTCGGGATCGGGCCCAGCAGGAAAACATCCATCCCGGAGGCGCAGAAACCGGATACCATGGCGTTCTCGATCATGTAGCCGGACAGCCGCGTGTCCTTGCCGAGTACGACCCGATGGCGGTGATTGCCGCGCTGGAACGACATGCCCGCGGCCATGCCGACCTTCATGGCGATGTCGGCCGTCATCGGAAAGGAATTGGCCTTCCCCCGGATGCCGTCTGTTCCGAAATATTTCTTGCTCATGAAGATATCCATGATTTGCGGGATGCGAGGCTCCGCATCCAGCCAGTCTCATCCATCGAACAAGACCGCAGGAAAACACAATTTTCGAAAGAACCGGTTACGATCCGGCACCGAATTCCTCCGAAACAGGCCTTGGCCATGCGCTGCCGCTAGCCCCTTTGGAGCCGCCGACAGATATCGTCAAGCTGTTCGAGGGATTTGTAGGCGATCCTGATTTCGCCGCCCTTGGCCTTGTGCGATATGGCGACGTTCACGCCGGTGGCGTCGGAAAGCATCTTTTCGAGCGCCAGCGTATCGGCGTCCTTCTCGGCTGGCCGTTGCGCGGCGCCGCCGCCCGATTCCTCCTGTCGGGGCTGCTGCGCCAGTGCTTCCGCCTGCCGGACCGAGAGATTGTCGTCAACGATCCGACGCGCCAGCCCTTCCGGATCGGGTGCGGTGATCAAGGCGCGCGCGTGGCCGGCCGACAGGGCCCCGTCCACCAGCATGTCGCGAACGGCTTCTGGGAGTTTCAGAAGACGCAGCGTGTTGGCGACATGGCTGCGGCTCTTGCCGATCACCTGCCCGAGATCGGACTGCGTGTAGCTGTGCTCATCGATCAATTGCTGGTAGCCGGCAGCTTCCTCGATCGGATTGAGGTCGGCCCGCTGAACGTTCTCCACGATCGCCAGTTCGAGGGCGACGCGGTCGCTCACCTCACGAATGATGATCGGAACCTCGGTCAGTCCGGCGCGCTGCGCGGCTCGCCAGCGGCGTTCGCCCGCAATGATCTCGTACCGGCCGGCTTTCGGTGAGGGCCTGACGACGACCGGCTGCACGATGCCGTGCTCGCGGATCGACTGTGCGAGATCCGTCAGCTCCTCTTCGGCAAAGGCGCGGCGCGGATTGCGGGGATTGGCGTCGATCAGGTCGATAGCCAGTTTGCCGTCAGCGCCGATTGCGGGGCGCGCCTGCTCGACAGGCTTGTCCATTTCACCGATGAGCGCGGCCAGACCGCGCCCCAGGCGCTTGCGGGAAGGATCCTGGTTCATGCTGGCTCCTGACAGAACTTCACGCGGCACGCAGACTGCGCTCGCGCCGGATGACCTCCGATGCGAGTTGCAGATAGGCCTGGCTTCCACTGCATTTCAGGTCGTAGAGGATGGCCGGTTTCCCGTAAGAAGGCGCTTCGGAGACCCGAACGTTCCGCGGGATGACAGTCTCGTAGACGGCTTCGCCCATATGTGCGCGCACATCCTCGACCACCTGATTGGCAAGATTGTTGCGACCGTCATACATCGTCAGGACGATGCCCTGAATGGTCAAAGCAGGATTGATCGTAGCCCTGATCTGATCGACCGTCTGAAGCAACTGACTCAACCCTTCAAGCGCAAAGAACTCGCACTGAAGCGGAACGAGCACCGAATCGGCTGCCGCCATGGCATTCAGGGTCAGAAGATTCAACGACGGCGGGCAGTCGATCAGCACATACCCATAGGCCGAACCGCCGCCATTCTGAAGAGCATGCCGCAACCTCAAGACGCGGTCGGGCGCGGCCGCGATCTCCATTTCCAATCCCAGCAGATCCAGGGTGGAAGGAACGATCGACAAACCTGGAACAGCGGTCTTGACGGCCGCTGTCTCCAGCGAGGCTTCGCCCGTCAGGAGATCGTAGGACGAAACCTCTCGTGCCTGACGATCGATACCCAGACCTGTACTGGCGTTGCCCTGCGGATCAAGATCGATGATGAGCACTCTTTCGCCAATGGCGGCAAGTGCGGTGGCCAGATTGATGGCTGTCGTCGTCTTGCCGACGCCGCCTTTCTGGTTTGCTACGGTAATGATGCGTGCCATTTCGGGACTGGTCCTGCCGCTTGCGTGCATTCTGTCGACCTTATCGCGATCGCAATCCACCTATTTCGAGGATGCGGGATTCCGGATCGATCACACTAGGATGTTCTATCAGGTCGAAACCCCAGTCGTCACGGCTTTTGGCAAGTTCTCCAACGAAGTCTCGCCCTTTTGGAAATAGTCCGGTTGCCCCGCGTTCCAGCCATGGCCTGGCTAGCCCTAGCAGAGTGTTCAGTGGCGCGAGTGCACGTGCTGTCACGACGTCTACGGCACCAACATGGTCCCACGCATCCTCTATCCGCCGCCTGTGAACCCTGGCGGGGATCTTCAACTCGGCAATCGTGCTGAGCAGGAACGCCGCCTTCTTCGCATTGCTTTCGACAAGATGAACGACCGTTTCCTCATTCTCGGCCAGCAATATGGCGATTACGATGCCCGGCAAGCCACCGCCCGAACCTAGATCAACCCAACGCGTCGCGTCTGGTTTGAGCGAAACGAGCTGCGCACTGTCGAGAATATGCCTGCTCCACAGGTCGTCAATCGTGGATGGGGCAACGAGATTGGATGTTTTTGTCCACCGTACAAGACGCTCTGCATATTGATTCAGCCGGGACTCTGTTTCACGTGAAACGGGTCCAACGATATCCGACAGATCGCCAACTGTCCGGGTCACGCTGCGCCTACCTGCTTCTCACGACCGGCCGACTGCAAACGGGCAACGATAATTGCTAACGCCGCTGGGGTCATACCCTCAATTCGTTGGGCTCGAGCGATCGTTTCCGGTCTCACGCGCTCAAGTTTTT
>Ga0213835_101436_pt1 | contig 14558 bp, 11 predicted proteins | sample SWPATP01_FD_160576 | JGI IMG/M metagenome (GOLD analysis project Ga0213835, IMG submission 160576) | Coastal seawater microbial communities from Marineland, Florida, United States - SWPA TP0 #1 | ecosystem: Environmental > Aquatic > Marine > Coastal | place: USA: Florida | collected 2016-08-05
AGGCGTGAACCAGGCCATGCGCTACGCGCTGGTAGTCGGCGGCGCGGTCGTTTCGATCCTGCTGTTCCTGCTGGCCGCGGCCTCGGGCAACTCCGGCTTCTTCGACCGTTACTATTCCTGGCTGCTCGGGCTGAACGCGACGATCGCGTTCCTGCTGCTGATCCTGGTCGTGGTCGCGCTCGGGCGCCTGTACGTGCGCTACAAGGCCAAGCGCTTCGGCTCGCGCCTGATGGCGAGACTGGTGCTGCTGTTCGCCGGCATCGGCATCCTGCCCGGCCTGGTCATCTTCATGGTCTCGGTGCAGTTCGTCTCGCATTCGATCGAGTCCTGGTTCGACGTGAAAATCGAGTCGGCCCTGCAATCGGGCCTGAACCTCGGCCACGCGGCGCTCGACGAATCGCTGGCCGAGCTCTCCGCGAAGAGCCAGACGGTGGCCGCGACCCTGTCCGGCCAGGACGACAGCGGCGCCCAGCTGACGCTGTCGCAGCTGGTGTCGGACACCGAAGGCATGCAAAGCGCGCTCCTGCTCGACGCCGGCGGCAAGCTCGTCGCCAGCGCCAGCGAGGACCGGCGCGCCGACCTCACCAGCGACCTGCCGAACCCGCAGATGGTGCGCCAGGCGGCCATGCCCGGCGGTTATGCGCGCGCCGAGGGCGGCATCGAACTCGACTTCCGCGAGAATGCGAACGGCCTCAATTCCAGCGCGCTCGACGCCGCCACCGGCCTGCGCCTGCGCGTGGTGATGGCGGTGCCCGAGCCGCCCGGCGCCGCGCCGCGCTACCTGCAGCTGATGCAGACGGTGCCGGTGAACCTGGCCTCGAATGCCGAAGTGCTCAGGAGCGCCTTCAGCGAATACCAGCAGCGCTCGGTGGCGCGTGCGGGCTTGCGCCGCATGTACATCGAAACGCTGACCCTGACCCTGCTGCTGGCCATTTTCGGCGCCATCGGCAGCGCGGTGCTGATCGCGGGGAACCTGGCGCAGCCGCTGCTGGTGCTGGCCGAGGGCACGCAGGCGGTGGCCGAGGGCGACCTGTCGCCGCGTCCGATCGTCGAGACCAACGACGAACTGGGCACGCTGACGCAATCCTTCAACGCCATGACCGGCCAGCTGTTCGAAGCGCGCAGCGCGGTCGAACGCAACCGCGCCGCGCTGCAAAGCGCCAAGGCCCACCTCGAGTCGGTGCTGGCGAATATGTCGGCCGGCGTGCTGGTGCTCGATGCCGACGGTACGGTGGTGAACTCGAACGAGGCCGCCTGCCGCATCCTGCAGATGGAGCAGTGCCACCTGACTGGGCCACTGTCGAAGATCGAGGGGCTGGAAGCCTTCGCGGCCACGGTGACGCGCGCCTTCTCGACGCAAAGCGCGCAATCGGCGGCGGGCACGGCGCGCCAGCGCACCCACTGGCAGCAGGAAATCGAGATTCCGCGCCGCGCGCCCGGCGAAGACCACGACACCACCTTGCTGGCGCGCGGCTCGCGCCTGCCGGTCGGCGTGGGCAGCGGCTTCATCGTCGTGTTCGACGATATCTCGGACGTGATCTCGGCCCAGCGTTCGGTGGCCTGGGGCGAGGTCGCGCGGCGCCTGGCGCACGAGATCAAGAACCCGCTGACGCCGATCCAGCTCTCGGCAGAACGCCTGCAGATGAAACTCGAAGGCAAGCTCGAACCGATCGACGCGGCCCTGCTGGCGCGCGCGACGACCACCATCGTCAACCAGGTCGACGCCATGAAGCGCATGGTCGACGACTTCCGCGACTATGCGCGCACGCCGCCGGCGGTGCTCGAGCCGCTCGACCTCAACGCCCTGATCGAAGAGATCCTGACCCTCTACCTGGCCGAGGATGCCTCCGACGTGATCCATACGGCGCTGGCGCCGGCGCTGCCGCGCGTGATGGGCGACCCGACCCAGCTGCGCCAGGTGATCCACAACCTGCTGCAAAACGCCCAGGATGCGCTGGCCGACCGCGGTCCGGATGCCTCGGCGCCGCGCATCGACGTGGCCACCGAGATCATCCGCTACACCGGCGCCGACGGCACGGCAGGCCAGGCCGTGCGCCTGGCGATCCTCGACAACGGCCCCGGCTTTGCGCCGAAAATCCTGGCGCGCGCCTTCGAGCCCTACGTGACGTCGAAGGCGCGCGGCACGGGCCTGGGCTTGCCGATGGTGAAAAAGATCATCGATGAACACGGCGGCCGTATCGACGTCCAGAACCGTCCGGACGGAAGTGGCGCGTCGGTATTCATTTTGCTGTTAAAGTTAGCACAAGAGGCGAACTTGGCTGAAGCGTAAAACGGGCATAGAATCACGACTCGAAATACAACTCGAATCACTAACTCGAATCACAACTGATACCCGTGTGAAGACGGAAGGCAACGATGGCAAACATACTCGTAGTCGATGATGAAATGGGCATCCGCGAGCTCCTCTCGGAAATCCTGGGAGACGAAGGCCATGCGATCACGCTGGCCGAAAATGCGCAGCAGGCACGCGAGGCGCGCGCCGCCGGCGCGCCCGACCTGGTGCTGCTCGACATCTGGATGCCCGATACCGACGGCGTCACGCTGCTCAAGGAATGGCAGCGCGATGGCTTGCTGACCATGCCGGTCATCATGATGTCGGGCCACGCCACCATCGATACCGCCGTCGAGGCCACCCGCATCGGCGCCCTGAATTTCCTTGAAAAACCGATCGCCCTGCAAAAGCTGCTGAAAGCCGTGCAGCAGGGCTTGACGCGCGCCCAGGAAGTGGCGCGCGCGCCGGTGCCGCCGCCGCGCCCGAGCATGCCGCCGCCGGTCGCCGAGCCGCAGCCGGTCAACAACCAGATGTTCGCGGCCCAGCCGGCGCCGGCGCCGCTCAACGGCGCGCGCGTGGGCGTGATCGGCCATGGCGAAACCCAGGGCTATACGCTCTCGTTCGACCTGCCGCTGCGCGAAGCGCGCGATGCCTTCGAGCGCATGTATTTCGAACACCACCTGGGGCGCGAAGGCGGCAGCATGACGCGCGTGGCCGAAAAAACCGGCCTCGAGCGCACCCACCTGTACCGCAAGCTGAAACAGCTCGGCGTCGAACCGGGCAAGCTCGGCAAGCGCGGCGGATAAGACAAAAGGGGCCTCTGGCCCCTTTCTCTTGAGGCTCTTCTTTGCGTCATCCAATTCCTACGGTGCTGGTCACCGGCGCCACGGCGGCGGTGCGTGAAGCGGCCATCGCCAGTGCGCTCGACGACCCCGCTACGCCCCGTAGCGACGGGGCCGCCATCATCCTCGAAGGCCTGCCGAGCGGCAGTTCGCCGCTGGCGCAGTCCGACCAACTCCTGATTTCACGCATCGCGCCCGGTTGCTTGTGCTGCGCGGGAAATCTCGTCATGCGTGTTACATTAAATCGTCTGCTGCGCCAGCGGCCGGCGCGCCTGTTCATCGGCGTGGCCGCCACGACGCATCTTGATCAGTTGCGATCATGGTTGAGTAGTCCGCCATACGATCAACTGCTGGTTCTCTCCCCGGACCTGCACACTTGAAATTTGGTCCGGCGAGCCCCACCTCTTCACTAAGTCAAAGCCTGTCGCCCGCCGCCGCGCGATCGGTCATCACTCTGATCAAGAGAAGGAGTCACCATGAACATGATCTACAACAGCGAACAGTACAGCGTGGTCGAATTTGGCGTCGATCGCGACCTCGAAGCCCTGCGCTTCGGCGGTTACGAGATCGTCGACAAGGCCGGCCGGCGCGAAGCGTTCATCGGCGGCAAACTGGCGCAATCGTTCCGCCGCGACGTCAACAATCTCATCGCGAGCGAACCGACCATGGAAGAAATCGACGACTTCCTCGGCTCCTACGACACGATGATGAACCAGCCGGTGGTGCTGCACTAAGCAGCGCCGCAGTGAACCAGCTGGAGGAGTAGCCTACAGACGGCCAGGGACACAACAGGATGCAGGCGCCACACCAGCGTGGCGCCGCGTCCGCCCTGCGCCTCCCATCGCCCGCGTGTCGATCCCGCCTTACCCAGGCGACATGGTAAGCTTCCTGCCATGTGCCAACTCCTTGCAATGAACTGCAATGTCCCGACCGACATTGTATTTTCCTTCACCGGTTTCGCCCACCGCGGCGGCCGCACCGATACCCACCACGATGGCTGGGGCATCGCTTTCTTCGAGGGCGCCGGCGTGCGCCATTTCGTCGACCACCAGGCCGCGGTCGATTCGCCGATTGCCGAACTGATCAAGCGTTATCCGATCAAGTCGACCAACGTCATCGCCCATATCCGCAAGGCCACGCAAGGCCAGGTCGCGCTCGAGAACTGCCATCCCTTCGTGCGCGAGCTGTGGGGACGCTACTGGGTCTTTGCCCATAACGGCGACCTGAAGGGCTTCGAGCCCCGGCTCGACGGCGCCTTCCGCCCGGTCGGCAATACCGACAGCGAGCGAGCCTTTTGCTTCCTGCTGCAGGAACTGCGCCGCCGTTTCGGCGACAGCGCGCCGGCCCTGCCTGCGCTGCACGCCGCCCTGCGCGAACTGGTCAGCACGATTGCGCAGTACGGCACCTTCAACATGCTGCTGTCCGACGGCACGGCCCTGTTCGCGCATTGCTCGACCAAGCTCAGCTACATTGTGCGGCAATATCCGTTCGTCACCGCGCGCCTGTCCGACGAAGACTTGTCGGTCGACTTCTCGCAAGTGACGACGCCGCACGACCGGGTCGCCATCATCGTCACCGAACCGCTGACGACCAACGAGACCTGGACCGCGTTCGCGCCTGGGGAACTGCTGGTATTCATCGATGGCGAACCAGTCTCGGGCGATTTTTAGCTTAGAGGCATCTTTTTAACGACAAAACGATGCCTAAAATCCACTAATCGCCGAGAATCGGGTAGAGTGGTCGGCTTGAATGTGACCACGGGACAGCGATGACCGATACCGCCAGCCTTGACCAGGCATCCCAGCCTTTGCGGCTCCGCAATTTCTACCTTGCGCGCCAGCCGATGCTCGACCGTAACCAGGCCCTGTTCGCCTACGAACTGCTGTTCAGGAACACCCCGAACAACAGCGCCGAGATCGAGACCGACATGGCGGCCACCTCGGCCGTGCTGGCCCACGCGGCCCAGCTCGGCCTGCCGCGCGCGGTGGGCGACGCCGTCGCCTTCCTCAACGTCGACACCGAAGTGCTGATGAGCGATATCTTCGCTTTCCTGCCGCGCGAGCGCACCGTGATCGAACTGGTCGGCTCGGTCGAAGCGACGGAGCCGGTGCTGTGGCGCCTGGCCGAACTGTCCGGCCATGGCTTCAAGTTCGCCGCCGAGGCCAGCGTCCACGGCAACCGCCTGGGGCGCTTGCTGCCGCTGCTCGACTACGTGAAAATCAACCTGCGCGCGATGCCGCTGGTGACCATGCTGGCGCTGGTGCCGCGCCTGCGCGGCACGGGCAAGCGCCTGATCGCCGAAAAGGTCGAGAGCCAGGCAGAATACAAGACCTGCATGGATCTCGGCTTCGACTACTTCCAGGGGTTTTATTTCGCGCGCCCGTCGGTGATCGCCGGACGCAAGCTGTCGCCGTCGCAGCTGGCCGTCGTTGAACTGATGAACCTGGTCGTGTCGGACGCCGACAATATCGAGATCGAACGCGCGATCAAGCGCGACGTCACCTTGTCGATCAACCTGCTGCGCATCGTGAACACGCCGGCGGCCGGGCTGCGCCAGCGCATCGATTCGCTGAGCCAGGCGCTGATCGTGGTCGGCCGCCGCCAGCTGCAGCGCTGGCTGCAGATCATGTTGTATGCCGAACCGGGCAACCACGGCCACACCCAGACCTCGCTCCTGATGCTCGCCAGTACCCGCGCGCGCCTGCTGGAACTGCTGGCGGGCCGCCTGCGCCCGGGCCAGCGCCACGTCGCCGACATGGCCTTCACGGTCGGCATCATGTCGCTGATGGATACGCTGTTCTGCGTGCCGATGGCCGACCTGGTCGAGCAGATCCCGGTGAGCGACGAAGTGGCGCAAGCGCTGCTGCGCCGCACCGGCTTCTTCGGCGAGCTGCTGCGTCTGGCCGAGTCCTTCGAACGGATGGAAGAGGGCGACGACATGCTGCCGACCCTGGGCGAACTGGCGGCCAACGGCGACGACCTGGTGGAGCTGGAAATGGCGGCCTTCGAGTGGAGCGGGCAGGTGGTGCGTAGCGCCCTGTAATAAAAAACGCGGGCCGGGCGGCCCGCGTCCGTGGCCAGGCGATTGCATCAACCGCTGGTCGTCCCCGCCCACTGCTGGTGCAAGTCGGGGTCGGTGCGCAGCTCCCACATGCCGAGCACGATCGTGGCCAGGCCGACGATCAGCATGCTGCCGCTCATGACGCGGTCGGACATGATGTCGACCAGCCAGGGGGAAACCGCAACCCAGGCGCCGACAATGATGTTGAGGAACACGGCCCAGGCATAGGTTTTGTAGAGGTCGAAAGCGGCGAGGGCCGCCATGATGGCGCCTGCGATATACGCGTTGGTGGCTGGCGGCGAACCGCTCGGGTAACCCATCACCCAGGGCGATGCGATAAGCAAGATTCCAAGCAGCAGGATGACCTGGTCCTGCCAGCGCCGGGTCGATAGATGCATTGCCATGACCTTCTCCTGAAAAATGGGATCGGATCCCATGATTCATTAGATAACATCGTGGTCCAGACTTCAAGCGGCCCCGGCCGCCAACAATCAGCCCTGGGAGTGTCATGGAAGTGCTACTCGAAGCGTCGAACCTGGCCAAGGCGTATGGCGCCCGGCGCGCCGTCGACGGCGTCTCGTTCCAGTTGCGGGCCGGGCAAACGCTGGGCCTGATCGGGCCCAACGGCGCCGGAAAATCGACCACGGTGGGAATGCTGTGCGGCCTGCTGGCGCCGGACGCCGGCAGCGTGCGCGTGCGCGGCCAGCAGGTGGGGCCGGGGGCAAGCGAAGCCAAGCGCCGCATCGGCCTGGTGCCGCAAGACCTGGCGCTCTACGAGGACTTGCCTGCTTTCGAAAACCTGATGCTGTTCGGCGCCCTGTACGGCGTGCCGCGCGCGCTGCGCCGCGAACGCGCGGCGCGCGTGCTGGAACAGGTGAACCTGGCAGACCGGGCGCGCGACCGGCCCTCCACCTTCTCGGGCGGGATGAAGCGGCGCCTGAACATCGGCGCGGCGCTGATGCACGCGCCCGAACTGCTGGTGCTCGACGAGCCCACCGTCGGCGTCGATCCGCAGAGCCGCAACGCCATCTTCGACATCCTCGAGCGCCTGAAGGGCGATGGCTGCGCCCTGGTCTACACCAGCCACTACATGGAAGAAGTCGAGCGCCTGGCCGACCAGATCGTCGTGATCGACGGCGGCAAGGTGCTGGCCGACGATACCCCGGCCGGGCTGCAGCGGCGCCTGCCGTCGCAAGCGGCGCTGCGGGTCGAGCTGGCGGGTGCTCCCGAGCCGGTCATGCTCGAGGGCCTGCGCGCGATGGCGGGCGTCACGGGCGTGCGGATGGAAGGCCTCCAGCTCGAGATCGGCCTGGCGCATGCGGACGACGCCTTGCCGGTGATCGGCTGGCTGGAGCGCGCCGGTTGCCAGGCGCTGGGCTTCGCCACGGCCCGCACCCGCCTCGAAGACATCTTCCTCCACCTTACCGGACGCAGCCTGCGCGACTGACATGACCGCCTTTCTTGCCCTGGTCCGCAAGGACCTGATCCTGTTCCTGCACGACCGCCGCGCGCTCCTGATCAGCCTTGCGCTGCCGATCATCATCGCGTCCTTCTTCGGCTTCCTGTTCGGCGGCGGCGCCAAGGGCGGCAGCGCGATCGAGATCGCGCTGGTGCTGCAAGACACCAGCAAGGCCAGCGCCGACATCGCCGCCGGCTTGACGCGTGACCCCAGCCTGGCCGTGGCGCGGATGACGGTCGATGAAGCGCGCGCGGCGGTGGGCAGCGGCAAGCGCAAGGCGGCGATCGTGATCCCCGCCGGGTTCGGCGCGGCGGCCGGCGACGCCCTGTTCGGCGGCGCGGCGAAACCGGAAATCGGCCTGCTGTACGACCCGTCGCAGCCGGCCGTGCTGTCGATGGTGAAGGGCATGCTGACGCAGCAGGTGATGCAGGTGGTCTCGAGCGAGATGTTCGGCGGCGCCGGCGGGCGTGAAGTGAGCGAGCGCAGCCTGCGCGCCCTGGAGGCGCGGCCGCAGGACGCCGATACCGTTGCCTTGCGCGGGCTGCTGCAAAGCGTGATCAAGTACCAGGCCTTGCCGCAGAAGGAGGGCGAGGCCGGCGCGAAAAAGACCGGACTGACGACGCCCTTCACCACGCGCGAAGAAGGCGTGAACGGCAACAGCGACGCCGGGCCGGCGGGCTACAACGCCTTTGCCCACTCGTTTGCCGGCATGGGCGTGCAGTTCATCCTGTTCATGGGCATCGAGATGGGAACGAGCCTGCTGCACGCGCGCCGCAGCGGCGTCTGGCACCGCCTGCTGGCCGCGCCGGTGTCGTTGTCGACCGTGTTGCTGGCGCGGGCCGCCTCGAGCGCGCTGATCGCGTTTGTCATCCTGTGCGTGATCTTCGCCTTCGCGGTGCTCGTCTTCCATGTGCAGATCGCCAGCTTGCCCGGCTTTCTCGGCCTCGCCTTGTGCTTCGCGCTGGTCACGGCCAGCTTCGGGGTCCTGATCGCCGCCTTCGGCAAGACCCCGGAAGCGGCGCGCGGGCTGGCCCTGTTCGCGACCTTGATGATGGTGATGCTGGGCGGCGCCTGGCTGCCTTCGTTCCTGTTCCCGGCCTGGCTGCAGCAGGCGGCGCTGGCGGTGCCGACCAAATGGGCGATCGACGGCTTCGACGCGATCACCTGGCGCGGCATGGATGCGGTGGCGGTACTGCCGGCGATGGGGGCGCAGCTGGGGTTCGCGCTGCTGTTCGCGGCGCTGGCGGTGTGGCGGTTCAGGAAGATGGAAGGCTGAGGTGGACGGGGTTCCCCGTCCACGTGTCGACGCCTAGGACAAATTCGGCGCCAGGTGGCGTTCGACTTCCGCCTTGTCCATCCCGCGGCGCCGGGCCATGTCGCTCACCTGGTCGTCGCCGATCTTGCCGACCACGAAATACTTCGACGCCGGGTGCGCCAGGTAGAAGCCCGACACCGCCGCGCCTGGATACATCGCGTAGGACTCGGTCAGCTGCATGCCGATCTCCTCGGCCTGCAGCGTCTCGAACAGTTCCTTCTTGACCGTGTGCTCGGGGCAGGCCGGGTAGCCGGGGGCCGGGCGGATGCCGGCGTATTTTTCCGCGATCAGGTCCGGATTGCTCAGGTCCTCGTTCGCGGCATAGCCCCACAAATCGGTGCGCACGCGCTCGTGCAGGTATTCGGCGAAGGCTTCGGCCAGGCGGTCGGCCAGGGCTTTGAGCATGATCGACGAATAGTCGTCGTGCGCGGCTTCGAAACGCTGTTCGTATTTCTCGATGCCGAGGCCCGCCGTCACGGCGAACATGCCGATGTAATCGGCCACGCCCGATTCTTTCGGTGCGATGAAGTCGGACAGGCACTGGTTCGGACGCTGCACGCCATCCACGACCGGCTTGACGCCCTGCTGGCGCAGGCCGTGCCAGGTGAAGGCGACTTTTTCGCGCGATTCGTCCGTATAGATCTCGATGTCGTCGTCGTTGACGCTGTTCGCCGGCAGCAGGGCGATGGCGCCGTTCGCCGTCAGCCAGCGGCCGTCGATGATTTTCTTCAGCAGCGCCTGGCCTTCCTCGAACACCTTGCTGGCCGCCTCGCCGACGACTTCATCGGTCAGGATCGCCGGGAAGGGGCCGGCCAGGTCCCAGGTCTGGAAGAAGGGACCCCAGTCGATGTAGCGCGCAAGCGTGCCGAGTTCGACGTTCTTGAAGACGCGGCGGCCGATGAATTTCGGTTTCACCGGTGCGAAGGCCAGCTTGGCCTTGTTGCCGCGCGCCTGCTCGAGCGTCAGCATCGGCAGCGCCTTCTTGTTGGCGTGCTGCTCGCGGATGCGTTCGTAGTCCAGCTTGATCTCGGCCATGTACTGGTGGCGCGATTCTTCCGTCAGCAGCGACTGGCCGACCGCGACCGAACGCGAGGCGTCCGGCACGTAGATCACCGGGCCGTCGTAATGCGGCGCGATCTTCACGGCCGTGTGGGCGCGGCTGGTGGTGGCGCCGCCGATCAGGAGCGGAATGCCGCGCTCGCGGAACCACGGGTCGCGCTGCATCTCGCGCGCGACGTGGGCCATCTCTTCGAGCGAGGGCGTGATCAGGCCCGAGAGACCCACGATGTCGGCGTTCTCGGCCTTGGCCTTGGCGAGGATGTCGGAGCAGGGCACCATCACGCCCATGTTCACGATCTCGAAGTTATTACATTGCAGCACCACCGAGACGATGTTCTTGCCGATGTCGTGGACGTCGCCCTTGACGGTGGCGATGACGATCTTGCCCTTCGGTTTGGCGACGATGCCGGTGCGCTGCTCTTCGCGCGCCTTTTCTTCCTCGATGTAGGGAATCAGGTGGGCCACGGCCTGCTTCATCACGCGCGCCGATTTCACCACCTGCGGCAGGAACATCTTGCCCTGGCCGAATAGGTCGCCGACGACGTTCATGCCGTCCATCAGCGGGCCTTCGATCACGTGGATCGGGCGGCCTTCGGCTTCGAATACGGCCAGGCGTGCTTCCTCGGTGTCCTCGACGATCCATTGCGTGATGCCGTGCACCAGCGCGTGCGCCAGGCGTTTTTCGACGGGGCCATTACGCCATTCGAGGTTCTGTTCCTGCTTGCCGCCGCCGGCTTTCAATGAGCCGGCGATCTCGATCATGCGCTCGGTGGCGTCCTCGCGGCGGTTCAGCACGACGTCTTCGACGCGCTCGCGCAGCTCAAGCGGGAGGTCGTCATAGACGCCGACCATGCCGGCGTTGACGATCCCCATCGTCATGCCGGCCTGGATCGCGTGGTACAGGAAGACGGTGTGGATGGCTTCGCGCGCCGGGTCGTTGCCGCGGAAGCTGAACGACACGTTCGAGACGCCGCCCGACACCTTCGCATGCGGCAGGTTCTGCACGATCCAGCGCGTGGCGTTGATGAAATCGACGGCGTAGTTGTTGTGCTCTTCGATGCCGGTGGCGATCGCGAAGATGTTCGGATCGAAGATGATGTCTTCCGGCGGGAAGCCGACGCGTTCGGTCAGCACCTTGTAGGCGCGCGCGCAGATCTCGATCTTGCGCTCGAAGGTGTCGGCCTGGCCCTGCTCGTCGAAGGCCATGACGATGACGGCGGCGCCGTAGCGGCGGCACAGGGCGGCCTGGCGCAGGAATTCTTCCTCGCCTTCCTTCATCGAGATCGAGTTGACGATGGCCTTGCCTTGCACGCATTTCAGGCCGGCTTCGATCACGCTCCATTTGGAGGAGTCGATCATGATCGGCACGCGCGAGATGTCCGGTTCGGAGGCGATCAGGTTCAGGAAGCGCGTCATGGCCGCCTGCGAGTCGAGCATCGCTTCGTCCATGTTGATGTCGATGACCTGGGCGCCGTTCTCGACCTGCTGGCGCGCGACCGACAGCGCCTCGTCGAACTGCTCGTTCAGGATCATGCGCGCGAACGCCTTCGAACCCGTGACGTTGGTACGCTCGCCGACGTTGACGAACAGGGACGATTCGTCGACCGTGAACGGCTCCAGGCCCGACAGGCGCAGCGCGGTCGGGATCTCCGGTACGGCGCGCGGCTTGGCGCTGGAGAGCAGTTCGGAAATGGCCGCGATGTGCTCGGGCGTGGTGCCGCAGCAGCCGCCGGCGATGTTGACGAAACCGGCGTCGGCGAATTCGCGCAGCAGGGCCGAGGTGTCGGCCGGCAGTTCGTCGAAACCGGTGTCGCTCATCGGGTTGGGCAGGCCGGCGTTCGGGTAGATGCACACAAACGTATCGGCGATCTGCGACAGCTCTTCGGCATAGGGACGCATCAGCGCCGCACCAAGTGCGCAATTGAGGCCGATGGTCAGCGGCTTGGCGTGGCGCACCGAATTCCAGAAGGCGGGCACGGTCTGGCCCGACAGGATGCGGCCCGAGGCGTCGGTGACGGTGCCCGAGATCATGATCGGCTTACGTACCGCATCGGGGTGTTCGGTGAAATACAGGTCGATCGCGAACAGCGCCGCCTTGCAGTTCAGGGTGTCGAAAATGGTCTCGACCAGCAGCACGTCGACGCCGCCGTCCACCAGGCCGCGTACCTGTTCGTGGTAGCTGGCGACGAGCTGGTCGAAGGTGACGTTGCGCGCGGCCGGGTCGTTGACGTCGGGCGAGATCGAGGCGGTCTTCGGGGTCGGCCCCAGGGCGCCGGCGACGAAGCGCGGTTTATCAACGCTGCTGTATTTGTCGCAGGCGGCGCGCGCGAGCTTGGCGGCCTGCACGTTCATCTCATAGGCCAGGTGACCCATGTGGTAATCGTCCTGGGCCACGCTGGTGGCGCCAAAGGTATTCGTTTCGAGCAGGTCGGCGCCGGCGGCAAGGTAGCGCTCGTGGATTTCCTGGATGATGTGCGGCTGGGTCAGCGTCAGCAACTCGTTGTTGCCCTTGACGAAAAGCTCGCGTGCGCCGCTGCCTTCCGGCGCGGCGAAGCTGGCGAAGCGGCCATCCGGGCCGCCGCGGTACGCGGTCTCATCGAGTTTGTATTGCTGGATGATGGTGCCCATGGCGCCATCCAGGATCATGATGCGGCGCGCAAGGATGGCGCGCAGCTGGGTTTCGATCGGGGATGGGGAAGAGGTCGGGGCAGTCATCGGTCACTTTCGAGAGACGTGCGGAAACGCATGCACGGTTAGGGCGGTCTGAAATTATACGTCAATGCCCCGCCTTCCCGTGCAGGCCGGGCGCCTGGGCGACAGATTGTATCGTTATGTATTTATGCGTCCGATTGTTACACGTCGTTACAAAACCCGGTGGTTTCGCAATTTTACGGATACATACAGGGACGACAATAAATAGGTTGTTACGAAGAACGTGACATGTACTGACACCGGGATAGATAGCATGAACAAAGAGTACGAACCCGATTGGGACCAGCCTTCGCTGCACAGCCACATCGCGAGCGCAGAGCCAAAAGCGGCGTCCGTGGGCGCCAAGCAGATCGTGACGATCCGCCTTGATGTGGATATGCTGGACTGGTTCAAGGCAGCCGGCCCCGGTTACCAGACCCGCATCAACCAGGTGCTGCGTGAGCATATGGACACGCAGCGCGCGGAAGCGAGCGACAACTAAGCAGCAGATAGTACAACGCGCCCGATGGGCGCGTTTTCATGTGCAGCGGGCGTTTTTTACGAGAAGCGACAGCCCTCGAGCCCGAATCCCTTCAGGAATTCCGCCGCCGCCAGCCGCTTGCCACCCGGCTTTTGCAACTGCAACAAGCGCAGCGCACCCGTTCCGCAAGCGACCACGATCCCCTGGGCGTCGGCCGCCAGCACCTGCCCCGGATCGCCCGCGCCTTGCGCCAGTTCCGCCTGCCAGATCTTGATCACGGTGCCATTCACCGTGCCTTGCGCACCGGGGAAGGGATTGAAGGCGCGCACCTTGCGCCACAGGTCCGGCGCGGGGAGGGTGAAATCGAGCTTCGCCTCATCCTTGCTGATCTTGGCCGCATAGGTCACGCCTTCCTCGGGCTGGGGCGTGGCCGGCAATTCGCCGCGCTCGAGGCGCCGCAAGGCCTCGACGATCATGCCCGCGCCCAGCGCGGCCAGCTTGTCGTGCAGGCTGCCGGTGGTGTCGGCGTCGTCGATGGCCAGGCGTTCGATGAGCATCATCGGGCCCGTGTCGAGCCCTTCTTCCATGCCCATGATCGTCACGCCGGTGTCCGGGTCGCCGCTTTCGATCGCGCGGTGGATCGGCGCCGCGCCGCGCCAGCGCGGCAGCAGCGAGCCGTGGATGTTGATGCAGGGCGCGATGTCGAGCGTGCTGCGCGGCAGGATCAGACCATAGGCCGCCACCACCATCACGTCGTAATCGAGCGCCAACAGCCGCTCGTGCGCGGCCTGCGCTTCCAGCGCGCGTTGCGCGTCCTTGCTGTCGATCCGCAGCGAGAGCGGCTGCAGCACCTCGATGCCGTGTTCCAGCGCGACCTGTTTCACCGCCGAGGCTTGCAGCTGCATGCCGCGCCCGGCCGGACGGTCGGGCTGGGTCAGGACGAGGGGAACCGTGAAACCCGCGTCGATCAGGGCGCGCAGGGCGCAAGCGGCGAACTCCGGCGTGCCGGCGAAGACGACTTTCATCGGCGCCTTAATAGCGGCGGCCGGCAGCCCTCAGGGCCGCTTCGCGTTCCATGCCGCGCTCTTCCTTCTGCAGCTTGGCCTTGATGCGGTTGCGCTTCAGGGGCGACAGGTATTCGACGAATACCTTGCCCATCAGGTGATCCATCTCGTGCTGGACGCAGACGGCCAGCAAGCCGTCGCACTCGCGCTCGAAGAACTCACCCTTCGCATCCTGGGCGCGCACCTTGACGCGCGACGGACGCTCGACGCCGTCGTAGACGTTCGGCACCGACAGGCAGCCTTCGTCGTAGACCTGGCGCTCTTCGCTGGCCCAGGTGATTTCCGGATTGACC
>Ga0213835_101437_pt1 | contig 14549 bp, 10 predicted proteins | sample SWPATP01_FD_160576 | JGI IMG/M metagenome (GOLD analysis project Ga0213835, IMG submission 160576) | Coastal seawater microbial communities from Marineland, Florida, United States - SWPA TP0 #1 | ecosystem: Environmental > Aquatic > Marine > Coastal | place: USA: Florida | collected 2016-08-05
AGCCGTTCAAATTGAGTGTGGCAGCAGCCGCCTCTATCGCCAGCATGGTGGCACGCAGGCCGAAGACATTGACCTCGATCGGCAGCGGAAAGCGGCCGAGCGTCTCGACATCCTTGGACTCGTCGGCAATCACGATCATGCGCGACGAGGCCGCCGCGACGATCTTCTCGCGCAGAAGCGCGCCGCCACCGCCCTTGATCAGGGCAAGCTCCGGGCCGACCTCGTCGGCGCCGTCGATTGTCAGGTCGAGACTGGGCTCCTCGTCGAGCGTGGCCAGCGGCACGTTCAGTTCGCGGCAAAGGGCGGCCGTGCGTTCCGATGTAGGCACGCCGACAATGCTCAACCCCGCTCCGACACGCTCTGCAAGAAGCCGAACGAAGGCTTCCGCCGTCGAACCGGTGCCGATGCCCAGCTTCATGCCGTCTTCGACATGGCCGAGAGCGGCCCTTGCGGACTCGATTTTCAATCCAGCTGCGTCCATCCCAACCCTGCCCATTCATGCGGTGGCGAGGCACTAGCATTTTTGAGGCGGATCGCAAATGGGCCTATCGGTCGCCTTGCCCATTGGCGCGACATTAAGGGCGCGCTACCATCGCGTTTCGATTCGGAGTTGCCTCGATGCGGTCCCTTTGCCTGCCCGCCCTGTGCTCCCTCCTTGCGGTCGGTCCGGCGCTCGCGTCGGGAACCGAGTTCCGTGACGACCGATCCTCGCCCCAGGCGCTGATTCATTCGCTCTACAACGCAATCGAACGCGGCGAGTATGAGCGGGCCTTGTCCTATTTTGACGAGCGTCCCGTGGACACGGCCGAAGAATTCTCGGCAACTTTCGAGGATATGGACCGAGTTACCGTGGTCACCGGCCTGTCGCGTCAGGACGGCGAAGGTGCCGAGCGCGTGCACGAGGTGCCGCTCGCCATCGAAATTCAGGGTGAAAACTGGGAAAGCAGGGTTCTTGCCGGCTGCTACACGGTGCTCGACCAGACCGCTGCCGATGGCACCTTTCAACCTTTCCGCATTACTGGCGGTTCGGTGGAGCCGACGGACGCGCCGCTGGACGAGGCCCTGCCGGACCGCTGCGGCGACGGACCGGAATTGCCTGCGACCGATCTGATGCTGCAGCGCGCATCGTTCCTGTTCGAAAAGAGTTTTGGCGAAATCTGCCTTCGCCATGACCTCACCGAAGTCGAAGAGCCCGAGCAGTACACGATCGCGTTTCGACGTCCTTTCGACGAGTTCGACGCGCCGCCCCGCGAGGCAAGGCTGTTTCGCTTCTTCTGCACGCGCGGCGCCTATAACGAGTTGCATGTCTACATTCTGGCCGACGACAGCGGCGAGATCCTGCCGGTCAGCTTCGTCGTGCCCGAACTCGACATACGCTATGAGGACGACCGGACCATGGAGGAGGTCCGCTCCATCGACGTGATCGGCTATACGAGCCGGTCGGAACTGGTCAATTCGCACTACGATCCCGACACCTTGACCATGACGGCGCATTCTCGCTGGCGCGGTCTGGGCGATGCGTCCTCGACGGGTAAGTGGATATTCAGGTCGGGCACTTTCACACTGGTCCGCTACGAGGTCGATCCGACCTATGACGGCGAGATCAATCCCGTCACCGTGCTCGACATGCTCGACGGGCCGTGATCTGCCGATGAACCAGATTTCATCCCTGCTTTCCGACGCGGTTGCGCGTCGCGCCGTGCCCTTCGTTGTCGCCACGGCCCTGGACGAAAAGGGTGTCCGCGTCGAGGCGGCCGCCGGCGAGGCGCGTCCCGGCATGGCGGCAGCGCCCGACACGGTGTTTCGCATTTTTTCCCAGACCAAGGCGGTTGGAGCCCTGGCGGCAATGATCCTGATCGAGCGTCGGCTGCTCAATTTCGACATGCCCGTGAGCGACATCCTCCCTTCGTTCGCAGAACTGCCGGTGCTCGAGGGCTTTGCCGGTGACGAACCGCGCCTGCGCCGTCAACAGGGTGTCGCCACCATCGCCCATCTGGCCACCCATACATCCGGCCTTGCCTACGAATACTGGAATGCCGACATCACGCGCTGGATGGAACTGACCGGCCACCCGACCGTCTTTTCGGGCAAACTGGCCGCGCTCGACTACCCCCTGGTGGCCGATCCCGGTACCGCATGGCACTACGGCCCGGGCGTGGACTGGCTTGGACGCGTGGTGGAGACGGTCGACGGTCGTCGCATCGATGCCTTCTGCCGGGACGAGATCTTCGCGCCGCTCGGCATGGACGACACCGTCTTTGAGGTAGAAGGCGAGCGGGCAGAGCGGCTGGCCGAGGTCCATGCGCGCCAGGAGGACGGGTTCCGGCCGGCCCGCGGCGGCCCTGCCCGCAATCCGGAATTCTACGGCATGGGGCACGCGCTCTATTCCACTCCGCGCGATTATGGCCGCTTCCTGCGCATGATGCTGGGCGGCGGTGCACTCGACGGCAACCGCATACTTTCTGCACAAGGCGTAGCGGCCATGCTGGCGGCACGCACGGGCGGTATATCGGTGCCGCGCATGTCATCCGTGGCGCCACGCGTCTCGCGCGACTTCGAACCCTTTCCCGGCCGGCGGGTGAGCCATTCCATGGCATTTGCGCGGCTGGAGGACGACCTGCCCGGCCGCCGACGTGCCGGCGCGCAATTCTGGGCAGGCGCCCTCAACACCCATTGCTGGCTCGACCCTGCAGCCGGCATCGCCGGCTTGTTCATGACCCAGCTTGCGCCTTTCGCGGACCCCGCGCTCGCGCAAGCCTACGACGCGTTCGAAGAAGCAGTCTACGCGGCCGGCTGACCTTTATTGCGCCTCAACGAAAAAGGCCGGCACGCATGCGCGCCGGCCCTTCTTTTTGCAGAAGAGTGACCCGGTCAGCTGCTGGGCGTACGCGCCCGTTCCAGCCGCTCGATCGCCTGGGCCAGACGCGGGTCGCGGCTGTAGACGTCGTCGTAATAAGCGATCTTGCCGGACGCCTCGGGGAAGGCCGTGAAATAGGCAACATAGACCGGGACTTCGACCTCCAGATCTTCGCGCGAATGCGGGCGCTGCAGCCTCTGGGAGACGTCGCTGACGTCCCACCCGAGCACCGCTGCCGCCATGGCGCGCGGGTCTTCGAGACGGATGCAGCCATTGCTGATGGCGCGGTTCACCCGGTCGAAGAGATGCCGGTCGGGCGTGTCGTGCATGTAGATCGCGTGGCGGTTGGGGAACATGATCTTCAGTTCGCCCAGCGCGTTGCGCGGTCCCGGCCGCTGGCGCACGTCATAGGGGATATTGGCCCCGTAGCGGCCCCAGTCGATCGCCGCCGACGGCACGCTGCGGCCATTCCGGTCGGTCACTTCGAAGCCCGACCGGTCGAGATAGCCTGGATCGTCGATCAGCCGCGAAAGATAGGTATTGACCAGGATCGAGCGCGGCACGCCCCAGAAGGGATGGAACTCGACATAGGATACCCGGTCCTTGAAGAAGTAGGTCTGGCGCCCGGTATTGCCGTAAATGGCGCGCATGTTCAGCTTCTCGACGCCGTTCTCGAAATACTGGGCCCGGAAGGACGGCGCGTTGAGGAACACGAAGCGGTCGGTCAGATCCGACGGCAGCCAGCGCAGCTGCTCTAGCGCCAGGATCACCTTTTCCTTGCGGCCGGCCACCGATTCTCCTGCCAGCCCACGCACCGTCTGCGGGCCGATGACACCGTCCACCGCCAGGTTGCGCGCTGCCTGGGCGCCACGGATCACCGGTACCAGTTCCTGGTCGTAGAAATCGGAGCCGAGATGGCGCGCAAGAACCTCGCCGTGCTCTTCCATGAAAGCGGCATCGGCATCACGCTCGATCAGCTTCAGGATCTTGGCGAACTCGGGATTCGTGTTGCCGGGCCTGATCAGGCCCTGAAGGTTGATGACCACGTCGTCTTCCTCGGCAACACGCAGCATTTCGAGTTCGGCGCGCAGCTTCTGGTAGAACTCGTTCTGGGGATGCCGGCTGTCGAGATGGGCGCGAACGTCGTCCGTCCCGGCCAGCGTCGCCAGCTCGGCCTCGAAATCGACCTCCTTGAGCTGGAAATCGTAATAGCCGGAGATGCGGTTGGGATCGATGCGACCGCCATGCACGTCGCGGACATAGCGCAACGTCCTGGCAGACAGCTCCATCTCGAAGCGGGCCAGTTCGGCCTCGCTCGCACCGCGGCGCGGCGTGGAGACCCGGTAATGGTCGGGATTGAGACCGTGGCTGTCGGCGGCTGCCAGAACGTCCATCGCCTGCACAGCTGCCTCGCTCGGCACGCCATCAAGAACCCAGACGAAATCGGGATGCTCGGAATAATGGGCAACCAGCGCCTCGGCGACCGCCTTTTCGGTCATCAGGTCGAATTCCTGGAGAGCCTCGAGCGTCGCCTCGGACAGACGCATCGGCTCCGGTGCAATCTCCTCGATGATCTCGACCACCTCTTCGACTTCGTCGGCAATCTCCTCGCGAACCGTCTCGACCTCGGCGGCGACACCATCGTCCACGGCGGTTTCGACCGCGCCCGCGGCCTCCTCGGCAGCCTCGGCGACCGCTTCCTCACTCTCCTCGATCGTCTCGGCTACCGCTTCCGTACCGTCCTCGACGATTTCGGCCACATCATCGATCGCACCTTCGGCCTGCTCGAGCGCGGCTTCGACCTCGGCCTCGAACGCGATCTGAGCCGCCGTTCCGACGTCGCTCGGCATCACTTCTTGCACGGTCTCGGCGACCTGCTCGGCCGCGTCATCGCTTTCGGCGACGGCGGCCTCGACCTGGAGCGGGGAAGCGTCTCTGACGTCAGGCACGATTGCGGCTTGCGGCGCGGCCGTCTCTGGATCCTCGGCGGCTGCAAGCGCGTCTTCCTCGCCGGCGACATCCTGCTCGGCGGAAACCTCGTCGTTTTCTTCAGTCACCAGTCTTTCGACCGATGCGACGATCTGAGGATCGATGCCCTCGGCACTGGCTACCATAAGTCCTGCAGCGTAGGGCGCACGGGCCTCTTCGACAGCGAGCTCGATGGCGGAGAAATCGACACGCACCAGCGGGTCGGCTCGGTAATCGTAATAGCTGGGACCTGCGACGCGCGGCAATGAGGCTGGCTGCGTACGTTGTGGCTGCTGCACCTCTGCCTGCGGCTGAGGCTGGGCGGCTTGGGGTTGAGCATGATGCCGGTTGAGTTGGTTGCCCCCTCCGAAAATTAATTCGAACAGGCCCTGCGCTGAGGCTGGCGGCACGCCGATCATCATCGTCGCGGCGAGCGCGGTTGTTGCAAGTGCCAGTCTTCTGTTTCGCGAGGACTTCATGATCCCACCAATTCTCGTTTCGTTAGCCCGAATGTGAACCAAACCCTGTAACCTTCGCACCGGTTCCGAAATCTCGGAACACGCCTTGAAAGCCATCGGACCTGGATGCCGCCCTGGAATTTTGTTGTTGTTGATCGCGACTATAGAGATTCCTCCGGCCGCACGGTAGCCACGGTGCAGCGTCTGACACGCTTTTGCCCCGGCACACTGGTAATTTTGACACGGTTTTTCTGCCAGAAATCTCAGTATAGCCATGCAACGCGGAGATGATCACGCGTATGTGATCCGGCGTGCCGCCGATCCGGTGCCGCAAGCGCTCCAGCCGCGAATCGCTGTCGTCGAAACTCATTCCCTTTTGGCCTCCAGTCCCGCTTTATCGGCTTGTTAACGCTAATCGACGATGAATAGCCAAGTCGTCTCAAGTAACGAGTTTGCCGATGCGTCGCTTCTTCGGGATTTGCTGCGCCGCTGTCTTGGCGGTCTTTTTGACCAGCTGTGCCGGCAATCCTCAGGGCGCAACGCTGAGGACCGACGATCCCTCGTCTTCCATCGCACCGATGGCATTCGCGCCGATCAGGCCCCTGCCCTCAGACGACATTATGGCCTTTCCGGGCCAGCGGCGCGGCCTTGCCGGACGCACCCTGCGCGTCGGCTCGATCCAGGACATCGTGCTTGCGCGTGGCGAGGTCGTTCTGACCTTCGACGACGGGCCGGTCCCCGGTCGCACCACCGCCATTCTGGACGCGCTGGAGCGACACAACGCGAAGGCCACCTTCCTGATGGTCGGCCAGATGGCGCGCAATCACCCGCATCTGGTGCGCGAGGTGGCATCCCGGGGTCACACGATCGGCTCGCATACGCAGAACCACCCCAATCTGGCGGGGATGTCGTTCGAGAGGGCGGTGGCCGACATCGAGGCAGGCGAGCGCAGCATCGCCGCCGCGCTTATCCCCACCCGGCATTCAGCCTCACCATTCTTCCGCTTTCCCTATCTCGCCGACACGCCGGCGCTGCGCCGGCATCTGGCTGCCCGCGGCTCGGTGGTGATCGACGTCGATATCGATTCCAAGGACTATTTCCAGTCGACGCCGGCCCAGGTGCGCGAGCGCACCATCCGCATGCTGGAAAGGCGCGGTTCGGGCATCGTGCTCTTCCACGATCTGCACCAGCGCACGGCCGCCATGCTGCCGTCCTTCCTCAATGAGTTGCAGTCTCGCGGTTTTCGCGTTGTCCATCTCGTGCCGGCCCGCTCTGGCCCGGCGCTGGCATCGGCCGCGCCCGAAACCTGAGCGGGTGGCGGGCGCTCTATTCACCCGGGACGTGGAGTCAGCCCATGTCCGTGTGCGCGAAATCATGGCCCTTGTAGAGCAGCGGCATGCCAAGCCTCCGGGCACAGGCATAGGCGAGGCAGTCGGCGAGGTTGAGACGGGCGGGATGCCCCCTGCCCTTGCCATATTCGGCGAAGGCGCGGATGGTGGCATCGGCGTCGTCCGCCTCGATCGGCACCACCGCAATGCCGGCTTCCGACAGGAACCTGGCAATGAAGCTTCCCGCCTCGACAGGCTCAACAGCCAGTTTTGAGGAAAGCCGCATCGCCGTTTCGAGCACGACCAGCGGGGTGGTCAGGCAGTTTTCCGCCGCCTCGATCCGTTCGGTCCACTGCCCGGCATCTTCCTCGTCGGACAGGATGGCGACCAGCACCGAACTGTCGACGAACATCAGGCGTGGCCCCACATCTCGTCGATCTCGTCCTTGCCCATGTCGCGGCCCGCGCCTTTCGAGCGGGACCGCAGTTCCGTGGCCAGCGTCCTGGCGCGCTCGGCCAGCGGCTTGCGCTCGCTCTCACGGCGAAGCTCGGCTTCCAGCGCCGCGATCACGGCGTCCGTCATCGAAATCTTGCGCCTTTCGGCCAGTTCGCGCGCCAGCGCATGCGCCTTGGGATCCCTGATCTGCAGATTCATTGGCCGCCTCTTGGTCTCGACGATCAATACAGCCTAGCAGGTTTGTCATGACGGAGCCAGCGATAGCCCCCCTCCCTTCGGTCGGGCCTACCCCGCCAGCTTCGCCAGCTGGGTCATCACCACGGCCGAGCCCTTCAGCCGCTTTTCGGCCGTCGGCCAGTCGCGCGAGAAGAACACGCTCTGGTCCGGCCTGATCTTGGCCAGCGATCCCTGCTGGGCAATCAGCCCCACCAGCCCGGTCGGGTTGGAGAAGGAATTGCCCCTGAAGGAAACGACCAGGCCCTTCGGCCCGGCATCGAGCTTCTCGACATTGGCCTTGCGGCACAGCGACTTGATGAAGACCACCTTCATCAGATGGTCGACTTCCTCCGGCAACGGGCCGAAGCGATCGATCAGTTCCGCGCCGAAACCGTCGATCTCCTCGGGCGTCTGCAATTCGCCCAGCCTCCGATAGAGCCCAAGGCGAAGCTGCAGGTCGGGCACATAGCTCTCCGGGATCATGACCGACGTGCCGACCGCGATCTGCGGCGACCAGGCCTCGTCGACGGCGGCACCCGATCCCTTCATTTCGGCCACGGCCTCTTCCAGCATCTGCTGGTAAAGTTCGAACCCGACCTCCTTGATGTGGCCCGACTGTTCCTCGCCGAGCAGATTGCCCGCCCCGCGCAAATCGAGATCGTGGCTGGCCAGCTGGAAGCCCGCCCCGAGACTGTCGAGCGACTGCAAAACCTTCAGCCGCTTTTCGGCCAGCGTCGTCAGCGAGCGGTTGGCCGGCAGCGTGAACAGCGCGTAGGCGCGCAGCTTGGAACGACCCACCCGCCCGCGCAGCTGGTAGAGCTGCGCCAGCCCGAACATGTCGGCCCGGTGCACGATCAGCGTGTTGGCGGTCGGGATATCGAGGCCCGATTCCACGATCGTGGTCGACAGAAGCACGTCATAACGCCCCTCGTAGAAGGCGTTCATCACGTCGTCGAGTTCGCCCGCGGCCATCTGCCCGTTTGCGATCCCCACCTTCAGCTCCGGCACCTGTTCGGCCAGGAACTGCCCCACCTCGGCTAGATCGGAAATGCGCGGCACGACATAAAAGCTCTGGCCGCCGCGATAGCGCTCGCGCAGAAGCGTCTCGCGGATCACCAGCGGATCGAAGGGCGCGATGAAGGTGCGCACCGCCATGCGGTCGACGGGCGCCGTGGCGATCAGCGACAGCTCGCGCACGCCCGTCAGCGCCAGTTGCAGCGTGCGCGGGATCGGCGTCGCCGACAGCGTGAGCACATGCACGTCGCGCTTCAGATCCTTCAGCCGCTCCTTGTGCTTGACCCCGAAATGCTGCTCCTCGTCGATGATCAGCAGCCCGAGATTCTTGAAGCCGATCGAACCTCCAAGCAGCGCATGGGTGCCGACCACGATGTCCACCGTGCCGTCGGCAATGCCTTTCTTGGTCTCGGCCAGTTCCTTTGCCCCCACCAGCCGCGAGGCCTGGCGCACCTTCACCGGCAGCCCGGCGAAGCGGTTGGCGAAGGTCTTGAAATGCTGGCGCGCGAGCAGCGTCGTCGGCACCACCACGGCAACCTGCAGCCCTTCCATCACCGCCACGAAGGCCGCCCTCAGCGCCACCTCGGTCTTGCCGAAACCGACATCGCCGCAGATCAGCCGGTCCATCGGCCGCCCGGCCGACAGATCGTCCAGCACCGCGTCGATGGCGCCCTGCTGGTCCTCGGTCTCGTCATAGGGGAAGCGCGCGGCAAATTCGCCGTAAAGCCCTTCAGGCGGCGTCAGTACCGGAGCCGGCCGCGTCTGGCGCTCGGCCGCAAGCTCGATCAGCTGCCCCGCCATTTCCAGCAAGCGGCGCTTCAGCTTGGCCTTGCGCGACTGCCAGGCAACCCCGCCAAGCTTGTCAAGCACCACGCCCGCCGCATCCGAGCCGTAGCGCGACAACAGCTCGATATTCTCCACCGGCAGGAACAGCCGGTCGTCGCCCGCATAGCGGATCTCGAGGCAGTCATGCGGCGCGCCCATCGCTTCGATGGTCTTCAGCCCTGCAAAGCGCCCGATGCCGTGATCGGCATGAACCACGATGTCGCCGGCCGAAAGCGAGGCGACCTCCGAGATGAAGTCGGCTGCGCGCTTGCGCTTCGTGCGCCGCACCAGCCGGTCGCCCAGAATGTCCTGCTCGGCAATGACGGTGATCCGGTCGGTCTCGAACCCCGTCTCCAGCGGCAGCACGACCATCGCCGCCGTTTCCGTCGGCAGCTTTTCGGCCTCGTCGAGCGTTTCCACCTGCTTCAGATTGCCGAGCCCGTGCTCGGTCAGTATCTGCGACAGCCGGTCGGCCGAGCCCGTCGTCCAGCCGGCAAGCACCACCCGGCGCTTTTGCGCGCGCAGCGCGGCAATGTGGCCGACCACCTCGTTGAAGACATTGGCCGACGGGTCGGCCCGTTCTTCCGCAAAACTGCGGCCCGATCTGCCGCCGGCATGGATGACCCGCGCGGCTCCGCCCTCCGGCGCCTCGAAGGGCGTGAAGGTCAGCGCCTGCCGCCCGGCCGTATGCTTTGTCACCTCGTCAGGGTTCAGATAGAGGCTTTCGGGCGCCATCGGCCGGTACGGCACCGCCTCGCCGATCGCCCCGCCCTCGGCCTGCCGCTTCCTGGCCTCGTAATGGTCGAGGATCAGCGTGTGCCGCTCGGCAATCGCTTCCTTGGCCAGATGATCGAAGACGATCGTTGCCTCGTCCAGATAGTCGAACACCGTCGACAGCCCGTCATGGAACAGAGGCAGCCAGTGTTCCATGCCGGCAAAGCGCCTGCCCTCGCTGACCGCGGCATAGAGCGCATCGTCGCGCGGCGGCGCGCCAAAGGCCTCGATATAGCCACGCCGGAATCGGCTGATCGCGTCCGGCGTCAGCGTCACCTCGCTCATCGGCTGCAATTCGACCGAGCGCTTCTGCCCGGTCGTGCGCTGGCTGGCCGGATCGAAGGCGCGGATCGTCTCCAGCGTATCGCCGAAGAAATCGAGCCTCAGCGGTTCCTCGCTGCCCGGCACGAACAGGTCCAGAATGCCGCCGCGCACCGCATATTCGCCGACCTCGCGAACGGTCGAGACGCGCTCGAAGCCGTTGCCTTCCAGCCGTGCCACCAGCGCGTCCATCTTCACCTGCGCGCCCGGCTTGGCAAAGAAGCTCTGCGCGGCGATGTCGTCGGCCCCCGGCATGCGCTGCAGCACCGCATTGGCGCTGGCCAGGATCAGCGCGCGGTGCGGGCTCTCCTTCAGCGCCGCCATCTGCGTCATCGCCGAAAGCCGCCTTGCCGCCACCGCCGCCCCCGGCGACACCCGGTCATAGGGCAGACAGTCCCAGGCCGGCAGTTCGAGGATCGGCAGGCCGGGCGCGGCAAAGCGCACGATCTCCGACAGCGCCGGGATCGCCTGCCCGTCGCGCGCGATGAACAGGACCGGCCCCGTTCTCGCCGGATCGGCGGCGAGTGCGGCCAGCACGAAACCGGCATGACCGTCCGCCACGCCGTCGACGACGAACTGGCCCGAAACCTCAGGCCCGATACCGATCTTCCCGATCAGGCTCATTGCGCGCCCGTCTGCACCGCCCGCACCGCGCCGTCGCGGATGCGCTGGAAAAGCGGCGTGTCATGCGCAGCCGCAACCGTCTCGCGTCCCGTCAGCCAGTCGAGGATCGTCTGGTCCTGCACCTCCATCAGCGCCTCGAACTGGTCGAGTTCCGCTTCCGACAGCGTCTCGATCTCCCGATCGGCAAAGCCGCCCAGAATCAGATCGGTCTCGCGCATGCCGCGATGCCAGGCGCGGAAACGGGCCCGCCGCCTGCGATGGTCGAGTTGGTCGCCCGCCTGTCCGCTCATGAAGAAACACCCTGTTCGATGATGGCGCGCATATAGCGCGCGCGATCTCCCATGTCAGCCTTGCGGAACGATCCTGCCGACATATTGTGCGCCCATGCGCCCGTCTTTGCTCGATCCGCTCTTTGCCCCCGCCACCTCCCTGCCCGGTATCGGCGACAAGCTCGCAGATCTGCTGGCGAGAATCGTGCCTGTGGACACGACCGGCCGCGAGTTGCGGGTGGGCGACCTGATCTTCGCGCTTCCCCATTCACTCGTCGACCGGCGCAGCCGGCCCGGCATCGCGGGCGCGGCCGAGGGCGCCATCGTCACGCTGGAAGTGCGCATCGACCGCCACCAGGCGCCGCCGCGCGGTTCCAAGGCGCCCTACCGCGTTTTTGCCCATGACGAGACCGGCGAGATCGCCTTCACCTTTTTCCGCGCCAAGGGCGACTGGCTGTTGCGCCAGATGCCCGAAGGCGAGACCATGCTCGTGTCGGGCCGCATGGAATGGTTCAACGGCCGCCCCTCCATGGTCCATCCCGACCATATCGTGCCGATCGAAAAGGCCGCCGACCTGCCCGAGATCGAGCCGGTCTATCCGGGCACCGCGGGGCTTGCCCCAAAAATCCTGCGCCGCGCGGCCTTGGAAGCCATCGCCCGCATCCCCGCTTTGCCCGAATGGCAGGACGCGGCTTTCATGGCCAGGAACACGTTCCCATCCTTCACGGACGCGCTTGCTCGCCTGCATTCGCCGCGTGATGCCCATGACGTGGCGCTGGAATCGCCCGCCCGCCGACGTCTGGCCTATGACGAGATCCTCGCCGGCCAGCTGGCCCTTGCGCTTGTCCGCGCCCGCATGAAGCGCGCCGCCGGCCTGCCGCTTCTGGGCGACGGGTCGATCGAGGCAAGAATCCGCGCCGCCCTGCCCTATGCGCTCACCGCCGCGCAGGAGACGGCGCTTGCCGAGATCAAGCAAGACCTCACCTCGCCAGAGCGCATGCTGCGCCTCCTGCAGGGCGATGTCGGCTCCGGCAAGACGGTGGTTGCGCTGCTCGCCATGGCGCGCGCGGCCGAGGCCGGCCGTCAGGCAGCACTGATGGCGCCGACGGAAATTCTCGCCCGCCAGCATTTTTCGACCATCGCGCCGCTTGCCGAGAGCGTCGGGCTTCGCACCGCCATCCTGACCGGCCGCGAAAAGGGCCGCGAACGCGCCGCCACCGCCGCTTCCATCGAAGCCGGCGAGATCGACATCGTCATCGGCACCCATGCGCTGTTCCAGGAAAGCGTTTCCTTCCGCGACCTGGCGCTTGCCATCATCGACGAGCAGCACCGTTTCGGCGTCCACCAGCGCCTTGCCATGACCGCCAAGGGGCTTTCGCCCGACATGCTGGTCATGACCGCCACGCCCATCCCGCGCACTTTGGTGCTCACCGCCTTCGGCGACATGGACGTCTCGCGGCTGACCGAAAAGCCGCCCGGCCGCCGCCCGGTCAAGACCGTCACGCTCCCCGACGACCGGCTCGACGAGCTCGTCTCCCGCATGGAGGCGGCCGTTGCCGAAGGCCAGAAGATCTACTGGATCTGCCCGCTGGTCGAGGAATCGGAAGAAGTAAAACTCACCTCGGCCGAAGAGCGCTTTTCATCGCTGAAACCGCTCTTTGGCGAGCGCATCGGACTCGTCCACGGCCGCATGTCGGGCCGCGACAAGGACGAGGCCATGCGCGCCTTCAAGGCCGGCGAGACGCGGCTGCTCGTCGGCACCACGGTGATCGAGGTCGGCGTCGACGTGCCCGACGCCACCATCATCGTCATCGAACATGCCGAGCGTTTCGGGCTGGCCCAGCTCCACCAGCTGCGCGGCCGCGTCGGCCGCGGCGAAAAACCGTCCAGCTGCGTGCTTCTGTTCAAGGAACCGCTCGGCGAAATCGCCCGCGCCCGCCTCGCCGTCATGCGCGAGACCGAGGACGGTTTTCGCATCGCCGAGGAAGATCTGCGCCTGCGCGGCGAAGGCGAACTTTTGGGCACCCGCCAATCCGGCACCCCGGGTTTTCGCGTCGCCCGCCTGGAAGCCCACGGCGACCTTTTGGAAGCCGCCCGCGACGACGCACGGCTGATCCTGGCCAAGGACCCGGAGCTTGCTGGGGCACGCGGCGAGGCGCTGCGGCTGTTGCTGTATGTGTTCGGACGGGATGATGCGGTGAGGCTGTTGAGGGCGGGGTGAGGATTCTGCCTCTCAATCGCCGGCGGTCAATTATCGCTAGCAGCGATTTTCTATTTGACGTTCTGCGCCGAATCACCCATATTCGGATCGTGGTGATTGCTCATAGCTGAACCCGTCGAAGTGTGGGGCCTGGGAGCCCTGTGGGAACCGTTGGTTCCCGTCTCAATCCCGTGTCTGGCAGGGACCGTGGCCGCGCGCCGCACCCGTCGGGCTCCGGGTGCGGCATGTTCGAGGTCAAACGTCGCTGAACAGCACCTCTGTTTCTACGGGCGTCGGCAATAGGGTCGGCGGAAACAGAGGAAAATTACGATGAGCTCCAAAGATCATCACCAGCGGCGGCGCCGCCGGCTTAACCGGGATTGGCTTTGGAAGCTGATCGTCGGGCTCGGCCAGGCAGCATTCTATGTTGTGCGTTTCTGGTTCTGGTGGTCAGGCCGGGAATGAGCGGCGACCTCGAAATAGCCCATTGGAGCGTAAAATGAACAATAACAAACGCCCTATGATAAATGACGCGCTACGCTTGCTCCGGCTGTATCTTGGGCTTTCCCAAAAGCAGCTCGCGAGCGAACTCGATCTTTCACAATCTATGATTTCCGAGATCGAAAGCGGCACGAAAGCGGTCTCGATGGAGGTCCTGGAACGGTACAGCCGAAATCTCAACGTCCGGATGTCCCAACTTCTATTTTTCGCTGAGGAATTGGAAGGCGAGCCGGTGAAGACGAGAGGCAAGCTGATTGTCGCTTCCCGTGTTCTGTCGATTCTCGAAAGCCTGTCTCCAAGAGAGATCGTAGATGCCCGTTAGCAAACACCGACTGGGACGGTACGAACGCTACGAGCTATCACGCTCGCCTTTCGCGCAATGCCCTACGCAGCGCGATCTTGCGGCTTTGTTGGGCGAAACACGCGATGATCTGCGCAGGCTGATCAACTACAAAGGCGAATTCATCATCCGCCGACGAGCGGAAACTGGTAAGAAGAAGAAGCTACGCGATCTGGCATATCCGGAAGGGCGGCTCCGGGCGGTTCATGAACGTCTCAAATACCACCTCAACAAAGTCCGCCAACCCAGCTATCTATTCAGCCCTCGCCGAAAACGAAGCCAGCGCGACAACGCGGACCATCATCTTGATCAAGAGCAATATCTGACTCTTGACTTAAAGCAGTTCTATCCGTCCACGACTGACACTATGGTCCGCAGGTGGTTCCGTGATAATCTTG
>Ga0213835_101439_pt1 | contig 14517 bp, 13 predicted proteins | sample SWPATP01_FD_160576 | JGI IMG/M metagenome (GOLD analysis project Ga0213835, IMG submission 160576) | Coastal seawater microbial communities from Marineland, Florida, United States - SWPA TP0 #1 | ecosystem: Environmental > Aquatic > Marine > Coastal | place: USA: Florida | collected 2016-08-05
GGGTGCTGGGGGACAAGGCGCGCCCGGAGGGGTGGAAGCCGGATGCGCGGGGGCGGGCCTGGCCGAGCCTGAGCGACTTCGATCGCGCGACCGTCGGCACGCTCGCAGCCTGCTGGTGCTTCGATTATCACCAGATCTTCGCAAACTCGGCCGCGCTGGCGCGCGCGGGGATCGGCCCCGACACGCCGGACCCGGAGGGCGGGCGGATCGAGCGCGACGCGGACGGCCGCCCGACGGGCGTGCTGCTGGAGCGGGCGGCTTTGCAGCTCTGGCACGCGCTCCCGGAGCCGAGCGAGGACGAACGCGAGCCCTTGCTCCGAGCCGCGTGCGCGGATCTGGAACACGAGCACGGGTTCGCGGAGGTGCACGACCTGAAGGCGCCACCTTGGCTTGGCGAGGCGCTGGCGAGGCTCGACGCGAACGGGGAACTCGGGGGCGTCTACCACCTCTGGGCGCTGCTGCCGGATCTGGAACTGCTGCACGCGAGTCGGGAGGCGTGGGCGGGCGAGCACGTGCGCCTCGCGGGGGGCAAGATCTTTGTGGATGGCACGCTGAACAGCCGGACGGCGTGGATGCTTGAGCCGTACGCCGACGGGCCCGAAGCGCACCCGTCGGGCATGGCGATGATGCGTCCGGCAGAAGTCGAGGAGGCGGTGGGGCGTTGCGATGCGCTGGGCTTGCCGCTGGCGGCTCACGCGATCGGGGACGCAGCCGTGCGCGCGGTGCTCGACGCGATCGAGCGTGTCCGCCCGCGCACGCCGGGGTTTCGGATCGAGCACGCGGAGCTGATCGACCCGGCGGACGTGGCGCGCTTCGCGCAGCTCGGCGTGACGGCGAGCGTGCAGCCCTGCCACCTGCTGCCGGATATGGAAGCGCTGCGTCGCGGCGTGCCGGACCGGCTGCACCGCGTGCTCCCGATCCGCGAGCTGCTGGACTCGGGGGCGAAGGTCGTGTTCGGGAGCGATACGCCGATCGTGCGCCCGAACCCGGGCGATTCGATCCGGGCGGCTGTGGAACGCCGACGCGAGGGGATGGGCGAAGCCGAGGCGATCGGGCTCGAGCAGGCGATCAGTGAAGAAGAAGCCTGGACGTGCTTTGCCGCGGAGGGGTGAGCGAACTGGTGGAAGATGGCATGGTGGAAGGTGGCACAGCTCTCTGAGCTGTGTCTCTCTCGGGTGCCCGGGAAATGCGCAGCTTTTCCCGGCTTTCGTCCTTGGAGTCTCCGATCACCATGGACGTCCGGCACGGAAATGCTCCGCCCCGGAGGGGCTGCGCGTTTCCGTGGCACCATGAACCTTGGACCTTGGATCTTGTTGGGTTCGGTTGTCTCTTGGTTGGTCGGGAAGACACAGCTCGGAGAGCTGTGCCACCACTGGGCTACCTCAGAGGGGGAGGCTGTCGAGGGTGGTCAGGCCGATCGGTTCTTTCGTGAAGAACGCCTCGGCGGCCTGGGTGCCGAGGCGGCTGCCGAAGTACGTCGCAGCCGCATCGACCCACGCCACCACGCCCCGGTTCTTCTCGGGCAGCACGAACTGGGTTTGGTACGCCTTGATCGCGTCCCGCTTGCGGTCGGTGTACCCGGTGACGTCGATCAGGAAGCTCGGGTCGGCGACCCAGCGTAGGTGCGTCGCGTAGTAGTAGAAAAGCCACCGGGGATAGGTCGGAGCCCCCACGTCGAGCGACTCGGTCCCGCCGCCGGGCAGCGTGGCGGCGGGGGGCGTCGGCATCTCCAGCTTGCTGAGCTTCGCGTCGAACCGCGCGTCCTCGACCAGGCGCGTGACGGCCCGGTGGTCCGGGTGGGCGTCCTCGAAGTAGGGCGTGAACAGGATCTCGGCCTGATGAGCGAGGATCACGCCCGCGAGCGCGTGGCGGGCTTCGATCGTGTGTTCCACAAAGCGGTTGGGCAGCCCGAGCAGCACGCGCCGAACACGCCCCGAGCCTGCGCGGGGGGCGAGGATGTCCAGCGCGGCTTGCGCTTCGCGGGCGCGGGTCGCCGGGTCGCCCATCGGCGTGGGTTCGCCGTTGGTCACGTCCACGAGCAGGACGTCGTGCCCCTGCTCGGCGAGCTTGGCGATGGTGGCGCCCATGCCGAGTTCCTGATCGTCGGGATGCGGGCCGAACACGCAGATCCGCGCCATCGGGGTGCTCCTCGGGTGGGGTGTGTGGTGGGGTGTGGTGGGGTGGTCAGCGGTCGTCGCGTCGGGAGACGACCACGAGCGGCACGAGGCGGAGCGAGCCTTCACCGGCGGCTTCGCTCACCGGGACGGCCAGCTCGGCGAGGATGACGCGTTCGGGCGTTTCGGTTGCGAAGAAGCCGCCTTCGCGGATCGCCTCGCCGTAGCGGTCGCGGAAGGAGCGGAGGGGGAGATCGACGCGCTGCCCGACGGCGAGTGCTGGGAAATCTCGGCTGTACCAGCGGTTGAGCCAGAGTCGCCCGGGGCCGAGCGTCTGGGCGGTGGTGTTGGTGATGCGGAGGGTGCGGTCGAAGACGAAAGCCTGGACGTCGATGGTATTGGCGCTGGCGGCGTGCTCGGGGAACGCTCGCACGCCACGGAGATCGCGCCCCGGGGCGCAGGCGGTGAGGGTGAGGGTCAGGAGGATGAGGATCGCGGTGGTGCGGCGCATCCGCGTATCGTCCCCCCGATGTCCTGCCACGGCAACAACGCGACCGCGCCGAGCCCGGCGATCGCCCCTGGGAGCGCCCAGGGCCCGTCGGCCCACGAGCTGGACCCGCGCCGGGTCGCTGAATCGCTGCGGGCACGGCACTGCGGGCGCGCTGTGGACCCGCGTCTGCTGGAGCTGGTGCCGCCGGGCGCGGGGCACGCGGGGTTCGATGCACCGTTTCTGCAGGCCGGGCTCGCGGGGTATTCCGACGCGGCGATGCGGATCGTGGCGCGTCGGCACGGGTGCCCGGCTTGCGTGACCGAGGCGCTGCTGGACCGGACGCTCCTCGCCGGCGGGCGCGGGTTCGCGAAGGCCGACCTGGGCGCGCTGCACGACAACGTGCCCGCGGGGGCGGAGGACGCGCCGCTGATCGGGCAGATCATGGGCAGCGACCCGGGCGAGATGGCGGCGGCTGCGGTCAAGATGCTCGAACAAGGTCGGCGGCACGCGAGCGCGTACCGGGCGATGGCGGGGGCCCTCGCGGGCGAGGGCCAGGCACCGGGAGCCGGGCACCGGGCACCAGAGAAGACGTCGCATCCGGATCCACTGGCGCCTGGTGCCCGGCTCCTGGTGCCTGACTCCCCTCCCTTCGCCGCGATCGATGTGAATCTGGCGTGCCCGGTGAAGAAGATCGCGAGCAAGGCGCGCGGCGGGCACTGGCTGGCGGACCCGGCGGGGGCGGTGCGGATTCTGGAAGCCGTGCGCGAGGCGCTGCCGCCCGAGGTGCCGGTGACGGTGAAGATGCGCCGGTCGTTCGATGACACGCCGGAGATGGCCGAGCGGTTCGACCGCCTGCTCGACGCGGCTTTCGACATCGGGTGCGCGTGGGTGACGGTGCACGCGCGCACGGTGCAGCAGAAGTACATCGGCCCGAGCCGGTGGGACCTCTTACGCGAGATCGTGCAGCGCCGCCCGGGGCGGCTGATCTTCGGCTCGGGCGATATCTGGTCCGCGGCGGACGTCTTCCGCATGATCGGGTACACCGGCGTCAGCGCGGTAAGCGTGGCGCGCGGGTGCATCGGGAACCCGTGGATCTTCCGGCAATGCCGTGAGATTCTGGACGGGCGCGAGCCCGCGGCCCCGACGCTCGACGAGCAGCGCGCGGTGCTGGAACAGCATTTCGAGCTCGCGATGGAGGTCAACCGCGCCCTCATCGGCGCGACCGACGACGAGGCCCGCGCCCGGCGCAGCGAACTGCACACCGGCAAGACCATGCGCAAGTTCGGCATCCGCTTCGCGGCCCATCACCCCGAGCCGGCGATGGTCAAGCAGCGCATGATCGGCGTCGAGAACCTCGACGACTGGCGGCGCGTGCTGGACGAGTGCTACCCCTCGCGGGCGGGGCTTGGCGTGCGCTAGCCGAAGACGACCGGCAGGACGTACCACTTGCCCTTGTCACGCTTGAGGCGCAGGGGCATCCAATCGACTTCCTTCTTCGCGGTGGTCGCGCGGACCAGGACCGTCGCGGTGTCCCCGTCGCGGTGGCTGTCGATGATCTTGAAGCGCCCCTTCTGGCTTTGCACCTCTTTGGCCTGCTCGGTGATGACCATGCGGAAGAAGCTGGTCTCCTCGCGATCATCGGGGTGGAGCATCGCGATCGCGCGGTCGGGCTTGTTGTTGCTCATGGCGTCGAACCACGCCTTCGCCGCGGACTCGGGCGAGCTGTGCTTCCCGCCGCAACCGGTGAGCAGCATCGCGAGAATCGCCACGCCGACGGCGCCGATCACGAGCCGCCCGATCCCGCCCTGCCGCCAAAGATTTTCCATCACACACCCTTTCATGCACGCGCTGACCCCGCCGCCCTGCCCACAACGATTCGGGCGATCGGAACCACGAGGATATCCACGGGTGAACGGGATCGCAACACAGATTTTTGGTGCTCGAGCGGGTGAATTGCCTGAATCGTCTTGGCAATTGGGGATATGACGCCGCGCCGGGCGGCGTTGGCTGATCCGCCCGGCGAGGGTGACGCAGTCTGGTTGGCATCCCGACGATCGCCCGCGCGAGAAGGCCGCGCGGGCGAAGTCAGTTCAGGACTCGCCTCCGCCCATGGTCGGGCAGTTCGGCAGCGGGTACTGCTCGATCAGGCGGTCCAGCGACCGGTTGAAGCTCTCGCGGCAGTCGGCCTCGGTCTGCACCGTGGTCAGCATGCACGCGTTGGCCGGGTTGCTGCAGGCGAGGTAGGCGCAGTGGTCGCGTTCGTAGCTCGCCCAGACGAGCCCGTCCTGGAAGAGGTCGCCGGTCATCTTGGGCGGCAGCGGCGTCGGGCCGCAGACGTTCCCGAAGCACGCGCTGATTCCGTCCACCCCGCCGCCGCCCGGGTTCACGTCGCCCGAACGCGCGACGGCGAGCTCGAGACGGAAGTTCATCCACGCGAGCGCCAGATCCTCGCCAGCCGGCACGTCCAGCGTCAGCAGCGGTGCGCTCAGCCCGTCCGTGGCGCGATAGACCGCGACGTGGCGCCAGTCGCCCGAAACGGCCCAGACCTCGGGGTGGTCGCTCCAATCGAGCTGCGCGAACAGCATCGCCGGCTCGAAGCCCAGGTACGCCTCGTCCAGTGAGATCACGGCTTCGTACTTCGGCAGCAGCAGGTGGCGGATCGTGCGCGCGTTCTGATCGGCGACGTACACGTCGGTCAGCCCGTCGCGGGTCAGGTCGCCGGCCGCGACGCCGATGGCGTTCTGCACCGGCAGGATCACCGGCAGCCCGGGCCCAAAGCCCGGGATGTCGAACCGCACCCGCACCAGCCCGGCGTCGCGATCGAGCTCGATCATGTCAAACCGTCCGTCCTGCTCGCGATCGAACAGGGCGTACGACATCCCGAGCGTCTCCGTCGGGCGGTGCTCGATCGCCGGCTTTAGCGGGCGGGTGTCGAGCTGAGCCGAATCCGTCCCGGCAAGGCGGGCAAGCTCACCCGGGCGAGCGCCGGTCAGCGACAACGGCCCGGAGACGGCCAGCGCGGCCGCACCCCCTGCCATTGCCAATCCGACCAAAAGGGCGGTCCACTTCGCGCTGTTGTTCTGCGTCGACATGGCCTTCTCCTTTCATTGACTGGGTACATATGGCCTATCGACAGCATAGATCATCAAACAGGATAAATCAATGATTTATCCTTTATTGAACCACAAAATTTCATCCCCATTTCTGGGCATTTACGGGGTGGCGAGAAGCCATCAATCCCTGCTTGAAATCGAGATCGAACGATCGCCCGAATCGCGCTCACGCGGCTCATCTGGATCGGAGACGGGCCCCGGCGGCTCAGGGCGTGGTGGCGGCGGTGCGGATGGAGCGGGTTTCTTCGCGCCGGTCGCTCGGATAGGCGATGCGCCCGTGGTAGATCGCGGCGACGGTCTTGCTGATCGACTCTGCCGCGATGTGCAGCTCGCGCAGCGTCAAGTCGCAGTCGTCGAACTGCCCGTCGAGCAGGCGCTTGTTGGCAATCGTGCGCACGAGCTGGTCGATTCGGCTCGGCGTGGGCTCGGCGAGCGTGCGCGTGGCGCTCTCGACGGCGTCGGCGAGCATGAGCATCGCGCACTCTTTCGTGCGCGGACGCGGCCCGGGGTAGCGGTACTCGACCTCGGCCGGGAGTTCCGGCTCCGGGGCCGGCGGACGGGCGGAGGGGCGGGCGCCTTCGGCGCTCGGCGGCGTGGCGCTGCGCGTCTCTTCGAGTTCCTGCTCGGCTTTCTGGCGGGCTCGCTGGTAGAAGTATTCGACGAGCGTGGTGCCGTGGTGGGCTTCGATGAAGTGCAGCAGCGGGCGCGGGAGCCCGGCTTCGCGCGCGATCTCCGCGCCGTCTTTGACGTGCCCGACGATGACCAGCAGGCTCATTGCGGGGCTGAGCTTGTCGTGCTTGTTCGGGCCGCCGGACTGGTTCTCGACGAAGTACTCGGGCTTGTTCATCTTCCCGATGTCGTGGTAGAGCGAGCCGACGTAGGTGAGCAGCGGGTCGGCGCCGATGGCGTCGGCTGCGGCTTCGGCGATGGAGGCGACGTTGAGCGAGTGGTTGTAGGTCCCGGGGGCGCGCTGCTGGAGCTTGCGGAGCAGGGGCTGCTTGGGGTCGCGGAGCTCGATGAGCGTCATACCGGTGGTGATGTCGAAGGCGCGTTCGACCAGCGGGAGGACGAACAGCGTGACTGCGCCGACGAGGACCGCGCCGACGCCGGCGAAGAGGGCGTCGGTCAGCGTTTCGGTGAGCCCGTTGCCGACGAGTGGGCGTTCGATAATCCCGCCGAGGAGGAAGGCGATGCTGAGGGCGAGCCCGGTCCAGAGCGCCATCGCGACGAGCCCGCGCCGGTCGCGGACTTCGCCGAGTCGCCATGCCGCGACGCAGACGCCGGCGAGGATCGCGCCGAGGAACCCGACGGGCAGTCGGAGCGCGACGCCGACGAGGATCGCCAGCAGCGTGCCCATCGCCAGCGCCACGCGCCGGTCGTAGGCGATCGCGAGGATGACGGCTGCGAAGAGGACCGGCGTGCTGGCGGTCTGGGCGAGCAGGTGGGGGTTGGTCGCGCTGAGCAGGGCCGCGAGAAGCAGGCACGCGCCCAGCAGCCCGGCGAGCCCGCCCATCCGCGTCGGGTTTCGGCGCAGGCGGGGGACGAACATCGCGCCGTAGACCCCCGCGGCCAGCGTGATCGACGCGACCGCGAGCACCAGCGCCGCGCGACGGAGCGGGCGGGCCCAGTTCGAGCCTTCGGTCGCGGCGGCGGCGAGCTCGGCCTTGAACAGGTCGTACTGCGCCGGGTTCAGCACCTGCCCGCGGCTGAAGATCGGCGTGCCCGCGGGCACCTGGCGGATCTGCGCCTCGACGCGCGACGCGGATTCCTGCTGAGCCGAGGTCGTCCCGGCGGCGTCGTAGCGGAAGGTCGGTCTCGGCGTGACCATCAGGCGCGACGCGACGACCGCGCGGGAGGCGCCCTCGAACCCGGCCCGGCGCGCCAGGCTCGTCGCGGCTTCTTCGAGCGAGTCGGGCTCGGCGATGTTAACCACGGCCGTGCGCGCCACGCCGATCCGCTCGTGACCCACGCGCAGCTCGATCCGCGTGCTGGAGCCTTCCTGCACGGCGCGCTGCCAGGTCTGAGCGTCGAGCAGGGGGCGTTCGCGGAGCAGGGTGTGCAGACGCCGGACGCGCTCGTGCCAGGAATCGATGTGCGTTGCTTCGCGCTGCAAAGCCGCGAGCCCGTCGGGGGTCAGGCGGAAGCGTTCGCGGATGCGGGGTTCGACGGCTTCGAGGCTCTCGGCCGAGGCGAGCGCGGTCGGCAGGTTCTCCAGGCTGGCGCGGATCTCTTCGATCGCGGCTTCATCGGCGACGAAGACCCGCGGGGTCTGCTGGCGCGCCAATTCGCGCCGGGCGGAGGTTTCCGCCTCGTCCACGATCGTGAAGTTCACGCGGACGTCCCGCGTTTCGGTCATCACGCGCCCGACCGCGACCAGCGGCTGCTCGCGCGACCAGATCACCACGGCGCTGGCGAACAGCACGAACGCCGCCCCGAGCAGCACGGCCCACCCGAACGGGGCGCTCTGGATCATGTGGCGTACACGTTCGCCCGCGCCGGGCTCGCGCACGCGCAGCACCGCGCGACGAGGGCGTGAGCCGCCACGCTTGGTGGCGCGACGGGGCCCGGGGGCGCGCTCACCCATCGTCGCGCTCCGAGGAGGAGCCGCGGAGCGCCTCGCGGATCATGCGGTCGCCCTCGCGCTCGGCTTCTTCGCTGCCGTAGGCTTCGATGACGCGCTGCACGAGCGGGTGGCGCACCACGTCGGCCCGGTCGAGGTGGACGAACGCGACGCCGGGCGTGCGCCGGAGGCGGCGCGCCGCGTCCACGAGCCCGCTCTGGGTCGCGTCGGGCAGGTCGATCTGCGTCGTGTCGCCCGTCACGATCATCTTGCTCCCGTGCCCCATCCGGGTCAGGAACATCTGCATCTGCCCGCGGGTCGCGTTCTGCGCCTCGTCCAGGATAATCACCGCGTTGTTCAGCGTGCGCCCGCGCATGAACGCGAGCGGCACCACCTCCACGATGTCGTTCTCCATGAACCGGCGGATCGTGGAGAAGTCCATCATGTCGTGCAGCGCGTCGAACAGCGGGCGCAGGTAGGGGTTCACCTTCGCCTCGATGCCGCCGGGGAGGAAGCCGAGCTTCTCGCCGGCTTCGACCGCCGGTCGGACCAGGATGATCTTGAGGATCCGCTCGGTCTTGAGCAGGTGGACGGCGGCCGCGACGGCGAGGTAGGTCTTGCCTGTGCCCGCGGGGCCGATGCCGAAGACCAGGTCGTGGTCGCGGATCGCTTCGAGATAGAACTGCTGGTTGCCCGTCTTCGGTCGCACGGGGCGACCGGCGGCATAGACATCGAGCCTGCCGTCCCACGCGGGACGGATGGTGGCGTGCCCGGGGTGGGCGTCGAACGCGAGTGGCTCGCCGGGGCGGAGGTCGCCGCCGGCCGGCCCGGTCGCGGCGCGCCCGCCTTCTTCAGCGATGAGATCGAGCACCTGCTGTCGGGAGCGTTCGCGCGGCCCGCGCCCGGGGCCTGTGGGCTCGGCGAGTCGCTCGAGGACGGCTCGTGCCGCCGCGAGGGAGCGCGGGTCTTCGCCGGTGAGCTTGATGGTGGTATCTCGCGCGGCGATCATGACGCCCAGCGTCTCGCGGAGCATTTTGAGGTTACGCTCGCCCGGGCCGAGGACGAGCACGCGCTCGGGGCCGGAAGGAACTCGAACCGTGACTTCCACGCCGATGGTGCTCCTGAACCCCAACCAACCAGACTCGGGCGGGAATCCTACCGCCCCCGCCCCCAGCATTTCGGCCGAATCCCGCCCCGACGCGAGGCACGCCTCGGTTCGTCGCAGGGTGAACGCTTGGTGGCGAACCACCTGTTTCGGTGTATTCGGAGCCTGCCTGCTCGCGATCGGCGGGTGCGCGGCGGGTTCGGGCGGGGGGCACGCCGGGCCGCTGATGCTTGGGGAGGGGACGGCTCGCGCAGGGGTGGCGGGGGATTGGGGCGATCTGGACGCGGCGGTCAGCGCGGCGGCCTCGCGCTCGGAGCTGGCGGTTGAGCGGAGAGAATCCCCGGAAGAGGGCGTTCGCGTGTACGTGCTGCGGAGCGTCGCCAGCCGTCCGGGGCGGCTGGAGGCGGTGCGTGCCGAGGACGGCTCAATCGTGCTGACGGCTTCGATCGGGCGGTTCGGCGATCCGGCGGCGGAAACGCGCCTCGTGCGGGACGTTGCGACGCGCCTGCGCCAGCTTCAGGGCGTGGATTCGGCCCCGATCCGGTGGTGAATCGGCTTCAAGGCGGCTCCGGAGCGGGGTTTGCGGGGTTGAGCCGCGCCCGATCCGTGATCCTGCACGAACCGAGGCCCGTAGGATTCAGGCCTGGGGGTGTGACCGGGTTGGATGGTTGAGGCGGTCGGATTGGAGGCGTTGATGCTCTGGCAACCCTCGCTCCCGGAGCGGTACACGCGGATGCCGGCGGCTGAACTCGCTCGCGAGATCGACGACCGTCGTGCGCGCCTGGCCGGCGAGCTCGCGATCCTCGGGCACCACTACCAGGTGGACGAGATCATCCGGCACGCGGACCTCACCGGCGACAGCCTGAAGCTGAGCCAGGAAGCGGCGGAGCTGGTTCGGCGACAGCCGGGGATCCGGACGATCATCTTCTGCGGCGTGCACTTCATGGCTGAGACCGCCGACGTGCTGACGCCGGAGCATGTCCGCGTGATCCTGCCGGATCTCTCAGCCGGGTGCTCGATGGCGGACATGGCGCAGTACGACGACACGGTCGAGGCGTGGGAGACGATCCACGAGTCGCTCGCGGCGCAAGGGTGGCGCGGGCGCGTGGTGCCGATTACGTACGTGAACTCGTCGGCTGCGATCAAGGCGTTCGTCGGCGAGCGCGGCGGGGCGTGCTGCACCAGCTCCAACGCGGACGCGGTCTTCGACTGGGCGATGCGCGGCGGGGACGAGCCGCTGGCGGACGGGGAAGAGGTCAAGATTCTCTTCCTGCCCGATCAGCACCTCGGGCGCAACACGGCTGCGAAGTATGGGCTGGATGCGCGCACGCAGACGTGCCTCTACGACCCGAAGCGCACGGCCCGGGGCGAGGCGCTCGGCGGGGCGAGCGAGGACGAGGTGGTTCGGTCGAAGGTGATCCTGTGGGCGGGGCACTGCTCGGTGCACAAGCTGTTCCGCCCGGAGCACTGCGACGAGATCCGCGCCGAGAACGAGGCGCTGGTGGCGCGGGGCGAGACGCCGACGACGATCCTGGTGCACCCCGAGTGCTGCAAGGAAGTCGTGGACAAGGCGGATCTCGCGGGCTCGACGGAGTACATCATCAAGCAGATCGAGCAAGCCGAGGCGGGCTCGAAGTGGGCGGTGGGGACGGAGATCCACCTGGTGAACCGCTTGGCGAAAGCGGCGGCAGCCCGCGGCTTGCATGTGCGGATTCTGAGCGATTGCCAGTGCTTGTGCACGACGATGTACCGGATCGATGAGCCGCACTTGCTGTGGGTGCTCGACAACCTCTGTGGCATCGGGACGAGCAACAGCGAGGCGAAGGTGGTCAACCAGGTGAGCGTGCACCCGGAGGCTCGGCGTCTGGCGCTCTTGGCGCTGGAGCGGATGCTGAAGCTCTCGCCGGGACGGATGGCGGACGCGCCGGAGGGGGAGGCGGTGGGCGCGGGGTCGGGCGTTTAGGGGACAAGAGATTTCGAGCACGCGTCAGGCGTTGATCGCGTCGCGCAGCTTTTTCATCGAGCCAACGGTTCGGATGATTAGCACGATGACCGCGAGCAGTGCGGCGAGGCTCAGGAGTGTGCCGCCGAAGCTGGCGACCCAGGGCGCGCCCGGCGCGTTCGGGAACGCGATCGCCGCCCCCTGCACTACGAAGGGCACAGCGACCAGTGCGTAGACCACGATGAGCATCGGCGTGAGGCGTTCGGCGCTGCGGGCGATCCGGAACGCGCCGGCTCGGGCGGCGAGCACGGTGAGCCGGCGCGCCATGAAAAACGGGATCGTGAGCAGCGCGGGTGCGCCGATCAGGACGAGCACCAGGACGGGCGGGTTGGCGATGAGTGCGCTGAGGCTGAAGTCGTAGATCAATGCCGCGAACATCGCGGGAAAAAACGGGATCGCGGCGTAGGTGCACCATCGGGCGAACGTGAGCTCGCGCCCGAACAGGACGCGGTCGGCGCGGTCGTGCTTCAGCAGGCTCAGACAGAAGCACAGCGCGAGCGGAGGGGCGATGAGCCATGTGCCGAGCACCACTGGGACCCAGAGCAAGATCAGAGCCGCACCGAAAAGGCTGATGACCATGCTGACCATCATGATGAACAACGGCGGCACCAGCGTGACGATCGATACGGCGTAGAGCAGCGATGCGATGACGGAGAGCGCGCGGCGGTGCCGGCGTTGCAGCTTCGCGTTCGTGCGGTAGGCGAGGATGAATCTGTGACGTGCGGCTTGCGTCAGCCCGCACTCGGGGCAGCGGTTGGGGGCTCGCGCGTCGGCGGTCGGCAGCGACCATGCGTAGGCGCAACGCGGGCAGTCGCCGACGAGCAGCGTGGCTTCGAACCGGTCGGTTCTCGGTGTGCTCGATCGCTTGCGTGGGGCGGGCTCGGGAGGCTCCGGCGGGTGCATCGCGGGCTCCCGGGGTGAGCGCGGGCGTCAGCGGAGCGCGCGTTCGGGGAGGGGTTTGACCTCCGCGTGCACGAGGGTGCCGTTGCGGGCCGGGGCGGGCTCGAACGCGGCGTCTGCGCTGGAGGCCCGTTCCATGTCCACGTTCTCGATGCGGTCGCGCATGAGCCGACCGGCTTTGAAGCGGACGGTCCGCTTCTCGGGCACGGTGACGGGCTTGAGCGTCTTGGGGTTCTGCGCGACGCGGGCGGCGCGGTGCTTGGTGTCGAGGATCAGGTGATCGCGGAACTCGATGCGCTTGCCGGCGGCGAGCTGCTCGGTCATCTGCTCCAGCAGGGCTTGCACCACCAGCTTGACCGTCGCGCGCTTGACCTTGGTCTGCTCGGCGATGAGCTCGACCATGTGCTTTTTGGTGGTCGTGCGCGAGTCGTCGGTGTCGCTGTGGGCGGCGGGGCGGGCGTGGGTGCTGGTGGTCGGCATGCGCGAGGCCCCCGATCGGTGGCGGGTTGTGTCCGGGAGGGGCGTCGCCGCGAGCCGCCGAGGGCGGTGGCGCGGCGTGGATGTCCTGATCCCGGCTGGTCTTCTCTCTCTCGGTCCGGTGCACGGGCACGGATGTCCCGCGGCCTTTCCCGGGTTGATCGGGTCGGGCAGGGGCTGAGTATCGCACGGCGCGGGCCGCCGGTCAACGCCCTCGTGTCGGAGACACGCAAAGGGCGCACGATTCAAGGTTTGTGAACCCTTGGAGAGGGGGTTTCAGAAGCTGAAGGTGAGGTGCCAGCTCAGCCCGGCGAGGGCGCCGCGCCACTTGGCGGGGTCGCTGTCCGGGCCGGCGTCGAGGTTGAGCGAGAGGTTGCGGTAACCGATGCCGACTTCAAGGGGGGGAATAGGACGGTATCGGAAGCTGGTGGAGATATCCCAGGCGAGGGCGCTGTTGCGCCCGATGCCGTCGAACCCGCCGACGGTGGATTCGAGGTGGATGGAGAGGCGTCGTTCGAAGACCAGATCGAGGCGTGCGCCGGCGAAGGGGAGGTACCAGGTGTCGTCGCGCTGGATGCGCTGGGGCGGGGCGTCGTCGGCGGGGTGGAGGCGGTGGGTGGTGTCGGTGTGGAGGGCGTGAACGCCGACGAGCGCGTCGACGCGGGCGATGAGGCGGTCGGGCTGCGCGTCGTAGCGGACGAGCTGGAGCCCCGCGCCGGCGGCGGCGTGCTGGAGCTCGAAGCGCGTGCGGACGCGATCGCCGGGCTGGGCGTTGACGGGCCCGAGGGCGAGCGAGCGGTCGAGAACGGCGGCGGACTCGACGTCGAACGCGAACGCGGAGGCGAACAGGCGCGCGCGGGGCGTGACGGGCTGGGCGCTGCCGGGGTTGTCGTAGAGCAGATCGAGGCGGAGCGCGGGGGTGAGGCGGGGGTTGTCAAGGTTGAGCCCGGCGAGGCTGGGGGCGGGCGCGGGGGCGGAGCCGGGGAGGCGCAGGCTGCCGTTGGCGGCGGCGTACCAGGCGGAGAGGTCGAGGGTCGCGTGCTCGAAGCGCCAGGCGTCGCGCGGTGGCTCGGGGGTGTGGTCCTGCGCGATCGCGGGCGCGCTGATCGCGGTGAGCAGGAGAGGGATGATGGCTCGGGGTGCGGGCATTGGGGTGGTTTGCACGGGCGGGATGCGCGTGCCACGGGGATGAGGTTTTGGGTTCGCACGGGCGGGACGCCCGTGCCACGGGGGGATGGGGTGTCTGGTGTTGTTTGGAGCGTACCGTTGATGATGACGGCTGGCACGGCGGACAGCGCGGGCGCGTCGGAGGGGGGCGTGCGCCTGGCGCCCGGGGTGTTCGTGCGTGAGGACGCGCTGCGGTTTGAGTTCGAGGCGGCCAGCAGCGGGCCCGGGGGGCAGAACGTCAACAAGCGGGCGACCTCGTGCCGACTGAGCGTGGCGCTGGCGGATCTGCCGATCACCAGCGGCGCGCGCACGCGGGCGGCGACGCTCGGGCAGCGGTGGCTGACGACCGAGGGCGACGCGTTTGTGATTGTCTCCAACGAGCACCGGACGCAGGCGCGGAACAAGGCGGCGTGCATCGAACGCCTGGCGGAGGTGGTGGCGCGGGCGATCGTCGTGCCCAAGCCCAGAAAGAAGACCAAGCCGAGCCGGGGGGCGATCGAGCGGCGTTTGCGTGCCAAGCGTGAGCTGGGCGAGAAGAAGCGGCGGCGGCAGGGTGGGCACGATGGGTGAGCTGGTGCTGGGGAACGAG
>Ga0213835_101440_pt1 | contig 14488 bp, 12 predicted proteins | sample SWPATP01_FD_160576 | JGI IMG/M metagenome (GOLD analysis project Ga0213835, IMG submission 160576) | Coastal seawater microbial communities from Marineland, Florida, United States - SWPA TP0 #1 | ecosystem: Environmental > Aquatic > Marine > Coastal | place: USA: Florida | collected 2016-08-05
CTTGCCCCATAAAGTATCCTGCCGTTGCGCGGCGTTGGCGCGGTGACATCCGGCTTGGCGTTGGTACCCGGTTGACCATAGTGCTGTCCCGGACCGCGACTTGAATAGAACCACATCCGCTCATCGAGGTCGCAGGTGGCGACCGCCAAAAGGTCGGCGCGGGATTTGTACATCCATATCGAATTCGGCGCGCAGGCCTGCGGCGCCCCGCCGGCGAGTTCGTGGTTGTTGCCGGCGCTGAAGACGACGGCAATTCCGGTCTGGATGGCCTCGTCGAGGGCGTCGGGAAACTGCGATCCTGGGCCGGGCGGCGGCGGCGGCATACCCGTCCTTCGACCGAAACTGTTGCTCGCCACGATCCTCTCGCCCGAACGGGCGCGTTCTATCAGCATGTCGTAGATCGCCGTCAGCTCCGAATCGAAGAAACTCGTCCGGCAGGAGATTAGTTTGGCCTCGGGTGCCACGCCGAGATAGCGCGATCCCTTGCCGCCATTCGCGGCCGCGATTGTCATGCACATCGTGCCGTGACCCTGCCAATCGGTCCACGGATCCTCGCCCTGCGGCGCCCAGCCGCCTGCGCGCCGGTTTTGGGCAAACTCGGGATGACTGCCGTCAACGCCAGTATCGACGATGGCAAGCGTGACACCTTCACCCCTGGCATGCTTATGGGCCTTGTCTGCCCTGATCAGCTTCACAACGTCATCGAGCGCCCCCGACTCCGTGTGCACCTCGGTATCAGCCATCAATTCAGGAGCTGGCTCCAGCTCGTATTGGTAGTCCTCGACGATCTGGGCCCCAAAACGCTCGGCAAGTTCACCCAGTGGCGAGTGGCGTCTGGCCGACAGCGCGGAAAAGCTCTCAGGTGCGGCCAGAGGCGTTGCCAATTCCACGGCCACACTGCGGCGTTTGCGGTTGACGAGAAGGTCTTGCACTCCGGCGGTCTCGATAGCGGTTGCTGCCTCGAGTGCCTCCTCAGACGGAAAGATCAGCTTGAAACGTGCCATGGCTCTTCCTCTGGCCTGAATTGAATGATTGGGGGTGCCGGGGCTGGGCGCGCCGACACCAGCAAATAGCCGAACCAATGGTTCAGCAGCGACGACGGCATTCCCTCCGTGCGGCGGCGATCGCGGCAAGCGCCGCAACGGCAGCCGGACCGGTCAATGCAGCGGCCTTGGCACTGGCGGCGGCTGCGGCGGCGTCACAGCCGGCGCGGCAGATCCCCGATGGGATTCGGACCCGGATGCGCGGCAGCCGGATGCGGAACTCCGGGCCCATCTCGTCATCCTGCATCGCATCCACGACGGCATCCGAAAAGCTCATTCCGAAGATCTGCTCTCCCATCTCGGGCACCGGCACGCTCGCATCGCCGACGATCTCGACCGCCCCTTTTACCAGTCCGCTTTGACGCATGATCTCGGCGACCTGCTTGGCGCCATCGGCGCCCATCGCCTCGAATAGGTCGGCATTGATCCTCACCTGCTCCATCTTTTCCTCCCTCTAAAGCAACCGGATTCCCTTTCAGGTTGCATCCAAATACAACTTTAAAGAGAATTTGCCATTTATGCAATCTTAAATTGCCGGCAACTTTCACCGCAGCCGAAGGTCGCGGCCAAGCCCTTTCCGCTTTGCCTTTCCCCGCGCTGCTGCTAAATGCGCGACCATGACCAGAACGCCCCTCAAGAACATCCGCAACTTCTCCATCGTCGCCCATATCGACCACGGGAAGTCGACGCTCGCCGACCGGCTCATCCAGATGACCGGCTCGCTGGAGCAGCGCGAGATGAAGGACCAGGTGCTCGACGCGATGGACATCGAGCGCGAGCGCGGCATCACCATCAAGGCCAATACCGTCCGGCTGGAGTATCAAGCCAAGGACGGCGAGCACTATGTCTTGAACCTCATCGACACGCCCGGCCATGTCGACTTCGCCTATGAGGTCTCGCGCTCGCTTCGCGCCTGCGAGGGCTCGCTGCTGGTCGTCGACGCCTCGCAAGGAGTCGAGGCCCAGACGCTGGCCAATGTCTACCAGGCAATCGATGCCGATCACGAGATCGTCGTCGTCCTGAACAAGGTCGACCTGCCCGCCGCCGAGCCAGACCGCATCCGCGAGCAGGTCGAGGAGGTGATCGGGTTGGACGCGTCGGATGCCTGCATGATCTCGGCCAAGACCGGCCTCGGCGTCGATACCGTGCTCGAGGCGATCGTCAACAAGCTGCCGCCGCCGCGCGAGGGCGATGCCACTGCCCCGCTCAAGGCGATGCTGGTCGACAGCTGGTACGACGCCTATCTCGGCGTCATAGTGCTGGTGCGCGTCATCGACGGCGTGCTGAAAAAGGGCCAGCAGATCCGCATGATGGGCACCGACGCCAAATACCCGGTCGATCGCGTCGGCTTCATCACGCCCAAGATGGTGATCACCGACGAGCTCGGCCCCGGCGAGATCGGCTTCATCACCGCCTCGATCAAGGAAGTGGCCGACACCCGCGTCGGCGACACCATCACCGAGGACAAGCGCCCGACGCCAAATCCCCTGCCGGGCTTCAAGCCGGCCCAGCCGGTGGTCTTCTGCGGGCTGTTCCCGGTCGATGCCGCCGATTTCGAGGATCTGCGCGCCGCCATGGGCAAGTTGCGCCTCAACGACGCCTCGTTCTCCTTCGAGATGGAAACCTCGGCCGCGCTCGGTTTCGGCTTCCGCTGCGGCTTTCTCGGCCTGCTTCACCTGGAAATCATCCAGGAGCGGCTGGAGCGCGAATTCGATCTCGACCTGATCGCCACGGCGCCTAGCGTGGTCTACCAGATCTACCTCACCGACGGCACCATGGTGGAGTTGCACAACCCCGCCGACATGCCCGACGTGGTGCGCATCGACCATATCAAGGAGCCGTGGATCCGCGCCACCATCCTCACCCCCGACGATCATCTGGGCGCGATCCTGAAGCTCTGCCAGGAGCGGCGCGGCGTGCAGATCGACCTGTCCTATGTCGGCTCGCGCGCCATGCTGGTCTACGACCTGCCGCTCAACGAGGTCGTGTTCGATTTCTACGACCGGCTGAAGTCGATCTCGCGCGGCTATGCCTCCTTCGATTACCAGCTCACCGACTACCGCGAGGACGACCTCGTCAAGATGTCGCTGCTCGTCAACGAGGAGCCGGTCGACGCGCTTTCCATGCTCGTCCACCGCTCGCAGGCCGAGCGCCGCGGCCGCGCCATGTGCGAGAAGCTCAAGGAGCTGATCCCGAAACACATGTTCAAGATTCCGATCCAGGCCGCGATCGGCGGCAAGGTGATCGCGCGCGAGACCATCTCGGCGCTGCGCAAGGACGTCACCGCCAAGTGCTATGGCGGCGACGTGACGCGCAAGCGCAAGCTTCTGGAGAAGCAGAAGGAAGGCAAGAAGCGCATGCGCCAGTTCGGCCGCGTCGAAATCCCGCAATCCGCCTTCATCGAAGCGCTCAAGATGAGCGATTGAAATGTCGACCGCTCCCAAACCGCTCTTTCTCACGCAGCATGCATGGGACGCGGTTGAGGAGCGGGAACTTGACATGGACTGGCTTGAAAGAACCGCCAGGAAGCCGGACTGGGCTGTTGCCGATCCGCGCCGCCCCGGCGTGGAGCGGCGTTTTCGCAGGATTCCCGAGTTCGGCAATCGGGTCCTTCGGGCCGCCTGCTATGAAACCACCACCGAAATCCGTATATTGACCGTGTTCTTCGATCGCAAGGCGAGACCTCCGTCATGAAACCGAGCATCAAATATCGTCCGGAAGACAATGCGGCGTATATACGCTTTTCCAGCGCAAAGGTGCTCGAGAGCGAAGAGGTTTCGCCCGATGTCATATTCGACTTCGACGCCGAGGGACGCATCGTCGGCATCGAACTTCTCGATGCGCGTGCCCAGCTTCCTTCGGATGCATTGACCGAGGCGGCCTGACCGCCACACCAGCCGATCGTTTTTCCCCATGCGCGCGCTTGTCCAACGTGTCGTCGAGGCAAGGGTCATCGTGGCCGACAAGGTTGTGGGCCAGATCGGCCCCGGCCTGCTCGTGCTCGTCTGCGCCATGCGCGGCGACACGGAGACGCAAGCCGAATGGATGGCCGCCAAACTGGCCAAGCTGCGTGTGTTTTCCGACACGCAGGACCGCATGAACCTGTCGCTGGCCGACACCGGCGGCGCCGCGCTGGTCGTCAGCCAGTTCACGCTGGCCGCCGAGACCAAAGGCAACCGCCCCGGCTTCTCGCTCGCCGCCGCACCCGAAGACGGCAAGCGCCTCTACGAACACTTCGCCGCGACGCTGCGCGAAAAGGGCATCCCGGTCGAAACCGGCATCTTTGGCGCCAAGATGAAGGTCGCACTGGTCAATGACGGCCCGGTGACGATCTGGCTGGACAGCGAGGCCTAGCCCCGCCCTCCCCCTTGCGGGGCGGGGTGTTTCATGCCGGGCGCCGCTGCCTTGGCCTCCCTCTCGAGGGCGGTCAATCGCCTGTGATTCTCGACCCCCTCACCGTCACGGCTTTGCCGTGACACCTCTCCCCCGCGACGGGGGAGAGGAGCGCCGGCCGCGCCACAAGCGCCCCCTCCTCTCCCCTACGGAGTGGGGGAGAGGTGCCGAGCAAAGCGAGGCGGTGAGGGGGACCATGCGAAGCATGGCAGAGGCCGCGCCACGCGAAAATCGCGGGCATATTTCCCGCCGTTCAGGCATGGATCCCCTCGTCTCCGCCTCGCTGCGCGCGGGCTCCGCCCGAGGATGACGGCGCGAAGAAGCACCGAAGGACGCCCCTTACCCGCGACGGGGGAGAGGAGCGCCGGCCGCGCCACAAGCGCCCCTCCTCTCCCCTACGAAGTGGGGGAGAGGTGGCACGCGAAGCGTGACGGTGAGGGGGGTGAGAAGTGGTGGCCGCAGGCCACGAAAAGCCAACGATTTGGCTTTTCGAATGACGAACGCCCGAGGCCATAGCCGAGGGCTGGGAGCAGCGCCGATGCCGCTCCCTCCTTCCTCGTCATCCTATGGCGAAGCAGGCCGCAGGCCGTCGCGAAGACCATAGGATCCATGTCTGAAGGGCAGAGGCCGCGCCAGGCGAAAATCGCGGGCATATTTCCCGCCGTTCCGGCATGGATCCCCGGGTCTCCGCCTCGCTGCGCGCCGGCTCCGCCCGAGGATGACGACGCGAAGTAGCCCCGGCCCCCGTCACCCGTCCTTGATCGATTTGTCGGGCCAGCGCGCCGCAGCCGCCTTCTTCTCGAACTTGCCCGAAATCGCGCTGCGATGCGCGCCATGGGTGGAGCCGCCGCCGCGCTCCTCCGAAACGGTGGTCTTCGGGTTTTCGTCCGCCTGCTTCTTCGTCACGAAGCGGCCGGTTTCCGCACTGCGATGGTTCTTTGCCATGGCCATGCCCTTTCGCCGGTGTTGCGAACGGGAAGGTTAAGGCAAGGGGCGGTTGCGGCATTGCGTTGGGTCAAGGGGGAGGGGGTTAGCGGGCGCCGTACCAGTGCGAGGCCGATTCGGCCACCGCAAAGGATGCATCGTCCATGATGACATACTCATCAAACGAGATGCGAAATACCGGAAAGAGACGATTGGGAGGCCAAAGCGCGGGGGATAATCCGCGCCGAAATGGCGAAACAGGGCGTTACCTATTCACAACTGGTCGAAAGGCTGGAATCCATTGGCGTTGATAAAGATGAGCGCAACGTCAGGGATAAGGTCAGCCGTGCGAAGTTCACCGCAGCCTTCATGCTGCAATGCCTAGCCGCGCTTGGATCGCGGCAGTTGCATTTGGATTAGTATTTTCGTGTTCGGCGCTAGGCCAAGAGCAGCCGCTCGAAGAGCCACTAGAACCAAGCGCCACTCAGGGGCCGCCCGCTATAGAGCCGGAGGCAGCTACTCCCACAATCACGCCAACTGTACCAACCCGCGCCGAACATGATAGCGGCTCCGCCGAGCACAGAGCCGAAGACGCGCCCGAGAACAGCCATCTCATTTTCGGCGATGGCTTGGCGCAATGGATCATGGCTGCGACTGGCTTTTGCGCTCTGGTGATCAGCGCGTGGGCTGTTTGGCTGCTCTACTCCACGCTGAAGGCCACTCGAAAGATGATTGGAGAAGCCGAGAAGGCGACCGCCGCTGCGGAAGAAACCGTCGCCGATACCCGACGCATCGGCAATGCGCAGGTCAGGGCATATGTCTGCGCCACCGCTTGCTTTCTGAAAAGCATCACTGTTGGCGAAAAAGTCGAAGTCGAAATCCGTTTCGTTAACTTCGGCGCGAGCCCCGCGCATGCCGTCAATGTCAGGGGGTCGATCATATTTGATGACCTCCCCCAGAAACCGGATCACAGCCAAGCCCTTACCAGTCTGCCCTTCAATACCGCCGGCCTGCCTCAGGGCGTCCCTGGGTCCACACAGTTCACTAGAAAAAAGCTCTTCTCTGCCGAGGAGAGTCGCCAATTTGTCGACGGCAAAGGTGCGTTCTACATCTATGTAGCGATCAGCTACATAGATGTATTCGGTCTCAGAAATGTGGCCCGGACCACTTTCTTATACAGTCATGAGGGCGGCGACCATCGCGGCAAGGCATCCGTGGCGCCATACGGGAACAGTTTTGAGTGGGGCAAGGAACCCTAATCCACCGATAGATCGCCCGGCATCAGAAGATCGCGCTTCACCGCTCACGCGGGAACATCGCTCATGACGGTGATTGCGTCGGGAGGGGCCGGCGCCTTCGCCCCCCTGTCACCATCTGTCAGCAGTCTTTTTCGCCATTTTATCTACCGTCTTTGCGGTTAAGTGGTTTGGGTTTTGGCGGGTTGGTTGTCGCGGATGATTGCATTGAGGATGATGACGATCTTTCGCATGACGGCGGTGATGACGAGCTTTGCGGGTTTGCCGCGACGGCGCCGCCATTGTCTCTCCCCTTGTGGGAGAGAAAGCAAAATCAACATCTTAGCCGAAGGCTAAGTGTTAGATTTTGCAAGAGAGGGGGCCTCTTCCTTTATCTATCGATCCGGCCCGCCGTCTCGCGCAGGATTGTGAGGCACACCCCGTCCAGATTGGTCACCACGTCGTCGTTCCAGAAGCGCAGTGTCTTGAAGCCCAGGCTTTCGAAATGCCTGTCGCGCACCATGTCGCGGACCGCGCCCGAATGCTGTCCGCCGTCGACCTCGACGATCAGCTTCGCCTCGAAACACACAAAATCGAGGATGCGGCCTTCGAGTGGCACCTGCCGCTTGAATTTCAACCCTTCCAGCCGCTTGTTGCGAAGGGCTTGCCAGAGAAGGTTTTCGGCCAATGTCGCATCTCCGCGCATGGCGCGGGCGAAACGGCGATGGGGCGGCGGGACAGGCTGGCGCGGCATGGTGCAGGAGACCCCCTCTCTTGCGATTTCTAACACTTAGCCTCCGCTCCGCTCCAGCTAAGACGTTGAAATCGCTTTCTCCCCCGCAAGGGGGGAGATAGGCGCGCTGCATCACCGTCTTCGCAAATCGCAAAGGTCAGAGATTGGTGGGGCCGGCCGTGCCGCCTCTATCTCTCCCCTTTGCGGGAGAGAAAGCGTTTTCCTGCATATGCGAAGCGGCCCGAGCAAGTGCTTGGAAAACGCCAGAGAGGGGGTCGCCAAGCGTGGATGTTCCTGGCCCACCTTTCCCGCCAACTCCTTGATTCAACTCACTTTCGCATTTTTCTGGATCGCAATTTATCCCACGACGCGCCCCGTAGCCGATAATCCACCCATCGCCCTTACGGGAACCCGGATGCGCACCGGGCATTCGGGGAGGGTGACGGTGTCCGGGTCGGTCGCGCAACGGTAGCGTGGCTTGGTGGGAACCGACCCACCACAGGTCGGGGCCCCGGTGAAGGTCTGGCCGGTAAGGCCGGAGGTTTTGACCCGCGCGAATGCGGCAAAAGACCTTCCGGACGAGCCCGGCCCACCCATCCGGGGCGAAAGCATCGGCGGGGCGCGGTGGACGCGCCTTAAAATAAAATAGAGAGGCACGGACAACGCGCCCCGCTTCCCGACTGAGACAAAAGCCAGACCGGAAACGGGGCGTGGCAACGGTGAGTCATGGCCAGATATGCGCCCCCTCCACCATGCTGCGCATGGTCCCCCTCCCCCGTAAACGGGGGAGGATCAAGGGCGCCGCCGGCCGCGGCAGCGTATCCTCCCCTGCGAAGCGGGGGAGGGGGACCGCCGAAGGCGGTGGAGGGGGCGCAGCGGAACCTCCGCCAAAGAAAAAGACCCCGCAAGACGCGGGGTGGGGTCATTGCGCCGCTGCTCACCCCCACCCGCGACTTCGTCGCGACCTCCCCCATCGAGGGGGAGGTGGCACGCCCCACCCTCCCCCACCTTGCATTGCACAATCGCTGCCGTATCTATGCCCCCATGGCGGCGGATGGAGAAGACATGGCGGACGGGCAAGGCGAATTCGTCATCCGCGTGGTGCCGTCGCTGTCGGGTTTTTCGGCGCAGGAATGGGCCACGCTGTCGGGCGCGGCAAAGGACGGCCCCGCCCCCTACAACCCGTTCGTCAGCCACGCCTTCCTGTCGTCGCTGGAGGAAAGCGGCTGCGCGTCGGCGCGTTCGGGCTGGCAGCCGCAGCATTTGCGGCTGGAAGCCCCCGACGGGCGGCTTCTGGGCGCGGTCGCCTGCTATCTGAAAAACCACAGCCAGGGCGAATATGTGTTCGACCACGGCTGGGCCGATGCCTTCGAGCGCGCCGGCGGGCGCTATTACCCAAAACTCCAGGTCTCGGTGCCGTTTACCCCGGCCGCCGGCCCCCGCCTTCTGGTGGCGGGCAACGGCCAAAATGCCGGCGCGGTGCGCCAGGCGCTGTCGAAGGGGCTGGAGGCGGTCTGCGACCGGCTCGGCGTCTCCACCGTCCATGTCACCTTCGCCGAGGCGCCCGACATTGAGGCGCTGACCGGCGCGGGCTTCCTCCACCGCACCGACCAGCAGTTCCATTTTCTCAACGAGGGATATGCGTCCTACGACGATTTCCTCGCCACGCTTGCCTCGCGAAAACGCAAGGCGCTGAAGCGCGAGCGGCGCGAGGCGCTGGAAAACGGCATCAGCGTCGAATGGCTGACCGGCAGCGACCTGACCGAAGCGGTGTGGGACGATTTTTACGCCTTCTATCTCGATACCGGCAGCCGCAAATGGGGCCAGCCCTATCTCAACCGCACCTTCTTCTCGCTGATCGGCGAGCGCATGGCCGACGACATCCTGCTGGTCATGGCCAGGCGCGAAGGGCGCTACATTGCCGGCGCGATCAATTTCATCGGGCAGGAGCGCCTGTTCGGGCGCAACTGGGGCTGCGTGGAAGACCATCCCTTCCTGCATTTCGAGGTGTGCTACCACCAGGCCATCGATTTTGCGATCGCCAGGGGCCTGAAAATGGTGGAGGCCGGCGCACAGGGCCAGCACAAGCTGGCGCGCGGCTACATGCCGGTCACCACCCATTCGGCCCACTACATCGCCCATCCCGGCCTGCGCGAGGCCGTCGCCGATTATCTCAAGCGCGAGCGGCGCGAGGTGGCGGCGATCGGCGGGCTTCTGGCCGCGCATGGCCCGTTTCGCAAGGGCGAGCGCCCGGTCGAGGAGGAATGAGCGTGGCGGAAAAACGCATGCGCAAGCCCGACCTCCCGCAAAAAACCTGCGCGGCCTGCAGCCGGCCCTTTTCGTGGCGCAAGAAATGGCGCCGCGACTGGGATTCGGTGAAATACTGCTCGGATGCCTGCCGACGCGGCAGGGTCGCCGGGCCAACCGCCGAAAGGGTCGTGCCGGCGGGCTAGCGCGGCTGCCAGGGCGCCATGCCCCGCGCCTCGCGCGAAAAGCGGCGATGGTCGTGCCAGGGCCGGTAGGGTTCGGGGATCGCGAATTCGACCGATGCTCCCTCGCCGGCAAAGCGCACCGCCGCGCTGCCGCGCCTGGCCAGATCCCTCTTGGTCAAAACCGTCGCGCCCGCCGCGCACGGATTGTTGGCCGTCGCGTCGTCGATCACGATCAGCGCTGCCGTCGCGCAGAATGCGGACGCCGCCTGCCCGTCCGGCACATGGGCGACCAGCCGGCCCGAGCGGGTCGTGGCCGTGCAGATATCGTCCTCGCACGAAAACCCCGTGCGCCCCTCGCGCCTTGCGGCCGCCGGCGTGACAAAATCCTCCAGCGCCATGGCCCGGGTCCAGTTCTGCGCGGTGAAGGCGTTCGGCCGGTCGCGGTTCATGGCCAGCATGTCGGGTTCTGTCAGCACCGCCACCAGCCGCGCGTCTTCGGAAACCAGCACCTCCGGAAGCGCCCGGTCGAACAGCATCCAGGTACCGGCAATCGCGGGAATGATCGCCGAAAAGCGCAACATCGTGGTCGGCAGCACCGCCAGCACCAGCGCCAGCGACAGCACGATGACCGCGCCTGCCGGCAAGATGCCGATCGCGTCAAAGGGCGAGCGGTCGGAAACCCATTCGGCGACGAAGTTCACATAGGCAAGCCCCGACCCCATCACCCACAGAAACGGCCCGTCCAGGCCGAACGGCATCGCCAGCACCGAGAGAACGGCAAACGGCATCACGATCACGGTAACCGCCGGCATGGCCGCCAGATTGGCGATCAGCGCCAGCGGCGGTACGCGGTGGAAGTGATAGGCGCCATAGAGTGCGGTCGCCACGCCGGCGACGATGGAGGTCATCGCCAGCCCGCCGAGGAAATAGAGAACATACCGCCCTACCCTCGCCCCGAGCGCCAGATTGGCCGGCGGCACATGCCCGCGCTGGAGGCGCCTGGCGCGGTGCTCGCTCCACAGCGCATAGGCGCCGATCAGGGCGGCCGTGGCGGCAAAGGACATGTGGAAGCTCGGCCCCATGACCTCGTGCGGCGACAGCGCGATCACGATCAGCGCCGCGATCGCCAGATTGCGCATGGTCAGCGCCGCCCGGTCGAAGAGCAGCGCCGTCAGCATCACCGCCAGCATGATGAACGAACGCTGCGCGGCCACCGCCGACCCGGAGACCGCAAGGTAGAAGGCACAGGCGACAAGCGCGGCAAGGGCTGCGTATTTCTTCACCGGATGGCGCGAGGAGAAGTCGGGAAACAGCCCAAAGGCGATGCGAAAGCCGAGCAGCACCGTGCCCGCCACCAGCGCCATGTGCAGGCCCGATATCGCCAGAATATGCGCCATGCCGGTGCGCCGCAGCGCCTCCGCCGTCTCCTCGGGTATCCCGGCGCGGATGCCCGCGATCAGCGTCGCTGCGATCTCGCCCTCCGGCCCGCCAATCTGCGCGCGCACCCGCTCTGCCAGCGACAGGCGCAGATCCTCCACCCAGATCGCGGCGCTTGTGGCAAGTCCGGGCTCATTGCCCGGCGGCGGTTCGGCCAGCTCCGGGTTGCGGTAGAAGAAGCCGACCGCGCCCAGCCCGTCGAACCAGGCATGAAACGAGAAATCGTAGCTGCCCGGTCGCACCGGCCCCGACAGCGGCATCAGCCGCGCCACGCCGTTCACCACGCTGCCCGGCCGCGTGCCCTGCGGCACGTCGCGCGCCGACAGCCTGATCCGCGACGGGGCATAGCGCAGGCTGGGGCGTTCCGTGGCCAGCAGGTCGAGGGTCAGCCGGATGCGCCCGGAGGCCTGATGCTCGATCCGCACCACGCGCCCGGTCACGCGGGTCGCGATTTCGGAACCGTTCATCTGCGTGCCCGCACGCCAGGTCTCCACCTTGCCGGCCGCCATCCCGCCCAACAGGAACAATGTGGCCGCCAGCACCGCGCGCAGCACCAGCCGCGACTGGACCGCGACGAGACCCGCGCCGGCGACAGACATGCCGACCGCAATCCCAAGCCAGCCGGCCTCGGCAGGCAGAACGAAATAGATCAGCGCGCCCGCGCCCATCAGCACCGGCAGGAACAGGAAACCTGTGCCGCGCTCCCATTCTTCCTCGAATGCGGCAGCCAGGCGTCGGCGCAGTTGCAGCGACCGACGTCGTGACGGAATTGTCGGGTTGGGTGCGCAAAACGGTTCGGCCGCTGGTTGGCGGCTGGAAAACTGCCGGCGTTCTCCGGCGATTTCGGCCAATTCTGCGCTCATGAGGTTGTCCCCAACCGGGGCGAGCGCTTGCACCCCGGATGCCCTATGCTACATGAACCCCCACGAAACGCCATCCTGCGGCACCAGCGCCGCCATCCAGTCAGATCCCGGATTTTCAATGACCCAGAATGTCGTCACCCGCTTTGCTCCCTCGCCCACCGGCTATCTGCATATCGGTGGCGCGCGCACGGCCCTGTTCAACTGGCTGTTTGCGCGGCACACGGGCGGCAAGATGCTGCTGCGCATCGAGGACACCGACCGGGAGCGTTCCACCGATGAAGCGACGGCGGCGATCCTCGACGGTCTGTCCTGGCTCGGCCTGACATGGGACGGCGAACCGGTCTCCCAATACGCGCGCGCGGAGCGCCACCGCGAGGTCGCCCTCGAGCTTCTGGCCAAGGGCGAGGCCTATCATTGCTACGCCAGCCAGGAGGAACTGGCCGAGATGCGCGAGACCGCGCGCGCCGAAGGCCGTCCGCCGCGCTATGACGGGCGCTGGCGCGACCGCGATCCGTCCGAGGCACCGGAAGGCGTCAAGCCGGTGGTGCGCATCAAGGCCCCGCGCGAGGGCGAGACCGTCGTCTACGACAAGGTCCAGGGCGAGGTCCGCTTCCCCAACAAGGATCTGGACGATTTCATCATCCTGCGCTCCGATGGTGGCGCGACCTACATGCACGCCGTCGTCGTCGACGACCACGACATGGGCGTTACCCACATCATCCGTGGCGACGATCACCTCACCAACGCCGCGCGCCAGACCATCATCTACAAGGCGATGGGGTGGGAGGTGCCGGTCATGGCCCATATCCCGCTCATTCACGGTCCGGATGGCGCAAAACTGTCCAAGCGCCACGGCGCCCTCGGCGTCGAGGCCTATCGCGAGATGGGCTATCTGCCGCAGGCCCTGCGCAACTATCTCGTGCGCCTTGGCTGGAGCCACGGCGACGACGAGGTCATGAGCCTCGATCAGATGATCGAATGGTTCGCGATCGAGGACGTCAACAAGGGTGCCGCCCGATTCGACTTTGCCAAGCTGGAAGCCCTCAACGGGCTCTATATGCGCCAGTCCGGCGACCGGGAACTTTTCGATGCCTTGATTGAGACCCTGCCGTATCTGCCGGGCGGCCCGGCACTGCTCGATCGCATGGACGAACCAGGCAGGGCGCGGCTTCTTGCTGCCATGCCGGGTCTCAAGGAACGCGCAAAGACACTGGTTGAATTGGTTGACAGCGCAGCATTTCTGTTTGCCGAACGTCCGCTCTCGATGGACGAGAAGGCAGCCGGCATCCTGACCGATGGCGGTCGCGAGGTCCTTGCTGCCCTGTTGCCCCGTCTGGAGCGAATCGAAACCTGGAGCGCCGCCACGACGGAAGCTGAAGTCAGGGCCTATGCCGAGGAAGCCGGTCTCAAGCTCGGCAAGGCCGCTCAGCCGCTGCGTGCTGCCCTGACGGGACGCGGGGTTTCGCCCGGCGTGTTCGACGTGCTGGAAGTGCTGGGACGCGAGGAAAGCCTTGGGCGGCTGCGCGATGCCGGCTAAGGCGACGCTGCGGCAGGTCCTTTTGCGCCGCAGCATTGGCCGCTCGCCTTACTTGGCAGGGTCATGCAAATGCGCTAGCTAGTGCGCGCGCCATCGGCGCGTCCTTTTCCCGATAGCCGATTTTGAGTTCCCGGAGGGACCTAGATTGAGAGGTGCTGAGATGACAAATTCGACCGCAAAATTGGAATTTGGCGGCAAGACGCACGAATTCTCGGTCCACCAGGGCTCAGTTGGGCCGGACGTCATCGATATCAGTTCCCTCTACAAGGAAACCGGAGCCTTCACCTACGATCCCGGTTTCACCTCCACGGCAAGCTGCGAATCGGCAATCACCTTCATCGACGGCGATAATGGCGTCCTGCTGCATCGCGGCTACCCGATCGACCAGCTCGCCGAGCACGGTGATTTCCTCGAAACGTGCTACCTGCTGCTCTACGGCGACCTGCCGACCAAGGCGCAGAAGGAGGATTTCGACTTCCGCGTGACGCGCCACACGATGGTTCACGAGCAGATGAACCGTTTCTTCACCGGCTTTCGGCGGGACGCCCATCCGATGGCTGTGATGTGCGGTGTGGCTGGCGCCATGTCGGCCTTCTATCACGACTCGACCGACATCGCCGATCCGCACCAGCGCATGGTGGCGTCGATCCGGATGATTGCCAAGATGCCGACCATCGCGGCGATGGCCTACAAGTACCATATCGGCCAGCCCTTCGTTTACCCGAGGAACGAGCTCAACTACGCGGCCAATTTCCTGCATATGTGCTTCGCGGTCCCGTGCGAGGATTATAAGGTCAATCCGGTCCTGGCGCGTGCCATGGAGCGCATCTTCATCCTGCACGCCGACCACGAGCAGAATGCCTCGACCTCGACCGTACGTCTGGCCGGTTC
>Ga0213835_101441_pt1 | contig 14484 bp, 12 predicted proteins | sample SWPATP01_FD_160576 | JGI IMG/M metagenome (GOLD analysis project Ga0213835, IMG submission 160576) | Coastal seawater microbial communities from Marineland, Florida, United States - SWPA TP0 #1 | ecosystem: Environmental > Aquatic > Marine > Coastal | place: USA: Florida | collected 2016-08-05
GCTCACATTATCACTGAGGCGTTTGAGGGAACGATCCTGGGCCCAGAGTCGCTGCTTGCGATAGGTACAAAGACGAATTTCGCCGTACTCACAACCCTGGTTTCGGATTAGCTGAATGGCGGCCTGGGCGAGGTCGCTAAACGTCACATGTTGGGGGTGAGGCGCGGCTTGAACCATGGTTTAAAAAAGAATGAGGTTGTTGTGATCTTAATGAATATTTTGGGCGATCGCCTGACCCGCGAGCCAACTGGTCGTCCAAGCACTCTGGAAATTGAAGCCCCCCGTAATCCCATCGATGTCGAGCACTTCCCCGGCGAAAAAGAGGCCAGGACAACGGCGACTTTCGAGGGTTTTGAAGTTCACTTCCTTGAGGGAAACACCGCCGCAGGTGACAAATTCTTCTTTGAAAACGCCCTTCCCTTGGATGTTGTATTGGCCCTGGGTTAATTCTTGACAGAGGATATTCAGTTGTTTTTTCGCGAGATCCGCCCAATTTTGATCGGGGCTGATCCCCGCAGCTTGGGTCAAACTTTGCCATAGACGCTTGGGAAGGTCTACTGGAGCAAGGGTCGTAATTTTCTTTTTGGGATGTTGGGTCTTAAAAGTTTGGATGTCTTGACGGAGGGTTTCTGGATTAATGTCGGGGAGCCAATTCACCGTGAGGGACATTGTGTAGCGGTGTTCGGCTAACGTGCGCGCCCCCCAAGCCGAGAGTTTTAAAACCGCTGGCCCACTGAGGCCCCAATGGGTAATCAGCAGTGGCCCCATTTGTTCGAGCTTTTTCTTTTTATCTAACTTGATGCTGACGGTCGCCTCAGACACACTCACTCCCGCTAAACCCTGAAGACGGGGATCATTAATCTGGAACGTAAATAACGATGGTTGCGGCGGAATAATCTTGTGGCCCAAGGTGGCGGCCAATCGATGCCCGGAAGGATGACTTCCCGTCGCCAACAAAATGAAATCAGCCAAAAGGCGATCGCCCCCCTTGAGATTCACCTGAAATTGTCCTGTTTCATCTTGAATAATGCTTTGCACAACAGCCCCGGTGCGACATTGGATTTTTGCCTGGGTTGCTGCTGCGAGAAAAGCCCGGATAATCGTTTCGGAATCGTCTGTCACCGGGAACATTCGTCCGTCGACTTCGGTTTTGAGCTTGACCCCTTCGGCCTTGAGCCAAGCAATCATGTCCTGGGGTTGAAACTGACTGAAGGCCCCCCGTAATTCCCGCTGGCCCCTCGGATAGGCCTTGACTAATTCCACGGGATCAAAGCAATGGTGGGTAACATTACAGCGGCCGCCCCCAGAGATTTTCACTTTGCTCAAAAATGTTTTACCCGCTTCGAGGATAATCACCTCTAACTTTGGGTTCGTCCGGGCAGCGGCGATCGCCCCAAAAAAACCCGCCGCACCGCCCCCAACGACGATTAATCTTGCCATGGTTTGTTAGTAATTCTTTGTCCACTCCAGCCCATAGAGGATCCCAGAAAGGAGCGTCAGGAGCAACATGATATTGATGATGCCCCCCGGCAGTAGCGTAAAGGGCGGCACCCCAAACCCTCGCAAAATCCAGAGCAACAAAAAGCAGACGAGACAAGTAATAAAGAGGTAGAGAACACCGGAAGAATTGGAGCGATTCACAGGGCGACACACCGGGTCAAATAACGTCTCTAGTTTAACATTTGCCCCTTGGGGCCGCCCAAAACCCGCTATCATAAACAGTTGCAAAAATATCTAGATCAACACCCTCCTATGACCCAGCAATACCGGATCACCCTCCTCCCTGGCGATGGCATTGGCCCCGAGATTTTGGCCGTGGCAGTGGACGTTTTAAAAACCATTGGCCAACAATTTGATCTAGAGTTTGTTTTTACCGAAGCTTTGATGGGGGGCGCAGCCATTGATGCCACTGGGGAACCCCTCCCCCAAGCGACCCTAGATGCTTGTAAAGCCAGTGATGCGGTATTGTTTGCGGCCATTGGCGGCTACAAATGGGATAACCTTCCCCGGGCGCAACGGCCAGAAACGGGTCTATTGGGTTTGCGGGCGGGCCTGGGTCTGTTTGCAAATTTGCGTCCGGCCACGATTTTGCCTCAATTGATTGATGCGTCTACCCTGAAGCGGGACGTGGTCGAAGGGGTAGACATTATGGTGGTGCGGGAACTTACTGGCGGTATTTATTTCGGGAAGCCCAAAGGCAGCGTCACTTTAGAAACGGGCGAGAAACGGGGCTTTAACACCATGGTCTATGACGAATCGGAAGTGGATCGCATTGCGAAAGTCGCCTTTGACATTGCCCAAAAACGGGGTAAACGTCTCTGTTCTGTGGATAAGGCGAATGTCCTCGATGTGTCCCAACTGTGGCGCGATCGCCTGAATCTAATGGCCGAAAATTATCCCGATGTGGAACTGTCCCATCTCTACGTTGATAATGCCGCCATGCAGCTTATCCGCGCTCCCAAACAGTTTGACACCATTGTCACGGGGAATTTATTTGGGGACATTCTTTCCGATGCGGCCGCCATGCTTACGGGGAGTATCGGGATGTTGCCCTCGGCTAGTTTGGGGGCGGATGGCCCTGGGGTTTACGAGCCCGTCCATGGGTCTGCGCCAGATATTGCTGGCCAGGATAAGGCGAATCCTCTGGCGATGGTGCTCAGTGCGGCGATGATGTTGCGCTATTCTTTTGACCAACCAGAAGCAGCAGCCAAAATCGAACAAGCGGTACAAACGGTACTCGATCAAGGCTTCCGCACCGGCGACATCATGTCCGAGGGCATGACTCTCCTGGGCTGTAAAGGCATGGGCGAAAAACTCTTGGCGGCCCTCAATGCTTAGGTCTCACCTTGGAGGTTGATGCGGGTAAAAAATTCGGCGGGCTATTTTTTTGAAAACACCTTTTGGCCATGGGGAACCTGAACTTTTCGAGACGGATTCCCCTACTGTCAAATTCTCCAGACAAAAATACAATAAATGGGTAAGTTCTAGGGTTTCTTTTCGGAGAAGCGATGGGACTTTATCTTAATATTTATTGTTCTGTCCTATGCAACCCACTAACCCGAATCAATTTACCGAAAAAGCCTGGCAGGCGATCGCCCAAACGCCGGACATTGCCAAACAAAATCAGCAGCAGCAGATCGAATCTGAACATCTGCTACAGGCACTGTTAGAGCAAGACGGCCTCGCGAAAAGTATTTTTACCAAAGCGGAGATTCCCCTCTCAACATTGCGAGACCGCACCGCAACCTTTATTGCCCAGCAACCGAAAATATCCCAACCGAGCGAATCGGTTTATTTAGGCCGGAGTTTAGACCTCCTTTTAGACCGCGCCGATCAACACCGAAAATCCTTTGGGGATGACTTTATTTCCGTTGAACATTTAATCTTGAGCTATGCCAAAGATGACCGTTTTGGCAAAAATCTCTACAAAGAATTTGACCTCACAGAAAATAAATTAAAGACGATCATTACGCAAATTCGAGGTAATCAAAAGGTGACCGACCAAAACCCGGAAGGGAAATACGAATCCTTAGAAAAATATGGCCGTGATTTAACGAGTCTCGCCCGCAACGGCAAACTAGACCCGGTCATTGGTCGCGATGATGAAATTCGCCGCACGATTCAAATTCTCTCCCGCCGCACGAAAAATAATCCGGTTTTGATCGGGGAACCAGGGGTCGGGAAAACGGCGATCGCCGAAGGATTAGCCCAGCGGATCGTTAACCGTGATGTCCCCGAATCCCTAAAAGATCGCACCCTAATCGCCTTGGATATGGGGTCGCTCATTGCTGGGGCAAAATATCGTGGTGAATTTGAAGAACGCCTCAAAGCTGTTTTAAAAGAAGTCACCGATTCCGAAGGGCAGATCATTCTCTTTATTGACGAAATCCACACCGTTGTCGGCGCTGGGGCGACCCAGGGGGCAATGGATGCCGGGAACCTGCTTAAACCCATGCTCGCCCGGGGTGAACTGCGTTGTATTGGCGCGACGACCCTCGATGAATACCGTAAATACATCGAAAAAGATGCGGCCCTAGAACGGCGCTTCCAGTCGGTGATGGTCAACGAACCCAATGTGGTCGATACCATCTCGATTCTGCGGGGTCTGAAGGAACGCTACGAAGTGCACCACGGGGTCAAAATCGCCGATACAGCCCTCGTTGCTGCCGCGATGCTCTCCAACCGTTACATTAGCGATCGCTTTTTACCGGACAAGGCCATTGATCTGGTGGACGAAGCCGCCGCCAAACTGAAGATGGAGATCACCTCCAAGCCAGAAGAACTGGATGAAATTGACCGGAAAATTCTCCAGTTGGAAATGGAAAAACTCTCCATCCAAAAGGAAAAAGATGAAGTTTCCCTTGAGCGACTCGCCAAGCTGGAAAAAGAACTGGCCAATTTTAAGGAAGAGCAGTCCCAACTCAACGCCCAGTGGCAATCGGAAAAAGAATTTATCGACAAAATTCGCTTTCTTAAGGAGGAAATCGATAAAACCAACCTAGAAATTCAACAGGCCGAACGCAATTATGACCTCAATAAGGCGGCAGAGTTGCGCTACGGGAAGTTGACGGAACTGCAACAAAAAATCAAAGATATCGAGAGCAATCTCGCGGCCCAACAGGTAACTGGAGAATCTCTGCTACGGGAAGAAGTGATCGAGTCGGATATCGCTGAAATCATTTCAAAATGGACAGGTATCCCGATTAGTAAATTAATCGAATCGGAAAAAGAAAAGCTGCTCCACCTCGAAGCAGAACTCCACCGTCGGGTTGTCGGCCAAGAAGAAGCCGTTACCGCCGTTGCCGAAGCGATCCAGCGATCGCGCGCCGGACTCGCCGATCCCAACCGTCCTACGGCGAGCTTTATTTTCCTGGGGCCGACGGGGGTCGGGAAAACAGAACTCGCCAAAGCCCTCGCCCAATTTCTCTTTGATACCGAAGAAGCCCTCGTGCGGATCGATATGTCCGAATACATGGAGAAACACGCCGTTTCCCGTTTAATGGGAGCGCCTCCAGGCTATGTGGGCTATGAAGAAGGGGGCCAGTTAACGGAAGCAATTCGCCGCCGTCCCTACTCGGTGATTCTCTTTGATGAAATTGAAAAGGCCCACGCCGATGTGTTTAATGTGATGCTGCAAATCCTGGATGATGGCCGTTTGACCGATTCCCAGGGGCGGACAGTGGACTTTAAAAACACGGTGATCATCATGACCAGTAATATCGGTTCCCAATTTATTCTCGATATTGCCGGGGATGATGCCCGTTACGAGGAAATGCGCAATCGGGTAATGGAGGCGATGAATGCGAACTTCCGGCCGGAATTTCTCAACCGCATCGATGAACTGATTATTTTCCATGGTCTACAAAAAGATCAACTGCGTTCTATTGTTCAACTTCAGGTGAATCGCCTCGCCGAACGCCTCGCGGAACAGAAGATCAGCATTCAACTCACCCCAGAAGCCTATGATTTCATTGCTGAGGTGGGTTATAACCCGGTCTATGGTGCGAGACCCCTCAAGCGGGCCGTCCAGAAATATGTCGAAACGGCGATCGCCAAAGGGATCCTCAAGGGTGAATTTAAAGCAGGCAGTGCCATTACAGTCGATGTGAAAGATGAACGTTTGACTTTTCGTATTTAAACGCCTTTGAAATTCATCTTCATCAACAAACCCTGTGTTAGAGGCTTAGAAGCTAACACAGGGTCTTGAGTTTCTAAATATTTATTTATGTCAACTCAACGCAAGAAAAAGCCTAGCGTGGCATCACATTGATGTTTACCAAGCTCATGGCGTTGCCTTCTGGGTTGGAGACAATCACTTGATTCGTTGCAGGAATAAATTCAATCCCTTCTGGCTCAAACCCAGCCTCTTGATTGGCCCGAACAACATCAGGGTTGAGAACGACAGTATCGAGCAGCTGAACATTTCTAGGGTTGGAAATGTCATGGATTGTGATCGCATCTGAACGCTCGATCGCCACGAATGCTAGGGTACGACCATTTACAACACCAACGGAAACAACCTCAGGTTCTGGGCCTTTGCTGTTACAGCGCTGGGGCAAGCCGAGGGCGATGATGCTTTCTTCGATGGAATTGCCGCTATCTCCCAAAAGTTCACCCGTGGTTGCGTCAAAGACACTAATACTGCGGGTACCATGGGGACTTAAGAGAATTCCTTCGTAGGACTGGTTATTGACATTGGTCAAATTATCTTCATCGGCGGTGACAAAGTAGCGACCATCTGGGGTAATGGCAATGCCATCGGGTTCACGGGCAGAGGTGAATTCTTGTCTGAGGGATAGGTCATAGCTGCCAGAACGACAGCTTCCTTCTCCAACTTTATCTTGAACTAAACCGAAACCCGTACGAACGCCGACATCAAAGTTTTGCACCGAAAAGATATCAGGGGTTAGACGTTTGGGCAAAGGAGAGGGAATTTCAATGCGAGCGACAGCATTATTTTCTTGTAGTGTGGCGACAATAAAAGAGCTATCAGCCGCGATGCGAACCGTCTCAGGCTGTGGGTCGTGGGGGAAAAAGGGAATATTGTCGGGGGGAATGGGCACCTCGACCTGGGTCATGCGATTGGGGCCACGTCGGAGATCAATGATCGAAACGGTTCCAGCGCCGTTTTCTAGGTTCGTCAGATCTTCTTCGTTTTCTTCATCTTCATTGGCGACGGCAGCAAACTGACCATTCGGGGCGATCGCCACGGAGTCTGGGCCGCGACCTACAGTTACGTGCCCAAGGGGTTCTAGATCGGGGAGAGAGAGGGCCACGACCTTGCCTGGCATTTCGTCAAAGGTATCCAGATTTGCGTCATCTGCGTCTTTGACCCCGATGAGTGCGAAGGCCCCGTCTGGGCTAATGGAAACTCCAGTGAGTTCAGCGTCCGCAGAACCTGCGGGCAAAAATTCATCCGTTAGGGTCCAAGTCCCTTCGACGGTTAAGGCATTATCTTCGATCGCCACTAAGGTCGCTGTTTTTGCGCCGACCACAAGGGCGTGGCGACCATCTTTTGTGACAGCGAGCATTTCTGCGCCGGCGAGATCCGTTAATGTGAAAACAACTTCACCTCGAATAGTTGCGTTTTGGGCGATCGCTTGGGGCGGAAAGATTAGCGTGCCCAATGGAAGGCCGGCAAGAGTCGATAAGAGAGCTAACTTGAAACTAGCTTTTAGCTTGGGCTTCACCATTGATGCCACTAAGCTTTTCACACCACTATTTAAGTTCATTACCTAATATTTATTTGATTAATACCACGACCCCAACGATACAATGGAAAGAGAATTGCTTGAGTTAAAAAGAAACTAAGCAAAGTTTAATTTTAGATTTTGTAAAGACTATTTTTTGTGATTTTATTATTGTTTTTTAGTCAAATATTTTTTAGCTAAGGTGCAACTAAAAGTAATTAAATCAAGAAGATAATGTCTTACATTAAGCGAAGGGATTAGAGCCATGCTGAAGCATTGTTAACCTTGACCTTCCCGCATGGATCCATGATGGAGTTGCTTTCCCTTTTCTTTCTCCGGCACAATAGAAGACCGTGCAGTTTAGTCAGGGAAACATAACGATGGCCAGTCAGTGGGAAAATTTTCTAAAAAATCTGGGGAACTGGCGCGGTTCCTTTGCGGGGGTCAATCTAGATGGCGAGATCACCACGGAAGTCCCCTCTATTTTGACCCTATCACTCATCGACGGGAACCGGGATAAGGTGCTGTTTACCCTGCGGCGCTTTGAGAATGGCGGCTATGACAGCGAACCCACCAGCAATATGTCCCAGGAATTTACCGGATTGGGGCGGCACACGATGTTTTTCGATACGGGGTCTTTCTCGAAAGGTTCCATGTGTCTCTCGTCCATCTCATCGTTCATCGCCGAATATGGATTTATCAAAGGCGATCGCCGGATGCGGATGGTGCAAATGTATGGCGATGCCTTTACCTTCAATAAATTGGTCTTTATCCGAGAATTTCGTGAGGGAAGCAATGCCCAGGAACGACCACCACTGACTGTGGAACAACTTTTGGGTACCTGGGAAGCGGAATACTACGTTTACACCCCCGATCTCGATCCCCCCAAGGTGCACCAGAGCCGCTTAACCCTCAGCAAAGAAGGCGATTATCTCCACCAGACCCTCGAATTAGAACACCAAACCATCGCCTCTAAAGGACAGATCCAAGGCAAGACGATTCGCTTCACGGAAGGCAGTACGCCCCGCAATCTGGTGCTATTACCCGATGGGGCTTCGATGAATGTGCCGCCCCAATTGGCCCAGCGGCAAGCTTTTTTTGTGGAAGCAGGTTGGCTCGTCAGCGACAACGAACGACAACGGATCATGCGCAATTACAATGACCGGGGTGAATGGGTTAGTTCGACGTTGATTTTTGAGCGACGGGTGGCCTAGGCTGCGGTTGGCAGAGAGTTTGGTGTAGTTGATAGCGGTATTCGGCGTCGAGAAATTGGTGCTGGAGTTTTGTCCACTGGTGCCAAGTTTGGTGGCGATTATCGTGGAAAATTTGACAGAGGGTAGGCAACTCCTGATCGAACGTTTTACCGAGGGTTTTTTCTAGAAATGCTTGCAGCACTGCATCATCCTGGAGTAAACCGATTAGGGTTTGGACTTTTTTGATGGCCTGGAGCTGATTGGCATAATTCTCACCATAAAAAGGCGCAAAAATTTCCATGGTGTAGCGCGATCGCTTGGCGGCCTTGCGGAGGTCATGGAGAATTGGGCTGTCGGTCGCAAAAAGCGTTTCTAATTGTTTTTTGGAAAGCTTCTTCGGACTGTAACCGACCCACCAACCGGGATGGAGCAACAGTTCGCTGAGTTGGGGCAAGAGTAAATCCGGCAAGATCAGTTGAATATCCACCGAGGCGATCGCCTGATATTGGGGTTGATCTAACCAAGCCTGGGTTGCCCCTTTGAATTCCCCATAACGGGCTGAGTTGAGAAATTTCCGCACCTTAGTGAGTTGTTTTTGACGACGCTTGGCTAATTTTTTGAGGGCAATTTCGAGAATTGTGACTTCAACGGTCGGCAGTTGGGGCAGATACCGCTCCCGAAAAGTCAGGGTTATCACATCCACATCCCGCAACTTCCCCAGAACCCGACCATAACGGCCCACCTGTTTCGGGGTCAGAGCTTCCGGTAAAACCAGGGCAGGGGCAAACCCCAACAACACACTCCGCAAGCGCCGCATCCCCACCCGCATTTGGTGCAATTCTTCCGGATCACGGTCGGCTAAAACCCCCGCTTCGTGGCTGAGGATTTTTTTGTAATGCTTGGCGATCGCCTTATGTGCCCAATTGCCAAAACTTTGTGTTTGGGGTGGCTGCATCATTTATGCCCAAATCAATCTCACCACTTCGATCTTAAGAGGTGCAATTGTGAACTACCCCGCCGCAAGCAGCGGGGCTTCCTACCCAAAGAACAGCTTTCTATTCCGAGGAATAGCGAGTCTTATATTCTGGCGATAGGCGGACTCCCCGGTTCCCGAGGACAAAAATCACGGTTACAAAAAATACTTTGTATGTGTTTAGCTTGGTTTTCGCTATCCGTTGCCGTGTCAACGATATGATTTATGATTATAGAGCATTAATTACGCCCCAAGGGGCGGGGATTTCAACCCTTTGTCGTTAAAACCCGATTAAGAACACACAAGGCTTAATGATTCTGGGTTACAGTGTTTTCCCTCCCAGAGCAAAGCCCTAGTCCAATGTCTAAAGGAACTGTCGTGCTTCTGTCACCCATTGCTTGACCAACCCCAGGGGCGGCGCCAGATCCTTACGCTGGAGGTTCGCCACCTGTAACTTCATAATATTTTGGTGGAGTCGCGAAAAGGGTGTTTGGGCGAGCTGATTTACCGATGCCACGCCACTGTGCAATACTAGGCCGCAATATTGTGTGCCAATACTCGGTACTCTCGCCAGATCCGCCAGGGCCACCCATTTCAAAACGTAATTGGGATGAATTTTGAGGCGACGGGCTAACTGTTGTTTTGCCTGGGATGTGCGAGTAGCTAACAAAAGCTGATGGGTGGTGCGAATCCCTTGGGCGGCGAGTTGGGTCTGTTGTTCTTTGCTCAGGCCGGGTAACTCCGCAATCCGCCAATTACAGGAAGCCATAGGAATCCTTGTTAAAATGGAAGCACATGATATCAAGAAAAATTGTCGTTACCCTAAAACTTTAGAAAATTTATGACTGTTGGTATATCTGTCGAAAAAGGAAAGCAAGATACTCCTCCCTTAGAACTCCATTACCTCGGCGACAAAGTGCTACGCCAAAAAGCAAAACGCATCGCCAAAGTAGATGACGAAATCCGCACCCTGGCGAAGGAAATGCTGCAAACCATGTATTCTTCCCAGGGAATCGGTCTGGCTGCGCCCCAAGTTGGTGTTAATAAGCGTTTAATCGTCATTGATACCGATCCAGAAAATCCTGCCAATGCACCACTGGTTTTAATCAACCCTGAAATCAAAAAATTTGGACAACAGCTTTGTCCCTTTGAGGAAGGCTGTCTCAGCATTCCTGGGGTTCACTTAGATGTCATTCGCCCCGATGAAATTGAAGTAAGTTACCGAGATGAACAAGGTAAACCCAAACGTATCAAAGCTTCTGGCCTGTTGTCCCGGGTGATTCAGCATGAAATTGACCATCTCGATGGGGTGATGTTCGTCGATCGCGTCGAAAATGAAATTGCCCTCAGTAGCCAATTAAAACAACGGGGATTTGCCCTGAAATCGGTACAGCGCATCGCCTAAATTTTTTTTGACCTTTTCCACGTTTCAACATGACGGCAACGTAGTACTCTACGACGTTTGTGTGAGGCGATCGCCGTCCAGTGAAATAGACGTTCTGCCCTATGAGGTGGTCGTCTTTTTTATTGCCTAATATTTGGCAAGGTTGCGTTTTGTATCAAACAGCGAAAAATTTACGTTTCGTTAGCAAATGCCTGGGGTAGTCCAGAAGGATCGTTGCCACAAACATTGTTTTGAATCTCAGATTTCACAAAAAACAGAAGCTGGCTTTCGTCTATGGAGGGCGATTCACCTACTGCGGGGATTGTGTGGGGGCATCAGATTTGGCGATCGCCTTTTTGGACAGACCCCGTATTTATACTCAGGTTTATTTGTAAATCCATTTTTTGTTTATTGTCTTTATTTATATAAAACAAAGATATAAATAGAATCTAAAAAGTTTTTATCGCAGTTTTGAGTGATTTTTAGGCTTTTAAAAGTTTTATAAAAACTCTAAGTCTCTTTAGGTCTGTTTGAACGCTAAATCCCAAACAGTCGCACCTTTCCATTCCCCCAAGGATTGCCAATAATGCAGCTAACGGAATTTTTTAGGAGCACGCAATCCCATGACAATGACCCTCGCGGTTTACGGCAAAGGTGGCATCGGCAAATCTACCACCAGTTGTAATATTTCCGTCGCCCTCGCCAAACGCGGTAAAAAGGTTCTCCAAATTGGCTGTGACCCCAAGCATGACAGCACCTTTACCTTGACGGGCTTTTTGATCCCGACGATCATCGATACTCTCCAGGAAAAAGATTTTCACTACGAAGACATTTGGCCGGAGGATGTTATTTACAAAGGCTATGGCGGCGTTGATTGCGTGGAAGCAGGCGGGCCGCCGGCTGGGGCTGGCTGCGGTGGTTATGTGGTCGGGGAAACGGTCAAACTCCTCAAAGAACTCAATGCCTTCGATGAATACGATGTAATTTTGTTTGATGTGTTGGGAGATGTGGTCTGTGGGGGCTTTGCGGCACCACTCAATTATGCAGACTACTGTTTGATCGTGACGGACAATGGCTTTGATGCATTGTTTGCGGCGAATCGCATTGCGGCTTCTGTGCGAGAAAAAGCCCGGACGCACCCCCTCCGGCTGGCTGGTTTAATTGGGAACCGCACCTCGAAGCGGGATTTGATCGAAAAATATGTAAGCCATGTGCCGATGCCTGTGCTGGAAGTGTTGCCCCTGATCGAAGATATCCGGGTGTCGCGGGTGAAGGGAAAGACCCTCTTTGAGATGGCAGAAGGGGACTCGATGTTGGATTATGTCTGTGATTTTTATCTCAATATTGCTGATCAAGTATTAGCGGCTCCAGAGGGAGTTGTGCCCAGCGAAGCTTCGGATCGGGAATTGTTTAGTTTGCTCTCGGATTATTATCTCAATCCGCCCGTCGAAAAGACCCAGGAGGATGAGCTGGATCTGATGATGGTCTAGGCCAGAGGATGCTGGGCTTGGTCTCGAAATCGCTGATCCGACAATCGTTCACCTGGATCGTCCTCATGGGTTAAATTTTGCTTCAAAATAGAGGCGATCGCCCTAAACGGCACTAATGATCAAAAAAGGCGATCGCCAATGTCAAACAACCCTTGCAGTGGATTTACGAGGAGAGTAAGTATTGTGAGCTTTTTCGAGCAAATTAAACCCAGCATCAAAACCAAATGGCTAGATTATTTTGAAAATAACCAAGACTGGCTAAATATCCTGATGGATCGCGGCGAATCTGTGGCGACCCCCGACGGTGGCCGCCGCCCCCAAGGTTCCGTGATTCTCGGTGCCATCAGCGCCAAGGAACCCCGCCTCGCCGAAAGTCTTTATTTGTTTTCTTTAGTTGAAGCGAATTTTGACACGATTGTTGATGTTTTAGGGCTAAACTTTGACCCACTCTTGGAACTCCGAAACCTAGAGGAAAAAGGAGCGGCAGCAAAGCCAATGATTACGCCCCCAAGCCCAACCGTTTTACCCACCGAATAATTTCTCACCGTTTGCCCTTCATTTCTTTGGGGGGCATCCCCTGAGCAACAATCGTGTCACCCCATTTCTAATTCACCATTGCCAAAGCTATTTGCAAATCTATTTAGGAAAATTTTTATGACCGTTGCTCAAGAAACCCCGAACTTAACCTTTGATTGCGAAACAGGCAATTACCACACCTTTTGTCCGATTAGTTGTGTCGCTTGGCTTTATCAGAAAATTGAAGATAGCTTTTTCCTAGTCATCGGCACCAAAACCTGCGGCTACTTCTTGCAAAATGCCATGGGCGTGATGATCTTCGCCGAACCCCGCTACGCCATGGCCGAACTCGAAGAAGGTGATATTTCTGCCCAACTCAACGATTACGACGAACTCAAACGGCTCTGTCTACAAATTAAACGCGATCGCAATCCCAGCGTGATTGTCTTTATCGGTACCTGCACCACCGAGATTATCAAAATGGATCTCGAAGGCTTTTCGCCGCGCCTCGAAGAAGAAATCGGCATTCCCATCGTGGTTGCCCGTGCCAATGGCCTAGATTATGCTTTCACCCAAGGTGAAGATACCGTCCTCGCAGCAATGGCGAACCGTTGTCCCAGCGAACCCCCGGCCCCAGCAAAAGAAAAAGAAGAAGATGCCGCTGCCGCCACTCGCTTCCAAAAACTTTTGAATTTGGGCCTCAAGAAAAAAGAAGAAGCGCCCCCTGTGGCCACAGAACAAAAAGAGCATCATCCCTTAATTTTGTTTGGCTCTTTACCCGATCCCGTGGCGGCAAACCTAGAACACGAACTGAAGAAGCAGGGCGTTAAAGTCTCTGGTTGGCTCCCCACCAAGCTCTATACAGAATTACCCGTTGTGCAAGAAGGCTATTACGTGGCGGGAGTGAATCCATTTCTCAGCCGCACTGCCACTACCCTGATGCGTCGTCGCAAATGTAAGCTCGTGGGTGCTCCTTTCCCCATTGGCCCCGACGGTACCAGAGCCTGGGTTGAGAAAATTTGCTCCGTGTTGGAGATCGAACCCCAGGGCTTGGCAGAACGGGAAGCACAAATCTGGGAGAGTTTAGAAGACTATCTCCAGCTCATTCGCGGCAAATCGGTCTTTTTTATGGGGGACAACTTACTCGAAATTTCCCTTGCTCGGTTCCTAATTCGCTGTGGTATGACCGTCGCTGAAATTGGCATTCCCTACATGGACAAGCGTTACCAAAAAGCAGAACTGGATTTCCTCGCCCGCACCTGCCAAGAAATGGGAACGCCGATCCCCAAAATTGTTGAAAAACCCGACAATTACAACCAAATTCAGCGGATTAATGCTCTGCAACCAGATTTGGTGATTACGGGGATGGCCCATGCGAATCCCTTGGAAGCGCGCGGGATCAATACGAAGTGGTCAGTGGAATTTACCTTTGCCCAGATTCACGGTTTTACCAATGCGCGGGATATTCTCGAACTGGTCACGCGCCCCCTACGCCGTAATACAAACCTCAAGGATTTGGGCTGGGATAAGTTAGTCCGCGAAGAAGTGCTCACCTGAATAACACCACAATTTGAGTGCTCAACAAAGAGAATCATCAAGACGATGGTTCTTTTTTTATTGGGTTTTAACGGTTAAAACTTGAGGTGGCGTCGCATCAGGAGGATAGCGCAGTTGGATATTCACCAAACGGCGATCGCCTGGGGGCATTTCCAGGGTGACGAGGGGTTCCCCAGCTTGG
>Ga0213835_101443_pt1 | contig 14449 bp, 13 predicted proteins | sample SWPATP01_FD_160576 | JGI IMG/M metagenome (GOLD analysis project Ga0213835, IMG submission 160576) | Coastal seawater microbial communities from Marineland, Florida, United States - SWPA TP0 #1 | ecosystem: Environmental > Aquatic > Marine > Coastal | place: USA: Florida | collected 2016-08-05
GAAGGTCAGCTGGTCCACGTTGCGCCCGGCGATGTGGTGCATGTGGCAGCGCACCGCCCAAAGGAAATCCTCGGCCCGCGCAAAGGCCGCGTACTCCGCGGCGCTGAACACGCCCAGGTCGACCAGTTCGGCGGCGCGGTCCACGCGGTGCAGGTACTTGGCGATCCAGTACAGGGTCTGGAGGTCGCGCAGCCCGCCCTTGCCCTCCTTCACGTTCGGTTCGAGGACGTAGCGCTGGCCGCCCTGCCGGCGGTGCCGTTCGGCGCGTTCGGCCAGCTTGGCGTCGATGAACTGCGCGCCGGTGCGCGAGAACAGCTCGGACCACAGCCGCTCGCGCAGCTCGGCGGCGGTGTCGGGGTCGCCGAACAGCAGCCGATGCTCCAGCAGGGCGGTGCGGATGGTGATGTCCTCGCGCGCCAGTCGCAGGCAGTCGCCGACGGTGCGGCTGGCATGACCGACCTTCAGCCGCAGGTCCCACAGGATGTAGAGGGTCGATTCGATGACGCTTTCGGCCCAGGGCGTGACCTTCCACGGGGTCAGGAACAGCAGGTCGACGTCGGAATGCGGCGCCATCTCGGCACGGCCGTAGCCGCCGACCGCCAGCACCGCCAGACGCTCGGCCGCGGTGGGGTTGGGCAGCGGATGCAGGTAGGTGATCGCCACCTCGAGTGCGGTTCGCACCAGACCGTCGGTCAGCCGCGCCTGCGCGGCCACGAAGGCCCGCGCCGCCGACGGCCGGTCCCGAAAGGCGGCTTCCAGCGCGGCGTTGCCGGCCTTGCGCGCGGCGGACACGCGGGCGACCGTGGCGGCGCGACGCGCGCGCGGGTCGGTTTCGTGCCGGAATGCCTCGTCCAGATCGGCGCGCACCGCGGCGGCGTCGAAGATCGCGTCATCGGGCAGCAGCGGCTCGACCGGCAGCCGTGCCGGCGGCGCGTCGGCAAGGTCGGTCCGCGGGGGCGCGGGCCGGGTCAGTGTGCTCAAAGGCCGGCTCCGACAAAGCTGACCGGTGCGGCGTCGATCACCTGCACCTGCCGGTCCGCGATGGTCGCGACCGCCAGACCCCGTTCGTTGGTGCCGTCCGCCAGCAGGCGGAAGATACCGCTCGCCCCGGCAAAGCCGCGCGCCTCGGTCAGGGCGCCGCGGGTCAGCGCATCGGACTGGCCGCGCGCGACCAGGGCGCCGATCGCGGCGATGCCGTCATAGGCCAGCGGCGCGATCGGGTGCGGCTGGTCGCCATAGCGGGCGGCATAGCGGGCGCCGAACCGCGCGGACAGGCCCGGGTCGGGCAGCGCGAACCAGCCGCCCTGGACGCCGGACATCTCGAGCGTCTGGGGCGGGATGTCCCACCGGGTCAGGCCGATGTACTGGAACCGGTCCGGTCCGACCCGGTTCTCGGGCAGCAACTGCGTCAGCAAGGGCAGTGCCCCGGCGGTATCGGAGGTGAAGAAGATGGCATCCGCGCCGTCGCGGGCGCGATCGGCGATGCGCGGCAGCGCCTCGACCACCCCCTGCTGGGAAAAGTCGAACCCCTCCGCCCCGGCCAGCGCAAGCCCGGCGCGGGCGGCGGCGGCCTGGATGGCGGCGCGACCCTGCTCGCCCGCCGGCGTACGCTCGTGCACGACGAGGATGCGCGTCCGGCCCTGCCGGGCGGCATGCGACACCAGCCGGCTGGCGGTGTTGGCAAAGGTCGGTCCGAGGATGAACACGTTCCCGCCGGCAACCTCGACGTTGTTGGAAAAGCTCAGCACGTTGATGCCGCGCCCGGCGACCGCGGGACCGACCGCGCGGGCCTCGGCGGCAAAGACGGGGCCGAGGATCAGCCGCGCGCCGTCGCCGACCGCCTGGACGGCCTGCTGCGCGGCCAGCTCGGGCCGGCCGGCGGTTTCGTAGACGCGCAGGTCGATCCGGGCGCCCTGCAGGTCGTCGATGGCCATCTGCGCGGCGTTGACAAGCGCCCGCGCCAGCGCCTCGTCGCCGGCCTGGCCCGAGCCGGCCGGGACCAGAAGCGCGACCGGCACGGCCGCCCCGGTGTCGATCGTGGGTCCGCCGAAGCCGCCGGGCTCGCAGGCGGCGACAAGGGCGGCGCCCGACAGGGCCAGGAAGGCGCGCCGGGGAAGGCGCGGGCCGGCGATGGACAATGGCGCGCGAAAAGCGGACTTTGGGGCGAACATGAGGGTATCCTGCCTTGCATCGGGGTCGCGCGGACGCGGGAAGGCGCCGGCACGGCATCGGTCCCCGCAGCTTAGGCGCAAGCCCCGTGCAAGTAAATGATCCGAGGTCTGGCGTGGCGACGACCGGCGAAACCCCACCGGTGCCCCCGGGACTGCACCTGATCGCAACCCCGATCGGCAACCTGCGCGACATCACGCTGCGGGCGCTCGACGTGCTGCAGGGCGTCGAGGTGCTGGCGGCCGAGGACACCCGCAGCCTGCGCCGGCTGATGGACCTGCAGGGGGTTGCGCTGCGGGGACGGCCGCTGGTCGCCTATCACGATCACAACGGCCCGGCGGCGCGCCCCCGCCTGCTGGCCGCGCTGGCCGAGGGGCGCAGCGTCGCCTACGCGTCCGAGGCGGGCACGCCGCTGGTGGCGGACCCCGGCTATCAGCTGGCGCGCGCGGCGATCGAGGCGGGACATCCGGTGTTCGCCGCCCCCGGTCCCTCGGCCGTGCTGGCGGCGCTGTCGGTGTCCGGGCTGCCGACGGACCGGTTCCTGTTCGCCGGCTTTCCGCCCCCCAAGGCCTCGGCCCGGCGCCGGTTCCTGCAGGAGATCGGCAGCTGCCCCGCGACGGCGGTGCTGTTCGAGTCGCCGAAACGCGTTAGGGAAACATTAGCTGATCTGGTGCAGATTTGGGGCGGTGATCGTCCGGCCGCCCTGTGTCGGGAGCTGACCAAGCGATTCGAGGATGTGCGCCGGGGAACGCTGGCGCAACTGCTGCAGTCGGTGTCCGACGATCCGCCGCGGGGCGAGATCGTGCTGGTGATCGATCGCGCCCCGCTCCGCGAGGTCTCGGACGAGGCGCTGGACGCGGCCCTGCTGGCGGCGCTCGGGCACCAGCCGCTGCGGGAGGCGGTGCAGGCGGTCGCGGCGCAGACCGGCCTGCCGCGCAGGCGGGTCTATCAGGCGGCCCTCCGGCTGGAGGAAGGCCCCGGCGACGACGGCCGGCTCGAGGGCGAAGGGGAAGGTGGCGAAGGGGAAGGTGGCGAAGGGGACGGACGAGGATGACACGGGCCATGCGCGGACAGCGCGCCTATCACGAGGGCATTGCGGCCGAGGCGGCCGTCGCCGACCGCTATCTGCGCGACGGGCATGACCTGGTCGCGCGGCGCTGGCGCGGTCTGGGCGGCGAGATCGACCTGATCCTGCGCCGCGGGGCGGAGTATGTCTTTGTCGAGGTCAAGAAGGGCCGCGACCTTGCCCATCTTGCCGAACGGGTGACGGAACGGCAGGTCGCCCGCATCCTCAGCGCGGCCGAGGAGTTCCTGGACGGCCAGCCCGGCGGGCTGCTGGCGCCGCTGCGCTTCGAGGTGGCGCTGACCGACGGACGCGGCCGGATCGAGGTGATCGAGAACGCCTTCACCCCCTGAGGGCTGCCGCGTGCGGGATTGCAACCGGCGGTTTGCTGCGGCAGGAACGGGCAGCCGGGCCCGCCGCGGGGAGACATGCCGATGCCGTTGAAGGTCGCCTTTCAGATGGACCCCATCGCGGGGGTCAACATCGACGCCGACAGCACCTTCCGGCTGGCCGAGGAAGCGCAGGCGCGCGGTCATGAGCTGTTCCACTATGTCCCCGACGGCCTGAGCTTTCGCGAGGGACGGATCCTTGCCCGCGGGGCGCGGATGACGGTGCGGCGGGTGCGGGGCGATCATGTCGCCTTCGGTCCGGAGGAGACGGTCGACCTGGCCGATTGGGACGTGGTCTGGCTGCGCCAGGACCCGCCGTTCGACATGCACTACATCACCACGACGCATCTGCTCGAGCTGCTGCCGGCGCGGACGCTGGTGGTCAACGATCCGTTCTGGGTTCGCAACTGCCCGGAAAAGCTGCTGGTGCTGCGCTTTGCCGACCTGACGCCGCCGACGATGATCGCCCGCGACCTGTCGGCGATCCGCGCCTTCAAGGAGGCGCACGGCGACGTCATCCTCAAGCCGCTCTACGGCAACGGGGGCGCGGGGGTGTTCCGCCTCGATCCCAACGACCGCAACCTGGCCGCGCTCTACGAGGTCTTCACCGGCTTCAGCCGCGAGCCGCTGATCGTGCAGAAGTTCCTGCCGGCGGTGTCGAAGGGCGACAAGCGCGTGATCCTTGTCGACGGCGAGCCGGTCGGCGCGATCAACCGCATTCCCGCGCCGGGCGAGACGCGGTCGAACATGCATGTCGGCGGCCGGCCCGAGCCGGTCGGCCTGACCGACCGCGACCGCGAGATTTGCGCCGCCATCGGCCCGGTGCTGCGCGACAAGGGTCAGGTGTTCGTCGGCATCGACGTGATCGGCGACTGGCTGACCGAGATCAACGTCACCTCGCCCACCGGCATCCAGGAGCTGGAGCGGTTCGACGGCATCAACGTCGCCGCCCGCATCTGGGAGGCGGTGGAGGCCCGGCACGCCGCGGCGCGGTGAACGCCCCGCCGCCGCCCACAAGCCTGCGGGCGCGGCTGCTGCGCCCCGTCCTGATGCGGATCGTTCGCCCCGTCCTGAACCGCCCCTGGCCGCCCGAGCGGCGGCGCCGGGCGCTCGACCTGACCGCACGGATCACCACCCACCCCCCGCGCGGCACCCGGTTCGAGGGCGACCGGATCGCGCGGCCGGGGCTGTGGGTCGCGGCCGGGCCTTTCGGCGACGGGATGGTGCTGTGGTTTCACGGCGGCGCCTACATCGTCGGGCGGCCGCGCACCCATCGGGCGATGGCGGGCTGGCTGGCGCGCGCGGCCGGCGTACGGGTGTTCCTGCCAAGCTATCGGCTGGCGCCCGAGCATCCCGCGCCCGCGGGTTTCGAGGATGCGCTGGCGGTGTGGGACGGGCTGATCGGCCGCGGCCACGCCCCCGACCGGGTCGTGCTGGGCGGCGATTCGGCCGGGGGCGGGCTGGCGCTGGCGCTCTTGTCGGCGCTGTGCCGGCGCGGCACGCCGCCCGCGGGGCTGGTCGCGTTCTCGCCCTGGACGGACCTGACCGTCTCGGCCCCCTCGATCGGCGCCAACGCGCGCAGCGACCAGTTGTTGCCGATCGGGCGGATGGCCGAGGTGGTCGACATGGTGTTGGGCCCGGGCGGCGGCATCGGCGCCCGCGATCCGCGCATCTCGCCAAGGTTCGCGACATTTCCCGACCCGCCGCCGGTGCTGATCACCGCCGCCGCGACCGAGATGTTGCGCGACGACGCGCTGGGCATGGCGGGGCCGTTGCCGTCGGCACGGATCGCCGTCGCGGGCGACCTTCCCCACGCCTGGCCCTACATGCACGGCGCCCTGCCGGAGGCACACGCCACGCTGGCCGAGGCCGGCGCCTTCATCCGACAGTGTCTGTCCGCAGCGCCAGCCGGTAGCTGAGCGCCTCGGCCAGGTGCGGCGGTTCCACCCGGGCACAGCCGGCCAGGTCGGCGATGGTCCGCGCCACCCGCAGCACCCGGTGATAGCCGCGCGCGGTCAGACCGAAGCGTTCGGCGGCGCGGGTCAGCAGCGCGCGCCCCTCGGCGCAGGGCATCGCGATCTCTTCCAGCACCGCGCCTTCGGCATCGGCGTTCACGCGCAGGCGGGGGGTGTCGCGGAAGCGCCGGGTCTGGATCGCGCGGGCCCCGGCCACGCGGGCGGCGACGGTGACCGAGGGCTCGCCCGTCGCGGGCAGGTCCAGGTCCGAGAACGCCACCGGCGGCACGTCGAGGCGCAAATCGAAGCGGTCCATGAGCGGGCCCGAGATGCGGCCGAGGTAATCCTCGCCACAACCCGGTGCGCGCGGGCAGGCGCGGGCGGGGTCTGACAGATAGCCGCAGCGGCAGGGATTGGCCGCCGCGACCAGCAGAAAGCGGCAGGGATAGCGCACATGGGCATTGGCGCGGGCGACCACGACCTCTCCCGTCTCGATCGGCTGACGCAGGGTTTCCAGCACGGTGCGCGGGAATTCGGGAAGCTCGTCAAGGAACAGCACGCCGTTATGGGCGAGGCTGATCTCGCCCGGCTTGGCGCCGCGCCCGCCGCCGACGATGGCGGCGACGCTGGCGGTATGGTGCGGCTCGCGGAACGGGCGTTCGCGGCTGATGCCGCCGTCGGCGATGAGGCCTGCGAGCGAATGGATCGTCGACGTCTCAAGCGCCTCGTCGGGGGCGAGTTCCGGCAGGATCGAGGGCAGGCGCGCGGCCAGCATCGACTTGCCCGACCCCGGCGTGCCGATCAGGATCAGGTGGTGCCGCCCCGCCGCCGCGATTTCCAGCGCGCGCTTGGCCCGTTCCTGTCCCTTGACGTCGCGCAGGTCGCGGCCGGTGTCGCGTGGCAGGACCTGACCGGGCGTGGCGGGGGCGATGGGCACCTGGCCGGTGAAGTGGCGCAGCGCCTCGGCCAGGGTTTCGGCGCCCAGGACCTGCGCGTCGGCGACCCAGGCGGCCTCGGGACCGCAGGCGCGGGGGCACAGCAGGCGGTGGCCGGCGGCGGCGGCGGCCATGGCGGCGGGCAGGGCGCCGGCGACGGCGGTCAGTCGGCCGTCCAGCGACAGCTCGCCCAGCGAGACGGTCTGGTCGGCGGCGTCGGCGGGGATCACCTCCAGCGCGGCGAGCAGGGCGATGGCGATGGGCAGGTCGAAATGCGAGCCTTCCTTGGGCAGGTCGGCGGGGGCGAGGTTGATCGTCACCCGCTTGCCCGGCAGCGCGATGGACAGCGCGCCCAGCGCGGCGCGCACCCGTTCGCGGGCCTCGGACACCGCCTTGTCGGGCAGGCCGACGACGTGGAAGGCGGGCATCCCCGGGGCGACGGCGCACTGCACCTCGACCAGCCGCGCCTCGACCCCTTCGAAGGCCACCGTGAAGGTGCGTGCGCCCACGTCGCCAACCCTGTTCGCGTCACCCCTGCGGTATCGCAGGGCGGCGTTTAAGATTGGTTAACGCAAGATTGACGGTCGGGCCGGGGCGTCAGCAACCGCGGTGGTCGGCGGCGCGCCCGTCGCCCAGCACGGTGATGCGCACGCGGCTGCGGTCCAGCGCGAAGGGTGCGCCGCTGGGGTCCACCATGTCGGCCCGCGCGGTCAGCGTGCCGCCCGTCCGCAGGGTCGTGGCCGAGGACACCCAGATCGCCGAATCGCCGGCCTCCAGCACGACCACCTCGTCGGCGCCCAGCCGCGGCAGGGTCATCCGCACGCTCAGCTCCACCCCGTCCGAGATGGGCGTGGCGGTGCAGTCGATGGCCGTCAGGCCGAGGCTGCGGGCGGATCGCGGGCGATCGGACAGTGCCGCGCGAATCGCCTGATCGCTGCCGCCCTGCGCCGGAAGCTCGGCGTTTAGCGTCAGCCGGACGGGGATGCAGACGGTCTCGCATACGCCGATCTCGACGCTGCCGGCCAGCCGCGCGGGGGCGGCGGGATCGTTCAGGGTGAATTCGAGCGGCAGCACCACCTCGCCCAGATAGCCGATGCTGCGCAGCCCCTGCTGGTCGAAGGCGGTTGGGCGCGGCCAGTGGACGGTGACGGAATGCAGGTTCTGCGACCCCGACCAGTCGAAGCGCGGCGGAAAGCCGCCATCGCCGGGCGCGCGCCAGTAGGTCTTCCAGCCATCGGCCAGTTTCAGGTGCAGCCCCGCCATGTGGGTGCCGCCGGCCTCGCGCCAGCCGGGTCGGACGCTGGCCGAGACGATGCTGCTGGCGTCCTTCGCCGCGGCCGGGGCGGTCGCGGTGGGGCCGACGGGCGCCAGCACGGCCAGGGCGGCGGCCAGCAGGGCAAGGCGGGCGGGACGGAGCGGGGGTCGGGCGTTCATCCGCCGAACCATAGGCGCCGGGATGCGGACGGGAAATCACATTCGGGCGACAGGCGGCGCGGGGGCCGGCGTGATCCCGGCGGTGCGTGCGCGGCCGGCCTTGCGGCGGTGCCGGCCAGCACCCAGACTGGCGCCATGACAAGCGCGACAGAATCGTTCAGCCTCGAGGGCAAGTTGCTGGTGGCGATGCCGTCCATGGGCGATCCGCGCTTTGCCCGGTCGGTGATCTTCCTGTGCGTGCACAACGGGTCCGAGGCGATGGGGCTGATCGTCAACCGCCGGGCGCCGGGACCGACCCTGCCGGCGCTGCTGCGGCAGTTGAAGATCCCGGCCAGCGACCCGCCCGCCCTGCCCGTGCGCATCGGCGGTCCGGTCGAGCATACCCGCGGCTTCGTGCTGCATTCGCCCGACTACAGCGCCGGGGCGGCGACGCGGCGCATTCCGGGGGGCTTCGCCCTGACCGCCACGCTGGACGTGCTGGAGGATCTGGCCCGCGGCGCCGGGCCGGCGCGGGCGCTGCTGGCGCTGGGCTATGCCGGCTGGGGACCCGGCCAGCTCGAGGACGAGTTGCGCCAGAACGCCTGGCTGACCTGCGACGCGGGCCCCGAACTGGTGTTTTCCGAGGACGACGACGGCAAGTGGGCGCGCGCGCTGCGTTCGATCGGGATCGACCCGGTGCTGCTGTCGGGTTCGGCTGGACACGCATAGGTTGAGTTAACGCGCAGGATACAATCCTGGGTTTAGTTCCCGGCTGTCGTCCCCCGTGCGACACTGCCACATTCCCGGCACGTTTGGACCCGATTTCCGCCCGAAGATGGTGCGGGAAAGGCCATGCTGCGGCCAAGGCCATGCCGGATTCCGGATGCAGGGTCGTGCCCAGCAAGATGATGGTGGGGACCGATCATGGCCTATCTGCGCAGGTATCTGGTGTTCGCGGCTAGCCTTGCCGTGGCGCTGGCGGTGGGGTTCGTGATGCAGACCCGCGCGCCGTCCGGGCATCCGGCGCTGGCCGGGCTGTCCGCGGATCACGGGCGCGCCGATGATGCCCGGGCCTTTCACCTGAACGCCCTTCCCCCTGCGTCCGTCACCCCCCTTTCCGCCGAGGTCGATCCGCTCGGCGCGATCCTGCCCGCCTCGCCGCTGTCGGATGCCGTACAGCTGCGGGTCGACGTGCCGGCGCTGCTGCCGCTGCTGCCGCCGGAGCTGCCCGAATCCCCCGCCGGCCCCGAGGTGCGGCAGGCCAGCCTCAAGGCCCTGCCCGAGCCGCCGGCGCCCGAGTCGGTGGTCATCGAGATGGCGCTGCCGTTGCCCGCGTCACCCGCCCGCACGGTGTCCGAGCCGTCGGAGACGCCCGCGACGGCCGCCCCCGCGACCCCGGCCTGTGCACGCGACCTGGCCCTGGCGGCGGCGCCGCCGGCGATGCTGAACCTGATGCTGGTGGCCGACTGTGACGGCGACGCCCGCGTGACCCTGCGCCACGGCGGCCTTGTCGTCAGCCAGCAATTGTCCGTCTACGGCACGCTGGACGTGGCGCTGCCCGCCTTTGCCGCCGACGGCGCCGTCGAGGTCGTCTTTGCCGACGGTGACATCCTGCGCGCCGCCGTCGATGTCCCGGATATCGACCGGTACCAGCGCGTCGGCGTCCAGTGGCAGGCGCCGGATACCTTCCAGCTTCACGCCTACGAGCAGGGCGCGCTGTCGAACGGCGCCGGCCATGTCTGGGCCGCGACCCCGCGCGAGCCCGCGCATGCGGTGCGCGGGTCGGGCGGGTTCCTGCAACTGCTGGGCGACAGCCGCGGCAACTGGCCGCTTCTGGCCGAGGTCTACACCTTTCCCGCCGACCGGCTGTCCGCCACCGGGCAGGTCCGGATCGAGATCGAGGCGATGATCACCGAAGAGGTCTGCGGCCGCGAGATGCTGGCCGAAACCCTCGAGCTGCGCGGCGGCGGCACGGTGCAGGTGCGCGAGCTGTTCATCGAGATGCCCGATTGTGAAGCGGTCGGCGGTTATATCGTGTTGCAAAACATCCTCGACGACCTGAAGGTTGCCGGCACCCGACCCTGACCTTCCGGTGTCATGCCGTCGCTTGCCCTCCGTGCCGCCGCGCTGGCGGCTGCCTGCCTGCTGAGCGCCGCACCGGACCGGGCGGCGGCGCAGGATGTCACGCTGTCTCCGCAGGGCGGCGGTCTGGCACTGAGCGGCACGCTTCTGTCCTTCGACGGCGAATTCTACCGCATCGACAGCACCTTCGGCATCCTGACGCTGGATGCGCAGGCGGTGGTCTGCGCGGGGCCGGGCTGTCCGGACCTGACCGGCTTCGTGCCCGAGGTGTTGCTGGGCGGGTCGCAGACGCTGGCCCGACGGCTGCTGCCGGCGCTGCTGGACGGATTTGCCGCGGCACAGGGCCTGACCGTGCTGCACGGCGCGGGCGAGCAAGGCGCCGAGGTCGCGCTGGCTGCGTCGGGCGAGGAGCGGGTGCTGGCGCGCTTCGGGCTGCTCGGGGGCGACAGCGCGCAGGGGCTGGCGGCGTTGCAGGACGGGCGGATCGACATCGCGCTGTCGGTTCGGGCGGTGCGCGATCCGGGGCTGCGGGCGCGGGTGATCGCGCTGGATGCGCTGGTGCCGGTGGTGGCGCCGGACAATACGCTGCCGGCGATCGGCCTGCGCGACCTCGCCGCCGTGCTGACCGGCGAGATCGACAACTGGGCGGCGCTGGGCGGGCCGGACCTGCCGCTGCGGCTGCACCTGCGCGACGCCGATGCGGCCGTGCAGCTGGTGATCGAGGAGCGGCTGCTGGCCGGGGCGCAGTTCCCGGCCCCGCCCGGCGCGCGTCGGCACCCGTCGGACGCGGCGCTTGCCGCGGCGGTGGCGGCCGATCCGCTGGGGCTGGCGGTGACGCTGCAGTCGGCCGCGGCGCCGGCGCGGGTGCTGCCGCTGCGCGGTCCCTGCGGCGTGCTGCGGACGGCGACGCCGCTGGCGGCCAAGGCCGGCGACTATCCGCTGACCGTGCCGCTGATGATGTACACGCGGATGGAACGGCTGCCGCTGCAGGCGCGGCGGTTCCTGGCCTTTGCCACCGGCGGTCCGGCACAGGCGCTGGTCGCGGCGGCGGGATTTGTCGACCAGACGGTGACCGCGCAGCCGGTGGCCGAGCAGGGCGACCGCCTGGCCGGCGCGATCGCCGCCGAGGACGCGGAGCTGGACGAGTTGCGCCGGCTGGTCGCGGCACTGCAGGGCACGCAGCGGCTGTCCTATACCTTTCGCTTCGAATCCGGCGTGACCGAGATGACGCCCCAGTCGCTGGCCAATGTCGAGCGTCTGGCCGAGGCGCTGGAGGCCGGCCGCTATGCCGGTCGCGAACTGGTCCTTGCCGGTTTTACCGACGGGCAGGGCCGGCGCGACATCAACCTGCGGCTGTCGGCGCAGCGGGCCGAGGCGGTGCGCCGCGCGGTGCTGGCCGAAGCGCCGATGTTCGATCCCGCGCGCACGGTCCTGCGGGTCGAGGGGTTCGGCCCCGCGATGCCGCTCGATTGCGACGACACCTATGCCGGCCGGCAGGTGAACCGGCGGGTGGAGGTGTGGCTGCGCTGAGGCGCGGTCACTCCAGCTCCGCAGCGGGACTCATCGGAAAGAACCGCCCGCCCGACCAAAGGCCGAACCACTCGGTTCCGTCGACCGTCCCGGTCTCGCCCATCTCGACGAGGCGGTAGAAGGTCTTGCGGTCGATCAGCGCCCAGAGGTTGCGGCGCACCAGCACCATCGGCTCGGGTTCGCCGGTGGCGGGGTCACGCTCGACCCGGATCGGGTGGTCCGGGCCGGCGGCGACGGCGTCCCCGGTGCGGGTGAGGAAATGCAGCACCTGCCCCTCGCCCGCACCGCGCGCGGTCACGTCTACGGCGACGAAGGGCGCGGCATCGACGGTGATGCGCACCTTCTCGACCGGGGTGACGAGGAAATATTCATCACCGTCGCGCCGCAGGATCGAGGCGAACAGCCGCACCAGCGCCGGCCGTCCGATCGGTGTGCCGAGGTAGAACCACGTCCCGTCCCGCGCGATGCGGATGTCCAGATCGCCGCAGAACGGCGGATTCCAGCGCTCGACCGGCGGAAGCCCCGCACTGCCGGCCGCCCGCGCCGCGTCGAGCAGGGTTTCGGCAGAGGGTTTCACGATCTTTTGTGCCGACATTGTTTTTGCTGTCTCCGTCGGACGCGTTAGGTCAGGATCATAGCGCAGTCGCCGCGTGTACCCAAGCCGCGCGCGCCGCCGCCACAGCCCAGCGAGAGGATCGGCATGACCGACACCATGACACCCCGGGATGCCGACGCGCTGATCGCCGAGATCGAGGGCCTCGGCGACAAGCTGGCGCGCGCGCGGGCCAGCATCAACCGCCGCTTCATCGGGCAGGAACGCGTGGTGGAGCTGACGCTGTCGGCGATGCTGTGCGGCGGGCATGCGTTGCTGATCGGGTTGCCGGGCCTGGGCAAGACGCGGCTGGTCGATACGCTGTCCACGGTCATGGGCCTCAAGGGCAGCCGCATCCAGTTCACGCCCGACCTGATGCCGGCCGACATCCTCGGCTCCGAGGTGCTGGAGACGGCAGCCGACGGCAGCCGCGCCTTCCGCTTCATCGAGGGGCCGGTGTTCTGCCAGCTGCTGATGGCGGACGAGATCAACCGTGCCAGCCCCCGCACCCAGTCGGCGCTGCTGCAAGCCATGCAGGAGCGCGAGGTCACGGTTGCCGGCGTGCACCGCCCGCTGGGGCGGCCGTTCCACGTGCTGGCCACCCAGAACCCGATCGAGCAGGAAGGCACCTATCCGCTGCCCGAGGCACAGCTTGACCGGTTCCTGGTGCAGGTGGATGTCGAATACCCCGACCGCGAGACCGAACGCGCGATCCTGATCGCCACGACCGGCGTGGAAGAGGCGCAATCCGAGGCCGTCTTTACCGCCGAGGAACTGATCGCCGCACAGAAGGTGCTGCGGCGGATGCCGGTGGGCGACAGCGTGGTCGAGCAGATCCTGGACCTGGTACGCGCCTGCCGTCCCGGCGAGGCCGAGGCGCCGGCGGTGGTGAACGAAAGCGTCGGCTGGGGGCCGGGTCCGCGCGCGGCACAGGCGCTGATGCTGACGGTGCGCGCGCGGGCGCTGATGGACGGGCGGCTGGCACCGACGACCGACGACGTGCTGGCGATGGCGCGGCCGGTGCTGACGCACCGCATGGCGCTGAACTTCCAGGCGCGCGCCCGCGGCGAGGATCTGGGCGAGTTGATCGACGGTGTGGCGCGTGGCGTCGCCCGGATCGAGGCGGCGGCTTGACGCTGGCGCCCGATCCCGGCCGCGCCACGGCGCGGGCCAGCCTGCGCGCCCGTGCCGGCGCGCTGTCGGGCGCGTTGCCGCCGCTTCTGGCCGCGGCCGAGCAACTGGCCGCGACCGTGATGCTGGGCGAGCACGGGCGCCGCCGGGCCGGGACCGGGGACGAGTTCTGGCAGTACCGCCCCGCCCATGCCGCCGATCCGGCGCGCCTGATCGACTGGCGCCGCTCGGCCCGGTCGGACGCGCATTTCGTGCGCGAGCGGGAATGGCAGGCGGCGCAGTCGGTCACATTCTGGGTCGATACCGCCCGCTCGATGGGGTTTTCCGCCGGCAACCGGCCGCCCAAGATCGACCGCGCCCGGCTGATTGCGATGGCGCTGGCCGTGCTTCTGGTGCGCGCGGGCGAGCGGGTGGGAACCACCGACGCAAGCGTGCCCGCCCGCAGCGGTCAGGCGCATCTGTTGCGGCTGGCCGATGCGCTGGTCGCCGAGGGCGGCGCCGACTACGGCACGCCGATGCTGGGCGCGGTGCCGGCACATTCGCGGATGGTTCTGGTGTCGGATTTCCTGGGCGACGCGGGCGCCGTGGAGGCGCATGTGACAGCCGCCGCCGACCGGGGCATCAAGGGGATCCTGCTGCAGGTGCTCGATCCGGTGGAGGAAAGCTTTCCCTTCGACGGGCGCACGATCTTCGAAAGCATGGGCGGCGCGCTGCGGCACGAATCGCTGCGCGCGGGCGATCTGCGCGCGCGTTACCTCGCCCGGCTGGCCGAGCGGAAGGACCGGCTGGCGCTGCTCGCGCGGCGCACGGCCTGGCACTTCAGCCCGCATCATACGGGTGAGCCGGCGCTGTCGGCCCTGACCTGGGCCTGGCACGCGCTGGAGCGAGGGCGCTGATGTTCACGCTGGGGCCGATCGGTTTTGCCGCGCCGGGGTTGCTGCTGGCCCTTGTCGCGCTGCCGGTGCTGTGGTGGCTGCTGCGCGCGGTGCCGCCGGCACCGGTGATCCGCCGGTTTCCGGGCGTCGCGCTGTTGCTGGGCCTGACCGACGAGCGGCCCGAGACCGACAAGACGCCGTGGTGGTTGCTGCTGCTGCGCGCACTGGCGGTGGCGGCGCTGATCCTCGCCTTTGCGGGGCCGGTGCTGAACCCACAGCCGCGCACCGCCGGCAGCGGACCGCTGCTGATCCTGA
>Ga0213835_101447_pt1 | contig 14398 bp, 11 predicted proteins | sample SWPATP01_FD_160576 | JGI IMG/M metagenome (GOLD analysis project Ga0213835, IMG submission 160576) | Coastal seawater microbial communities from Marineland, Florida, United States - SWPA TP0 #1 | ecosystem: Environmental > Aquatic > Marine > Coastal | place: USA: Florida | collected 2016-08-05
AGCGCTCCGCGACGGCCGTTGGCCAGGCGATCGCCTCAACGAGCGCCCTGCTCGACCTCGACGTCGTCGCTATCGGCGGCGGCTTCTCGCACGTGGCCGACGACTACGTCGACATCGTGGCGCGCACCGTCGCCGGGCACAGCGACTTCGGATTCGTCACGAGCACCCGGGTGGTGCCGAGTGGGCTGAGCGGCGAGGGCCCCCTGATTGGCGCAGCGGCCCTCATTCACCACCGCGAGCAGGTTGGCTAGCGCGCGATCTCGTCGTCGATGTACCGCGCGCGCCGCAGCAGCGGGATCGCCGTCGCCGTTGCGGCCGTCAGCAGGGTCATGAACCCCATCGACGCTGACCATGATCCGGTCTGGTCGCGCAACACGCCCAGCACGGGAGGCACGGCCGCCGCAGCGACATAACCGACCGTCTGCACAAACCCGCTGACGGCGGCGGCAGTGCGGTCGGTGCGCGAGCGCAGCCCAATGAGCGTGAGGCCCATCGGGAAGGCGATCTGGCCGAGCCCGATCGCGGCGACCCAGGCCACGGGCGCGAACGACGGCGCGAGCCAGAGCCCACCCCAACCGGCGGTGAACAGGGCCGTCGCGGTGACGAGCAGTGGCGTTGGATTGCGCAGCCGCGACGTAAGCCCAGGCACGGTGAGCGCCAACGGGAGGCCGAGGATTCCGAACAGCGCGACGAGGGCTCCAGCCGACGCGGCAGCCACCCCGGCGCTCTCGCGCAGTACCTCGGGCAGCAGCGCGAACAGTGCGTACGCCGACACGCTCGAGAGGCCAAAGCCAATCGTGATGCCCCAGACGGTGCGCGAGCGAGCGAGCGCGATCGCGCCCCGCGCATCCGGAGCCCGCGGCGCGTCGGCGCCGTTCGGGGCGGACGCGCGACGCGCGCGCACCGCGAGCACCACCCACGGAACGAGCGCGGCCACGGCCACGAGGCTCCACACCGCGAGGGATGCGCGCCAGTCGCTGCCGGCCGCGATCGGCACGGCGACGAGCGGGGGCAGGGCGGCGCCGACCGACATGGCGGTGCCGTACGCGGCGGTGAGAGCGGCGATGCGGTGGGGCGCGTAGCGCTTGACGGCGCTCGGCAGCAGGATGTTGCCGAAACCCGCGCCCATCAGCACGATGAGGCTGCCGAGCAGCAGCACGCCCACGTCGGGCGCGGCAGCGCGCACGAGATGCCCCGCGATCATCGCGACGAGCGCCCCGACAAGGGTGCGTTCGAGGCCGAAGCGGTGCGCCGCTGACGGGGCGACGACACCGGCGAGCGCGAAGCCGAGGGGCGCGGGGATTCCGAGCGCGCCGAGGCTCGCCGCCGACAGGGTGATGTCGCGGCCAATCGCCGACGCGAGCGGCGACAGCCCGCCGACACCCGTGCGCAAGTTGACCGCGAGCAGCAGGATCGCGACGACGGCGAAGATCACAGCCGGGGCGACGGGCCGGTGGGCGGTCGCGGGTGGGGCGCCGGGCACCCGCTTAGCCTAGGCCGCGACGTACAGTGGTGCTGTGAGCGACTGGGCCCAGCATCTCCCGTTGAGCAACCGCCCGCGCCGCGACGAGTCGGCGGTCACCGGTGATCGTTCGGCCGCGACGGCGGCAGTGCTCGCGGCCCTCGCCGATGTGCCCGACACCCGCGCCGACGTGCTGGCGGCCGACACCGCCATCGAGGGCGTGACGGTCGAGCGCGCGGTGCACATCGCCCTCACCCGGATGCGCTGGTCGCGCTGGCAGCGCCTACTCGCGGTCGTCGGCGTGGTCGACGCGCCCAGCGACGAACTGGAGTCCCTCGACGCCCGGGCGCTGCCGGAGGTGCTGCGGGTCGAGGCGGCGGCGCGGCGCGCGAGCGAGCGCCCCACCTCGGTGCGCGCGCTGAGCGAGATCACCGTCGTCGCCCTCGACGTCGCCGCGCGCCACCGCATTCCGCTGACCGTCGACCCGTACGACCTCGGAGCCGTTGCCCTCGATCTGGCGCTGCGCGTGCCGACCGAGCGGCGCGCCGTGCTGCAGGCGCGGGCGATGCGCGCGGTCGACGGAGGCTGGCAGCTCGGCGCGGGTCGCCCGCTCTATGCCACGAGCGCCGGCATCGTGCTCTTTCTCGCCGGTCGCGCCGGCGTTCCCGACGAGCTGCCCGAGCCCGCACCGCGACCACGGCGGCCGCGCGATGACGACGACTACGACGACGACTGAGGCGCCGGCAGACCGAGCACCTCGCGAATCTCGAGCTCGTCGACGCCCATCTGGTGCGCGAGCGCCTCGGAGTTCTCAAACTTGCGCATGCCGCGAATGAAGCGCACGAACTCGAGCTCGACCGTCTGCCCGTAGAGGTCCACGGTCACATCGATCGCGTGCGCCTCGACCGTCTTCTCGGGCACGTCGCCGAACGTCGGATTGTTGCCGACCGAGACGGCCGCGCCGAAACGTGACCCGGCCACGTGCATCCAGCAGGCGTAGACGCCGTCGGCGGGAATGAATCCCTCGGCCCCGTGGGCGAGGTTCGCGGTCGGGTAGCCGAGTGTGCGACCGCGCTGGTAGCCGGGCACGACCAGCGAGCGGATGCGCGGGTTACGCCCCAGCGCGTCGGCCGCCTCAGCGATGTGCCCCACCTCGAGCAGGTGCCGGATGCCCGTGGACGAAATGCGCTCGCCGTCCGACACACAGACGTCGTCGACGAGAGCGACGTCGAAGTCGTGTGCCTCCCCCGCCTCGCGCAGAGTCTCGAGCGTTCCGGCGCCCTGGGCGCCGTAGCGCACGTCAGAGCCGACCAGCACGCAGGCGGCGTGCAGGCCGCCCACCAGCACCTCGTCGACGAAGCGGTCGTGCGGCAGGGCGGCGAACTCGGGTGTGAACGGGATCACGACGACGAGGTCAACACCGGCGGTGTTCAGTGCCTCGGTCTTCTGCGCGACGCTGAGCAGCGGCAGCGGCGCCGCCTCGGGGCGCAGCACCTCAAGCGGGTTGCGGTCGAAGGTGATGACGACGGTGCGCTCGATACCCCGAGCGGCCGCCTCGTCGCGTAGACGCTCCAGCACGCGCTGGTGGCCGCGATGCACGCCGTCGAACTTACCGATCGTGACCGCCGAGCGGCGTCCGTCGCGCGGGAGGGCCTCGATGCCGGTGACGACGTGGGGAGCGCTCATGCGGCGGCCCCTGTGGTGTCGCGCGAGCCGCGGGCGGCGCGCGCCGTGCGGGCCAGCGCCCACAGCCCCAGCACGGGCAGCACGAGCGGAACGAAGCCGTAGCCGCGGCCGAACTGCGACCACACCGTGTCGGCCGGGAACAGTTCGGGCACGGCGATGCTCACGATGCCCACCACGATGACGCCGAGCATCTCGAAGCCGATCGCGAACCACGCCACGCGGAACCACACCCGGCCGGGTGCGACGAGCGCGACCGTGGCGAGGATGTACACGACCGCCGCCAGCGCCGACAGCGTGTAGGCGAGCGGCGCCTCCTCGAACTTCGTAGCGATCTGGTAGAACGAGCGGCCCGTCGACGACAGGGCGAGGATTCCATACACCGCGACCAGAACGCGCGTGAAGCCGCTCAGGCGGAACGAGGCGGAGGCAGACTCGGGCACGCTCGTCATTCTGGCCCCCTCTGAGTGGGAATCGGCCCAGCGAGGGCCCGCAGAAATCGTGCCGCGATGAGACGGCGTGCCACGAGCATCCCGGGCCAAGCCGGCCACAGCCACCAGTGGGCTGGGCGCGCGAAGCTGCGCACCGTCAACCAGACCGTGCCGTCGGATTCGCGTTCCAGCAGAAAGGACTCCTCACCACGGAGCAGATGGCCGGGCAGCGTGCCCATCGCGAGCGTGACGCGGGCCGGCTCCTGCTCGAGCAGCACCACCCGCGTCGACAGCGGAAACCACAGGGAGGTGCGCACGCCGAGGCCCACCGTGATCTCGTCGGCCGGGCGCAGCAGCGGGCGCCCCTCGGCGGTGAAGACCTGCTCGGCCGGCGCCAGCGCGGCCGGGTCGACCGGCTCGCCGGCGTCGTCGAAGCCCACGGGCGTGTAGGCGTCGGCCGCGACGTGGTCGGGGGCCGGGCGGTGGCGCACCGTCATGCCCGCGCCCCGGTAGACGCCGCCGTCGAGCAGCGCCTCGACCGCGTACGCCCAGCGCGCGTCGCCGTGGCCGATACGGGCAGTGTACTGCGAGGGGGCGAAGCCGCGCGGCGGGAAACTCAAGAGGTCGGGGGCCTGCGTAGCTCCGACCGCGGCGTAGGTCACCGCGGGGCGATCAGCGCTCGCCGACACGGTGGCTACTTCTTGTCCTTCTTCGACTCGACATCGCCCGACAGCGCGGCGACGAAGGCCTCCTGCGGGACCTCGACGCGACCCACCATCTTCATGCGCTTCTTGCCCTCTTTCTGCTTCTCGAGCAGCTTGCGCTTACGGGTGATGTCACCGCCGTAGCACTTGGCCAGAACGTCTTTCCGCATCGCGCGAATGTTCTCGCGGGCGATGATGCGGGCGCCGATCGCCGCCTGGATAGGCACCTCAAACTGCTGACGCGGGATCAGCTCGCGCAGGCGCTGGGCCATCATCGTGCCGTAGGCGTACGCCTTGTCTTTGTGGACGATCGCGCTGAACGCGTCGACCTGCTCACCCTGCAGCAAGATGTCGACCTTCACCAGATCGGCCTCCTGCTCGCCGGCCGGCTCGTAGTCGAGACTCGCGTAGCCCTGCGTCTTGCTCTTGAGCTGGTCGAAGAAGTCGAAGACGATCTCGCCGAGCGGCAGCGTGTACTTCAGCTCGACGCGGTCTTCGCCGAGGTAGTCCATCGAGCGCATGGTTCCGCGACGGTTCTGGCACAGCTCCATGATCGAGCCGACATAGTCTTTGGGCGCAAGGATCGAGGCACTCACGATCGGCTCCATGACCTTTTCGATACGGCCCGTCGGGTACTCGCTGGGGTTCGTCACCTCGACGGTCGAGCGGTCCTCCGTCGTCACGTTGTAGATGACGCTCGGGGCCGTCGTGATGATGTCGAGGTCGAACTCGCGGCGCAGCCGCTCGGTAACGATCTCGAGGTGCAGGAGCCCCAAGAAGCCGCATCGGAAGCCGAAGCCGAGCGCGACGGACGTTTCGGGCTCGTACTGCAGCGCCGCATCCGAGAGCTTGAGCTTGTCGAGCGCGTCGCGCATGTCGGGGTAGTCGCTGCCGTCGATCGGGTAGACGCCTGAGAACACCATCGGCAGGGGGTCGGTGTAGCCGGGCAGAGCCTCCGTCGCGCCCTTCGACGCCGTGGTGACGGTGTCGCCCACCTTCGACTGGCGCACATCCTTCACGCCCGTGATGAGGTAGCCGACCTCGCCAACCGCGAGCCCCTTGCTGGGGGTCGGCTCGGGGCTCGAAACACCGATCTCAAGAATCTCGTGCGTCGCTCTGGTCGACATCATCTGGATGCGCTCGCGCGGATCCAGCCGACCGTCGACCATGCGCACGTACGTGACGACGCCGCGATACGAGTCGTAGACCGAGTCAAAGATCATCGCGCGGGGCGCCGCGTCGGCGTTGCCCACCGGCGCGGGGATCAGCTCGACGACGCGGTCGAGCAGGTCCTCGACGCCGACACCCGTCTTGCCGCTGACCCGCAAGACGTCTGCCGGGTCGCCGCCGATGAGCTGGGCCAACTCGCGGGCGTACTTGTCGGGGTCGGCCGCCGGCAGGTCGATCTTGTTCAGAACCGGGATGATCGTGAGGTCGTTCTCGAGCGCCAAGTACAGGTTCGCGAGTGTCTGCGCCTCGATGCCCTGAGCTGCGTCGACGAGGAGGATCGCGCCTTCACACGCGGCAAGCGAGCGGCTCACCTCGTAGGTGAAGTCGACGTGGCCGGGAGTGTCGATCATGTTGAGCGCGTAGGTGACGGGCTTGCCGTCTTGTCCCGCGACCGCCCAGGGCATGCGAACGGCCTGGCTCTTGATCGTGATGCCGCGCTCGCGCTCGATGTCCATGCGGTCGAGATACTGCGCGCGCATGTCGCGATCGGACACGACGCCGGTGATGCCGAGCATCCGGTCGGCAAGGGTCGACTTGCCGTGGTCGATATGGGCAATGATGCAGAAATTGCGGATCTGCGTCGGGTCGGTCGCGGCGGGCGCGAGCGGGGTGAGGGCGCGAGGAGACATGTCAGGCCATTCTCCCACGGCGAGCGGGTGAGCGAAGAATTGGGCGCTCGGCGGACGGTGCGTCCGGGGCGCGCCACGCGCATCCCGAACGATTGTCGGCGGGGCCGCCCGACTGGTAGTGTTCTCTGTTGGCTTGCGTGCCCGAAAGCCCTCTCTCTTTCGGCACGGATTGCGACCGGACTCAGTTCGCCGTCAGGCACACCCCACAACCGGTCGCCCACCAGTACACCGACGAAGAAAGACATTCATGGCGAACATCAAGTCGCAGATCAAGCGCATTAAGACCAACCTGAAGGCGCAAGAGCGCAACAAGGCCGTCAAGAGCGAGCTCAAGACCGCCGTGCGCAACACGCGCAAGGCGATCGCCGCGGGCGACAAAGAGGCGGCGACCGTCGCGCTGAAGACCGCGTCGAAGAAGCTCGACAAGGCCGCCAGCAAGGGCGTGATTCACCAGAACCAGGCCGCCAACCGCAAGTCGGCCATGGCGAAGCAGGTCGCGGCCCTCTAGGCCACGCACACGCACGCAGAAGCGCCCCGGGGTACTGCACCCCGGGGCGCTTCGCTGTGTTCGGGGCCGGGTGCGCCGGGTCGAGGCGTCTCCACCCGCCCGAGCCGTCAACAACTCAGGAGAATCGCCTCGCCGCGCGGCACCCCTCTCCAGCCCCGGTTGTCAACAACTCAGGACTAACGCCAAGCTGCGCGAGTGTCCGCCCCGCAACGGCAAGTCAACAACTCAGGACTAGTGGGGTCTCGCCGCCAACGGACGCACGGAACCAAAGGAGCCGAGCAGCGGCTAGTCCTGAGTTGTTGACGGCCGAGTGCGGAACCGGCGCGTGCCGCCCAGGGCGGTAGTCCTGAGTTGTTGGCACCAACGCGGGGAGCCGGCGCGAGGGGCGCGGAGCGCTAGTCCTGAATTGTTGACGCTACGCCCGCGGACTCGCGGGCGTAGCGCAGGGCTAGGCGCGGGGGTGACCGCGGTCGGCGATCAGGGTGACGAGGCGCTCGAGTGCGAACACGGGGTCGCGGCTCGCGCCCTTGACGGCGGAGTCGGTCTCGGCCACGGTCAGGATCGCGCGGCCGAGGCCCACTTCGTCCCAGCCCTGCAGATCGCGCCGCGCGCGATCAACCTGCCAGGGGGCGAGCCCCAGCTGGGAGGCGATCTGGCCGCCCGAGCCACGGGTGCCGCCAACTTTGGCCATCGTGCGCAACTTCATCGCGAAAGCGGCGACCATGGGCACCGGGTCGGCCCCGGTGTCGAGGGCGTGGCGCAGCAGCGACAGTGCCTGCCCGAGCTGGCCGGCGATCGCCGCGTCGGCGACCGCAAACGCCGTCGCCTCGACGCGGCCGCCGTAGTAGCGCTGCACGATCTCGGCCGAGATGTCGCCCTCGGTGTCGGCGATGAGCTGCTGGCACGCCGCTCCCAGCTCACCCAGGTCGTCGGCGAACGCCGCCACGAGCGCGCGCAGGGCGACCGGTGCGATGGCGCGACCGGCGTGGCGAAACTCGGCGGCAGCGAAGTCGGCGCGGTCAGACTCACGCTTCAGCTCAGCGCACACCACCTCGACACCGCCGCCCTGCCCCGAGCGGATGGCGTCGAGCAGCTTCTTGCCGCGCACTCCCCCGGCGTGCCGCAGCGCGACGACCGCGCCATCGGCGGGTTCGGCGAGAAACGCCAGCGCCTCCTCGAGGAACGCGTCGGTCATCTTCTCGACGTTTGTCACGCGCAGCAGTCGCGGCTCGGCGAACAGCGAGGGGCTTGCGAGCGTTATTAGCTCACCGGGCGCGTAGGCGGCGGCGTCGATGTCGTGCACCTCGAGCGCCGGATCCTCGGCGCGCAGCGCGTCGCGCAGGATGCGCATGGCTCGGTCAGCGAGGAAACCCTCGGTGCCGCTGATCAGCACGACGGGCGCGGGGCGCGCCTCGTGCCATGACAGCTGCGGGATGCGCGCGGCGGCTGACCGCCCCGCCCCACCCCGTGCAGGTGCCTTCGCTCGTGCCATCGATGTCCTCCCCCGCCAGCCTACTGACCGGCTCTGACACCCCCGGCACGCTCCTGCCACAGCCAAACGCCGCCGTCGTCGGCGCCGACGAGCACGAGCCCGTGCAGGTCGGATCGCGCGACGATGCCGCCCGCCGTGGTGACCGTGTCGATCACCGAGTCCGCCGGATGCCCGTACGAGTTCGTCGCGCCCACTCCGATGAGTCCGATCGCGGCGGCCGCCAGTGCGTACACCTCATCGAACTGATCGGGCGAGCCGTGATGGCTCACCTTGACAACATCGACGGGGTGCAGCTCGGCCGTCGCCACCATGGTGCGTTGCACCGATTCGCCCAGGTCGCCGAGCGCGAGCAGGCTCGGGCATCGCGGGCACTCAGGCCCGTACCGCACGTCGACGACGACGCTCGCGTCGTTGCCGGGTGTGACCCCGCGGTGGTCGGGCGGCCACAGCACCCGCCACGTCGCGTCGGCGGGTCGCAGCACGTCACCTTGGCGCACGTCGTGAACGCGCGCGCCCGTGGCGATCAGCGCGTCCAGCACCTGCTGGTCGGCGTCGCGCCCGACGGGGCCCGTCCATACGGCGTCCACCCGCCCGAGAATCGCGTCGACCCCGCCGACGTGATCGACGTCGAAATGGCTGATCACAAACACGTCGATATGGTCGACGCGCAGCACGTCGAGGCAGTGCGCGAGCGCCTCAACGGTGGGCCCCGTGTCGATCAGCACCGTCAGCGGGCCGTCGCGCACGAGTAGCGCATCGCCCTGCCCGACATCGCACTGGGCGATCACCCAGTCGTCCGGAACGGCGACCCGTGTGAGCGCGTCGCGGCCGGCCGTCACTCCCAAAGTGATCACAGCGCCGACGAGCCCCACCGCAACCAGGCGCAGCCGGAACCGGGCCGTACCGATCGCGGCGGGCACGCGCCACGCGATGAGCGCGAGCGCGGTGAGCGCGGCGAGCAACGTCGCGCCGAGCGGTCCGTCGGGCCACGGTACAAGCGCGCCCGGCATGCCCGAACTCACGCGGGCAACACCCGCAATCCACGCGGACGGCAACCACGCGATCGCCGCGACGACGGTCGCCAGCCACGGGATGACCGGGGCCACCACACACGCGATCATTCCGACCACCGTCGCCACCGGTGCGGCCGGCGCCGCGAGGATGTTCGCCACGACACCCCACACCGGCACCTCGGGCTGCAGCAGGATCAACACGGGCTGGCACGCCAGCTGCGCGGCCAGCGGTACCGCCACCCACAGGGCCATGGCGGGCGGCATGATGGCCGACAGTCGGTCGGCAATCGGCCCGGCGAGCACGAGCAGCGCTGCCGTCGCGAGCACCGACAGCACGAAGCCGTACTGCCGCGCAATCCACGGGTCGAGCACGATGATGCCGATCACGGCGAGCGCAAGCACGGGCAGGCCGTGTACGGGGCGGCCGAGCTGGGTGGCGAGCAGCACGGCCGTGGCCATGATGGCGGCACGAATCACGCTCGGCTCGGGCGTCACGAGCACGACGAAGAACCCGAGAGCGGCAAGCGCGACGGCGACGCGAACCCACCGCGGCCAGCGCAGGATGCCGCCGAGCCCGAGGATGAGCCCGACAACAATGGCGCAGTTCGCGCCGCTCACCGCCGTGAGGTGGCTCAGCGCGCTCTGTTTCATCGCGAGGTCAAGGTCGTCGGGCACTTCCGAGGTGTCGCCGATGGCGAGACCCGGCAGCAGAACGGCGCCGTCGCCGCCGAACTGATGCATGAGGGCGAGGAAGCGCTCGCGCAGAGCATCGCCCGCGGCGAGCAGTGGTGGGGGGTCGCGGGTGGGCGTCCAGTCGCCAATCACGCGCACAAGGGCGACGCGACCGTCGCCCGCGCCGACAGGGATCAGCCGCGCATTGCCCTCGAGCGTCGTTCCGAGCGGCGTGCGCCGGTCGACGTCGATTGAGAGCAGCCGAACCGGCACCGAGACTCGCTCGAGCGTGCCGTCCCCGTTCTCCACGCGGACGATACGCGCGGGAACCGTCGTCGTCTCGGATGTCGCCGTCAGTTCGAGCTGCACGACCAGTTCGACCGGGACTCCGCCGAGCGCATCGGCGAGCGCGGCCGGCGTGCGAGCCGGTGCCGCCAGCGCGACCGCGGCCGCCACGAGCGCGAGCGCCAGCAGGGAGGGAACCACCGCACGAGCGTGCCTAACCGTGACACCGACGACTCCGGCAACGGTGAGCGTCGCAGCGACCACACCCCACGACGCGACGGACACAGCTTCGCGGGGCACGCCGATCAGCAGGATGGCACCGACCCAGCCGACGGCGGCGGGCACGGCGAGGCGCGCGTCGAGCACGCGGACTAGACCCCGACGAGCTCGCGGAAGCCCGACAGGGTCTTCTCGCCGATGCCGGACACCGCGAGCAGTTCGTCGACACTGCGAAAGGGCCCGTTCTGCTCGCGCCAGGTGATGATGCGGCCGGCCAACGCCGGCCCGACACCCGGCAGGCTCTCGAGTTCAGCCGAGCTGGCGGTGTTGAGGTTGACGACTCCCCCCGCGGTCGCGCCCGCGGTGCCGCCCGGCGTTGACTCTGCGAACGCGCCCTCGGGCGGCAGTTCGCCCACGCGGGGCACGTGAATCTGCTCGCCGTCGACGACCTCGCGGGCGAGGTTTACCGCCCCTAGTTCGGCGTCGTCGCTCGCGCCGCCGGCGCGGGCAACAACATCGATGACGCGGGCTCCCTCGGGCAGCTCGACAACACCCGGGTGCGCGACGGCCCCGGTGACGTGCACGATGACCGAGCGCCCCGTCGTCGCGGGCCCACCTTCGACGCCGCCGCCGTGCGCGCCGGCAGCGGCGCCAGCGCCGGGCCCAGCACCAGGCTCCGCTGCGTCGCCATCGCCACCGTCACCGTCCGCCCACGCCCCCGCTGTCGCGCTCTGCCCGACCGCCACCCGCTCGCCGCCCGGCGTGATGATCGATGCGACGACCGCCGCGGCGAATCCCACGAGCACCAGCACGACCGTGCCGCTCACGGCCGCCCGCAGACGCGCTGACCGCCGCGGAGGCTCTGCGGCGGTATCAGGCGGATGCACGCGGCGAGGCTACGAGGCGAGCGCGCCACCACCGTGCCGTGCGCGCGAAATCGGGACCGTGCATCCCGCAGCGCCTCTGTGATGGACGCGAGCGGGAACTCAGGGAGCCTCAGGCGCCCCTGAGGGAACGTGCGCGCGACCTCAGCGCCCCCGTAGGAACGCGCACCAACTACTTCCGCGTCGCGATGCTCACGATCTTCGGCGCCCGCACGATCGTCTGCACGATCTCGCGTCCGCCAATCGCGCGATGCACGGCCTCGGAGGCGAGGGCCAGCTCCTCAAGCTCGTCATTGCCCACACGCGGGCTGACCTCGAGACGGTCGCGCACCTTGCCGTCGACCTGCACGACCGCCGTGACCTGCTCGTCGACGAGCAGCGTCGGGTCGGCCTTGCGCCAGCCGGCAAACGCGACAAGCCCCGCGCGACCCTGCGAGGCGTCACCGCGACCGAGTCGATGCCACATGTCTTCGGCCGTGTGCGGTGCAAACAGCGACAGGGCGATCGCGACCGCCTCAACCGCTTCGCGGACGGCCGGATCACCGGCGCCAGGGCCCGAGTCAACGGCCTTACGGATCGCGTTGACGAGCTCCATGGTGCGGGCAACCGCCACGTTGAACTTGAACGACTCGATGAGCCCTGGCACCTCGGCGAGGAATCGGTGCGTCACCCGGCGCAGGGTCACATCGCCGTCATCAAAGTCGACGTCGAGCGACGAGGTGACCTCGCCGGACAGTCGCCACGCGCGCGCCAAGAACTTCTGCGAACCGGTCACCGACACATCGCGCCAGTCGATGTCGTCTTCGGGCGGGCCGGCGAACGCCATCGTGAGGCGCACGGCATCGACGCCGTACTGACCGACCTCGTCAGAGAACGAGACCAGGTTGCCCTTCGACTTCGACATTTTCGCGCCGTCGAGAATCACCATTCCCTGGTTCAGCAGGGCGCTGAAAGGCTCGGTGAAGCTGACGTAGCCAAGGTCGAACAGCACCTTCGTGATGAAGCGCGCGTACAGCAGGTGCAGAATCGCGTGCTCGACGCCGCCGACATACTGGTCGACGGGCGCCCACTTCTCAGCCTCGCGCGGGTCGAACGCTTGCGTGTCGTCACCGGGCGACAGGAAGCGCAGGAAGTACCACGACGAGTCAACGAAGGTGTCCATCGTGTCGGTGTCGCGCCGAGCTGGCCGCCCGTCGGGCGTCGTCGTCTCGACGAACGAGGCGACGCCTCCCAGCGGCGAGGTGCCCTTGGGCTTCATGTCCATACCGGCCGCGTCGGGCAGCCGCACGGGCAGCTGTTCCTCGGGCACCGGAATCTCAGCGCCATCCTCGTCGTACATGATCGGGATGGGCGTGCCCCAGTAGCGCTGCCGGCTGATTAGCCAGTCACGCAAGCGGTACGTTTTCGCCGCGCGCCCGGTGCCGCGCTCCTGCAGCAGTTCGATGACCCGCTTGATGGCATTGCTCTTGCTGAGGCCGTCCAGGGGCCCCGAGTTGATCATCCGGCCGTCACCCGTCAGTGCTTCGCCGGTGACGGCCGGGTCGATCGTCGGCGGCTCCTCCTCGAGCATTTCGGGAGTGATGACGGGGATCGCGCCCGTGACCGGCGCAAGCGTGTCGACCACCATCTTGACCGGCAGCCCGAACGCTCGAGCGAAGTCGAGGTCGCGCTGGTCGTGCGCCGGTACGGCCATGACCGCGCCGTGCCCATAGTCGGCCAGAACATAGTCGGCCGCCCAGATCGGCAGTCGCTCGCCGCTCACCGGGTTGATCGCATAGCGGTCGAGGAAGACGCCGGTTTTCTCACGGGTGGCGTCTTGCCGGTCGATCTCGCTCTTCTTTTGCACCTCGTCGAGGTACGCCTGGAAGCGCTCGTTCACCTCGGGGCTCGACCCCGCGGCCAGCTCGGCGGCGAGGTCACTGTCGGGCGCGACGACCATGAAGGTCGCGCCGAAGAGCGTGTCAGGACGGGTGGTGAAGACCGTGATGGGTTCGTCGCGGCCCTCAATGGCAAAGTCGACGTCGGCGCCGGTCGAGCGACCGATCCAGTTGCGCTGCATCGTCAGCACCTTCGACGGCCACGAGCCCTCAAGTTGATTGAGGTCGTCGAGCAGCCGGTCGGCGTAGTCGGTGATCTTGAAGAACCACTGAGTCAGCTTCTTCTTGATGACGACGGCGCCCGAGCGCTCAGACGTACCATCGGGCAGCACCTGCTCGTTGGCGAGCACCGTCTGGTCGACCGGATCCCAGTTGACCCAGCTGTCTTTGCGGTACGCGAGCCCCTTCTCGTACATCTTGAGAAACAGCCACTGGTTCCAGCGGTAGTAGTCGGGGTCGGAGGTGTGCAGCACTCGGTCCCAGTCGAAGCTGGCCGCGTAGCGCTTCATCGACGCCTTCTGCTGGGCGATGTTCTCGTACGTCCACTCGCGCGGGTCGGCGCCTCGCTTAATGGCGGCGTTCTCGGCGGGCAGCCCAAACGAGTCCCAGCCAATGGGGTGCAAAACCGTGAAGCCCCGTTGACGCCAGTACCGCGCCACGACGTCACCGAGAGCGAACGCTTCAGCGTGACCCATGTGCAGGTCGCCCGAGGGGTACGGGAACATGTCGAGGATGTACTTTCGCGGCCGCGCCCGCTCGCTGTCGCTGAGCTCGCTGTCGAGCGTCGAGAACGGCTTCACGTCGTCCCACACCGGAGCCCAGGTGGCTTCAATGCGGTGCGGGTCATAGTCGTGCTCGGTGTCGGCGGTGCTGTCGCTCACTCAGGCTCTCAATCGCAAGGGGGTGGCTGTCGGGTCGCAGTGACCCGACGTCCCAGATTACTCGGCGCCGAGTGCGGCCAAGAGCGCCCGCGCCTTCAGATGCATCTCGGCCGTCTCGACCTCCGGATTGCTCATCGCCGTGATGCCACCGCCCGCGCCGACGCTGGCAACACGATCCGCGATGACGATCGAGCGGATCACCATCGCGAGATCCGCCGAGCCGTCAGCCCCGAGCATCCCGAATGCACCCGCGTAGACTCCGCGAGGTGCGCGTTCCCAGCCGGCGAGCAGTTCGACGGCGCGGCGTTTCGGCGCCCCCGTCATGGAGCCGGCGGGGAAGCTCGCCGCGACCGCGTCGAGAGCGTCGAGCCCCGGGCGCAAGCGCCCGGTCACCGTCGAGACGAGCTGGTGCACGTGCGCGTAGGTCT
>Ga0213835_101449_pt1 | contig 14386 bp, 13 predicted proteins | sample SWPATP01_FD_160576 | JGI IMG/M metagenome (GOLD analysis project Ga0213835, IMG submission 160576) | Coastal seawater microbial communities from Marineland, Florida, United States - SWPA TP0 #1 | ecosystem: Environmental > Aquatic > Marine > Coastal | place: USA: Florida | collected 2016-08-05
TGCTGTATTTAAACAAGGTTTACCTGGGGGTGGGCCAATCGGGTTTTGAGGATGCGGCTCAGTTTTATTTTGATAAGTCGGCCCGAAACCTCGATTTGCTGGAATCTGCGACTTTGATCGCCATGTTGCCTGCCCCAAATGCCTTTAATCCCATTGTTGATCCGGATAAATCCCGCGAACAGCGCAATCTTGTGATTGACCGGATGCACAAGTTAGGGATGATCACCGATCAAGAACAACGTCAGGCAAAGTTGACGCCCATCGAAGAGCGTTTAAGTGAAGAAGCCCGCCGTTCGCTATCGAACAATGCCGCTCCTTATTTCTATGGCTATGTACAGCAGGAGTTGACGGAATTACTGGGGGAAGATGCCCTGAAAATGGGGAATCTCTACATCGAAACGGGGCTGGACATCACGATGCAACAGAAAGCGGCCTCGGCTCTCAAGGCCTCCATTGAGCAGGATGGCACCCAGGTCGGATTTTCCCAAGGGGCGATCGCCACCCTCGATAGCGACACGGGTGAAATTCTCGCCATGGTTGGCGGCAAAGATTATGCCGAAAGCCAATTTAATCGCGCCGTCCAGGCGAAACGACAACCGGGTTCAACCTTTAAAGTGTTTGGCTATGGTGCCGCCCTTGAACAAGGCATTTCCCCCTACACTGCCTTTTCCTGTGCGCCTCTCAATTGGCAAGGACAACAATACCGTGGTTGTGAGCGCACCAGCACCGCCAGTACCGATATGTTTCGCGGCATGGCCCAATCTGAAAATGCGATCGCCCTGCGCATTGCCCAGACAGTGGGGTTAGATGGCGTCATTAACTTTGCCCAACAATTAGGCGTAGACTCACAACTGAGACCCTCCCCTGGTTTGATTTTGGGAGAAAGTGAAGTCTCTGTTTTAGAAATGGCAGGGGCCTATGCGACCTTTGCCAACGACGGTACCTGGAATAAACCCCACGCCATCCGTCGGATTTTTGACAGCAGCGACTGTACTGGTGAAACCATTGATAGCTGTCATTTACTCTACGATTTCAGTAACCGCGCCGATCTCCACCGAGAACAGGTCATTTCCCGCGATACCGCCCGCACCATGACCAGTATGCTTCAGGGAGTGATTCAAGGGGGCACAGGCACCGCCGCCCGTCTGGGCCTTGATGAAGCCGGCAAAACAGGGACAACGAACAGTAATGTTGACCTGTGGTTTGTTGGCTATGTCCCCTCCCAAGATTTAGTAACGGCCATTTGGTTGGGAAACGACGATAATAGTCCAACCCGGGGCGGGAGCTCATACGCGGCTAAACTGTGGGGCGCTTATATGCGTGAGGCCTTTTAAAACCGCTTCCAATACGGAAATCTAACAACGCACCATCGGGAAAACCAAACCATTCTTGGCAGAGCAATTTGCTATTCTATGGTGTAGTGAATCATGACCCCCGCAAGGAGGCTTAATTTCGATGGCAGCAACGGATTTTAAAGATTACTATTCCATCCTTGGGGTCAGTAAAAGTGCCTCTGCCGATGAAATTAAGAAAAAGTTTCGCAAGCTCGCTCTCCAATACCATCCTGATCGCAATCCAGGCAATGATGCCGCTGAAGCGAAGTTTAAGGAAATTAGTGAAGCATACGAAGTTCTTTCTGATCCAGAAAAACGGCAAAAATATGACCAGTTTGGCCAATACTGGCAACAGGCTGCTCGCGGGGGCGGTAGTCCCTATGGTGGCGCTGGCGTAAACGTCGATTTTGAGAACTTTAGTAACTTCGACTTTGGTAATTTTGGAAGCTTTGATGAATTTATTAACGATTTACTCGGACGAGCCGCAGCGAGTGCGGGGCCAAGAAGTACCGGGAATCCCTACAGTGATTTTGGTTTCAATACAGCAGCGAGTGGTACAACCCAAGGCGCCGATCGAGAAGCAAATATTCAACTGACATTGTCCGAAGCCTTTCGCGGTGTTGAAAAACGGTTGAGCCTAGGCACAGAGACAATTACAGTCAAAATCCCAGCAGGAGTAACCAACGGCAATAAAATCCGTGTCAAGGGCAAAGGTTCTCCTAGTGCCATGGGCGGCCAGAGGGGTGATCTGTATTTAATTGTTCAGCTCCAGGCCCATCATTTTTTCCACTTTGAAGGGGATAACTTAATCTGTACTTTACCCATTACCCCCGATGAGGCTGTGCTAGGGGCATCTGTCGCAGTCCCAACGCCGGATGGTATGGTGACGATGAAAATTCCCCCAGGGATTAAATCAGGACAATCACTGCGACTCCGAGGCAAGGGCTGGCCCAAACCAAAGGGAAACCGCACGGATCAGCTTGTCAAAATAGAAATTGCTGTCCCTGCTGCACCCACCGAAGCGGAAAAAGAGTGTTATGAGAAGCTCCGGGCGCTTAATTCTTTTAAACCCCGCGATCGCCTCCAAAATGTAAGCCTCTAACTAATCACCACCGAGGATTTTCTTAAGGGAATTAATCCCTTTTTTAATCCGCCGTGACACGGTAATAACACTCACTCCTAGTAGGTCAGCGGCCTCTTTTTGGGTAAGGTCATGGAGAAAAACAAATTCCAATACCTTGCGGGTATGTTCTTCGAGTTGAGCAAGGCCCTGTTGAATGCGAATTTGATCTTCAATGGCCAGTTGAAAGCTTTTGTAACCCGGATCCGGAACCAGATCTCCTAAAGAAGTATTTTCCCCTTGGTCAGCTTTTACAGAAACATCAAGACTGACAGGATCACGGTTTTGATAAGCCAGATTAATGGATTGCCATTCAGTTACAGAAATGTTGAGGTGTTCAGCGATTTCGATGGCAGAGGGTTGTCGATTATGTTCTTGGCGAAAAGTGTGGATAAAGCGATTAGACTGTTGCCGCAATTGCAACATTCGGCGGGGAATACGGACAGTAGAGCTTTTATCTCGCAGGTAATGTTGAATTTCACCGCGGATATAGGGATTCGCAAAGGAACTGAAAGCGTTGCCCCGCTCTAGGGTAAATCGCTCAATGGCCCGGAGTAAACCCAAGCTCCCCACCTGCATGAGATCATCAAAATTTTCGCTACATTGTCTCGACCAATGGTGGGCTTCTTTGCGAACCAAGCCAATATTTAAACTTACAATCTGATTACGAATTTTGACATCTTGGGACTGCCGATATTCCTGTAACAGTTCCAGGGTTTTTGACTTAATATTGTCACTAACTTTTGTCGTCGTAGGTTCCATTATTTTTCGGCCAGATTAATGGTCAAGCGATTACTGAGAAATGGATTGGAGCAAACTAAAAAAGATACGCTATTTTTCTGATGAAAAACTTCAAAATTAATGCGAGACTAAGGGAGGATTTTGGGAAAGATAAATTTAGATACCCCTAACATCCATCAGTTGTACTGTTCGTGATCATAATATTGGCATAGGTAGATCCGAAATAGTATTGATTTTTATCAAAATTCACTACTTTTTACGGAATCTTCAACAAAACTCCGTGAAACTACTGAAAAACCAGGGAAGATGACCTTTTAAATTCTTTCCAAAGACTCCCCAAATCTACGGAATTAATAGTCTTTGGCCTGCGGCGGATAATGATCTTGATTATTAGTTGATTTGGGTAAATTTGATTTTAGTGCTTCCGGCACAAGCCATTCTCCCATGACTTGCAGTTGAATTTTACCGGGTAAAGTGCTGAGGCGATCGCCATTGCAGCCATGGATCAACTCGACTGTAGCGCTAATTTGGGCGAAGGTGGGCATTTTGGGCAAAACTTGCTGGAGATATTGCCGGATTATCCGGCGTTGGAGGGCAATGTGTAAGGGCTGTAGGACAAGGCGATGGAGATGTTGCTGGGGAGTTAGGGCTTGCTGGAGATATTGTTGGGCGATCGCCTCAAGGTAGTCATTTTCATCCTGCAAAATGAGCGCTGTTTGGGCAAGGTGTTTATCGGCTTGGGTGTTTAATGTCCGTAAATGGGGCAAGATTTGCTGGCGTATTTGGTTGCGTTTAAAGCGCATTTGTTGATTGAAAGGATCAAAACACACAAGCAGATTAAATTGTCGGCAAAATTCCCCCGTTTCCTGTCGCGTAATTGTCAACAAAGGACGCACCAACTTGACCTTGTTGGAGAGCGATCGCCGTTCGGTGAGACTGCCTAGACCAGCCGTCCCCGCCCCCCGCACCAGGTTATATATTAAGGTTTCTGCACGGTCACTTTGAGTATGACCCGTCACCACATAGGCCTGATCGAGTTGTTCTGCTAAGTGAGTTAGGGTTTCATAGCGCCAGCGGCGTGCCGCATTTTCTGTTTCTGGGAGAGAAGACACCGCGCGGCAGAGGTAGAAAGGTAACTGCCATTGTGCCCCCAGAGTTTGTACGTGGGCGGCAATCTCTTCATCACCGGGCCAGCCATGGTGACAATGGGCGATCGCCAAGGACCATTGCCAATGGCGTTGTAAGTCCAGCATCAACCGACTTAAACACACAGAATCCTGCCCGCCGGAGACAGCCATGATGAGCTTGGCCCCTGCAGGCAATAAATTTGACTCCTTCAAATGTTGGTGTAGCCGCGCGTGTAAAGGACTCCAGTTCATGGAATCATCGATCTACTAATACGCCCATAGGATCATTATCTTCGTATCCAGGCTTATGGCTTTTTACGAAACATCGCAACATTGATAAACTGGCCCAGATCATCCTCCGATGCTTGGGTATTTTGGGGACTTGAAACTTCTGAGTCATCAAAAAGATCGTCTAAATCGAGATCACTATCCTCGGATAATGGCTCTTCTGCCTCATCTAAAGACAACTCCAAATCCCCTGACAGATCATCTAGACTTTCGGCGTTCTGACCTGTAAACACCGTAAACGGATCATCTGCCTCTGAAACATCCGCCTGGGTTGGTGCTTGATCTTCTGTCACCCCTTCAAAGGGATTAGGGGCCTCAAGAGAATCTGTTTCTAGGGCTTCAGGAGTACTTTCTGTCTCCATCTCCGGTAGATCTTCTGGTAGATCTAAAGTTTCTAAATCACCAGTCTCAGGGGTTGGGTTCTCTTCCAATAGGGATTGGAATAAATCGTCTTCCTCTGGAATCTGCTCCGGTTCATCAAACAGGTCTGTAAGGGCCATTTCCTGTTCTTCAATGCTATCGACGGTGATTGCAGTTGGCTCATCGTCGTCGGCAAATTCATCTAAATCTAAATCAAGATCAAAATCTCCCTCTTCTGTATCACCAAACAAATCATTGAGATCTTCGTCAGAAATTGCTTCATTTAGCGCATTAGCTGGTGTGTCTTCCGCAAATAATGCCTCTAAATCATCGGTTTCTTGAAGCTCAGCTTCTGCCTCTGAAGCTTGTTGCTCTGGGGATTCAGAAGTTTCTTGATCAAAAATATTTTCTAAAAACTCTTCATCCGGCTGCACCAGAGTCTCTTGAAAAACAATGGTTTCTTTACCATTAACGGTGGACTTTTCAACGGGTTCTGAGGTGCTAGTCGAGATATTCTCCTCACCGTGATCAGCTTCTGGGGCGATCCCGGTAAAATCTGCTTCAGGAGTCATTGTCTCGGCAAAGTCTGGCGCCTCTTCTAACTCCTCTGAGTCTAGGTCTTCTGAGAAGGTATCAGTGACTCCCGCAGTTTCCTCTGATGCCGTGTCAGGCCCATGAATTTCAGGTTCTACTTCGGCAACAGCAGCATCAAAATCAAAGTCTTCTTCCCCGAACAGATCATCAAGGTCGTCGATTGGTTCTGCCAAGTCTGCTTCGGCTGTGTCGCTAGATTCTTCAAAAAGAGCCTCAAAATCATCGAGGTCATCCTGATCAGAGAAATCAGCACCATCGGCAGTCGCTAGATTTAAATCTTCTAAATCTGCACTAACATCTTGGGGTTCTACCTCCATGTCCGGCAGGTCAAGGTCTGGTAGATCTGTCTCTGGGGTATCAGATGCAGAATCATCAAAATCCAAACCAAGGTCAGCAAATTCTGCTTCGTTAAACTCTAGTTCCAAATCATCAAAGTCTGATTCTGATTCAGAAGTCGTAGAGGCAGTCGCACTAGGGAAATCACTGGCAGCTACCGAAGGAAGGAGATCAGCAGCTGCCTTAGGCTTTGGGTCTGCGCTTGCCTCCCCACCGTCTTCTTCGGCAAATTCAAGGTGTAGCCTGACTTTTCCTTTGACCCAACCAGAGGCACCAAACCGCAGCACATCACATTCAATGCCGTTATCCGTTAACCAATCAACGGTTTCTTCGGTGAGTCCCCCCAACCCTTGTTCTAGCAAGAGTTGCTTTAAGGCGGCGGCGAACTCGTCAACGCGAAAAGTGCTATGGCCGATTACAAAACGAGATTCGCTATTAATCGACAGCACTTCACCGCTGCTCAGTGGTTGAAAGTTTTTGCTCACGGTTATTTCCCCACAGTGTCAAAATAGTTAGGTCATCAAGCTAAAAGAGGGTTCGGGCGGATTGATCACAATTCCCGCCTTTGTGTCTTATTTTAATCGGGCTTTTCCTACGGAAATGTCTTTTTCTCTTTAAAATTTACGGATTTTTAGAAAAACCAACCGTAGGAATGCAATCCTTTACCAAGAATATTGACCCCTAGATAACATACCCAAACGACGAAAAAACCTGCCGCTGCGAGAAAGGCGGGTTGTCGACCTTGCCAACCCCGGGTGATACGGGCGTGTAAATAAGCGGCAAAAACTAACCAAGTGATGAGGGCCCAGGTTTCTTTGGGATCCCAACTCCAATAGGAACCCCAGGCTTCGTTGGCCCAAACGGCACCGGCAATAATCCCAATGGTCAAAAGCGGAAATCCTAGGCCAATGATGCGGTAGCTGATGTTATCGAGGGTATCGGCAAGGCTCAACATCTGGGGACTGAGAGCTGGGGTCGTAGTGAGCTGCTGGAGGTCAGGGGATGCTAGGACGGCGGTATTACCGTTACTTTGGGGTTCGGTTTTCTGAAAAGCGACTACGGTCACTGGGGTTTCGTCGGTGGTGTTTTGGGGCTGGCGGAGTCGATAGCTGCCATTACCAACAGAACTGCCTCGCAATTCAATTTTCTGGCCTTTGGTGACAATTAAAAAGGCGATCGCCAATAGAGATCCCACCAAGAGTGCGGCATAGCTGATCATCATCACACTGACGTGCATCATCAGCCAGTTAGATTTGAGAGCCGGGACGAGAGGGGCAGAATTTTGCATTTCCGCCGGGAGCGATAGGGCAGCAAAGGCCGTGATCCCCATGGCAACCGGAGCAGTAATCACACCGACCCAACGACTGCGACTCATCCATTCGGCGACGAGGTGCATGGTGGTTACCCCCCAGGCGAGGAAAAAGAGCGATTCGTAAAGATTGCTGAGGGGGAAATAGCCGGCTTCTAACCAACGGGCTCCCAGGAGGGTGGCCATGCAGAGATTGGCGATCGCCACGCCGAGGGTGCCTAAACCGGTTAAGCCCGGAATGTTCGGAAACGCAGCCCCGCCCCAGTAGAGGAGCATCGTCAAGAAAAGAACCAGAAAAGAAGTGTTATCTAAAAGGCTTTGGAGTGCGACCAAATCCATTGTGCGATTCTCCTAAAAAAATATCGATCAAAAAAGCTTGGACTTTTAGCGGACTGTAATTAAAAAATTTTTATCGTTACTTATTTTCCCATTAGATCATATCGGCTGAGCTCCCCCGACGGCTATGTCGATCCTGATAGAGGGTGGTACGTTCTGCGGGAAGGCGATCCACTGAGGCGATCGCCATTCGTAATTGAGAGACCGTTAAACAGGTTCCCCCTTGGGCCCCAGCCATGGTTGTAATGTGCTCTTCCATGAGGGTGCCGCCCAAATCATTGCAACCCCAACGGAGGGCAGTGGTGGCCCCCCCTAAGCCCAGTTTGACCCAGCTCGGCTGGTGATTGATGATCCATTTTCCAAGAAAGAGACGCGCCACTGCCGTTAATAACAGGGTTTTTCGTAGATCCGGTTGATCCCGGCCCACTTTTTTGCGGAGTACCTGGGGGGCTAGTTGGCCGACAAAGGGTAAGAGAATAAATTCAGTGATTTTAGCGGGTTTCCCCTCGGCGATCGCCTGTTGTTGCAGTTGCCGGATCTGGTCTAAATGCTGTACCTGATGCAATGGTGTTTCGATGTGGCCACAGAGCATTGTGCTGGTGGTCGGTAGTCCCAGGTGATGGGCTGTGCTGACAATTTCTAGCCACGTTGCCGCCTTTAACTTTTCGGGGCAAATTTGACGACGAATCTGATCGTCGAGGACTTCTGCCGCCGTACCCGGTAGGGAACCAACACCAGCGTCCTTGAGGGCAATGATTACATCTCGGAAGGACAGCTGATCCTCGCGGGCAATAAATTCAATTTCCTGGGGAGAAAAGGCGTGGAGATGCAAACCGGGAAAAGCATCCTTCAAAGCAGCAACCAGATCGAGGTAGTAGTCGAGCGATCGTCCATTACGTTTTGCCTGGGGATTTAACCCCCCCTGGATGCACAGTTCCGTTGCCCCCTCCGCCCAGGCCGCCGCCGCTTTTTCCTGGAGTTGTGCTTGATCGAGCCAAAAGGAATCTGGGTCTCCCGCATCCCGTCGAAAGGCACAAAAGTGACAGTGCTGCTCACAAATATTGGTGAAGTTTAGATTGCGGTTCACCACATAGGTAACGGTTTCCCCACAAAGCGATTGTCTGAGGGTATCAGCCGCCATGCGGATACTTTCGATGGCCTCCGGCTCCGTTTGGGAAAGGAGGAATACTCCGGCCTCAACCGTGAGATCAACACCGGCGATCGCCGCATCTAGTACCTGCAGTAACTTCATCCTTGGCCCAACTCGACAGAACGGGCCTTCGCCGCGGTAACAGCAGCAATGACCCCTGAGCGAAACCCATGGGCTTCAAGGGCCGCAACACCAGCAATGGTAGTGCCCCCTGGACTGGTCACCCGGTCTTTGAGTTGAGCGGGATGTAAGCCGGAGGTTTGGAGTAATTCCGCCGTTCCCTTGACCGTTTGGAGGGCGAGTTGTTGGGCCGTGGCCCGGGGCAAACCTGCCGCAACGCCGCCATCGGCCAGGGCTTCTACCATCAAGGCCACAAAAGCCGGGCCAGAGCCAGAAAGTCCAGTCACCGCATCCATCAGAGACTCTGGTACTGCCACCACTTCACCCACAGCCCCAAAAATTCGTTTTGCGAGGGCGACCTGGGCTTCTGAAACGCGATCCCCAGGGGTGATCGCCGTCATCCCTTGGCCAATAATCGCCGGTGTATTTGGCATTGCCCGCACCACTGGATAGTCCCTAAAACCGCCTTGTAACTGAGCCAGGGTAACCCCAGCGAGGATTGACAACACCAGGGGAGGCGTTTCTAGCTGTTGACCTTGGAGTTCGGTGCTGACTTGATTAAAAATTTGTGGCTTGATTGCCAACATTAAAACTTCAGAGGCGATCGCCGCTTCCTGGTTACTGGCCGTGACACCCACTTGATATTCCTGTTGTAAATAAGCCCGCCGTTCCGCCACAGGTTCACTCACAATCACATCTGCTGGCAAGTAAATTTGTTCCTTGAGGAGCCGTGCGAGGAGGGCCTCTCCCATGACACCGCCGCCAATCATGCCGAATTTTGCCGCCATCTTAATTCTTCACATTCATCCCTGAAATGACGCATTCATCTTGACTGATTTTTTCCCAGAAGGCAAATGCAGCGCACTAAAAAGGGGACAGAAAATCTATCCCCAAAATTTGGCGATCGCCTTGGACCTTACAGCGTTTTTGTTGGGCCAATTCTTATTGAGCCTGGGCCATCGGTGTCATCTCATCACTCCAAGCGGGAGCAGGGGCGGCAGGACGAGCCGGGGCTGCCGGGGTGGCAGGGGTTTCTTCGCGGCTTAAGCTATTTGTGACTTGTACACAGTTCGGCGTAAAGAGGAAAATGCTATCGCCAATCCGTTCTTGGTGGCCATCAATAGCAAAAGTCCCACCCGCAACAAAATCTACTGCCCGCTGTGCTTCGTCGGGATCCATCATGTTGAGATTGAGGACAATGGAACGTCGATCCCTAAGGGCTTGGATAATTTGAGGCATTTCCTCAAAGGAATGGGGCTCACAAACAACCACTTCAGCCGGGGAGTTACTGACGCCAGGGAGGCCGATGACATTGTTACGAGTGGGGGTGGTGTTAGAGTTCATGGCAAAGTTAGAAGCAACGGTAGGGTTTTCAGGTAGACGACGGGGGGCAGGCGCACTCTCTTCGGGCAAAGGGGTGGGCATTTCAGCAGGATAGAGGGCATGATAATCGTTGTTATCAATTTCCCCTTCATAGTATTCTTCGTATTCTTCTGGTTCGTTGAAGCCTAGGAAGTTACGTATGCTGTTGAACATGGGGCTAAATATCCTTGGTTATAGGGTTTTCAATATTGATTGATGATATGCTTCGTCGGCTTGGTAGATGGTGGGCAACATCTCCAAAAATTGTTTGTCCAGGATATAAGGCTCGAAGGGTGAAGAGACTTGACCAAGACTTAGGTAATTTTGAGCATATTCTAAGGGATGAATTATCTAGGGTTTCGCCAATTTAAAATTCTTAAGCTTAGCGATCGCCTTGGGACATATGGCTTATTTTGCCCTAAAAGTGAAGTTTTGGAGAATCGACATTGATAAGATTTTGTGAATCGAACATTGCAAATTCTAGATATTTTTCATCAATAGAATTGTTGCAAGAGGATCAATTTCAAAATTCTTTATGGAACTGCGGCCATTCACTGGGGTGATCAACAAATTTTTCAGCGGTTAGATTGGCTTATTCCCGTGCCCCGAAGATCCCCTGGCCAACGCGAATCATTGTTGCTCCAGCCTCGATCGCCAGGGGATAATCACCGGACATTCCCATGGATAATTCTGTTAATTGCTCCGGTAAGCTTGCCATCTGATTCAGTTGTTCCTTGAGAGAAAATATCTGTTTAAACGCCGTCCGGGTCTCAGTGCGGGAAAGCCCCAGGGGAAGAATTGTCATTAAACCCTGAAGCTTGAGGTGTTGACAGGTGGCGAGTTGCGGTAGCTCGCTCAGGAGTTGGGGAATTTCCCAGCCAAATTTATTAGGGTCAGGCAGGGGTTTAATTTGTAAACAGCAGCGGGCTGGATTTTCTAAGTCGGCGGCATATTGATCAAGTTTTTGGGCGAGAGCCAGGCTATCTACAGTATGAATCCAATCGAAATGGGTGATCGCCTTTTTCGCCTTATTTTTTTGCAGATGGCCAATAAAATGCCAACGAATATCTGGTAAGTCCTCTAATTCCGCTTGTTTTTGCTGGGCTTCCTGGAACCGATTTTCGCCAAAATCTCGAATTCCCGCCGCATAGGCCAGACGAATTTTTGCCGCAGAGTGGGTTTTGCTAACGGCGATCAGGCGCACCTCCGGAGGGATTTCTTCCCGTAGTCGGGCAATATTTTCGGCGATCGCATCTGACATTACTAAAAAAATGACCCGTAAATTAATTAGACTCAACTAACTCGCTTATTGGAATGTCCGTTTATAGAGCGCCTGTAATACCTGAAACTCAGCCATGGCACCAGATCGACGCACCTGACGCAGGCGATTTTCCATCTTTAACCGGGCATCCATCCGGGTGACCGACTCAAAACTCATGCCATTGGTATCTTGGTGCACAATAAAAAATAACCGCTGGGCATAGAGCGTCGTAAATAACTCCTGCTTGTCTTCCAGTTCACAGATTCGGAAGAGCATCCCAAATGTCGGGTGATTAAAATAAGATTCCGTGTTCATTCAAATTTTAGCGAGTTCACCAATAGCTACAAAGCACCCTTTCTTTTTCGGTTTTCGACCACAAAAAATCAGAGGTTAGCTTTGCTGTAATCAAAAATACACATCAAAAATATTAGACATAGTATATAGGCAAGACTCCCCCTGGGATAGCGTGATCCAGAGTTTTCACAGCTCACATCGAGGTTTTGGCGGATTCACATCCCCATCTCCCACAAGCGAAACCTAAATTGGTAGAATAAAAAGCTGCTAATTTGCCTAGCCCATTATTTTTGAAACGACCATGACTAAGCCTCGTCAATATCACATTACCACTTTCGGTTGTCAGATGAACAAGGCCGACTCCGAACGTATGGCGGGCATCCTCGAAGAGATGGGCTATCACTTCACCGAAGATCCCTATGCTGCAGATCTCGTCCTCTACAATACCTGCACGATTCGGGATAATGCGGAACAAAAAGTTTACTCTTACCTCGGTCGTCAAGCTAAGCGGAAACAAGAAAAACCCGACCTCACCCTGATCGTTGCCGGTTGCGTCGCCCAACAGGAAGGAGAAAGTCTCCTGCGCCGTGTCCCAGAACTAGATCTGATCATGGGGCCTCAACATGCCAACCGTCTCCAGGATTTGTTAGAGCAAGTCGAAGGGGGAAGTCAGGTGGTGGCAACGGAGCCAATCCATATCGTTGAAGATATTACGAAACCCCGGCGAGACAGCACGGTCACGGCCTGGGTCAATGTGATCTATGGCTGCAATGAGCACTGTACCTATTGTGTTGTTCCTGGCGTGCGGGGCACGGAACAATCGCGCTATCCAGAAGCGATCCGGGCAGAAATGGAAGAACTAGGGCGACAAGGGTTTAAGGAAGTCACGCTCCTCGGTCAAAACATCGATGCCTATGGCCGGGATTTACCGGGGACAACACCGGAGGGCAGAAATAAATACACCCTCACGGATCTTTTGTATTACGTTCATGATGTGCCGGGCATTGAGCGGATTCGCTTTGCCACCAGTCACCCCCGCTACTTTACGGAACGCTTGATTAAGGCTTGCCAGGAGTTACCCAAGGTTTGTGAGCATTTTCATATTCCTTTTCAGTCTGGGGACAATGAGGTGCTTAAGGCGATGCGACGCGGTTATACCCACGAAAAATATCGCCGCATTATCAATACCATTCGGAGTTATATGCCCGATGCTTCCATTAGTGCGGATGCGATTGTGGCGTTCCCCGGAGAAACGGAAGAGCAGTTTGAAAACACCCTCAAATTGGTGGATGAGATTGGTTTTGATCAATTAAATACGGCGGCCTATTCTCCCCGACCCGGCACCCCCGCCGCCACTTGGGATAATCAATTGTCAGAGGAAGTAAAAGGCGATCGCCTCCAACGTTTGAATCATTTGGTCGCCCAAAAAGCAGCAGAACGCTCCCAACGCTATGCCGGACGGATCGAAGAAGTGCTCGTTGAAGATCAAAATCCGAAAAATCCAAGTCAGGTTATGGGACGGACCCGGGGCAACCGCCTCACCTTTTTTGAGGGAGAGATTAACGAACTCAAAGGAAAAATTGTTGCGGTCAAAATCACCGAAGCACGGGCCTTTAGCCTAACCGGAGAAGCCGTTGAAGCCCTCGTAACTGCTTAGATACCATGACCACTCAACCTTGGCTCACCCCAGCGGCGATCGCCCAAGTGCAGCTTATTTTGGATAGTTATCATCATTGGTTTGGGGCGGATTTGATTGATCGCAGTGAATCCCCCCAAAAGCAGGCGGCAATTTTATTTGATGCACCGCTGGTGGTATTTTCCCATGGCACAGAGGCCGACCCAATTTATAACTACGGTTCTCGCCTCGGTTTAGAACTTTGGGAACGGTCTTGGGAGGAGTTGTTACAGATGCCCTCCCGACAATCGGCGGAACCTTTGGCACAGGTACAGGCAGAGCGCAATCAATTGTTAGCGAGCAGCCGTAGCTATGGGTTTAAAACAGGTTTTTCGGGGGTACGCATTACCAAAAGCGGGAAGCGGGTACGGATTGAGGATGTTAAGCTTTGGGACTTACTCGACCCGGCGGGAAATTACCGGGGGCAGGCTGCCGTATATTCTAAATGGACAAATTTAGATTAGGACATGAAAGAGCAATTTATCCTGTGGTTGGATCGTCTATTGGTCGCGGATGTGTTTGTGGTGTTATTCGCCTTTTTTTGGTTTGCGATCGCCTTAGTTGGCCGCTCATCGGGGGTTAATCTGGGCTGGGATTTGTGGTATTCCCTCTGGGAGCCTGTGTTTACGCCAGCCATTGGTATTTTGATGTTGGGGGCAATCCTCAGTTGGGTGGTGAAAAAACTGGGCCTCTGGTTTGGTGACAAATCCGATGAACTGTCTTAATTCTCTTCCCCATTAATGAGGCACAATCCTGCTTAGTTCATTGGTTAGGATTGGTGCAAATGCAACCTAGGCATTAAGTTGATGAAGCTCTCTGACCGATTTTCTGAAGCGCTGGTTTTTGCGGAAAAATTGCACCGTCAGCAAGTGCGTAAAGGTTCTGGCGTTCCCTATGTGGCCCATCTCCTGGGGGTTGCCAGTTTAGTGCTCGAAGCTGGGGGTGATGAAGACGAGGCGATCGCCTTAGTTGGCCGCTC
>Ga0213835_101452_pt1 | contig 14355 bp, 15 predicted proteins | sample SWPATP01_FD_160576 | JGI IMG/M metagenome (GOLD analysis project Ga0213835, IMG submission 160576) | Coastal seawater microbial communities from Marineland, Florida, United States - SWPA TP0 #1 | ecosystem: Environmental > Aquatic > Marine > Coastal | place: USA: Florida | collected 2016-08-05
CCATCGACTTCCACGAGGCCGACCCGGTCGAGCAGATCATGCGCCTCACCAACGGCGCCGGCGCCGACGTCTGCATCGAGGCGCTCGGCACCCAGCAGACCTTCGAAAGCTGCCTGCGCGCACTCAAGCCGGGCGGCACGCTGTCGAGCCTGGGCGTGTACTCCGGCAAACTGGGCCTGCCGGCGGACGCCTTCGCCGCCGGCCTCGGCGACCACCGCATCGTCACCACCCTCTGCCCGGGCGGCAAGGAGCGCATGCGGCGCCTGATGAACGTCGTCGCCTCGCGCCGCGTAGACCTCGCCCCACTGGTCACCCACCGCTTCCGCCTCGAGGAAATCGAACTGGCCTACGACCTGTTCGCCAACCAGCGCGACGGCGTGCTGAAGGTGGCGATCACCCCGTAAGCGCCCGTCCACTTTCTCCAGGAGCTCCCATGTTTACCTCTTTACTTCTTCCGACCGACGGTTCCGAGCTGTCCGAACGGGCGGTATTGGCCGGCATCGACCTTGCCCGCGAGAGCGGTGCAGCCGTGATCGGCCTGCACGTCACCCCACCCTTCCACATGCTGACCTACCGCGCCGACATGCTCGAGGACACGGCGCAGCAATTCGCCGAGCGCAGCGAGCGCCAGGCACGGCGCATCCTCGACAGCGTGGCCGAAGCGGCGGGCGCCGCCGGGGTGCGCTGCAGCACGGAGCACATCGTCGCGGACGCCCCCTACGAGGCCATCATCGAAGCTGCGCGCCGCAACGTCTGCGACCTGATCGTCATGGCCGCCCACGGCAGGCGCGGCCTGAAGGGCCTGCTGCTGGGCAGCGAAACCCAGAAAGTGCTGGTCCACAGCAGCATCCCGGTGCTGGTGTTCCGTTGAGCGAACGCGCGCAGGAGGCCGCCGGCCTGGGCTTGAGCAGTGCCGAAGCGGCGCGCCGCCTGGCCGAGCTTGGGCCGAACCAGCTGCCGCAGGCGCGCAGGCGGCGCTGGCGCGGCATCGCCGCCGAGATGGCGCGCGAGCCGATGTTCCTGCTGCTGCCGGGGGCGGCCGCGATTTACCTGGCGCTGGGCGACACGCGCGAGGGACTGTTCCTGATGCTGATGGTGCTGGTCATGCTCGGCATCACCCTGTACCAGCAGGGCCGCACCGAAAACGCGCTGCAGGCGCTACGCGACCTGAGCACGCCGAGCGCCATGGTGCTGCGCGACGGCCGCTTCCAGCGCCTGCCGGCGAGCAGCCTGGTCGCGGGCGACGTGATCGAGCTGGGCGAAGGCGACCGGGTTCCCGCCGACGCCTGGCTGCTCGACGCCGCCGGCGTCGCGGCCGACGAATCCCTGCTGACCGGCGAATCGGTGCCGGTCGCGAAATGCGCAGCGGGCGCCGAGCCGCCCCCGGCCACGCCCGGCGGCGAGGACCAGCCCTGGGTCTATTCGGGCACCCTGGTCGTGCAGGGGCATGCGCTGGCCCAGGTGGCGCGCACCGGCGCCCGCAGCGAAATCGGGCGTATCGGGAGTGCCCTTGTCAACATCGCGCCGCCGCCCGGCCGCCTGCAGCGCGATACCGGGCGCCTGGCGCGCCGGCTTGCTGTACTGGGCATGTCCGTCAGCCTGCTGCTGGTCGTCCTGCTCCGGCTGCGCGGATCGGACTGGCTGCCCGCGCTGCTGGCCGGGGTGGTCCTGTCGATGTCGGCGCTGCCGGAGGAATTCCCCGTCATCCTGACCGTGTTTCCCGCGCTCGGCGCCTGGCGCCTGGCGCGCCTGCACATCCTCACGCGGCGCCTGGCTGCGATTGAAATCCTCGGTTCGACCTCGGTGCTGTGCGTCGACAAGACCGGCACCCTGACCGAGAACCGGATGGCGCTGCACACGCTCTGGCGCGACGGCCTGGCCTGCGCGCCGGACGCCAGCCTGCCCGCCGGCCACCGCGAATTGCTCGCCGGGGCGCTGCTGGCGAGCCGCGCGCATGCGACCGACCCGATGGAAATCGCCTTGGAAAGGGCGGCCCACAGCTGGCTGCCGGAACCCGGCGCGCTGCGCTCGCCCACCCTGCTGCGCGAATACGGCCTCGTCGCCGGACGGCCCTTGCTGGCGCTGGCCTGGTCGGATCCCGGCGGCGCGGCCAGCGTCGCCGTCAAGGGCGCGCCGGAAGCGGTCATCAAGCTGTGCCGGCTGGACGAAGCGGCCCGGCGCGCCGCGCTCGACGCGGCCGCGGCGATGGCCGGCGCCGGCCTGCGCGTGCTGGCCGTGGCGCGCGGCGCGGCCGATGCCGCCAGGCTGCCGGACGATCCGGGCGGCTTCGTCCTCGAGCTGCTCGGCCTGGCCGCGCTGGCCGACCCGCTGCGCGCGGACATCGCCGCGGCGGTGGCCGACTGCCGTGGCGCCGGCATGCGCGTCGTCATGATCACCGGCGACCATCCGGCCACGGCGCAGGCGATCGCGCGCGAGGCGGGCCTGGACGGCGGCGCGGTGCTCACCGGCACCGACATCGCCGCCCTGGACGACGCCGCGCTCGAGCTGCAACTGCGCGGCACCAATGTCTGCGCGCGCATCGTGCCCGAACAAAAGCTGCGCATCGTGCAGGCGCTCCAGCGGCTTGGGGAAGTTGTGGCGATGACGGGCGACGGCGTCAACGACGCGCCGGCCCTGCGCGCGGCCGATGTCGGCGTGGCGATGGGCCAGCGCGGCACCGACGTCGCGCGCGAAGCGGCCGAGATCACCTTGCTCGACGACCGCTTCGCCTCTCTGGTACAGGCGGTGCGCACCGGGCGCCGCATCTACAGCAATATGCGCAAGTCGATGGCCTATGTGATGGCGATCCACGTGCCGATCGCGGGCATGGCCCTGCTGCCGGTGTTGTTCGGCTGGCCGGTGCTGCTGTTCCCGATCCAGATCGTCTTTCTCCAGTTCGTGATCGACCCGGCCTGCTCGCTGGCCTTCGAGAGCGAGCCGGACGAACCGAACCTGATGCGCCGCCCGCCCCGGCCGCGCGACGAAGCGCTGTTCGGCCGCACCATCATCGCCCGCTCCCTGGTCCAGGGCTGCTGGTCGCTGCTGCTCACCATTGCCGCCTACGGCATCGCGATGAAAACCCTGCCCGAAGCCGAGGCGCGCGCCTTCGGCTTCGCGACCATGGTGCTCGGCAACCTCGGCCTGCTGCTGGCCAACCGCCAGCGAGGCCTGGTGGACGCGCTGCGCGCCGCCAACCCGCTGTTCTGGGGCATCGCCGGGGTGGCCTGCGGCTTGCTGCTGCTTGCCATTTACCTGCCTGCGGCCGCGTCCCTGTTCCGCTTCGCCGCGCCGCCGCCGCCCTGGCTTGCGGGCGCCGCCGCGCTCACGGCGGTGATGCTGGCCGGGGTACAGCTGGCGTCGCGGGCGCTGCGGCGCCTGGCGCAGCGCTAGTCTCCCAACAAACGAATACGTTATATTGATTTATATATCGTTCTCGTATAATATATAACTTCATATATTGTTAATGCGAGCCTCCCATGGAAAAGCTTTCCCAACTCGATTTGCCGGCCATGCGCAGCGCCGCGGCGCGTGCCTGCGGCATGCTCAAGGTGCTCGGCAACCCGGACCGCCTGCTCCTGCTGTGCCAGCTGAGCCAGGGCGAATTCTGCGTCAGCGAGCTCGAAGCGAAGCTCGGCATCGGCCAGCCGACCCTCTCCCAGCAGCTCGGCGTGCTGCGCGACGAAGAGCTGGTCAGCACCAGGCGCGAGGGCAAGCAGGTGTATTACAGCATCGCCAGCAAGGAAGCGCTGGCCCTGATGGGCGTCCTGTACGAGCAGTACTGCACCCCTGCCCCGGGAGCGCCGGCATGACGATCGATACCCTGCACTTCACGCCCTGGAGCGCGCTGGCCGGCGGCCTGCTGATCGGCCTGGCCGCGGCTGCGCTGATCCTGTTCAACGGCCGTATCGCCGGCATCAGCGGCATCGCCGGCGGCTTACTGCGTCCGGCCAGGGGCGACGCCGGCTGGCGCATCTCCTTCCTGCTCGGCCTGGTCGCGGCGCCCCTGGTCTACCTGCTCGGCGCGCCGCTCCCCGCAGTGCGGGTCGAGGCCGGCACCGCGACCCTGGTCGTGGCCGGACTGCTGGTCGGTATCGGCACCCGCTACGGCGCCGGCTGCACCAGCGGCCACGGCGTCTGCGGCCTGTCGCGCCTGTCGCCGCGCTCGCTGGCGGCCACCGCCGCCTTCATGCTGGCCGGCTTCGCCACCGTCTTCGTCGTGCGCCACCTGATCAACTAAGGAGTTCTCATGCACATTCTCAGCGCACTGCTGGCCGGCCTGCTGTTCGGCATCGGCCTGATCGTCTCCGGCATGACCGACCCGGCCAAGGTCACCGGCTTCCTCGACCTGGCGGGCAACTGGGATCCTTCGCTCGCCTTTGTGATGGGCGGCGCGATCCTGGTCGGATGGTTCGCCTTCCGCTTCGCGGCGCGGCGCCCGCGCGCCCTGCTCGGCGGCCCGATGCTGCTGCCGCAGGCGACCCGGATCGACCGCCGCCTGCTGCTCGGCTCGCTTGTCTTCGGCGCCGGCTGGGGCCTGGCCGGCTATTGCCCGGGCCCGGCGCTGGCCTCGCTCGCCGTTGGCGGCGTCAAGCCGCTGGTCTTCACGCTGGCCATGCTGGCGGGCATGGGCATATTCGAACTGCTGGAGCGGCGCGCCGCCGCGCGCGCTGCCTGACGCATGGTCATTCTCCTCTCCGGCCTCGTGATCGGCCTGGTCATGGCGCTCACCGGCGCCGGCGGCGGCATCCTGGCCGTGCCGCTGCTGGTGGCCGCCACCGCGGCCAGCCTGGCGCAGGCGGGGCCGGTCGCGCTGGCGGCGGTCGGCCTGGCCGCCGCCTTCGGCGCCGTGCTCGGCCTGAAGGCGGGCACGGTGCGCTACCGCGCCGCACTGCTGATGGCGGGCGCCGGCATGCTGGCCGCGCCGCTCGGCGTATGGGGCGCGGCGCGCCTGGGTAACCGCTGGCTGGGCCTGGCGTTCGCGCTGGTGCTGCTGCTCGTCGCGGCCCGCACCTGGCGCCAGGCGCTGCAGCCCGGTCAAGCGCGCGCGCCGCGCCGCGTTCCCTGTGTGCGCGACGCGGTCAGCGGACGCTTCGCCTGGAATCGCGCCTGCGCGCAGGCGCTGGCCCTGGCCGGCGCCCTCGCGGGCCTGCTGTCCGGGCTGCTGGGCGTCGGCGGCGGCTTCGTGCTGGTGCCGGCACTGCAGCGCCATACCGACCTGCCAATGGCCTGCGTCGTGCCGACCTCGCTGGCCGTCATCGCCCTGGTCTCGGCCGCCGGCGTCGTCGCCAGCGCGGCGGCCGGCACCCTGGCCTGGCCGATCGCCCTGCCATTCACCGCCGGCGCGCTGGCCGGCATGCTGGGCGGTCGCGTACTCGCCGCTCACCTCGCAGGTCCCCGCCTGCAGGCCGGCTTCGCGCTCGTCACCGCCCTCGCCGCCTGCAGCATGATCGGCAAGGCGCTGGCCTGAGGGCCTGCCACCATTTACCTGAAGGACGCAGACATGAACATCAATCCGATCCAGCTGTTCGACACCGTTTCGTCGACCTATACCTATATCCTGGCCGCGCCGGGCAGCGCCGAGGCGGTGCTCATCGACCCGGTCGACCACCACTGGGAACGCGACCTGCGCCATCTCGAACGCCTCGGCCTGACGCTGGCCTGGGTGATCGAGACCCACGCCCATGCCGACCACGTGACCTCGGCCGGCAAGCTGCGCGCGCTGACCGGCGCCAGGGCGGCGGCGCCCGCAGGCTGCGGGATCGCGCCGGCCGACCTGCAGCTGGAGGACGGCGGATCGATCGTGTTCGGGAACGGCGAGCGCATCGACGTGCTGCATACGCCCGGCCATACGGCGGGCAGCATGAGCTATCTGTGGCGCGGCAATGCCTTCACCGGCGACACGCTCCTGATCGACGGCTGCGGGCGCACCGACTTCCAGAGCGGCAGCGCCGAAGCGCTGTACGACAGCGTCACGCACAAGCTGTTCACCCTGCCCGACGACACCCGGGTCTGGCCGGGCCACGACTACCACGGCCAGGCGGTTTCGACCATCGGCTGGGAGAAGCGCCACAACACCCGCCTGGCCGGACGCGGGCGCGCCGACTTCGTGGCGCTGATGGCTGGGCTCGACCTGCCCGCACCGAAGCTGATCGACGTCGCGGTGCCTGCCAACCGCAACCTCGGCCTACCGCACGGCATCTAGCTTGTTGCGAGCGCCGCCAGCGCCACCTCGGCCACCGTGCCCTGGCCGTCGGCCTTCGGGTGCAGGCGCACCGTCGCGCCGTGCTGGTCGGCGATCTCCTTGACGATCGCCAGCCCCAGGCCGTGCCCGCCGGACGCCGCGCCGGCGGGCCGGTAATACGGCGTGAACAGCTTGTCGCGTTCATGTTCAGGGATCGGCGCGCCGTCGTTGGCAACGCTGAGCAGTATCACGCCGCCGCGGCGCGCCAGCCTCACCTGGATCTCGCCGCCGGACGCGCCGTGCAGCGAGGCGTTCTCCACCAGGTTCTGCAGCAGGCGCCGCAGTTGCGAAGGCTCGCCCCAGACCTCGCAGCCGTCCTCCGCCTCGAGGCCGATGGCCTGGCCGCGGCGCGCAAGCAAGGGCTCGATGGTGCCGATCACGTCGCAGCAGACGGCGTTCAGCGACAGGCGCTCCATGCGGTAGTCGTCGCTGCGGGCGCTGATGCGGCCCAGCGCCAGCAGTTGCTCGGCCAGCTTGCTGGTGCGGCGCGCGCCGGCCAGCGCCGAGGCCAGCGCCGCCGCGCGCTCCGGCTCGGATTGCGAGCGCAGCGCATTCTCGACGTGCAGCTGGAGCGCCGCGATCGGGGTGCGGATTTCGTGGGCGGCGGCGTTGATGAAACGCTGCTCGCGTTCGAACGCCCCCTTGATCCGGCCCAGCAGGTGATTCAGTTCGCGAATGATCGGCTCCAGCTCGAACGGCGTTGCCGCCAGTTCGATCGGCTCCAGCGAATCGGGCTTGCGCGCGGCGATGCGGGTCGCCAGTTCCGACAGCGGGCGCAGGCTGCGCAGCAGCACGAGATTCACGGCGCCCAGCAGCAGCAAGCCGCCGACGACCAGCGGCGCCAGGATCGACATCCCGACGTAGTCCGCGAGTTCCTGGCGCACCTCGTCCTTCTCCGCGGTGATGACCCAGATCTGCCCCGACTTCAGGGCGAATACCTGCCACAGCGTGGCGCCGACCGCGTGTTGGCTGAAGCCCGCGCGCAGCGGCGCCAGGGCCGCATCCGGGGCCGAGGCCGAGCGCGCCAGCAGCACCCCGTCGTCGCGCCAGACCTGGAAGGCCACCTTGGTTTCGTAGCGGTGACCGAAGGTTTCGGTTTCGTCGGCGGCGGCCGTCTCGAGCTCGCGCGGCAGCTTGATGATGAGCGGGCTGGAAAGCGTGGCGGTCGCCAGCTGCTGCGCCATCATGGCTTCGAGCACGCGCGCCGACGTCGCCAGGCGCGCGCTGAACAGTTCCTCCGACTCGTGGCGCGCCACCATGTGCGAGGCCAGCGCGATGCCGGTGAAGATCAGCAGCATGCAGACCAGGGTGGCGACCACCAGGCGCCGCCGGCCGGAATAGGTGGCCCCGCTCATGCCGATGGGGTGAGGTCGCCCAGCCGGTAGCCGACACCGCGGATGGTCTTGATCACCTCGGCGCCGAGTTTCTTGCGCAGGTGGTGCACATGGACGTCGATGGTATTGCTTTCGGCACCCTCGCCCCAGCCGTACAGCGATTCCTCGAGCTGGGCGCGGTTGAAGACGCGCTGCGGGTTTTCCGCCATCTGCTTGAGCAACATGAATTCGAGCCGCTGCAACTCCACCGGCTCGCCGCGCCAGGTTGCGCCCTGGCTGTCGAGGTCGAGCACCAGGGTGCCGAGTTCGATCCGGTTGACCGGGCGCCCGCCGCGGCGCCGCGCCAGCACGCGCAGGCGCGCCAGCAGTTCGTCGAGTTCGAAGGGTTTGACGAGATAGTCGTCCGCGCCCAGGTCGAGGCCGTCGATGCGGTCGCGCATCGCGTCGCGCGCCGACAGGATCAGGATCGGGATGCCGTTGCCGGCGGCGCGCACGGCCTTGAGCACCTCGGTGCCGTCCATGGTCGGCAGGCCCAGGTCGAGCACCGCCAGCGCGAAGTCATTGTCGCGCAGGGCGGCCAGGGCCGCGCCGCCGTCGCTCACATGCTCGACCGTGTAGTGGGCACGGCGCAGCGCGACCTGCAGTCCGCTGGCCAGCAGGGCATCGTCTTCAATCAATAACAGTCTCAAATAGTTCACCTCCGCGCCCAGCTTATCATTTCCGTGCGGCGGCGATCTTTTCGAGCAGCTGGGCGATTTCGCCGCGGCGGCCGTCGTCGACCAGCTTGCGCCCGACGCGCGGCGCGGCCTGCAGCGCCTTGCGCAGGTAGCGCTCGGCGTTGACCGCGTCGCCCTTTCTCATCAGGTAGTCGCCGTAAAAGAAGTTGGCGTCGATCCCGTCCGGATTGACCGCCAGGCCTTTCTTCAGGTATTCCTGGGCCTTGGCGTCGTTGCCGAAGCCGATAGGCCAGCCCGGCACCTGGTAGTACAGCGACCCCAGGCTCGTGTAAGCCGACCCGCCCAGGGCGTCGGGCTCGATCGCCAGTGCGCGCTCCAGGCTCGCCTTGGCGCTCTTGACGTATTTCAGCGCGCCCATGCCGCCTTTGACGCCGGCATAGGTCGATTCGATGATCGCATACCAGATCAGCGTCTCGGCGCTGCCCGGATTGCGCGCGGCGGTTTGCTCAGCCTCGGCACGCAGGCGCTCGAATTGGGATTCCTGGCCGGCGACCGGGGTTTCGTACTTGATGTGCGCCCAGCTTTGCTGCAGGCGCGCCACGTCCTCGGCGGGCGTGGCCATGGCCGGGCCGCAGGCCAGCGCCAGGGTGGCCGCCAGCGCGGCCAGGCAGCGAACGATCATGTTCATGCGGGTCTCCTCGATAAAATGGAAGGGGTTCAGCGCGGCAGGTGCTTGCGGATCTGCACCAGCTGCTTGCGGATGGCGTTGTCGGGCAGGCCAGGCAGCAGCTTGTTAAGCAGCACGAAGAAGCGCTCCCTGGCGCCGACCACGTGCTGCGCCGCGCTGCCTGCCAGGAAGCGCATGAAGGCCTCGGCCACGGCCTCGGGCGTGTCTTCGGCGGTCTTCAGCTCGCGGTTCATGGCGTCGACGGCGGCGCTGTTGATCGCGGTGCGCGTGGCGCGCGGCGAAAAATGGCGCACGGCGATGGTCGTATCGGCCAGTTCGCGCCGCAGCGACTGCGAAAAACCGGCCAGGCCGGCCTTGGCCGCGCCATAGGCGGCAAAGCCGGGAAAGCCGAGCGCGCCGAACACCGATCCGACGTTGACCACCTGCGCGCCTGGGGCCAGGCCGAGCTGCGGCAGCAAGGCGCGCGTGAGCAGCATGGGCGCGACCAGGTTGGTGTCGACCAGGCGCCGGATCGCTTGCGCATCCTGGGTCTCGAAGGCGTGGAAACCGCTCACGCCGGCATTGTTGACGAGCAGGTTGACGGCGCCCTGGCGCGCCGCCGCGGCGACCTTCGCCACGGTCGCGTCCTCGCACAGGTCGCCGCAGACGATCTCGACCCGCGTGCCGGACAGTTCGGCGGCGAGCGCCTCGAGCGGCACGCGCTGGCGCCCGACCAGGATCAGCAGCTCGGCTTGAGGCGCCAGGCGGCGCGCAATCGCCGCCCCGATGCCGCCGCCGGCGCCGGTCAGCACCGCGCGGTAGCGGCCGCGCTGGACGCCGGCGTTCACGCCGCCTCCCCGAACAGCTGCTCGCCGCGCGGCAGCGTGCGGAACACGTTGCCGTACAGGCCATACATCATGCGCGCCATGTGGATCACGGCCTGCTTGTCGCCCGCGTCCTCGAGCCGGTTCATCAGGCCCTCGAAGAAGGCGACGTGGTCGAGGTCGAGGCTGCCGTGCGAGCTGAGATAGGTAAATGCTTCCGGCGGCAGCGCCAGCGCGGAGCGCATGGTATCGGCCGCGTGGGTCGCGAGCGCGGTGCTGGTGCCTTCGAGCACGTGCACCATGCCGAAGAAGCCGACCGGGTTGCCGCGGTCGACCTGGTGGTAGGCGTAGGCCACCATCAGTTCGGTGTTCGGATGCGGGCGCGCGTGGCGCACCGATTCGGGGTCGCCGCCACAAGCCTTGATGTCGGACAGGATCCATTCCTGGTGCCCGACTTCCTCTTCGATGTATTCGGCGATCGCTTCGCGCAGCCACTCGCGGCTGCTGTCGAGCCGGCTGCCGCAGGCCATCAGCAGCGGCACGGTGTGCTTGACGTGGTGATAGGCCTGGCTCAGGAAGGCGATGTACTGGGAGACGACGACCTTGCCTTGCAGGGCGTCCTGGATGACCGGGATCGAGAACAATTCCTGGCGCTGCGCTTCGGTCGCGCTCTGCAACTCGTTAAAGAAATTCATTGGTTGGCTTCCTGTTGGTCGAAAAGAGAGGCGATCCGGGCCGCATGCTCGGCCTGGATCTGGACGCGCTTCGGGCGCCCGTTGGCGGTGGCCAGGCCATTGGCCGGGGTGAAGGGCGCGACCGGCAGCCAGCGCCGGATCTGCGCGTAGTCGGGCAGGCCGGCATTCGCGCGGTCGACCGCGCCCTGCAGCGTGGCGGCGTCGAGGCCGGCGCGCGCCGGGACGATCAGCGCCGCCAGGTGGGCTTGCGCCTCGCCCACCACCAGCGCCTGGGCGATGTAACCGGTGGCGGCCAGCGCCGCCTCCGGCCATTCGGGCGAGACGTTGCGCCCGTAGCCGGTGATCAGGATGTCCTTCTTGCGCCCGTCCACGAACAGGAAACCGTCGGGATCGAGGTGGCCGAGGTCGCCGGTGGCGAGCCAGCTGTCGCCGGCAGGCGCCTGGCCCAGGTAGCGCGCCACCGTGTTGCCGACCAGGATTTCGCCGTCCGCGGCGATCCGCACCGTGCGGTTGGCCAGCGGGCGGCCGACGCTGCCGGCGCGCTCGGCGCCGGGCAGGTTCAGGGCCACCACCGACGCGCATTCCGACAGCCCATACCCTTCGAACACCGGCAGGCCGCGCGCCCTGGCCGCGTCCAGCAGCGCAGGCGCGGTCTTGCCGCCGCCGACGGCGACGAAGCGCAGGCTGCGAAGGCGCGGATCGTCCGGGGCGGCCGCCGCGACCAGCGCCTGCAGCATTTGCGGCACCAGGATGATGCTGTGCGGCGCATAGCGGGCGATGGCGTCCATGCAGACCTGCGGGTCGAAGCCGCTGGCGCCCGACAAGCCCGTCTCGGCCAGCGGCGGACAGATCGTGGTGGCCCCGCTCAGCAGCGCCGTGTAGGGACCGGCGATGTTTTCCAGCAAAATCGCGAAGGGCAGCAGGCACAAGTGGCGTTCCAGCCGCAGCGGGGCCAGGCCGTCGCGCAGGGCGCCGGCCAGTTCCCATTGCTGCGCGCTGGACAGGCAGACGCCTTTCGGCGCCGCGGTGGTGCCGGAGGTAAAGGTAATCTTCTGCACGTCCTCCAGCGGGACCACCGGCGCCTGCGCGCCCTGGTACAGCCCGAGCGGGCCGCCGCAGTCGAGCCCGTCGCCGAAGCCGAGCGCTTCGGCCTGGCGCGGATCGGCGCAGAAGATCGCCTGCGCCCCGCTCTCGCGCATCACGTGCAGCCATTGCGCCGGGGTGAAGAACAGCGGCAGCGGCACCAGTGTCAGGCCGAGCGCCTGGGTCGCGAGGTCGACCACGAGCCACTCGGGATCGTTGTCGGCGAGGATGGCGACCGCCGCGCCCGGAATGCGGCGCGCGCACAAGGCGGCCTTGACGGCCTCGATGCGCTGCACCAGGGCGGCGCGGTCGAGTTGGCGCCGGCCGTTACTCAGCAGTACGGCGCTGGCGGGCAAAGAGTCGAGCAAGTTGTTCATGTCCATAGCGGATATCGCCAAACATCACCTGGGGGTGGGTGTCGTAATAGGAACCCCAGTGCCGTCCGCCGCCGGGCAGGCGGGACGGGTCGGCAGGGGCCAGGAGTTGCGGCCGCAGGCGCAGCCGGCCGAAGGAATTGAGCAGGCTGTGCGTGGCCGTGAAGGCGACCAGGTGCAGGCCCATCTCGTACAGGAAATGGGTGGTGCGCACGATTAGCTCGCGCGCCGCGCCGGCGTGGTCCGCGGCCAGGTTGCCGACTTCGACAATCTGCGCACGCGTCACCGGCTGGCCCAGGCGGGCGCCGAGTTCGGCCTCGAGCGGCCCATCCAGGTAGTGCTCCAGGAACAGCGGCGCATCCTGCGCCAGCGAGTAGCCGAGCGCGGCGGTCCAGTTGCCGGCGTCGTCGCGGCAGCCGACCAGGGTGTCGCAGAAATGGCTGATCCGGGCGCCATAGGTCTTGAGGAAGGCGTCGGCGATGAAGGCCTCGATCCCGGCGCGTCCGGGATCGTTCGGGCCGAAGTGTTCGAGGCGGCCGCCGCTGGCCCGACCCGGCGCCCGGGAAGGCGCTGCGACTGGCTGGGGAGAGGCGAGGTGGTGCGGCATGGGCTCTGCAGTGGTGGTAGTGACGGACACAGCCTAGCGAGGCAAGATTAACCCCAGATTAAGCGTGCCGATTCCCTAGACGAACACAGCAGTTGTTGTTTTGATCTGTATCAAGGACAAGGCGCCTGCCAGCCACCATCCTTATCCGGAGTTCACCTACCGGAGCCAACATGCGCTACAAGACCATCCTGGTACACGTCGACGACACGCCGCAGGCAGCGACGACGATCGCGCTGGCGGCGCGCCTGGCGCTCGCATCCGACGCCCACCTGCTGGGCGTGGCGACGACCGGCGTATCGCGCTTTTTCTACAGCGACGCCGGCGCCGATCTGGCGCGCACGGTGCTCGCGCCCTACATGGACGAACGCCTGCGCGCCGCCGAGGCCCTGCTCGAACGCTTCGAAACGCTGGCCGCGCGCGCCGGGGTGCGCTCGTTCGAGCGGCGCCTGATCGACGACGAGACCGGCGCCGCCCTCGCGCTGGCCACGCGCTACGCCGACCTGGTCGTGCTCGGCCAGCCCGATCCGGCGCAGCCCATGCCGCCCGGCGGCGCCGACCTGCCCGCCTATACGCTCCTGGCCGGGGCCCACCCGGTGCTGGTGGTGCCGTATATCCAGGCCGACGCCGGCGCCGGACAGCGCATCCTGCTGGCCTGGAACGGCAGCACGCAGGCGGCGCGCGCCGCGAGCGCCGCCCTGCCCCTGCTGCGCACGGCCGAGGCGGTGGTGGTGGCCGTGGTCGGCACCCCAGACGATCCGGCGCAGGCGGACGACGCCCTGCTCGCCTGGCTCAACCGGCACGGCGTCGCTGCGGAACTGGTCGCGGACAGCACCACCCTCGACGTCGGCGACTGCCTGCTGTCGCTGGCGGCAGACCGCGCCAGCGACCTGCTGGTCATGGGAGGCTACGGGCACGCACGCATGCGCGAGCTGCTGCTGGGCGGCGCCACGCGCACGATCCTGCAGACGATGACGATTCCGGTCCTGATGGCGCACTAAGAAGCGATGCCGACACTCAGGGCCCGCCTATCCGCCGCCGGCATCCGGCACCAGCACCGCGGCGCCGTCGATCGCGCCGGTGCGCAGGCGCGCCAGGGCCAGGTTCGCCTGCGCCAGCGGAAACACCACCGGGGAAGTCGCGATGCGTCCGTCCGCGACCAGCTTGAAGAAAGCCTCTCCATCTGCGCGCGTCAGGTTGGCCACCGAACGCAGGATGCGCTCGCCCCACAGCAGCGCATACGGAAAGGCCGGGATATCGCTCATGTGGATGCCGGCGCAGACCACGACTCCCCCCTTGTCCGTCGCCGCCAGCGCCTGCGGCACCAGTGCGCCGGCCGGGGCGAACAGGATGGCGGCGTCGAGCGGCCGCGGCGGCCGTTCCCCGGCCGCGCCGGCCCAGCGGGCGCCGAGCGAGAGTGCGAAGCGGCGCGATCGATCGTCGTCCGGCCGCGTAAACGCATAGACCTCGCTGCCGGCCAGCAGCGCGAGCTGGGCCACGATGTGGGCGGCCGCGCCGAAGCCGTACAGGCCGAGCCGGCGTGCGCCGCCGGTCATGACCCAGGCCCGGTAGCCGATCAGGCCGGCGCACAGGAGGGGCGCGGCGTACACGTCGTCGTAGGCCTCGGGCAGTTCAAAGCAGTAGCGCTCGTCCGCCAGCGCAAAGCCGGCATAGCCGCCGTGACGGTCGAGCCCGGTGAACACGGCGCGCTCGCACAGGTTCTCGCGCTGGCGCGCGCACCAGGGGCAGGCGCCGCAGCTGCCGCCGAGCCAGCCGACGCCGACCCGCGCGCCAGGCGCAAAGCGGGTGCAGCTTTCCCCCCGCCCACGCACGATGCCGACGATTTCGTGGCCCGG
>Ga0213835_101453_pt1 | contig 14354 bp, 14 predicted proteins | sample SWPATP01_FD_160576 | JGI IMG/M metagenome (GOLD analysis project Ga0213835, IMG submission 160576) | Coastal seawater microbial communities from Marineland, Florida, United States - SWPA TP0 #1 | ecosystem: Environmental > Aquatic > Marine > Coastal | place: USA: Florida | collected 2016-08-05
CGGCGCACCTCGTCGCGGTCGTCGAGAATGTAGTGCGGCGTGTGGCGCATGGCGGCCCCTATCGCTGACAGTTCGGGCAGTAGTAGAGCTTGCGGGCGGCGGCCAGCTCGAGAACGATGTGGGTTCCGCACACCCGGCAGGGCAGTCCCTCGCGCTTGTAGACCCAGTGCCGGTCGGCCCGGTTGCGCAGCGCGCGCTTCCTGGCCTCCTCGTCGAGGTCGTCCATGGTGAGCATCTGACCCGTGTCGACGCCGACGCCGAGCAGGTAGCGCCAGTCGCGCCAGAGGTCGCGGACAGTCTCGTCGCTCAACTGCGACCCGGGGATGTGCGGATCGAGTCGCGCGCGGAACAGGATCTCGGCGCGGTACACGTTGCCGATGCCGCTCACCACCGACTGGTCCATGAGCAACAGGCCGATCGGGGTGCGCCGCTTGCGCACGCGCTCGACCATGCGCTCTTCGCCCTCCTGCGGGTCATCGACCAGCGGGTCGGGACCGAGCTGGCCGATCACCTGCTGCACGTGGGCGGCGTCGATGACCTCGCACGCGGTCGGGCCGCGCAGGTCGGCGACGGCGCGCTCGGTGAGCAAGCGCGCGCGCACCTGGCCCACCGGTTCGGGCGGGAAGCCCTCGAGCGCGGCCACCTCAGTCTCGTGCTCGGCCATGCGCAGGCGGGTGCGCCGGGGGGCGCCGATCGAGGCGAGCGAATCTTCGTGTTCGCCGACGACGGTGTCGGCGGCGGCCCCGCGCATCCCCGTTTGCCCCATACGGCCGCGCGAGGCGCGGGTCGTCGCGTCTCGGGCTACCTCGCCGCCAAAATCCCATGCGCCGTAGATGCCGAGGTGCACCCGCAGGTACAGCGCCTCATCGAACTCGAGAAACAGCTGTTTGCCGACGGCGCGCGACTCGGTCATTGTGCGCCCGTCGATCAGAGCGGCGCCTTCGGCGAAGCGGCCCTGTGGCGAGGAAGCGGCGATCGCCTCGCCGACGAAGTGGCGCTCAAACTGCCGTGCGATGCGATGAACGGAGTGACCCTCGGGCACGGCGGCTAGTGCAGCTCGTGTCCGGCGATCTGGCCGGTGGTCTCGTACTCGCCGAGCTGCCCGATGCGGCGAACGTGCCGCTCTTCGCCGGGGAACGGGGTCTGGATGAAGATGTCGATGAAGCGCAGCGCCTCGTCGACCGAGTGCTGACGAGCCCCGATCGCGATCACGTTGGCGTCGTTGTGTTCGCGCGACAGCACTGCCGTGGCCTCGTTCCAGACCAGGGCGGCGCGGATGCCCTCGACCTTATTCGCGGCCATCTGCTCACCGTTGCCCGAGCCGCCGAACACGATGCCGAGCGACTCGATGCCCGCCTCGCGGTCGCGCGCGACGGCGCGCGCGGCGTTGATGCAGAAGGCGGGGTAGTCGTCGGCCGGGTCGTACTCGACGGGGCCGTGGTCAATGACCTCGTGCCCCTGGCTGGCCACGTGCTGCTGCACCGTGCGGCTGAATTCGAGTCCGGCATGGTCGGTGGCGACGTGGATGCGCATGGCCACAATTCTAGGCGCGGGACGTTCGACCCTGGCGCTGCCGCGCACGAGTGCGACAGGCTAGGCACGGCGGCGCAGACCCGCGCCGCGCATCCATGTCAAAGGAGACACGATCACCATGACACGCACAATTGTCGTCACAGGAGCCGCGAGCGGCATCGGCAAGGCGAGCAGCGCACTGCTGGCGGCCCGCGGAGACACGGTGATCGGGGTCGACCTCGACGGCACCGACATCAGCGCCGACCTCACGACGCACGAGGGCCGCGAGCACATGGTCGCCCGCGTGCGCGAGCTGTCGGGTGGCACGATCGACGGCATCGTCGCGAACGCCGGGCTTGCCCGCGAGCTGCCCGTGACCGTCGGCGTGAACTACTTCGGCGCGGTCGCGACCCTCGAGGGCCTGCGCCCCCTGCTGGCGGGCTCCGACTCACCGCGCGCCGTCGCGACGGCGTCGATGGCTTCGCTCTTTCCGGTCGACGACACGCTGGTGGAGGCCATGCGCGCCCACGACGAGCCGGCCGCCCTGGGTCGCGCCCAGGAGCTCATTGACGCGGGAACCGCATCGACCATCTACGGGTCGACGAAGCGCGCGCTTGCCCAGTGGATTCGCCGCAACGCTGCCTCGGCTGACTGGGCCGGCGCCGGTATTCCGCTGAACGCTGTGGCGCCGGGTGTCATGCGCACCCCGATGACGGCGAACATGATGGCGACGCCCGAGGCCGAGAGGCAACTGCTCGAGACGGTGCCGATGCCGCTGAACGGCGTGGGCACCCCCGAGACGGTTGCGCACCTGATCGGCTACCTGACGAGCATGGAGAACACCCACCTGTGCGGCCAGGTTGTCTTCATCGACGGCGGCAGTGACGTGGTGATTCGCGGCGACTCGACCTGGTAGCGCATCGTCACGCGGCAGTCGACTCGACGATCAGGCGATGTAGATCTTGCGGAGGGTCTCGATGACCTCCCACTCGGTCTCTTCGCCGTCGTCGAGCCGGCCGACGCTGCCAGCGACGAGCTCGGTCTCGCTGCCGTCATCGCGGCGCAGAATCGCGCGGCCCTTCACGACGATGAAGACCTCTTCGACCTCGACGTCGGTGACGGTTCCTGGCGTGATCTCCCACACCCCGATCTCCCAGTCGTCGACCTCGGTGAGGGCAGCGACGCCCGTTGTGGGCGAGCCGGCGACCACCTGATCGGGGTCAACTGGCTCGTGCTCGAGCTCAAGCTCGAGGGCCTGCAGCACCGTGGCTGCGTCGAGGGGCAATTCGCTCACGAATCGAAGCCTAGGCCGACAGCATCCAGGGTGCGAAGGAAAAGATTGCGTCGACCCGAATTGTGATCTGCGCGATCGAGCGCCCAGCGCACTGACTGCACGGCCGGGTAGGTGGCCGGCTCGGGCGGGAAGGGCAGTGGGATGTCGCGCACGGCCTTCAGGCTCGTGCGCTCGGTCGTGAGACCGGCCAGCTGGTCGAGCATGACGTCAGCGGCGAAACGGGTGGCGGCTACCCCCAGCCCGGTGAAGCCGGCCGAGTAGGCGACGCGGCCGCCGTGCGCCGTCGCATGGAAGGCGAAGAACCGGCTCGAGGTGTCGATGACGCCCGCCCAGCGATGCGTGAAGCGCACCCCCTCCAACTGCGGGAACGTCGTGAAGAAGTGGCTCGCGATGCGTTCATAGCTCGCCCGCCGATCGTCGTATTCGGGCCGGATGCGCCCGCCGTAGTGGTAGATCGCGTCGTAGCCGCCCCAGAGGATGCGGTTGTCGGCCGAAAGCCGGTAGTAGTGGAACTGGTTCGCCGAGTCGGCGACCCCCTGCCGACCGGACCAGCCGATCGAGGCGAGCTGGGCATCTGAGAGCGGTTCGGTCATGAGCACGTAGTCGTAGACCGGCACCGTGTGCAGGCGGTAGCGCTTCAGCAGCGACGGGAAGGCGTTCGTGGCGAGCGCCACCCGGTTCGCGCGCACGACTCCCCCACCGCGCACGTGCACCTCGACGGCGTCGAGTTCGGCGTTCAGCGACTGCACGGGCGAGTTCTCGAACACCTCGACTCCGGCCTCGAGGCAGGCGGCGAGCAGTTCGCGCGAGAGCTTGCCCGGGTGAGTGAGCGCGGTGTCGCGGGTTGACAGCAGCCCGCCCTCGTAGGTCGGCGAGTTGATGTGCTGGCGCATGTCGTGCGCGTCGAAGAAGTGCTCGGTCTCGCCGTCGTGAGCCTCGGCCAGTTCGGCGACCTGATACGGCTCGGTGGCGACGGCGAACGAGCCGACGCGCTCGAAGTCGCACTGCCAGCCGCGCTGCTCGACGGTGCGCTGAATGTCGTCGAGGTTCTGCATGCCCAGGTCGTTGAGCGTCTCGAGCTCGTCGGGGTACCGCGCCTCGCCATTCTTCTCGCCGTGCGTCAGGCTGGCCTCGACGAAGCCGCCGTTGCGACCCGAGGCCGCCCAGCCGATTCGCTTGCCCTCGACCAACACGACGCGGCGCTCGGGCTCGCGCTCTTTGGCGCGCAGCGCCGTCCACAGGCCGGTGTAGCCGCCGCCAACGACGACGAGGTCGGTGTGGATGCGTCGCTCGAGGCGCGGCTGCGGTTCACGTGGCGCCAGATCGTCGAGCCAGAACACGCTGAGTCGGCTGTCGGCGAGCGCGTCGCGCACGAGCGCGGGGTCGGCGGGGCGACGTTCGAATACCGTGGAGGCCATACCTCCACTGTGCCAGAGGTTATCCAGTTGGACAATAGATGGGGCGGGCAATGGAGCATCCTCTCGGAATGGACACGAGCATCCTCGACCGGGCAAGGCGCCCCGAGACGAGCGATGCCGATTGGGCGACGTTCCGCGCCCGCGCCGAGCGGGAGCTTCCGCGCCTGACCTCGCTGTTCGAGCGCGTCTACGGCGACGACGACGCCGTCGCCCGCCAGCTCGAAGCCCTCCTCGTCGAGCTCGCCGAGAGCTGGCAGAGCCGGCCCGCAGATCTCAAGGCGCTCGACGCGGCGCGTGAGGCCGAGCCTGCCTGGTTCCAGTCGAATCGGATGCTCGGAGGCGTCTGCTACGTCGACCGCTACGCGAGCGACCTCGAGGGGGTGCGGGCGCGCATCCCGTACTTCCGCGAGTTGGGCCTTAGCTACCTGCACCTGATGCCGCTGTTTCTCGCGCCCGAGCCGAACAGCGACGGCGGCTACGCGGTGTCGAGCTACCGGGAGGTCAACCCCGCGCTGGGTGACATGGCGCAGCTGACCCAGCTCGCCGCCGAGCTGCGCTCGAGCGGCATCGCGCTCGTCGTCGACTTCATCTTCAACCACACCTCGAACGAGCACGAGTGGGCCCGTCGGGCGCTCGCCGGCGAGAAGGAGTTCGAGGACTACTACTGGATCTTTCCCGACCGCACGATGCCCGACCGGTACGAAGAGACGGTTCGCGAGATCTTCCCCGACGACCACCCCGGCTCGTTTGTGCCCATGCCCGACGGCTCGGGCCGCTGGGTGTGGGCGACCTTTCACAGCTTCCAGTGGGACCTGAACTACGCCAACCCCGCCGTGTTTCGGGCGATGGCCGGCGAGATGCTGTTTCTCGCGAACCAGGGCATCGACGTGCTGCGCATGGACGCCGTCGCCTTCATCTGGAAAAGACTCGGCACGAGCTGCGAGTCACTGCCCGAGGCGCACCTGCTGCTGCAGGCCTTCAACGCCGTCTGCCGCATCGCGGCGCCCGCGCTCGTCTTCAAGAGCGAGGCGATCGTGCACCCCGACCAGGTGGTCGAATACATCTCGCCTGAGGAGTGCCAGATCTCGTACAACCCGTTGCAAATGGCGCTGATCTGGAACTCGCTGGCGACGCGGGATGCTCGGCTGCTGCAGCAGGCGCTCGACCGGCGCCACAACCTTCCGCCCGGCACGGCGTGGGTCAACTACGTGCGCAGCCACGACGACATCGGCTGGACCTTCGCCGACGAAGACGCGGCGGAGCTCGGCATCAACGGCTTCGAGCACCGTCGCTTCTTGAATAGTTTCTACGTCGGCCGCTTTGCGGGCAGCTTCGCGCGCGGAATCCCCTTCCAAGACAACCCGAAGACGGGCGACTGCCGCATCAGCGGCGCCACTGCATCGCTCACGGGGCTCGAGGCGGGCGACCCCGGCGCGATCGACCGCATCGTGCTCGCCCACTCCATCGCGCTGTCGACCGGTGGCCTACCGCTGATCTACCTCGGCGACGAGGTCGGCCAAACGAACGACTACTCGTACCGCGACGACCCCGGCAAGGTCGACGACAGCCGCTGGTCGGGCCGCCCCTTCTTCCCGGCCGACAAGTACGCGCAGCGGCACGACGCCTCGACCGACGCGGGCCGCATCTACACGATGCTGACCGCGCTCATCGAGCTGCGCCGCCGCACCCCCGAGTTTGCCGGCGGAACCCTGATCGGCTTCGACGCGAAGAACCCGCACGTGCTGGGGTACCAGCGACCGGGCGAGCATGAGGGGCTGGCCACGCGCATCCTGTGCTTCGCGAACGTCGCCGACGAGGCGCAGACGGTGACGGCGCTGACCCTGTCGGGGCAGCCGCCGACGGGAGTCAATCTGATTACCGGCGAACGGCACTCGCTGCGCGATGACCTGACGATTCCGGCCCACGGCATCGTCTGGATGCGCGTGGTCGATGACCCGGCGCTCGCCTCGGTAAACGACGGGGCTGCCCTCGGGCCAGCGCACTAGGCTGGGCGGCTGTGCGGCCACGAGCCGCGCCACACCACGTCCGTCGCCGAAGGAGGCCGCACCCGTGCCCGCAGACAACCTCACCCGAATCGAGGCGAGCGAGCGCTCGTCGCTCGTGCAGACCCAGAGCTACCGTGTCGAGCTGGACCTGACGACCGGGCCGGAGGTGTTTCGCTCGACGTCGACGGTGACGTTCACCGCGACGCCCGGCTCCTCGACGTTCGTCGACGCGATCACGCGCGAGGTGCACTCTGTGACCCTCAACGGCGTCGAGCTCGACCCGGCCGAGGTCGCCGACGGCATTCGCATTGAGCTGCCGACGCTCGCGGCCGAGAACGAGCTCACGGTCGTCGCCGACCACGAGTACACGAACACGGGCGAGGGTCTGCACCGCTTTGTCGACCCGGTCGACGGCGAGGTGTACCTCTACTCGCAGTTCGAGGTGCCCGACAGCCGCCGCGTGTTCGCCGTCTTCGAGCAGCCCGATCTGAAGGCGACGTTTAGCTTCACGGTGCGCGCGCCGAAGCACTGGAAGGTCGTCTCGAATGGCGTCACGCCCGAGCCGGTCGTCGAGGGCGACAGCGCCGTCTTCGCCTTCCCCGAGACGCGGCGCATCTCGAGCTACATCACCGCGATCGTCGCCGGCCCTTACGAGAGCGTGCACAGCGAGCTGACGAGCGCCGACGGCCGCACGATTCCGCTGGGAATCTACGCTCGTGCATCCCTGTTCGAGTACCTCGACGCCGACTACATCTTCGACATCACCCGCAAGGGTTTCGCCTACTTCGAAGAGAAGTTCGGCGTGCCGTACCCGTTTGAGAAGTACGACCAGTTGTTCGTGCCCGAGTTCAACGCCGGGGCGATGGAGAACGCCGGCTGCGTGACCTTCACCGAGGTTTACGTGTTCCGCTCGAAGGTGACCGATGCCGTCAAGGAGCGTCGCGTCGTCACGATCCTGCACGAGCTGGCCCACATGTGGTTCGGCGACCTTGTCACGATGAAGTGGTGGAACGACCTCTGGCTGAACGAGTCGTTCGCCGAGTGGGCATCCACCATCGCCACCGCCGAGGCCACCGAGTGGACGGAAGCCTGGACGACCTTCCAGGCGATGGAGAAGAGCTGGGCATACAAGCAAGACCAGCTGCCATCGACCCACCCGATCGTCGCTGACATCCGCGACCTCGAAGACGTGCAGGTGAACTTCGACGGCATCACCTACGCCAAGGGCGGCAGCGTGCTGAAGCAGCTCGTCGCCTGGGTGGGTCAGGACGACTTCTTCGCGGGAGTCTCGAATTACTTCCAGAAGCACGCCTGGGGCAACACCGAGCTCGTCGACCTGCTGCGCGAGCTGGAGGCCACGAGTGGCCGCGAGCTCACGGATTGGAGCGCCAAATGGCTCGAGACGGCCGGCGTGAACACGCTGCGCCCCGAGCTCTCGGTCGACGATGACGGCACGATCACCGGATTCGCGGTGCTGCAAAGCGCGCACCCCGACTACCCGACGATTCGCCCGCACCGTATGGCGATCGGCTTCTACGAACTGCAGAACGGGCAGCTCGTGCGCACCCACCGGCACGAGCTCGACGTCGACGGTGAGCGCACCGAGGTGCCCGAGCTGGTCGGCATGGCCCGCCCCGCGCTGATCCTGCTGAACGACGACGACCTCGCCTACGCGAAGATCCGCCTCGACGACGCGTCGCTCGAGACCGCAATCGCGCAGCTGAAGGCCATCGAGAGCCCGCTCGCGCGCGCCATCGTCTGGGGCGCCGCCTGGGACGCGACGCGGGACGGCGAGACTGCCCCGCGCGACTACGTGCGCCTCGTGCTGAACAACATCGCCAGCGAGACCGAGTCGACCACGATTCGCACGACGCTCATGCAGCTCGCCCAGGTGGCGCGTACCTACGTCGAGCCGTCGACCCGCGAGGAGACGGTCGTGGCCGTCGCCGACGGGCTCTGGCAGCTGGCCGCCGAGGCCGAGCCGGGCAGCGATGCGCAGTTCCAGTTCGTGCAGTACTTCGCAAACATGGCCGCCACAGCGCAGCATGTTGCCACGCTGAAGGGCCTGCGCGACGGCACGATCACCCTGCCGGGCCTCACCGTCGACACCGACCTCGACTGGCTGCTCATCGAGGGCCTCGCCTTGAACGGCGCCGTCGGCCACAGCGAGATCGACGCCGCGCTCGAGAACGACAACACCTCCAACGGTCAGCAGGCCGCCGCCCGCGCGCGCGCCGCGCTGCCGGGCGCCGACGCGAAGCGCGCCGTGTTTGACCAGCTCGTGAACGACGACAGCGTGCCGAACGCGATCGTGCGCATGACGACGCTGGGTTTCCAGCACGCCAACGGCCCCACCGGCTTCGCCGAGCTCGTCGACGCGTACTTCGACGCGCTCGTGCCCGTCTGGGAGGCGCGCTCGTACAAGATGGCCGAGTACCTCATTCTCGGCCTGTACCCGGCGCCGCTCGCGAACGAGAACCTCATCGTGAAGACGCGTGCCTGGCTCGACGCGAACGCCGAGCAGCCGGCGGCGCTGCGCCGCATGGTCAGCGAGAACCTCGCGGGTGTCGAGCGGGCGGTGGCCGCCCAGCGACGCGACGCGCGCGGATAACCGGCTGCGTGCATCCCGCCCCGCGCATTCGCACTCCGGATGCGCGGGGCGCGGCCAGCGCGCACCCGCACGCTGAGTAGGCTGGGCCCGTTATGGACGAGTTCAGCTGGGCCGGGTTCTTCGAGAACCTCGGAACCTTCATCGAGGAGAACGGAACCGTGTTCCGCATCCTCGGCGTGGTGATCGGCGCGGTGATTCTGCGCTGGATTCTGCTGATCTCGATTCGGCGCGTGGTCGACCGCGTGGTGTCTGGCGTAAAAAGGGCGCAGGCCGTCGAGCACACGGTCGAGCTGAGCGCCTCGCCGCTGCACGCCGTGCGCGTCGTGCAGCGCACCCGCACGATCGGCAGCGTGCTGCGCAACGTTGTCACCTGGTCGATCGTCGCCGTCACGATCGTGCTGATCTTGAGCGAGCTGAACTTCTCGGTCACGGCGCTCATCGCCTCGGCCGGCGTGCTCGGCGCTGCCCTGGGCTTCGGCGCGCAGAGCCTCGTGAAAGACATGCTGAACGGCCTGTTTATGGTCTTCGAAGACCAGCTGGGCGTTGGCGACATCGTCGACCTCGGCGAGGTGTCCGGCGTCGTCGAGGCCGTCGGCGTGCGGGTCACCCAGGTGCGCGACGTGAACGGCACGCTGTGGTTTGTGCGCAACGGCGAGATCTTGCGCGTGGGTAACAAATCGCAGGGCTGGGCGCGCGTCATCATCGACCTGCCCGCCCCGTACACGAGCGACGTCGAGGCGGTCGAGCAGACGATGCTCGAGACCGCTCAGGCGATGGCCGACGACCCGCGCTGGAAGCGCAAGGTGCTCGAGAAGCCCGAGATCTGGGGCATCGAGTCGATCTCGGCCGAGGCGCTCGTCGTGCGCCTCGTCATGAAGGTGCGCGGGCCCGACCAGTTCGAGGTCGCTCGCGAGTTGCGGTTGCGCTTGAAGCTCGCGCTCGACGAGGTCGGCGTCGCTCTGCCCGCACTCAACCGCGTCGTCATGGACGGGCTCGACCAGGCGGGCAAGCGCACCGAACAGAAGCCGGGCGGGCGCACGACCACCGCCACGAAGCCGCTACCGAAGCAGTCAGCGGCGAAGAGCGACACGGCAAAGGACGCCTAGGTGGCCGAGCTGAGCTGGGGCCCCACGGGCGGCCCCACCGAGACCTTCTTCGAGCAGGTGGGCGGGCACGCCACCTTCGAGAAGCTGGTGCGCCGCTTCTACGCGGGCATCGAACACGACGAGGTGCTGCGCCCCATGTACCCCGACGACGACATGGACGGCGCCGTCTGGCGACTGACCGCCTTTCTCGAGCAGTACTGGGGCGGACCGACGACGTATAGCGAGCAGCGCGGCCACCCGCGGCTGCGCATGCGGCACATGCCGTTCCGTGTAAATCCGGATGCTCGCGACCGGTGGCTCTCGCACATGCGCGCCGCGGTCGACGAGCTCGAGCTGTCCCCCATGCACGAGGAGGCCCTGTGGGACTACCTGCAGCGCGCCGCCCACGCCATGGTCAACACCTTCGAGGAGTGAGATGACGAGACCGACGCAGGCCGGCTGGTACCCCGACCCCCACGGCGGGGCCGGCGAACGCTGGTGGGACGGCGAAGAGTGGTCGGAGCGCACGCGCCACCCCTATATGGCGGCCCCCTACGAGCCGCAGCGCGCGCCCGAGGGCACGAACCCCACCACGATCTGGATCTGGCTGCTCGCGCTGGCTCCGCTCATCAGCATCTGGCAGGCGATGTCGCTCGACGTGAGCGCGCTCGTCGAGCAGTCGCTGCAGGGCGTCGAGATCGCCCCCGACGGCACCGTGACCGGCTCCCCGGCGACGGCGACCGGATCGGCAGACTTCACCGGGCTGTTCCTCTGGCTCGCCGGCGTCGGTGTGGCCGTGCTCGACTGGCGGGCGCTCAAGGCACGCGGTGTCGACCGGCCCTTCCACTGGGCGTGGGCGATCCTCTGGAGCCTCGTCTACGTGATCGGCCGCTCCGTGGTCGCCCGTCGCCGCACAGGAACGGGTTTCGCGCCGATGTGGGCCGCGATCGCGCTTCAGGTGACGCTCATCGCCGTCGTGATCGGGATCGTGGCACAGATGGTGGACGCGACGCTCTCGCAGTTCCCCGCGTAGATTGTCTGACTCATTGGTAGTTGCGTGACGACCGCGACCTTCGCACGGTCGATGCCGAGTCACATTGTGGAGCCGCTACATGGGTAGGTATGGGCACCCGACGACGAACACACTCTGGATCTGGATACTCGCCGCGTCACCTCTCGTCATTGTCGTCGCCACACTGAGCCTTGACGTGAACGCCCTTGTCGAGCAGGCAACGAGGGACGCGGCGACCACGGCAGAGTCGGCTCCGGAGCGCAGCGGACGCGCCGGCGGCGCAAATCCGCTCATAGGACTAGCTCTTTGGGCCATAGGAACGAACCTGTCGTGGCTCGACCGGCGAACACTCGCCCGCCGCGGAATCGAGCGTCCGTTTCCCTGGGCATGGGCGCTTCTCTCATCCGTCATCTATGTTGTGGGACGCTCGATTGTCGTCCGCCGGCGAACTGGCCGGGGCCTTGCTCCCCTGTGGACCGTGATCGTCCTCCAGCTGCTCGCCACCGCGACGGCAGCGTGGCAGATAGTTCGCGTTTTCGACGCCGCCGTCACCGGCACCGTCATCTAGGGACGACTCGGCGGAGTATTGCGCGCGCGTGACGCAGCACTGGCTCGTCGACCATGACGCCGTCGAACGAGAACACGCCGCGCTCCCCCTTGGCCGCGGCGAGCACGCGCTCGGCCCAGGCGAGCTGGTCGGTGCCCGGCGCGTGCGCCCGGCGAACGACGGCCACCTGGGAGGGGTGGATGCACGCGGTCGCGGCGAATCCGAGCGCCGCCGCATCGCTCGCCTCCTCCGCCAGCCCCGCCTCATCCGCAATGTCGAGGTGCACGGCGTCGATGCTCGCCACGCCGCGGGCCGCGGCCGCGAGGTGGACCGTGGCGCGTGCATGCTGGACAACCGCGCGGTACTGGCCCCGCGCATCCCGGCTTGAGGTACCGCCCATGGAGGCGACAAGGTCTTCGGCGCCCCACATGAGCGCGACGACGCCGGGCACGGCGGCGAGCTCGGCTGCGGCGACAACGCCAGCGGCCGTCTCACAGAGTCCGATGACGGCGTAGCCGCGGTCGGCGAGGGCCCGCAGGGCCATCGGGTCCTCCGCCTTCGGCACCATGACGGTGGTGTACTCGGTGGCGGCGAGCGCCGCGAGGTCGGCGTCTGCGTCGGCAGTGCCGAGTGCGCCTATGCGCACGATGGTGCGCGCGGGGTCGAGGCGGCTGCTCGCCACGTGTCCCCGCGCATCCCGCTTCGCGTCGGGCGCGACCGCGTCTTCCAGGTCGAGGATGACCGCGTCGGCCCGCTCGGCGGCCTTCCCGTAGCGCTCGGGCCGGTCAGCGGGGCAGAACAGCAGAGCGGGCCCCATGGCGAACGCCGTCACGGCTGGTGGCCCTCCTGCCAGACCAGCACAGCCCGGCGGGCCACCCCGACGATGTCACCGTGCTGGTTGCGCCCGGTGTGCGCGAGCGTCACGATGCCCTGGCCGGGTCGCGACCCGGACAGACGCTTCTCGACGATGAGCGTCTCACTGTAGAGGGTGTCGCCGTGGTGCAGCGGGTGCGGGAACCGAACGTCCGTGAGCCCCAAGTTCGCGACGATCGTGCCCTGCGTGAGCTGCTGAACCGACGCACCCACCATGACGGCAAGGGTCATCATCGAGTTGACGAGCCGCTCGCCGAAGGGCTGCTCGGCCGACCATGCGGCGTCCAAGTGGAGCGCCTGCGGGTTCATCGTGAGCGTCGAGAAGAGCACGTTGTCGGCCTCGGTCATGGTGCGGCCGGGCGCGTGCGCGTAGATCGTGCCCACCTCGAACTCGTCGAAGAAGAGGCCGCGCTGCTCGATGCGCCGCGGCTGCGTTTCGCCGCCGTCTGCGCTCATGCGCTCAGCCCCAACTGTCGTGCGATGACCATGAGCTGCACCTCCGTTGTGCCCTCCCCGACCTCGAGGATCTTCGAGTCACGGTAGTGCCGCGCGACCGGGTTCTCGTTCATGAAGCCGTAGCCGCCGAAAATGTGGCTCGCATCGCGCGCGTTCACCATCGCCGCTTCGCTCGAGAGCAGCTTCGCGAGCGACGCCTCCATCTTGAAGGGCTTTCCCGCCACGATGCGATGCGCGGCGTCGTAGGTTGCGAGTCGGGCCGCGTGCACCCGCGACTGCATGCGGGCGATCATGAACTGGATGTGCTGGTTGTCGCCGATCGCGCGGCCGAAGACGGTGCGCTCCTTGGCATAGCGCAGCGCCTCCTCAAGGCAACCCTGCGCAGCGCCGGTGGCGAGCGCGGCGAACGCGACGCGCCCCTCGTCGAGGTACTCGAGGAAGTTCGCGTAGCCGCGCCCGCGCTCGCCGAGCAGGTTCTCTTCGGGCACCCGCACGTCGTCGAAGCTGAGCGGGTGGGTGTCGCTCGTATGCCAGCCGACCTTGTCGTAGGCGGGGTGCACGGTGAAGCCGGGGGTTCCCGATGGCACGATGATGGCCGACAACTCAGGATTGCCGTTCTCCTTGCGCCCGGTGACCGCCGTCACCGTGACAAGGCTCGTGATCTCTGACCCTGAGTTGGTGATGAATTGCTTCGAACCGTTGATCACCCACTCACCGTCGACGACCTCGGCCGTCGTCTGGGTGGCGCGCGCATCTGAACCCGCGCCTGCCTCGGTGAGCCCGAATCCGGCGAGCGCTCGGCCGCGGGCAAGCTCGGGCAGCCACTGCTGCTTCTGCTCTTCGGTGCCCTGACGGAAAATCGGCATGGCGCCGAGCCCGACACCGGCCTCAAGCGTCACGGCGATCGACTGGTCGGCGCGGGCGAGCTGCTCGACGGCGAGGCACAGCTCAACGTATGTTTTGCCCCGCCCGCCGTACTCTTCGGGGAAGGGCAGACCGAACAGCCCCATGTCGCCCATCTGCCGGATGATGTCGTACGGCAGCTCGCGCTTCGTGTCGTACTCGTACGCGGCGGGCGCGACGACGGTGTCGGCGAACTCGCGCACCTCGTCGCTGAGGCGCTGCTGTTCCGGTGTGAGGTCGATCATGCGGGGTCTCCTTGGTCGCCGGCGGGCCCCGGTTCGGGCTCGGCCGGGTGGATGCGGGCGACGACCTGGTCGAGTGCGACCTGGTCGCCCACGGCGACCTCGAGGGTCACCGTGCCGGCGACGGAGGCGAGCATGGTGTGCTCCATCTTCATCGCCTCGATCGTGACGAGGGGCTGGCCCTCGACGACCGTGTCTGAGGTGGCGGCGCCGAGGGCGACGACGGCGCCGGGCATGGCGGCGCGAATCGTCGGGTCGGCGGCGCCGGGGGCACGGGTGAGTCCGGCGCGGTGCTCGGCGAGGCGAGCGGCGCGCGTGGGGCGGGCGAGGCGGTGCGTGGCGCCGTCGACGTGGATCCAGGTCACGTCGACGGCGCGCGCGACGTGCCCGGTCAC
>Ga0213835_101454_pt1 | contig 14351 bp, 9 predicted proteins | sample SWPATP01_FD_160576 | JGI IMG/M metagenome (GOLD analysis project Ga0213835, IMG submission 160576) | Coastal seawater microbial communities from Marineland, Florida, United States - SWPA TP0 #1 | ecosystem: Environmental > Aquatic > Marine > Coastal | place: USA: Florida | collected 2016-08-05
TCTTCAAGAATTTCAAGAGGGGCAGGAAGTGCACCTGAAAGGAGGATATTTACAAGATCTTCCGCTTCTGAGAGTCCGCCAAGACCACTAATAGATGAACGCCCTTCAGTGATTTGGGTTCTGACTACAGGGAAACTATAGACTAAATCATCAAGAATGATTGCAACCGGGCGATCAATGTTTGCCGCAGTGATCATACTCCAACGCCGCGCACCTTCACGATTCATGGTCATTGAAACTTCAGGACGGTTGGTCTGAGGATCGAAAGATGGACGAGCATCGGTAATTACTTCTCCGGTTAACTCAATCTGTGTTCTTACTCCAAGAAGTGCTAGGAAGTTACGAGGTCCGTCTTGGGTGAGTCTTTCAGGACGTGCAGAGTACATCAACTCAACGTTTGATGGAAGTGCACGGCGAACAGCATCACGGTTTAGAAGTTCATTTACACGAGCTGTATCAGCAACATTAACGTACCCGAAAATTACGCTTGCACCACCGATATCAAGAATCAACTCGCGTAATTCATTGCTGACTCTGATTTCAGGTTCGCCGTCTTCATCTTCTGCGGCAATTTCTTCACGTACATCGAAGATTTGAGCAACACGGTTAAATGAACTTCTTAACTCATTTGGATTAGCCATGAGTCTGAATTCAAGGCGTGCTGTTCCTCGAAGAAGGTTACGCACACGATCAGCATCGTCGTCGATGCCCGGAAGCTCAACAACAATTCTGTTTGAACCGGCACGAACAATTGAAGGCTCGGTAACACCAAAGCGGTCAATACGATTTCTGATAATTTCCACTGCACGGTCAACCGCTGCATTACGTTGACGATCGAGATATGCTCTAACTTCATCGTTAGAGGACGCACGTGTAAGGTCGTCTGTATTCATGTGGAAATAGCGACTCAAACGTGCATTAGAATCACGACGCTCAAATTCTGAAATGAATTCGTTAATTACGTCAGTTCCTGATTCTCTAGCAGTTTGAAATGCATTCGCAAGCACATCTGAAAATACGTCGTCAGCTTGATCTCTTGCTAACTCAGCAATTAATTGATGGGTAGCAAGCTCAAGAGTAACGTACATACCGCCTTGAAGATCAAGACCAAAATTCAGTTTTCTGGCTCTCAGATTATTTAGACGTTCCTGATTCTGAAGACGATATTCAACCTGCTCATTCTCCGGAAGACTGGCAATGTGGCGCTCAGCCCACCAATTCATTACGGTGAAAGAGAGATAATATCCTGTCAACAGAACGAAACAGACGATAAAAAATACCTTGGTTCCGTTAGATTGTTTCATATTGGATAAGTGTGTTTTTGTTTTTTTTGATTGAAGAATCAATGACACGTCAGATAGCATCTACATGTATTGCAGACGTTTATCCTTTCAGGGTGTCATGTGTTTTTTTGAAGTTCGGTTGATAAAACCAATCAGCACTATGGGGCGTTGATACTGATTCCACTAACAGTTGGCAAAATTAAGAATGCTAAATTTGAGGAAGTATTTGGAGATATACCAGATACTTTATTGCCACTGTTTTGCTTAGCTTTTGATAGGGTAAAAGGGGAGAAACCTGAAAGGGTGTGCCCTTGATTGAGATAATTTAAAGGCTTGATACGATCGAAAGAAACCGTTCCAGCCATATCAGAATTTGCAGAAAACGTTGTCCATGTGAGGTAGAGGTACCTCATCATATCGGTATCGATCGGAGCAGTTTGATCTGTTCTATCGTGAAGAATTTTTTTTAACTGCTTTAAAAAATTTTGATTCGACTCAAACCGGAGGTCTTGGTCAGAACTCAGATCAAAATTATTTTCAACTTGAGTATGAACCCAATTACTGAATAGATCGAACTCATTAGAAGGATTGAGTCGGGATAGATGCAACAATACCATCCCCGCAAAGAGAATGAGTACACAAAAGAGGCGTAGTCGTAAATCAAAAAATTGCTGCATCTTCCAAAGATAAAAATGAATAATGGTGTTAACAACACGAATTTGAATAGATACGTCGAAAATATCCTATCCCAATAAATCTCTGAAAAATATTGCTATAACTCAGTTTAAGGCATTGCAACTGTAAGGATACCTATACTTTTGGGAGTGGCTTGATTCAAAATTTCCGCAATAGCAAAACAAGTTGAGCCGGTGGTGAACACGTCATCTACAATCAGTACCACTTTATTTTGGAAAACCTCAGGTTTATCCAGATTAAAAACTCCCTTTAAATTTTCTAATCGCTTTTGCAAGCTAAATCGCGTTTGAGTTGTCGTAAACTTTGCTCTCACCAGTGCATCATTAGGCGCAATTTCAATTCCTGTGGTATTATGGATTCCTTCAGCAATTTTTTGTGCTTGATTATACCCACGCTTCAGTTCTCTTTTGGGATGGAGTGGAACAGGCAGAAGGAGGATTTCTTCTATAGATTCGGTAATTCTGCCACCAAGGTGACGTTTTAGAAGCTTTTTTCCAACGGCTTCACCAAGTTCAATGCCAATGTCGCTCATTCCTTGGTATTTTAATGACCGAATCATCTCTTGAACAATACCTTCTTTATCATACTTCCAAAGAGCATCCTGAAAGATGACATTCTTTGGAAGGATCATTTTCTCGCAGGTATCCTCATTTGTTGGATTCGGATCTTCAAAGCGAGTATTCACGCATTTCGAGCAAATCACGCGATTCTTTTCAGGCATAAATATCCCACAGGATATGCACACCTTTGGAAAGGCGATGGCCTCAAAACCTTGTATTGATTTTAAAATCCAACTACTCATACTCCTAAGAGTCCGAAAGTTCAAAAAGCTTACAAATATTTTTAAACTTTACAGGGGGGATGAAATCAATACTTTATTTGTTCACAGAACAAGGCTTTTTAACTCTCTCCAGAGCTTAGTCGAACAGACACTAAAGCCAATAAGGATTTATTTGCGGACAAAAAGCTCTATTATTAATACACTCCAAACCGTCACCCTTTAAACCCGGCTTTTTTTAAAGATAGCAGAATCAGGCCGGCACTTATCATTCCGGTAGAAAAGAACCCTAACCAGCTCATGTCCAGAAAGATTTTGAAACTTAGACCCACAAAAATTATGAGTGGCAAAGTTGCAGTAACTAGAAATACTTTCTTATTTGGAAATAAATCCTTTGGATTAATTTTATAAGCTCTTTTGCAGTACCAAAGTAAACATCCCGTAAAGAAAAAGTGACTGATTAACGTTGCAAATGCAGCACCTAAAAAACCAAATTGAATCACAAAAAAGATGCTTAGGGAAATGTTAAGTACTACTTCAGCTACGCCAAATTTGGCATTAATATCACTTCTTCCGCTTCCTAATGTGATACTTTGCGGAAAAATGAGTTGAGATAGAACGGTGAGCATGTAAATTCTGAAGACGGGAGCTGATGCTTCATATTTTCCAAAAAGTAGAACCATCACTTCCTCAGCATAGATAAATAGCCAAGCAATCAGAGGAAGCATAATCAGCGTTAATCGTGTGCTAGCACTCGAGGCTTGTGAAACAGCACTTGCCGTATCACCGGAACGTAATTTAGTGGCAAACTCTGTTACTAAAGCGGCGCTCACTGCACTCGTAAGAGCTGTAATAAATGGTAGTTTCTTTGCTCCAATAACATAAATCGCAAATAAAGCATCACTTTCAAAAAAACTACCAATTACCCATTTATCTGCTTCAGAAGCCGCAATTCCTGCGAGTGAAAGTAGTATAATTCCAAATCCATATTTTAATGAAATCGGGAGTTCAGAAAAAATAGATCTAAAACCCGGCCATTTTTCAGTTTGAGAAAATGCCAAAACAATAACGGCAATACTTCTTAATGCTGGCCCAATACTCATGATTAGGACTACCGTTTCGATATCAAAACCTAAAGCAAAAGGTACAACAATCAATGCAGATTCTATTGTATTGTACATAGCGCTGTATCCTAAAAGCCATTTCTTTCGATTGATGACCACGAATAATGGCTCAGCAATCCCCGAGAAAACAGCGAGTGCCATGTAGGGAGCAAAAAGTCGAAACCCATTTTCCAATTCATAAACGTTAAGCTGACCAGCCCAAAAACCGGCAAAAACCCAGGCTAAGGCGCCCGTTCCCAAGCCATAGAATAAGCCAATAATAAGATTCGAGAAAATAGCCCTTTCGCGATCCTCACCATTCCCACGATAATAGAGTGTATTCGCGATGCTACTAATTAATGCAGGTCCAAGAATGGCATAAATCAACCATAGTTTTCTGTAGGCACCGAAATCATCTTCACTTAATAATCGAGTTAAAATCATGGCTACCAACAATGCGGATCCAATGCTCATATATCTCGAGAGCGTCATTGCGCCCGCTTTCCTGTAAAAGGAGGATAATTCTATGTGTCGAAAAATGTTCAGAGTGAAATTCCGGTATAAAATTTGAAAAAAGGGCAGAAAATAATACGATTTGCAATGTTTAAGTGCGTAATCATGTGAACTTCTGCTGAAATCGGTTTATATTACCGAATTGAAAGTTAATCTATAAATTATTTCACCACAAAACGCTTTTTCCAATGTCTCAATTACACGAAGACCTTGTTTCAATTCGCAAAAGCAAGCAAATTACTGTTGAAGATATTTTTGACAAAACCCGCATGGCGGTTGATAGTATTGAATTAATTGAGAATGGGTCATTATTTAATTCTAATAAAAACAGAACGTATATACGAAGTTTCGCTCGTAGCTATGCGAAAGCTTTAGGGATAGAAGAGAAAGATATTGTTCATGCACTTGATTTACAGGAAATTGGTTCTTATGCCGGTTTTTTAAAGGAAGTTTATTTGCCAAAAGAAACTCATGCAACTGATAAGCAGATATCTAAATCTACCGATGAAAATGCTGTTTCTGAAAAACCTGATAAACCAATTGAAAAGAAAAAAGAGGATTCAAAAACCGAAGTTATTCAGGAATCTATTTTTAAATTTGATGAACCTCCAACAAAAAAAATCGTTCCGAAACCATTTGTTGCTGAAGATCCAACCCCGGAACCAAGCGAATTAAAGCCTCTAAAGACGGTTGCATTTCGTGATCAGACGAATGAACGGAAAAAAGTGGATTGGAGTGAAACGAATAAAAAAATCAATAGTCCATCAGATAAAAAAAGTCCAATTATTGCACTCTCATTGATTTTGATGCTCCTTCTAGTTGCCGGTGGTGGTGCTTATTATTTCATATTTATGTATGAATCAGGTGAAGACGTTACAATAATCGCCCCTAACATTTCAGAACCGGAACCAAGAATTATACTACCATCTGATACGCTGGATGCTCCGGTTGCTCCTGACAGAACACTTTCTCCGGTTTCCGCTCTGCCTGATACGCTTGAAGTATATGTTTTCGCGGCTTATGGAAACTTGGAGCCGTTTAGAGTAAGGTCTGATACATTTGAAAACCGTCGTCCTTATTGGGTGCCACGCGGACAAGCAATGCGTATTCTTTTCATTGATGAAATCTCTTTATTCAATCACAGAGATCGAATGTTGATTCTTTACAATGACAGAGTAATCAATGTTTTCGCGGAAGAAAATCCGACGGAACAGTCCGTTACCATTCGCAGAGAGCAGTTTATCAACGATTCTTCACTAGAGTCATTCACGACCTCTTTTCCGGAAGGTGTTTCTCGTCCTACCAGAATACTTGAGCGTCCTGTAATTATCAATTGATGTATGGGAACTCCTGCGACAGATTTTCAAAAAATCGAGGAGCTCAGAATACTGCTGAATAAAGCTAATGACGCCTATTATCAGCAGGTTGACCCAATTATGTCGGATAGGGAATTCGATAAACTTCTGTTGGAATTGCTTGAGCTCGAATTAAAACATGATGCACAAACACCCGACTCTCCGACGGTTCGGATTGGTGGAAAGCCAACTAAAAACTTCCCGAATGTAGCGCATCCTGTGCCGATGCTGAGTTTATCTAATACGTATAATTTGGATGAACTCAGAGATTTCGATCGAAGAGTGAAGAGCATTCTTGAGCACAATGCCTACTCATACAATGTTGAGCTTAAATATGATGGGATGGCACTCCGACTCAGATATGAAAATGGAAAGTTGGTTTTAGGTGCTACGCGGGGGGATGGATCGATGGGGGATGACATCACTCCGAATATTCGAACTGTAAGGGATATCCCTTTAACATTGAAAGCTCCTTTTCCGGATGTATTTGAAGTTAGGGGCGAGTGTTACATGGAGCTTGAGGCATTTGCTGGGATGAATGAGCAACGAGAAGCTGATGGCGATGCACCATTTGCCAATCCCAGAAATGCAACCGCCGGTACCTTGAAAATGCAAGATCCGTCAATTGTGGCCAAGCGTCCTGTTCGATTTTTTGCGTATGATTTATTATTTGATGATGCTGATGAACCACTCACACAATCAGGAAAACTCGATTTGCTGGATAAGATGGGATTTCCGGTATGTACCATCCGAAAACATTGTGAGAGTATTCAAGAAGTCTGCGAATTAATTGAGTCTTGGGCCGACAAACGAAGCTCCTATCCTTTTGAAACCGATGGCGCGGTGATAAAGGTGAATGAAGAAAAGTATCGGGAAATTTTGGGGCAAACTGCAAAAGCACCTCGTTGGGCTATTGCGTATAAGTTTGAGTCGGAGCAGGCACTTACAAAAGTATTGGGAATCACGCTTCAAGTCGGAAGACTTGGTAACATCACTCCGGTCGCAGAACTGGAACCGGTTTTACTAGCCGGAACTACGGTAAAACGCGCTTCTTTACACAATGAGGACGAAATTCGCAGAAAAGACATTCGAGTTGGTGATCATGTAATGATTGAAAAGGCCGGTGAAATTATTCCACAGGTAATCCGCGTAATTAATCCCGATAACTTTGAGCGTGGTGAGGAGTTCATTTTTCCGGAAAGATGTCCGGCATGTTCTGAAAAACTTGTACGTACAGAAGGGGAGGCTGCATGGAGATGCATCAATCCGAAATGTCCGCCACAAGTTCGAATCAGAATTCAGCATTTTGCCAGTCGAGATGCCATGGATATTGAGGGTTTAGGAGAAGCCGTAGTTGAGCAATTGGTAGAAGCTGGTCTTATCGAGACGTATGCCGATCTATATGAGCTAAAAAAGGAAGATCTCGTGCCCTTGGAGCGCATGGGCGAAAAGAGTGCATCCAATTTGATTGAAGCAATTTCCGAAAGTAAAAAACAACCGTTTGAGCGTGTCTTGTATAGTTTAGGAATTCGTTTTGTTGGGAATAAAGTCGCCAAAGATTTAGCTCAGGCATTTGGGAATATGGATCATTTGATCTCTGCTGATGTTGAAGCACTCACGAGTGTTGATTCCATCGGACCCCGAATTGCTGATTCTGTAGTTCAATTTTTTAGTCTTGATGTAAATAAAACTATAGTTGAAAGACTCCGAAATTATGGACTAAAGTTTCAAATCGAAGAAAAAGAAGTATCAAGTACCACGTTTGAAGGACTTACATTTGTCTTAACCGGAACGCTTCCGACCCTAAAAAGAAATGAAGCTGCTACATTGATTGAAGACCATGGGGGAAAAGTAACGGGATCGGTCAGTAAGAATACAAATTATGTTTTGGCAGGAGATGAGGCCGGTTCTAAGTTAGATAAAGCCAAAAAGCTTGGCATACCCATTCTTGATGAAAACGCTTTTTTGAGTATGATAAAATAACAAATCATAGAAATACTTCTAAATTAGTGTACTCTAATCCCAATCAAATTTGTATTTTGGCATAAATTATTTTCACTTTGAAATTTAATAAAACCTCATTCTGACTTATGAAATTCGAGATCCATCGTGAACAAGCCTATTCCGTGCTGACGCCGGTAGGAGAGAAACTAGATTCAATTGTTGCACCCGAGATGAAGAGCAATATCATCTTTTTAGCTAGTACGGATGATTCAGGACATTTAATTATTGATCTTTCTCATGTAACCTTTGCTGATTCTAGTGGATTAAGCTCTTTGCTTCTAGCGCATCGTCAATATCGTGATACTGACAGAATGCTTGTGCTTTGTTCACTTAATGAGCGTATTTATAAGCTTATTGAGATTTCTCAATTACTATCTGCATTCACTATAGTTGCAGATCGTTCAGAAGCGGAATTATACTTAAAAGAACAAATATCAGAATAAAATTCTGAACCTTTAACTAGCAGGACTGTTGGAACTATTTGAAATGCTATCACAGCTAGACTTAGTTGTGATAGGGATGTACCTCTTATTATGTGTGGCAATCGGAATTATAGCCGGTGGTAAACCGGGTGATTCTGTTGCATACTTTAAAGCCAATGGGAAAATCCCTTGGTGGGCATCATCATTTTCAGTCGTTGCTACGGAGACAAGTTTATTAACGGTTATCTCTATTCCTGCTGTTGCTTACGGGGGATCACTCGTTTTCTTGCAACTTGTTATCGGGTATATCATAGGTCGATTTTTAGTTTCTTGGTTTATTCTACCATCCTATTTCAAAGGTGATTTAGTTACTCCTTACGGATTTTTCTCTGATCGTTATGGTACCGCTTTTAGGAAGTTAAGTTCATTTGTATTCTTAATTACACGTCTTTTGGCTGATGGTGTTCGACTATTCGCCGCTGCCATCCCCCTAAAAATGATTACCGGCCTTGATTACCCAACCGCTATTGCCATTATCGCATTTTTAACCCTTGCTTACACTTATTGGGGAGGAATTCGGTCCGTTATTTGGATTGATGTCCTTCAACTATTTGTTTACACTTTTAGTGCATTTGTTGTTCTATCGTATGTTTGGAATAGTTTAGATGGAGCAATTTTTACAACATTAGCTGAACATGGTAAAACGGTTGTTTTTCAACTTCCTGAAAGTTGGCAAGATGTGTTTTTTACTCCTTACAACCTTGTAGGCGCTTTAATTGGAGGGATTTTCTTAACGATGGCATCACATGGTACAGATCACATCATTGTGCAGCGTTTACTTGCTTGTGGGGATTTAAGAAAGGCAAGATTAGCTCTTATTACGAGTGGATTCATCGTTTTCTTCCAGTTTTTACTCTTCTTATTGGTCGGATTGTTAGTTTATTTATTCTACACCGGAGCATCATTTACCGCATTAGGACTCAATAACCCGGATGAAATTCTTATTCACTTTGTAGTAAATAACATCCCTTCCGGTTTAACAGGGCTATTCATTGCGGCATTATTCGCTGCTGCTATGAGTACCTTGAGTAGCTCGCTATCGGCTTTATCATCCTCAACAATTTTTGATTTATTCCCAAAATTAGCAGAGCGCGGGGATGCACTTCGGGTCTCTAGGTTTATGATGGTACTATGGACTCTTATTTTTGTAGCTTTTGCTTCTGTTTTTACGGATACCAATAATCCGGTGATCGAAATAGGTTTAAGTATAGCAGGTTTCACTTATGGAGCATTGCTTGGGGCTTTTATTTTAGGATTCTATTCCGATATATCAACAGAAAGTGCAACGGCTGCATTTTTGATTACTATTATAACCATGGGCTTTGTCATTTTTTATACAGATCTTGCATGGCCTTGGTTTACGCCGGTTGGCTTTTTGCTCAATGCTATTACGTCGTTTATATTTCATAAATCAATTCCTTCCAAACGAAGAACTATTATCCTTGAAGACTAACCTTTACAAGGATTTTCAGTAAATTAGACGTTACTTAAAGTTGCTATGAAACCGATTATGGTTTACAGATGATTTTCTATACCAAAACCTGACTAACTGTATGAATTTACTAGAACGATTAGGGCTTGCTCGTAAGAAAAAGCTCACACCGCCACCTCTTGGAGAAGCGCAGAGAGAAACTGAACTGAAGGAAGTACGCCGCGATATTATCATCAAAACGATTATTTCAGTGATGTTTCTTGCAATTATTATTGCGTTATATCCAAGAAATGTAGTCAGAGAACTAACCTATCAGTTAAATGAACCTTGGAAAAAAGAAGATCTTAATGCACCATTTGATTTCAGTATCCTAAAAAGTGAAGAAGAGTTAGAAGCAGAACGAGAAGCTATCAGACGATTTACACCCCAAGTGTTTATTCTTCAACAAGAAACAGAGGATCGCATTCAAGTGCGTCTTGATTCACTTGAAAATAGATTGATGCCAGTACTTCAACAATATGCTGTTTGGCAAATTAACAGGGCTACTAATGAGTCCATTGCTACTGCTGATAGCATCCGTTTCAGGCAAACGCTGAATAATGCAAACCTTTCATTATCGGGAAGTCTAATTCAATTCTTGCTTATTCAGTATGCCGAAATTGAAATAGAACGACATAAAAATCCTGATGCAAGAAGAACATTCGTTCTTAGAGATGTCCGAAATAGACTGGATCATTTGCTTATGGAAGTTCTTAGAGATGGTATTATTGATGTGCCGCGAATCAATGTGAATAGTAATGAGATTTCAATTCGAAACCTCAGAGACAGAACCGAGCGAGTAGTTAGTATCGCTAATGTGCGTGACCTATCAGAAGCCTCCGAATTTGTTTCATTCAGGCTAAATCGGATTCTAAGAAATGAAGCGGCAACCCTTGGAGTTGAGTTGCTCGATATGGTACTCGAACCAAATGTAATGTATAGCGAAACGCAATCTCTTGCCAGGGTGCAGGAAGCTATTGACAACATCAGTAAGACTAAAGGGGCAATTGCTGCCGGGCAGGTTATTATCAGAAGGGGAGATTTAATTGATCAACAGAAACTAACTATCCTTCGTAGCTTGGAGGCTGCTAGAGCAACAAGAGCAAGTAATCTCGAGTTATTTCTCAGAAATGTAGGATCATTTCTCCTTACATTCGCTTTTTTTATTACTTTCCTTACCTATCTTTATTTATATCGTAGGGCAATTTTTGACAAAAATCATTTATTTGGGCTTGTTTTTCTACTCACAGGGATGGTTGTAGGTGCAAGTGCTGTTATAGGGCGCCTAGATACAGTTTCTGAATATATTGTACCGTTAGCGATTGCTCCTATTTTATTAACCATCTTTTTTGATTCCCGAGTTGGGATTATGGCCGCTATCTGTATTGGATTAATTACCTCACAAATCAATGGGTATAGTTTTGAATTTTTAGCTTCAACATTGGTAGCTTCAAGCATTGGGGTGTATTCAGTGAGAGATATTAGGAAAAGAAGTCAATTCTTTATGATTACTCCCGGCCTTGTGTTGATTTCTTATGGGATAGTCCTCCTTGGCTTTACGTTGGCTCGAACAGGCGCTTGGAATGTACTTGGAGCCAATATGTTAAACATAATGGTGAATATCTTCTTCATCTCTATTTTGACCTACCCCTTAATTTATCTGTTTGAGAAACTTTTTAAGCTAACGACAGATGTGACCTTGTATGAGTTAAATGATAACAATAATCCTATTTTGAAATCATTGATGCTCCGTGCTCCGGGAAGTTTTCAGCATAGTATTCAGGTGGCAAACCTTACTGAAGCGGCCGCCAATGCGATTCATGCGAATTCACTATTGGCAAGGGTAGGGGCGCTCTACCATGATATAGGCAAGATGGAGAAACCTCAGTATTTTGTTGAAAATCAAGTTCCCGGACTTAACGAACACGATAAACTTACTCCGAGCATGAGTGCCAAAGTCATTAAGGAGCATGTAAAGGCCGGGGTGAAAATTGCTCAGGAAGAAAACCTTCCACCGGCTATTGTAAAGTTTATTGAGACGCATCATGGAGATAGTTTAATTAAATATTTCTATGATAAAGCGTTAAAACAAAGTGAAGATGAGAAGTCTGTCCATGAAGATTTTTTCCGTTATGATGGTCCGCTTCCAGATACTAAAGAATCAGGAATTCTGCTTCTCGCAGATTGTGTTGAGGCCGCTTCAAGATCCATCACAGATCCATCCTACAAAAAACTTGAAAATCTTGTTGATCGGTTGGTAGATGAACGTGTAAATGAAGGTCAATTAAAAGAATGTCCGCTTACGTTCCGAGATTTGAGCTTAATAAAAGCTGCTTTCCTCCAAATTCTTGCTGCCATGTACCACGGAAGAATTAAATATCCGGGACAAGAAGAAAAAGAGCGACAACTTCAGGCAAGTCAAAATGCAGTTGATGTAAAAACGGATGTAGCGAAAGTCATACCATCCAAAGAAATTAAATCATCTGAATAAGAATGATGTCATCCATTCCCTTTGAAGCTATCTTAAAACAATATCTTTTGTTTTTGAAACTTGAAAAAGGGTTGTCCGGAAATTCATTATCCTCCTATGAAAATGATTTAAGACGATACCTCGAGTTTTTAGGAGACATAAGACATTTGAGTGATGTTGCCGGAGTGGACATCCATCATATTCAGGATTTTTTAATTGAATTGACGGATATGGGATTGGCTACCACAAGTTTAGCCCGTAATATTTCTTCCATTCGAGGATTTCATCAGTTTTTATTGATGGAGGGATTTACCAAGTCTAATCCGGCTGAATTGATCGATCTTCCCAAAAAATCCAGGAAGCTGCCTGATGTATTGAATCAAGTTGAGATTCAGGCGATGATGGAGGTTATTGATAGGGATAGTTTAGCAGGAATAAGAGATTTGGCGATTTTGGAAACGTTATACGCCACGGGAATGCGTGTTTCTGAGCTAACTGAGTTAACTTTAGATCAGCTTTATTTTGAAGTTGGATTTATTCGGGTATTTGGAAAAGGAAGTAAAGAGCGACTTGTGCCTGTTGGCGATTATGCCAAAAAAGCTGTAAATGATTATCGTGAAAAATCACGACCATTTTTTATTAAGGAGCCATCCAAGACAAAAAACAAGCTCTTTTTGAATCAAAAAGGGAGTCCGCTCAGCCGTGTTAGCGTATGGAACATCGTAAAAGATGCCGCAAAAAAAGCAGGGATTTATAAACCGGTTTCTCCACACTCTTTACGTCATTCCTTCGCTACGCATCTCCTCGAAGGCGGCGCAGACCTCAGAAGCGTTCAGGAAATGCTCGGACATGTTTCCATTAATACCACCGAAATCTACACTCACGTTGATCGTACTTTTTTGCATCAAGTATATAAAGAGTTTCATCCTAGGAAGTAGGTATGGGTTTATTTGTTTAACTGTTTATTTGTTTAACTGTTTATTTGTTTACTTCTGCTGGGAAAATCACCCCGTCATCCAGAGAAATTAATATCTGCGCTATCGCTTAATACATTTGAGGGGCATGTCAGGGTTTTAGCCCTTTAGGAAAGTCATCTCGGAAAAGTTGTTTCGAGTTGCGGGGTTCATGTTGCGAGTTATTTTATTCTTAAATACTTGTTTATATATAATTTAATATTTGTGTTTAAATCGTCATGCTGAGAAATTAATATCTGCGCTATTGCTTAATACATTTGAGGGGTATGACAGGGTTTTAGCCCTTTAGGAAAGTCATCGCGGAAAAGTTGTTTCGAGTTGCGGGGTTCATGTTGCGAGTTAAGGGTTTTCGTGTAAATTGTTGTTTATATTTATTATAAAATCTCACAATCTACTCGTCACCCTCCCGAAGGGTCGGGACAGGTCGAGCGGAATGCCGGGGTCGTGATGCGCTAAGGGCAACCAAGTTAATCCGGCATGTAGTCGAAGGGTTGGTTGTTGGGGCTTCGATGCTCTCGTTGCCGCATCACGCTCCGCGTAGGACGTTGCCCCACGCTAGTCGATGCAACCCCCTTCAGGGCTATTTCCCTTTCCGTATAAAAAATATGTGCTTAATTACTACATCCCTTCTCTGAATCCGTTATCCCGGAAAACCCCATTGAGATGCAAATTACATGGAAATTGTCGGAGGTTTATCCAGCCTGTCCCGATTTGTCGTGGAGGATCTGGTTGCTTGAATTAGCATTGAGTTCGAGCAAAACTTCCATATCATTTCCTTTCTTGCGTACTTTGTTTTACAAATATCCGGATTCTCCACGACAAATCGGGACAGGCTGGATAAGCCACAAGCATTATCCTTAAAATCTATGATCTTAGCGGGCTTTCCGGAATGACCTATCAAAACAATTTACGGATGAATAAAACACCTCTGTCATTAGTAGCATGCGGGCTTTTTGTTTGTATTAGACACATTGCCTTACTGCCGTCTCTTCGTCTTCGTTTCACTTCGCTCAGGACAGGCTCTGAAGTATTGATTGATTAGGCTGAGGTTGATCTTCAGCTTTCCACTCAACCCCTCAACTAAAAAAGCCGTCAGCTTCCGCTAATTCTAAAGCAGCTAATTTCTCAGCCTTGCTCCATGTTTTTCTATGTTTTGTCATGATTATAAAATATAAACTTTTGTAGTTTAGTATTTGTCCAATCAATTAGGGGGCTGGAAAGC